>JAABUR0100000275.1_pt1 | contig 119585 bp, 119 predicted proteins | sample 5560091 | NCBI WGS metagenome assembly JAABUR01 (sample SAMN10711879, study PRJNA513375) | rock metagenome | isolation source: Antarctica rocks | place: Antarctica: Victoria Land, University Valley sud | reverse complement strand
TCTGGCGGCTGTGGAACCATGCTGTGGTATCCTTCCACGGGGTCCCAGCCACGACGAGGGCTGTCTCGGTAGCGAGTCTGCTTTAAAAACACACCGCCCTCGACGCTGGTTACGCTGGGCGGAGATCTTGCTCCTTGGGAAGAGTCCAGGCAGCTGGTTGGGAGTAGGATCGGTGGTTGTAGAGTTGTCTTTTCGGGAGGGGGGGAGGGGTCCGATGCGCTGGGAAGGGGTCTCCTTGTTACAGTAGGAGAGTTTTCGGATATGTAGGTGCACTTCATGGGGATTTACCAGGCGCCAGGGTTGCCTCCAACCTGGATATACTTTATGGGGATCCCTTCTTCCCCAGCACAGCCATCATCATGACCGCCTCTCCCCGCACTATCACAACCCGGATGGAATCTTTCCGTCCCCCGCCCCCTCGAGCCTCAACCGAGCCAGTCCCGCATGCGCTTTGACGATGAGTGGTTGTAGGTTTTCGCGGAGTGGAGCAGTATCTTTTTCTTGAGGTTGAACGGGGGTAGCGACTCGGAGAGCGCTATCTAATACCTTTTGAGCTTGTGGAGGGCTTAGGGATGGAGAAGGGTGGGGGTAGGCTTTAAGGAAGTGAGTTCTAGTTTCTTGGGTTAGGGGGATGGGGTTTGGTGGAGGTTGGTTCTTATTTGTTAGATTGGAGCGTGAAGGCGAACCCCCGCCCTCCCCAACAACCGCGTCGTCTTGATCGTGCAAACCTTCTCCCGCCCCTCCTTCCGGTACTTCCACCGAAGCAGGCACCAAGCGCCCATAGACGGCCCTGATCACGAACGAGTCGCTCAGTTTCCGGCCGCGGGCAGAGCCAGACGCCGGTGTTGTAGAGAAAGCGGCGGAAGGCGTCTTCGGAGTTGTTGTCTCGCGAGTAATCGGACGTGTAGGTGAATGCAAATGGAGCCGGCTGAAGTCGCCGTCCTGGCAGAAGAGTTTTCCCTTGGAGATGCGTGAAGCAGCCTGCGGTGCTGGGGGGGGGCCGCAGATCTGAGTCTCTGCGTGATGGAGGTAATGCGAGGGGGGGCTGGAAGTCGCGGTCAGGGCGTTGACGGTTTTGTGGCGGAAGCGTTCTTCCATGAGGTTTGGCAGGGCTAAGATGCGTTGGAGGCGGTCGAAGAAGAGGGTCTGGTGGGGGCAGAGCGGGACACTTGGGCTTGGCTTTGCGGGAAGAGTTGACTCCTTTGGCTCCGCTGCTACTTGGAGTTTGGAGAATCCCATGGTATCGGTTGTTGGAGTCTCCAAAGGAGTGAACGTAGTAGCTGAGTCCGCCCCGTGATTCTAGGCTGAGGAAGACCCAGGTGGTGGATTAGACCCATTAGGAGATCCACCATGCATGGGCGGGTAGCTCTGGTAGGTGTTGTTATATGGCATATGTGGGTCTTGGTGCATTGGGTGCATGTACATCCCGAACCGATTTTGGCCCCTCGCTCAAGGAATGTAACCTGTGACTCTGGCTTGGCCGTCCTTGGACCCCACCAGGTCCGCCATGAGGATGTCCCACGTAGTGCGGATGAGCGTATGCCATATAGTGGAAGGATATTTTGCTGGCAATTTTTGGCTTGAAGAAACTAAAAGTGCAGGATACGACTAAGTAGGATGCCCACAAGGCGGACTCGAACAGTATGTGAACAATAAGCCCTTACGAGGCCGTCGAAAGAGAAAGGTTTCGGCGTTGGACGACCTATCGGGGGAACAGTGGGGTTGATGTAGAGGAGAGGTTGAAACTGGAAAAAGGACTTGAGGTGGTTATATAGTAAAGCATGCCATTCATGGGTTAAAATGAATATGTCAGACGTGGCACGAGGACTTTGTGCAAGTGTTACGGTGAAATTCATTCCTCAGTGGGCTTCTATCCACCTGGGAACGGTGATTCATACAGATACAGATCAAAGTGACCATGTGTCTGCATGTCTTGAACGAGTAAGAGATGTGTGACGATAGTCCAAGCTAAAGAGTAAAGGAAGAGACATGGCATAACCGTAGTCGAGAGTGAAGAATGTGGACAGTGCAAAGAATTGCGGTACAGACACCAAGAATGTGAACCGCACTGGGAGCTTTCACAGAACAATACAGGATAGGAGGCAAAGGGACATATACGTATACACTAGATTATAAATGATATAAAACGATCCAAACCCCACATATTCCTCTTACCGCGCCTTGTACAGGTCTATTTGCCCGTCAAATCAATGGTCGGTAGCTCAGCCATATGCACATTCAAGCTCCCATACGGCCTCATCGTTACATTCATCACCGTACTCGTACAATTTCTCGGAGCAAGCGGCACAGGGGCTGGGATACCATGATATAGAGGCCAATCAACCTGACATCCGCGGGCAGTAATACTTGTTGGCGGCGCTCCAGATGCCCAGATTGGGTTCGCCAAGGACTCGGTACCGGTACTGTTGGCGTTGCGGTTAAACGTTAAGCTAGAAGGGTCGATGGCAATGTTCCAGGGTTGGGTAGCGGTGATGTTGTACGCGTGTACCTGCGGTGGGGGATTTGCGGGGCCATCAGGGGGAAGAACCTCGACGGTTTGGCCGACATCGAGGGCGTAGAGGAGGGCACCGTAGTAGACGGCAACGGTATCGTTGGAACGCGCGGTGGTTTGAATACTAGCGCCAAGGGTGTACTGGATGGAGTTTTGGCCGGCTGGAATGTTGACAGTGGCCATGCCGGTGTGCCCGTCCGCGGAGGCGGGTTTTGCCTCCTTGTGATCGTTGACGGAGATGGTGGACGAGACGGCCCAGGCGGGGACTCGGACGGAGAAGTCAAAGGCTTTCGTGGTGGTGATCTCATAAGAAAGGGTGCTGTCGAAGGGGTAGTTGGTATTACAGGTGACTGTGACATGAGTGCCGTCGCCCAGTGTTGTATTGGCGGTGGCTGGGCCGAGTAAAGCGTGTCCAAGGCCGCTCTGACCAACTCGGACATAGGAGGCGGACAGATACTTGGGAAGTCCCTGAGGCATGTTGACAGTGCAGCATGGGTAGTTGGGTTCTAAGTTCTGGTTAACTTTGGACTTTGGACCGATGCTTCCAGAGATCTTACCTAGGTCCATGATGATACCGTCTTGGCCGACGTTCCAAAACGGAGACTGCGTGTCAAGGTGGCGGGCGAATGGTGCGTTTGACGTAGCAAGATATTGACGAGCCCAGTGGTCAGGGGTAAATGAAACGGGCAATGCATTGAAAGCCGTACGCTCGCAACTGTCTGCATAACTGTTGTCGCCCATGACCTGGTAAAGGTACGAGAACGAAAACATGGTCTATAGTAGAGCTTTTTAGTATGCAATCTAAGACGCAAGGTATTAAGATAATACCTCAACTGCTGTGCAAAGCTCTGCTCCTCGGTTTGGCGCCAAGCCTATCTGTCTCTCATCGCCGATGATGGAACCGGCGGAGTCTGAGTGGTATTGCATTGTCCAGCCGACTCCGTCTCGAGTAGTTTGTAAGAGACTTTGGTTCGCAGTAAATCGGCTATATAGTATCAGTACGTCATTTTCTGGAAATGGCGGGATAAAAAGCTCACTAGACGACAGCGTTCGCTTTGAGACCTATTTCCACAAGTTAGAAGCTTTACTCTTCTAGGTTTCACTCGAAATAGAATGCTTGCCTTGGCCAGTGTTCACACCGTGTACGAATGGAAAGATGGCAGAATCGCCAGTGATGGCAGGTTGAATCAGATCCAGATCCTCAAAGATGAAAACATCCTTGTTGTAGTATTGAGACCAATCGTAAGAACGTTGTTTCAACAAGTACATAGTTTCCATAAGTAACTGCTTGTTGTCGTTCCCGCTGTCTACCGGGTGTTTCTCGTACAGCCATTGGAGCGTGATCATCATGTCTTGATATCTGACCTGACCCCAGAATTGGGTGAACCCAACGTTGTCGATCAACATCCCGTGCATAAGATTGATGAATTTGTACATAGCGGGGATGGTAGTGGGAGCCTGGGTCGGGTCCGCCTCAATGAGTTGGTATAGCCCAAGGAAAAAGGGGAATCGTCCCCATAGATCTCGGGTGCTGTTCGTTGTTTCCGGGCCCAGCCAACCGTCCGTCTGCTGGTGACCGAGAACATAACTAGCAGCGTTCAAGACTTGAGTCTTCAGTCGAGCATCATCCAAACCGTATGCAAGAGCGACAAGTCCGTTGAACCAATATGGGAAACCTTCGTTCAAAGACGAGTATTCAGAATTTCCTCCTAACCAACTGGAGTCATGGACGTAGTGGTAGAAGTCGTATTCATGGCCAGCTAGTCCATCAGACATCAAACCCAGTTGGTCATGAAGCCAACCCTCAGGTTTGATTGAACCCAAAGGCAGCGGCTCGAAGGTAACAGGGACCACTACAGTTGGTGTTCAGCCGGGTCTGGGGAAGACGATTGGGGGACAACGTACATGTAACGTTGGGGACCACGACGTTGGCATGCACGTTTATGGCATGGGCGTTTGATGCTCCATAGGCAGCGTGGGGTTTGAGGGCGGAGACTGAGTAATTCGACATGGCGTATAGGGGTTCTTGCTGATGAGCAATAGGCCTCTTTGTGCTCCCCGGGAAATCGCCCTCGTATAAGGAATTCCGAGGCCGCACCAAGAGCCAGAGGGGAATGATCAAGAGACACCATTGTGCCCGGTGTAGCCATAACCTCCTCCTTATGCATCGACAATCCGACGTGTGATGGTAACATCGGACCTCATTCAGCAAACCATATTGACTTTGACCCTCAACCTTCTCATTGCAGGTTGGGGCTCCGAAGGTGTGTTTCTCGTGATGTTGGTACGGTCGAGGCAAATGGGCGCCGTTATGTCCTTGTGCCCATGAACGCAGGAACATGATTCGCGCATGAAGTCACTCAGCACCTTGCGACTCGAGCTTGTTGTGCACCGAACAAGGTTCTCCGCAGCCCGTAAAGGAGGCGTTCAGGGGAGTCGTCCTTAGCCGGCGCCTATCATCCCTGTTCGTGGGGTACGTACAGTGTAAAGTACACATGGTGTACTGTGTACTCTACTTGTATTCGATCGGGTAGGATCACGGGCACAGCCAACGCAAGTTTCTGGAAATGACAGCTGCAGAGCATCGGGAACTTCGGGCAGCCTGGCAGTTAGGGTTTTCACCAGCAGCGGGGGCGGATGCGACGTGGAAGCCAAACGACCAGACTTCCCATCCACCGGATGACCATGTGTATGATACAACAAACCACTGCCACCTGCCTCTTTGATAAATCTATTCTTAGTGGAACCACTCATTCTCCTGAATTAAACATTACAGCCGAAACGTCGGGAAGCCAAACAGCCGTGACTCCCATATGTACTGTACTGTGTACATAGTCACATATAGCGCCCGTGCTATTTACTTTGTAGATGAAAACCCTCGACCCTACTCCGTACTTTCCAACGTTCAACAATCGCTTCAGATTTCCAGGGTATCCATGCGCCAAATATCAATGTCACGAACTGTTTCCGGACATCTTCTTTTAACATCTCTCCTATATTTCTGCTTTCCACTTTCCCCAGCCGGTTCCTGAGTCCTCAGCTTGCCAATTTCAAAGAGCAAACTCGCTATTTCCATATATCTCAAAACGCTCCATTCCCCGTTTAACGACTCGCTTCCAATTTGATTTTCATGAGTCCCATCGTCGTGTTCTCTAACTTTCTCGCCAAAAGATCGGTCATCTGGATTTTCGAGTAATCTAAGCGCCTTCAACTTCGGGAGGAAAGGGATCAAGAGTCGAAGAGCGCGGAAGTCCACAAAATCAACACCAAGTCCAAGCTGCTCGAGGTGGGGGCAACTCCTAATGAGGAGAGCGATGTTGTCCGCACTCAGGCGCCATTGAGGCAGGAGGAGCAGATGGCGAAGCGTGCTGCCATGGTTCTTGGCAATATTTTCAAGGTAGTCGTCCTTTAGCCCCAAGGTATCACTGACGCTAGGAGAAGAAGACGTGCTAGAAGCGGGAGAATTTAGTAAAAGCGCAGCACTCGAAATCATCGGACTGGCGCTTCTCGATTGGTTCTTGGTACGTTTCTGTGCTCCGATAAGGTAGAGCCGTTCAAGCCCCGTAAAACTTCCTAGAAATTCGCATTGCTGCTTCGATACCTTGTCGATCCGTAACATCCTCAGCTCTGCCATATTGTGTTTCGGGCGCCTACCTGTCTGGCAACGGGGATCCATAAATACATTAGCTGCTTCATCACCTTCTCCCATAACACTGTTGATGAGCGTAATCTCCCGAACCGTGGCGGTGTCAATCACGTTATCGCACGACCCGTCGTTGTGCATGTACAGATTTTGCAGTGAGATACTCCTCAAGGGCATGGTGTAGTTCGAGGACAAAACCCTCCCAAAGAACGTATTCAATTTTATACTCGGCTCTTGAGCTTCCTTCATGCGTGGACTCCAGTGGAGTTTCAGATCTTCCAGCTTCTTCGATCCAAGTAAAAGTAGGGATATATCATCCGCATAGCAAAGCGGGTCTATCTCGAGGACTTTGAGTGATTTAAGACTTGGTATCGGCGGTGCAATAGTGATTGGTTGGGGATGCCGCCTTGAAGGGAATTTGATTGTGAGCTGCGTCAAGGTCGACTGAGCGATACCTTGCCATACAGTGGGCAGCATCTTCATATTGAGTTCCCAACTGAGCACGTTAGCATTTGCACCTTGCTCCAAGCTCGGACGGCGCATACCTAAAACTATCCAGTACCCCCATCTTCTCCACCGCTACCCGCACAAGACCGTTCAATAACATACTACCATCAGGTACCCTTCCGACCTTTGCGCATTCGTCCACATCGTATTCTTTCCACTGGCCATATACTCTGAATCTTTTCACATATCCTGCTACATTCCTTGTCGCCAACCCGTTCAATCCCATGGAGAAGGGGCTCGCCATGCCACATCCATCAGGTCGTCCAGATTGCCTTGAATAGCGTATATAGTCGTAGGATCGTAAAGACACGGTTGCATAGAGCTGAGGTAAAGTCATATAATGAAAGAGGCAGCAGGTTCGACATACTCGGGCAAGGTCCGAAGGTTGATCAAGCTGTAAGGCAATGAGTCTCAACAAATGTACATCAAAGATACCGGAGTAAGAGCCACGGACATACGTATGATACTATCAGGGCTATCAGGTTCAAAGGAAGTGGGAGAGCTGAGCTTCCTCCAGGCCCATTGCCGTTACTGTGGAACGATTGGTTGAACATGTTATGTATGATATCTGGGGGCGCCATGATTGGTAGGGGTTACCGCGTTCGAGCTCAAGAGGACGTTCCAAGTGATACCAGAATGGAGGAAAGCTACATTGTTGTCAAATACTGAATAGATATCACACGTTCTAGGCGACAACAAAACGCGGTCAAAAATCATCGAAACCCGCGCCAGGTACATGCAGGGTTCACCAATCTAGCTATTGACATTAGGTGGCTCACTCACACAGTCATAGTTACTGTATGTCCTGACGTCGTATTTCTTAATTAAACAATAGTGCACGGTAGTAAGATCGTAGGATATCATAACCCCAGCGCCTTGCTAAACCCAACTCAAAAACCAGCCCCAATAGCTTCCTAAGCCCACCCGATATTCCTCATCCGATTACTGAAGAGAGGATTTACGAAATTCGATCCTCATCTTGTCTTTCGGAATAGACCCTGCCTGTACCGGGAACCGTCTGCTCTGACGAGGCTGATGCATTCGACCGAGGAGGGTTCGAGTAACGTGATATTACTGGCCCTTGACGAGGCCGAGGATTCTGAGGTGATGCGTTACCGTCTTGTCGTACACTTGTACTTGTCAGTACCTGAGCGGCATTCGTCCGGTGACCTGTAGAAGTGGTCACAACACCTTGCTGAGAAAATGCAGGCTCATAGAAATCTGTCGGCGAATAGGGAGTTCTTGATGAGCTAGGCATTGGCGTCAGCTGTGTTGCATTTTCATGCCAGTTCACAGCAGCATTGGCCAGACTGTGGACTTCGCGGGTCGCAGAATTCAAGCCGTCACTCTCTGTAGAGTCTACCCTTTTTCCGACTTCAGGTGTGGCTCTTGTACCAATGAACGAAGTCCTTCCGCTAGGTGGCGGCGCTGGAATGATTATTACCGGCACCGTGGCATTCCCAGAATTTGGTGCCTTTTTCCCACGCAGCCTGTCGAGCGTACTGAGATACGGAGAGGCAGCCGTCGGTTCTGTTGGTATTGTACGAGTCGGTGCCGAGGACTCTGTCATCCTCGAGAGACCTTGTGACACTTCCGGTGGTGGCGTTTTGCGATCTTGTCCGAACACACTTGACCATATCGACCTTCCACTGAAGAGAGATTTCACCTTTGAATTGTTTCCTGTTTTTCTGCTGTTCCGTGTGGGTGTAACTGGCTGGAGCTTAGGCTGCTGAGGACATTCCCCGGAATAATCTGAGCTCGTATCTGACAGGTGTCGTCCCGGCGGATTAGATTCAGAGACTGTATGATGATGCACCACGAGATCGGGGATGACAGCGCTAGTGGTATGACCCCTGCTGATGGGCGAAGCCACTGCAGAAGGTTGAGTTGGGTAATTGGCACATAGGTGGGTTCCTGCTGCTTGGACTTCTTGTCTTAATGCGTTGTGATGGCCAAAATCTCGGCCGGGGTTCTGACCAGCGTGTACAAGCTGTCGAGATCGGGGCAATCGGCTCTGCACAGTTATTGTGCCCTTCCAGCCGGTGCTCGTCCCGCGTCCCGGGCTTCCACCACTCCCATGACCCAACTGATTTTCTCGGTGCGCTTTCGGCCAACTGACTTCAGATGATGGCGTACTTTCCAGCATTTCATCGCCGTCATATATCTCCCTACCAAGTATACCATCTTTTCTCTCCTCTGCTTCGAGCGCCTCTATCCGCTCCACCCACTCCCAAACAACGACACTTGCTGCTGCCGCACCGACCCAGCGTACGTACGTGCCCCAGCCGGAAATGTTAGGCTTTGCAATGTCCAAGATAAAGAATACAAGGGGTATCAGTATAGCTACAAGAGATAGCATGGCCAAGAGGCAGATATTGCGCATTTTTGGATGGAAATAGGCAAAACGTCCCTTCTGGAAAGAGTAAAACATTACCATAGCAGCATATATGAGGCTCAATGCCGAAGAGAAGAGGTAACTCAGTGCTGGGACTGCATTGTCAAAGTTCCGAGGCCGGATTTTGAAACTCTCATATAGAAGGCAGTCTAGAGCACTGAAAATTGTATCGAGTGTAATGAGAACCAATCCGGTCCATTCAATGATGATTTTTTCTTTGTGCCGTGGGAAGAGCTTTATCAACGTCTGCGCCTGCGCAAGCCAGAGGAAGATATCCGATAGAAGTCTGATAGCTTTGATAGCCGTGCCTCTCACCACACTATCCGTTAGAGCAAGGACATCCTGGTACCCATCATTATATTGTGCTCGGGCCACCCTGAATGTATCGACAGAAGCATATGTCAGGGAGACTGCAACAGTCAAAGCGGCGGCTTTTTGCAGCCATGGTCTTCCCTCGGCTCCAATCACCGACGTAGTCCCAGAAGCCCGACTGATCATGCCCTTATGGCCCAAGAAGCCTCGTCCTCCTCCAACACCACCAGCAAATAGAGTTCGGGGAGTGATGAAGAGAATGAGGACCAGCATATAGCTGATCACTGTCGCCGCCGCAATTGCGTAAATCTGTGGGGAAGTCGAAGCGTAGAAGGGATTTTGATCATTGAACACTTGCGAATCGGCCTCTGGGGGCGTCGAATCAATATTTGGGACGCCAGTGCATGCTGGTTGGAAGACAGCAGCTTCGGTGATGGTTAAAATGGTCGAACTCCCAATGTTCAAAAAACCACCGGATGGTAACCTAAACGGCGTGCAGGTTTTCGGTAGGGAGGTAGTGGTGCCCGTTGGGGTCGCCCAAATCTGGCGGCGAAGAGGGTTTAGGTCGGGCGGCATGCTCTACCGAGGCGGAGAGGAAAGGAAATGCTTGCTATATTGTGGTTCCTAAATCTTTCTTGGTGACTTTTAAGCGGTCCAAATCTACCGACTCGACTCCACGACTTTTCACGAAATCAAGGACTTCGGCAACAGGTAATGCTCGGCATGCGATAGGTTGTTGATGCTGTGAGCGGGTGTCTTGAGGTTCGAGAATCATAGTGCCCTTATGAATTAGCTTCCTAGCCAAGTTCAGATGTATACAGTCGACGTGGAGTTTTAATTGCGAGATCAAGTTTTCAACGGTGAGGAATTAACGATGTTGTCGAGGTAAAGGTAAAAGTGGGATGTCCATGTCAGATTTGAATGTCGGGAAGTGGGATGCCGCTGAGAGGAGGCTTAAGCATAAATCAGTTATGCATAAAGCGATGACGCATACTTGGGTACCTCGGTACGAGTATGTCGCTCGAATGTCAAGCGCTCAAGGGCTTCTATTCTATTGGTACTTTAGGGAAACAATAATCTAGTGACTCCACGATTCCATCTGCTCGCTCCCCCCTCTTCGAGCCAATCAGACGCGAGGAAAAAGGTTACATGTAGAATCTTCGATCTCGAATGCTTGAATCTGCTCGGCTCGCGATATCCGTGCCCCGCCCTAAGCTCAGAAGCGAAGGATGAGCTTGGGGCGGGGCACGGATAACCGTTTTGAATCATTGAGGATTACGGGTCTTGTTTGGGTGTTCGTAAGTGTTTCAATGTTGAGAAGCTGAACCAAATTAGCACAGAATCGGGTATAGAATACATGAACCGTGAGAAGTTTGTTACAACCACCCTCCCTAAAATCCGATAAAATACTCATCGAAATATGCAAACTCCACGCAAAACAACCCCGTAACCATTACCCCCAAAACCCATCAACCCAATCATCTCCCCCTCACCTCCCTCGCCCTCTTCCTCAACGCCTCATTCTCAATAATCCACCCCCTCCCCTCGGCTCCCTCCCCTTCCCAACCCCCCACCACCGCCTCAATCAACGCAGCCGCTAACTCATCCACTTTGATCGAAGGAAATAGACTTAAGACCGCGGGCGTAAATATCGAGCCCTCTTTCGCCAGCACCAGCGCAGGGCGCGCAATGATGGGTTCGAAGCTTTCGGGTTGCGGGGCGCTGTGAGTTAGGAGGCGAGTTTCGACTTCGCCCTGTGCTGCTTCGTCAGAGGCTATTTGGGCGGACAAGGGAAATGGAAAGGTATGGAGTCAGGGAAAACGGTGGGAATTGGGGGTGTTACGCGTATTTTTCGCATCTCAGACAAAAACCACAATTTCTTCCCCCGATCGCGGGTGGCGAGGGCGCCGCTGCAGTAGACGAAGCGGAACTTCTTTCCCTCATTGACTAGCTTTGAAAACTCGGAGCAGGCGGAGAGGGTGTAGTCCAGGTTGACGCGGCGCGAGATTTTGGGGTCGAGGGATGTGGTGCCGAGCGCCCTGTGGGTAGAGGGGTTCAGGATTGTTTGGGTAGGTGTGTGTACGAGTAGAAGAACATGAATGCATGTAAATGCCTCATCTGAAAAAAAAGCCGCTTTTTCTCTAGATGTTGAATTTATTGAGGGAATGTAAGATATATGGAAGAACAAACCATATACACCCATCACACCCCTTCAACTCCCCCAGAACCTCCTCCGGCATTCTCGTAAAATCCTCCAAAAGTACAACTTTGAGTTTCGGGTCTGAAACTGGAAGAGCGCGGCGCGACAGAATAATCAGGGATGTTATTTGCGGGTGAGAGAGACACTGGAGGAGGATTTCCTGCCCGATGAAGCCGGTGCTGCCAGTGAGGATAATTTTCATGGTTTTGATGAGGGAAGGAAGATAGATGTTAGATGAGCGGGGGTGAAGAGCGGAGTGTGTAAATGGACGGGGATGTTCCTTTCTTCGTGTGACCGAGATGCTCGCGCAGGGCAAATGTATGTTTTGCGTATCTCCTCTAACAAGAAGAAGAGAAAGCCTAATCGTGCCACGCTGACACCTACTAAAGTACGGAATAGGTGCTGGCCACCTAACGTTCACCACCCATATGACGTTTTCCCCTCACCAATTCTGCGGGGAATCACATACAAAATCGAAAAATCTCTCAAATTCTTTGCGCTTTAACAATGTAACAACGCACAAAGACAATGGTATGCAACAAAAGTTCAATTAACTGTTAATTATATGAAGAAACTAAACATGAAAAAAAAATTCAATATATATGTTGATGCGTGCATGAGTTGTGAATTTGAGAAATCGGGAATTTTTGTATGCTTCAATTTTCACATTTTAGCAACGCAACGAGATATTATGATTTTCGTTTCGATAGAGATTTAGATTTAAACATTTTTATTTAACTTCTAGTTTAAAACACTTTATTGTGCGTTGTTATGAAGAGATTTTTCGATTGGTGAGGGGAAATCGCTTACAGAGCTCAGCCTTACCGGAGCAATCGGCGTTGAGTGGATGACATATCGCTGGCTCCCACGGCTCCTACTAATATTATGTACATGTAATCGTTCTTCCTCTGTTTCTACATGCTTCGATATATTCAAAGAGCAACCCAATTAGCATACCAATTTACTCCAAGAACCTCAACTGTTTCGTTCTCCACTCTACGCAATATGTCACACTCATTATATGACGACACAACGCCCGCAGAGGTGAAGAACGCCAAGGTAATACCACCAATGTCAATAGAAGACGAGCATTCATCTGATTCTGGTGTCAAGGGTCTTCATCTCATCACCATGAGCACCCCCAATGGCCAAAAGGTGCAGATCATGCTCGAGGAGCTTGCGGATATCTATGGCACAGAATGGACCACCACCAAGATGTCAGTAACATCATACCCTTCGGCAAACCATGTATCCTAACGAGGTCCACATAGCAACATCATGACCAATGAACAGAAGAAAGACTGGTTCCTTCGACTCGACCCGAACGGTCGCATCCCCGTCCTTGTGGACAATACGAAATCTCCTCCATTTCCGGTCATGGAAACAAGCGCCGAACTCCTTTACCTCCTTAAGTTTGCCGATAAGAACGATGAGTTTGGCTTCAAAGACGAGCTCGAACGTAGTCAAGCCTTGCAATGGCTGTTCTTTTGGCACGGAAGTGGTGCGCCATTAATGGGACAGTTTAACCATTTTAACAAGTTTGCTAAAGAGAAGATCCCATGTATGTCCCGCTACCCCTCATAGATAAGCGGTTGCTGAGCAGGGGACGCAGACGCTATTGAGCGCTTCAAGAACGAAACCCTTCGAGTGTACGGCGTGCTTGAGATTCAACTCTCAGGGAAGTACACTGGCAAGCCCCGTGACTACCTTGCGGGTACCGGTAAGGGAAAATACTCGGTTGCGGACATTGGTACCTGGCCTTGGGTCGCAAAATGGGAGTTTTCCGGCCTTGCAAAGGAGGATATGAAGGGTTTCCCACACTTATTGAAGTGGATCGATCGTATCGCCGAGCGTCCTGCTGTTAAGCGCGGCACCGGAGAGAAGTATCAGTAAAGGACTTTGGAAGGCTGAATTGAAGGCCTTGACGAATAATACTTAGTGAAATGTCAGAATACAACAAGCTCAGACCAAGTACCTGCATCGAGGGCCTAAATTATGCATCGTCCTTCATCTGCTGCAGCTTCCTCCGCTTCTTACAAAACTTTCGACGTATCTTTTTCCATTCTTCACGATATTTCTCATTTTTACTGTATGTTTTCCAACAGCGGTACGGTTTGTATGGATCGTCAAGGACGCCGAAATCACTGTCAGTGACAGGTGAGTGTAGTCGTTGCCTGTATGAGTCTTTGGGATGGGATGGAGGGCGAGATCGCGAACGTGTCTGCGTAAAGTGGTCCATTGAGAGCATAGTGGTTGTTGGTACTCTGATTGGTGGGGTCCAGGCTGTTGGTACATTTATCAAAGAAAGATCTACCTGCCGTGGACGTTCCGTGTGGCAAAATGGGCATGTGAAAAGAGTCAATTCAAGTGTGCGATCCCGAAGCTCAAGATCCGCAGAACAAGTTGGACAATGATCGGCTAGTCGGTCAAACGCAACGCTAGCGATGTTAATGAGGTTCTGTGTTGCAACACCACGAGATCCTATTCCAAGCCAGGGATCAGCTCAGCCTTCATTCATTCTCCTCCAGTGTGGCGGTCTACCGATCGATCTGGGGTCGCCAGCTGCTACACCCGGCCAAGGACTGTTCTGATGGCTAATGGGCGATTGCCACATCGACGCCCCATAAGAGTTAGGTTTGACCCTGGTATCAGGACTTATTTGAGAATCCCCGTTTCGACCTTCGCTATCAAAGACTCCATTAATGATGAATGCGTTGTTGGAGAAGAATTGGTTTCTCATAACGGAGCTTCTCGCAACGGAAGGCAAATCGTTGTCATCTGTAATAGCCAATCCTAGGCCTTCTACTTTCGGTTTCGCCGGGAGTATAAACTTGGAAGGTGAATTGCTCTTATCAGCTATAGCCAATCCTAGAATTTCAACATTTGGTCTAGCTGGCAGAGTAAAAGCCTTATCTGAGCCACCAGATTTGTATTTGGCTACAAAAATCAATGCTGCTCTTTTAGACAGTGTTGATTGCTGTGGACTCACCTATTTTATCACCCTTCGACAGTCCATGCTGTTTCAACATTGATACCCAGTACTGGCTTGCGGAAGCCAGGACGCGCAGACTAACAGCCCAAGTGAGTGCTATGTGCATGTACTGTGACGTTGAGCGTTGAGCTTTAACAGGGCATTTGTATTTCATTCACGGTTCTGGAAACGTCAGTGCAAGATAAATATCACATGAACTTTCATACTGGCCCTTATTGATCTTAGTACCCCAGCCCAGGATATTCTGATAAGTCTAAGAAGCATTGCGGAGAATCGGAATTATCAGTGACATCTTCGGCGCCGAAGCTTGTTCACAATTATAGTTGCTGAACTGATAGATCGACGAGGAAAGGTGGAAAGGAGTATATATATCACTTTGATATCAGATTTTCTATCTTGTGGAACCTGATCGTCCGTACTGCGCGGGTATCAAGTTTTTGAAGAGACGTGGAACTTCAGATCGCAACTCGTTAAATCGCCTACCAGAGACTCGCTTCGTCAAAACTTACAGAACAGCGTTTTCTAGGGGTGAGCTCTCCATTTCCTCGACCGTCAAACTCCTCAATATTGCCCTAGAACCGGATTTTCAAAGAGGAGGGACGAGTAGGCAACGGTAGACATGATTTAGGTGGTCCTTCCATGACCTCTGCGATGTTAACAGGATGGTACTTGTCTTGATCACTCGAGGCGACGGAATGAGATACCGTTCTCCTAGGTTCCAAATCTTCTTGAGTAGTGTCGATATCCTTCCTCAGATCACTCTTTGGGATGCGCACAGGAAATGCGAACCTAGTGCCATCTCTCCGCGGTCTAGCAACAGCCACAGAATCTTTGTCCTCGCCAGTCTTCCCACTGGGACCAGGAGTCGCGGATCTGGATACGCCCCACAGCGCCTGTACAAGAGACCGATTATCGCTGTCGATGTCAGCTTTCTTGAAGGTGCGTGGAGTTGCGCACCTTGGTTCGTTGTGCTGCGTCCATTTTGTTTTTGCGATAGCAAGAAACCCAAGTAGAGATTCGGCCTTGATAAGGGGACATGCAGTCTTTTGTTTGATCTCATTGTATCCGCTCGAGGCATGGAAGTCAATAAGCTCGTTCTCGTGGTTAGCTTCCATCAATTTACAGACTTGAAGAGTCTCGCTCTCAGTCAAACCACTTGTATCGCAGTCCTTGATAGCGTCCTTCACTCGTTTCGCATAGACATCGCAGATGCGATCTTCTTCAGTATTGAAGCAATCAGGACAGAGTGGTTGGGTAGCTGTGATCAGCCGGGGCTCTTCGTTGACAGCTAATGTATGGAGAGAAGCTGAGCGCCCGGCCTTGGTCTTACGGTTGAAGAACCAGCGGGATCGATCAACTGGCTCGGTTGCATCATACACTTCTTTGCCTCTGCCTTTGCCTTTGCCTTCGGCGTTCTTTTGGTTACGCTCTTGACCTTCTGCAGGGGCCGGTTCGAAGATCAAACTGCCTTCGGGGTATTTGTTGGGGTCGTGGTGGCAGGTATGGCCGCAGCCTTCGTAGCGAAGGTCGAAAATTTCGGACATCTCTCTGGTTAGATTGATTGACAAGGTCGTGAGTGGAAGATGAGAAGCAGAAGAGTAATTCTGGATGCGTATATTTTACAATGAGCGCTGTGAGTCAGACATTGTTCACTCAGCGTCGTTGTCTTTACTTCTATAGCCTAATATATGGTAAACGATGCAGATCTTCAAGAGAACAACGACGACAAAGTCATTGTTCACGATTGTCTCCAGAGGTCTGTCACGTGTTTAAGAGAACAGCAAAAACATTGCTTGGACAAAGGATGCCTGAAACATCAAGGCGAGGATTGTCCGAGAGAGTTCTATGAGCATATCTTTTACAATACAATCAACGCATCTCACAATATAGAAGATGAAAAGTGCTGGAGGAAGAAGAGATCAAGAGCAAGGCCTTTGGCATCAAAAGCTAAGGCCACCAACTTGTGACATTATGAGAAGCCAAGAAATCAACCGATTTGATTACAGATCGAATCCCGGTTGGAAAAGGGGAAGTGCCATGTATGGAATCGAAGAAAATCATGAATTTACAAACTGAGTAAGGTCTAACATTCCTCAAAGTTAGGCATTAGAAGAATGTGGTGGACAACCAAATTAGATCTATGAGGCGACCCAATTAGTTCGTTGAAATCAGCATCATCTAGAAGTGTCAATCTGCTGGTAGTACTGCGATGCTCGGTTAATCCCACATAGGATCCTTTGTTAGAACCCCTCGTCGTACGGTTCCCGAAATGTCAAGAAACCGCAAACAGTACTGCGTGCAACAAAGAAAGCCATGACGAGAGGGTGCGTGACAGAAAAGATAAGTAAAGCAAGAGATCCTGGCTTACTTGAACAACTTCAAACCTACAAATATCGCACAGCATCGAAACCACACCGTTGAGCCAACGAAAAGCACGCTCCGCGAAAGAAAACATCTCAGTATCTCCATCTATCCACACCTACCCACCTCCTCCCTCCAGACCCACCACACAACCATGCCCCGAACCTCCCCCCGCTTCGCAAAACCCCCCACCCTCCCCTGCGGCCACCCCATCCCCTCCGCAGTCATCTGCCTCTCCACCGAACCCTCCACCTGCCAAACCTGCTACCTCGCCCAAGAATCCAGCATCTGCGAGCAGCACGCGGTTCAACAACGGCAGCAGCTTGCCCAATACAAGCGAGAAAACAAGCCGCAGGATACCATTGATTGGATGCGCCAGATGTCGGAAAACGATCTTCAAACGCAGCTTACGTACTTCAGGGCGAGGAGGATGGCGCAGACGGATGAGAGTGTTAGGGCGAGGTTGGAGCCGCTGTTGAGGAGGGAGTCGATTTTTAGTCAGGAGTTTTGAGGGTGGGGGCTGTTGGAAAGTTTAGAAATGTCAAACTAGTTGGTACATTTGAGACTTTTGGATTCTAGACTGCCTATGATGAGCGTTATCCCCAATTCTTTTGGTGAACACTCTACAGGTTCTGTATAAACCCAGAAACTGTTCGCGCGCATCTGAACCTGGTTGAGGGAATATACACAAAGAAAGGGATGATTTCCGAAAACAGTGGTCCGAGTAGCCGAAATAAACGCGCGCTTAACATAAAATCCTCCAACTCGAAGCCTCACCTCCGAACATCATGCTCTGTACAAAGATGCTCGCCCGTGTGTAGTGCCACGTAAGAGGAGTGCGCAATCCATCATGTGCGCGTCATCTGACAAGTAGACCTTTTACGAATCCAGGACAACACGCCTCTCCGTCAAGTTGTCCCGGACTCTGTTCTCCCTTTACCATATCGAACTCATGTCTTTCTATGCAGGGAAATTCGAAAGTAAACACATGTGAACCATACAGGACTTTCGTTTGTTCCTCAGTTGACATGACCATACGAGTTTGTCCAGGGTGGCCTACCGGAGCGAGGATATCACTTGTCCTCCATTGTCAAATCGATCATGACCTGCTTCTTCTTCGCAGGCTCGGTCTTCGCTGGCTCGGTCTTCACTGGCTCAGTCTTCGTTGGCTCGGTCTTCGCTGACTCCGTCTCTGCTTCCTTCTCTTTGATGCTCTTCTGCAGATTTCTTGCTTCCTTCTCCCACTTCTCCTCACGCAAACGCTGGGCTAATATCTGCCGCTCTATCTCGCGCTGTTGCTCGACTGTCTCTGGTGTGCAATGAGTCAATTCTCTTGCTGGTATTTGATGATGGGCGAGAGGATCGGGATCCATCTTTACTTGCGGGACAGCTTGAACGCGCCGTGTATCTTCGCGAGGAGGTAGGCGAGAGTGATGAACGTCTGATTCACTGACTTCTGAATCTCTCTTTTTGGCTCCTCCCTCTATGGTCTTTGAGTCAGTCTTTTCTTTCCCTTGCTTGCCTCCCATCACTATTGTCTCCTTGGTAGCAATCTTGGCTTTCTTGTTCTCATAGTTCATTGATGGTTCAAGTTCATATTTGAGATTCTGCAGTTTGTCTCCCTGGGAGTTTGAGATATTATCAGTAGTAGGCGAACACGGACGCTTGGCTCCCTGGAGATTTGACACTGACGAACGAAAAACGTCTGCACCATTATGTCGAATGCGCGTATGTGGTGAGCGAGAGCGTCGACCATGCGAACCGCCATGGTGAATAGGCGAGCGTGAAAGCGAGCTTGCGCTGGGTCCATTAGGTGTGCGGGCACTCTCTACTGAACTTACGTTCACAGGTCGAATATGGTTGTTCACATCTCCCAGAATGGATCTCACAAGCCTATGTCCACAAAACCCACAAAACTGAATGACTCTTCCGTAGCGTTCATCATAATCCTCAAACTGCGCATCGCATGTCCCGCAGTACCTGAAGGTCTCATGTCCCGGAGGTCCGAATTGGCCTGGACGTGTCTCTGCTGGGAGTTGCATAATTACCGCTGTACTCGTGGAAGGATAAGCATCCGTACGAGCTCTATGATTACCCGCACCAGATTCGATGGCTGGACAGGTCGTTAACGATATCAATACAAGGGAGTATGTTCTTCACTCACCTTGGCTGCTTTGCTTGCCTGAAGACTGGCTAGGATCAGTTGGAGCCATTCTTTCACTTTTGCTTCTCAAGTGTTTTACGCAGTTTGCAACTTTCAAGTTGACGAAAAGGTTATGAAGTCGGGTGGCCGACTTAGTCCTTCCTTATCCGACAATAGTATTAAGAACAGAGACTTTTTGGGTCTCTCTAACTTTCTGTCCATGAATTTCTTGAGCAAGGTTTTGTCGTGGTAAGGAAGAATATAGGCGAGTCAAGGTGAGTTTGGATTTGTGTTGATCTCGCTTGGAACAAGTGCCATTAATGGTAAGGCGCCATCTGGTAATCACGTTACGTTTTAGTATCATCACTTCGGCTCGTCTAGTTGCTATAAATGTTACATTCAAGGTCACTTCTTCTGGTTTCAGGTCACGGAATATTACCTGGTGGGATGCAGAATGTTCAAACTCTCACCAAAACTCAACCAGCTGTGCCCGAGATGTTAGGGAAAAATCCGCGCGTTATCATATTGAAAAGGGAACGTTGAGATTGAAAGTCTCCTCAGGATATCAGGTGAATCCACGAACTCCAGGAACCTCGATTCAAGGTCTTCAAGAAGCTTTCCAGTACACACGCCCTCAAGGCTGGCTTTGTGTCTAGATACAATAGGTGTTTACATGGAAGGCGCCCCAGATAAAGATGTAGCCACCAAAGAGCAGCCAGCTTAAAATGCAGAAGACCGTTATCCTGAAACGCCCAATAAACAAGGATATACTTTTGTGCTGACTCCTCATATTGAAGTATTTGACAGTTCACCATCAGAGACAAAAGCACAAATCCGTATGATCAAGGTATTGAGGCGTGCTGTAAGGACGAATCCACCTGAGACTTAAAAGTCCGAGTCGAACGCCTATGCAATAATCAGAAAAATGAAACCGTCTTCTTCGTAAGCGGAAATTGCCAACTGTTTCCGTCTGGCCCAGTGCCTTCACGTACATAGGCTAATTGACAGCCAGGGCATAGCTCAGCTGGCTACAAGAACATGATGCAGCTTGGCATACTCCACTGAGATTGAGATACATCCGCTCATATTTGGATCACACCAATACGATCTCACGGTAACGACCGCAATGCCTGACATATCTCCTAGTCGAATATTATGTGCATTACCGGTGCTGATATCAATCTTCTTTTTTTGATTTTCCGGCTCATCTGTTGCCTCTTTTTCCCTTGTTTTGAATCCCTCAAATTTGAGGGCTTCCACTGATTATACGAATCCTGTTTCCTCGCCTTGTCAAGCCGACTGCTCCCATTTTTCTTCGGGCTACAACCCTGATTCTGGTCCGTTGAAGGCATGGCAAGATTCCCAGGCGCATCAGAGCATGGAGTCACTTCTTCAAAGCGCGTGAGCGGTGTGTGAACCTGAGACCGTTCAGGATTCCCGAATTTTAGCGGCGAGCCAGAGTTGTGAAGGGTCGGGTCCCGGAAGCGAGGCGACGGGGACTGCGGAGCTGGGGAAAGAGACCTGTGGATACCAATGTCCTCAATACCTGCACTTGGAGAGCGAGAGCGTGGAGCGTTATTTCCGCCAACGATCGCATTCCACAGACGGTCTATAACGTCCTGATGAATAGTTTCCAGGAGTATGTCCTGGCAAAATGGACAGTACAGATCGTTCTCGCAGTGGCGTTGATTAAAATACTTCTCACAAGTATCACAGAACCTGGAATAGTTTGGTTCCAGTGCTGTTGGAGAGGATTGAAGTCGCTCAACTAGGTTGTGGACGTCGGTGGCGGGTTGAAGGTCTGAAGTCCTGTTAGCTCACCAAAATGGCACATGTCCTAGTGGTCTCGCTCACTTCCTGCGTCGGAAGATATTCTGATATTGTTCCTGCTGTTGCGGTTGCAACCGTTGCTTCGCTGTAAGTGATGGTTGCTGCTACTGTTCTTGCTGTTGACGTTGTTGGCAAGGTCTCACTTTCATCCTATTTCTCAGTCTCCGTCCTCACTCCTCCTAGTCAAATTCCCTAATATCGAATAACTCCTTCATTATCCGATCATCCTAAAAAAAAACTACAACCGACGTGAAGCTCATCAAGCAATAGAGAATCTCTGCGCGAGCGTTGGTGATGCCAGCAATGATGGTCGTAAAGGAAAGAGAAGGAAGAAGGGAGGTGAGGTTTATAAATCGATGCGTCACCCTGACGCTAGTACCGTTTCCTGAATTCCACTTCCATTTCCACATCTAACCTCCAGCCCAACTCTCTCCAGTCCCCACTCTTTAGATTCGAAAACATCATATCCAAACCATACCCAAGCCCACCCAACTCCCACACCCCCCTAATCCCCACAACACAACCAAACGCTGGAGATACCCATTCACCGACAAAACGCTCATATCGATGTATCCCATGAACCGGTGCCCTAAAATCCATCGGAATCTCTGCCGACGAATAGGCGTAAATTTTCCCTCATTTATGGATCAGATGATCTGGAAACTAAGTAGGCCAAATCCCCCCCCTAGCAAGCCGCCAAAAACAACCAAAACCCCCCCATTCCTTGCCTTTTTCCATCAAACACGTACGTCCCCCAGTATTGCGCGGAGAGAGAATTTGTGCATGGTTGAGATTTTAAGTTACGGATTGCTGGGGTTGGGTTGGATATTTTTTATTTGGAGCTTTTTTTTTGTGGCGGTGTGAAGGGGGGAAGCAGGGAGGGAGAAGGGAGGGAGAAGGGAAGGGGGGGGGAGACGGATGGCAGGTGGGAGTTGGCAGCGAGTTGCTAGTCACTGTCCCCCCGCCACTGGGGCTGGCTAACCGGATCAGTCCGGCGCTCCTGCGGCGCTGCTGTTATGGATGGTGCGGGGCTCGAAGGTTTGACGTTGGGATGGGCGAATGGGGGGGGTTGGGTGTGTATGACATGTTTTCCTGTATGTAGATTCCTTGCTTGCTGTGTATTGGGAAGGGTTGGTTATTGGGGATGGGTGATTGGGAGCGCGGCGATGGAGGCTGCGGAAGGGGGTTTGGCCCAGTGGGGTTAGGAAGCGGTGTCGTATCAAGTTAGTTTTGATAGGAGTGCTTCCCGGGTGTTGCTGGCGGGTGGGATGTACGGTATGTGAGCTCGAGTGAGCGGCGTGCAAATTTTGGTCGATTTCGTCAGTATCCGGACGAGGGAAATTGCCAACTGGAAATGTTGTTTCCAGACGCTCTCCCATGTCTTCGAAAATAGGTCTGTTATAGCTCCTGACAACGCCAAGCTATGCCCCAAATACCCTCCCATGCACGTAAGCCGGACCGCAGGACAGGAAATTTTTTGTACAACTAAAATTCAATCGCAAACCTCTTCCTCACTCTCCCCCCAAAGTAGTAGAACAGCACCGGCGACGGCGTCAACGCCAATGCGCAGAACCAAAACGTCGAGATGCCCCACCCATACCCGACCTTGTCGAATAGTGCTGGTGCAAACAGCGGCGCCACACCCCCAACAATCGACCGAAATACCGTGCCTGCCGCAATCGCCGACGCGACGTATTTGGAGAAGGAATCTATATAGTAATTCTGCACGCAGTTCATAATAGTGATCTGGCCTAGCCCGAAAAACACGGTGCTCAGAATCGTGATGGCCCAGTGGACATGATACTCTACCGTCCACGCAAACCAGAACAGCGACAAGGGCACAAGGACAGCGCCGATGTTGGCGAGTGGGAGGCGAAACTCGGGTTCGGGGACGTCTTTGTTGCGCGCAGTCAGGGCGTTGTAGATGGTATCGATGTGGGGGATGAGGAACAAGACAGAGGCGAGGAAGCCGAGGCCGGGGGCGAGGTAGAGAAGACCGACCTGGGTGGTTGAGAAGCCGTAGCCCTCGCCGAAAATAGCTTGAAAGTTGGTGTAGAGGCTGTAGTTCGTGCCAAAAATTATGGCTTGGTAGATGGACATTATGAGGACGATGGGCTGAGTGAAGAGAATTTTTAGGGGGCGGTTCATGCTGGATAGGAGTTTAGTTCTGAACGGTCTGGAGTCCTCGTTGGCGATTTTATAGTGACCGCCATCGGCTCGTTCGCGGTTCTGTTTACGGGTCTCGAGGAGGACAGGGGCGTAGGTTTCTTTGAGGAAGAGGAAGCCGGCGATGGTGTTGGTGGTACAAACGATGGCGAGGACCCAGAAGACCCAGCGCCAAGAGAGGTTTTGGACGATTAGGCCGCCGAAGAGGGGGCCGAGGGTCGGTCCGAGAAGAGGGCCCAGGAGATACCAGCCGAATATGGAGCTGGGTATGTTAGTCTATGGTGATGAGGTGGAGAGATAGCGGAATATTGAGAGATGTCAAAGAAACCTGCTGTTCGAGGATTGTAAAGCATGATGCGTTGGACGGTCCGACTTACGCTCGTTCGCTTGGATCAAACATATCACTGATAGTTCCTCCCCCATTTGCAATCCCTACACCTGAGGACCAATCAGCCCGAATTTCTTCTCAAGGTCAATCGTTACATACTCCCGAAAAACCCTGACACGGTCCTCACAACAAGTAGCGTCTCAATGTTCGGGCTTAGTGCAGTCGGAACCTGCAAGATTGCAAATACCGAGAAACAAACAAGATACAATCTCCTCCGCCCAAAAGTTTCCGACAGCGGAGCTAGGATTAGAGGACCTATACCAAAGAGAACCAGAAATCCCGTCGTAGCTCCTACAACAGCATTGGGGGAGGTTTTGAGATCGGCGGCTATTTGTTCGATGCCGGGAGTGAACATGGAACTTGCTAGGGGGCTCAGGACTGTGAGTGTTAGTCTGGCTGACTGAACTTTTGGGATTAGGAGAGAGAGTTGGACCGGCCATGAAGGCTATGACTGCCACATTGACGAGTTTCCTTGCTCGAGACCAGTGGCGAGGGTTCTCATCATCTTCTTTGGAGAATTCAATGATCTATTTGAGGTTTAGAAAGCAAAATTTTGAATGGTATCTTAGGTTTTACCTCTCTAGTATCCTCATGTTCTAAGTCTCGCAGTAAGGGACTGCGTTCATCTCTGTCGTTTGCCATCTTTCGATATGTGACTGGAATACGTCTCAGATTTATATAGATGACGAATGTGTGCTGCTACAATTCGTCGTGTCCCAATCTACATGGAGGCGTCCGAGGAGTGAAGGGGAGATGCAGTTCATTCCTCCAACCTGATCACAGAGCATAAAAACATTGAAAGATAATCGAAGCCTACCAGAGCGTTTGACACCATGGCCGATTTCTAGCAAAAAAGAGCGCCCATGTCATATCGCTTGGAAGAGGTTAGCTCATGATCTTATCTTATCTTATCTACTAGTGCATCTGGGCTGTGACCCTCAGATTTATGATCAGGTCAGATTCGAACTATGTACTTTCTATTGTATTGGTGTTGTATTGCACGATGAACTCTCACTCAATTATGGTCTACTAGTAGGAGCGTTGGTTGATCGACTCTGGACGAGTCTCTAAGAGTGAATGGTCACTATGATCTTTAATAAAACTTGGAATCGTTGCTATGCGGTTTCCATGAGCGGTAACCGATTTGACAGCTTGGATTTTTCGCAAAATTAGACCATCATCGCCCATGAAGCTGGAATAGTCAGGCCTATCATGGATTCCAATACTCATGTAAGGTGGTGTTTGATGCCTCCCGTGCTCTTACAGCAACTGCCGGTGATACCATCCATGCCTCAAGTCATTCTTTCTCCTCCCGCTTTCTCTTCAAATCCTCCTTGGCCTCTTTTGGGCTGTCCTCGATCAGTTCGCTCTCGTTGCTAATTCCAGTCCATTTCGGCTTTCCATCCGGAATATCTAGTACTCGCCGTGGGTAGAACATGTGGCAACTGTGGTTGAAACCCCAAATTAGCCATGTGCAGTGCATTTTCCCAGGGTTAATGGACGCTCACGTTATCTCAAAGTTCTTCCTATCTTCAGGCGACTTGAAATTTATCAAAGTCGGAAACAGCAAAACCATGTTCCTGCCCTCGTCCATGATCGGCGTGCGACAATATGCGCAACTGACCTTGCAAGGCAGCTTGTGGACGCAGGTTTTTTCCGAGCTCTCGTACCAGCCAAGATCGTGGTGGCCATGAGTGAAGTTGATGTCTTCTTTGTGGAAAATGGCTGCCCATTGGAACGGTGCACCTAATACCTCAATTAGAGCCAGCATTGAATGCGAGGATTGTGTTTGATGCCTTACCATGTAGCTTCTGGCAGGTTGTGCAGTGACAGAACTTGGAATCCAAGGGCTTCTCCCGGCTCAATTGGTACTGGACCTTGCCACAGTGACAGCTGGCTTCGTAGCGAACGCGGAAATTAGGGTCGTTTTCGTGCACCTTGTAGGGTGCTCGGAATTTCCATTGATTGAGCTCGCCCTCTGTGCTACCGTCGTCTCCATTTGTATTGTAACCATTCTCGGCCGTGTTCTTGGTGCTTCCGTCCATCTTCCTTGTGGTTGTATGTAGATAGACCTGGTCTAGGCGCGAAATTGTCCGTGATGGAGCACTGACGTTGCGGGGGACGTCGATGTGAATTGAAGTAAATAAAAAAGGGCGAATTCTTAGGATTCTTGCGGCCATGTAATTGAAGAACTACCTACTGAAGAAGCTGTAGGAAATATTAAAGAGAGTGTACCATGCGTGATACCGTTTCAAATGGGGTGCTGATGATGACATTATTGAGTTTGTTTGGGACATCCCTCCATTGATCACCAGAATGACGGGGAATCATGACGTGAGGAGTTTCGATGCCAACCTTCAGTCGATCATCACAACAATGCGAAGGCATGCTCGCCTGTTCTACAACCAATAGTATACCTAAGGCAGGTAACTACTAGAGAAGTCGACCTAGAATAACAGAACAATTCCATGCTCCATCAAGCAATAATTATGCCTTTTTGATCAATAGGCATCTTCCGAGTACGTCATAAAGGCTCGTGTGTGCGCCTGCCTGATGTAGACTTAGCGCGCTTTGAGCTTCTCCGCAAAAGTCACGAGACCAAGATACCCTCATTAGCATTCTCTACTTTATACGGCAGAGCAATCCTGCTTCACTTCGCTCCTGTACACTGGAACTTATGTTCATGCTTCTTCAAGACCTGACGGCATGTCCAATTGGACTTCTGTTATATATGTGTCTTTCATACCACACCCACTCTTCCTAGACATCTCGTTTCGAAGCATTTCCATCACTCCTCGCTCAGCTCAGCTTCATTTGTTTGTGGGACTGTGCACGGCTTTCAAATATTTACTTCGCTGCAGAATGTACAAGAGAGAACAAAAGCATTACTTGGGATGCTTGAATCTTTTGTAGTGTACATCTAGAAAGAGGATAAGAATACCAAAGGAGTTACAACTGTACCAAAGGAGCGACAAGGATCCAAAAAATCTTTCATAAAATACATCTCCAGATCGTTCTAAACAAATCATAGGAGTCCTCACCAAGTCACCAACCGCCTCCAACATCCCTCTAGAATCTCACGCCATTTTGTTGTCTACACCTCTTTATTTTCCAACGCCACCGGATCCCATCACGAGGTTACTAATATCTGGTTCTACTCTCACCCCATCGTTGCTGTAGGGAATATTGTAGTTTGCGCCTCGGGATACAGCGTGGATAGCCTGCGTACCGTCTCACGCAGTGCAACCATGCGCGGTCCAAAACTCCAGGAATGCAGTAGTGCCTGATGCGCCCACCCAAGTACTGCCCCAGGAGGTGACAACTACGCAACGGCCGCGAAAGTTGTGAGGGAAGCCGCCGCCACAGCCTGCGTCCATGCTCGGGTCATTGGGGATTAGGATCTCCCCAATGGACGGCGGGGAGGCGGTCATCATACATGCACAGCCGGACGTCCAAGCTCACAGTAGTGGTGTCGAAGGCGGCGCGCTTGACGGGTGTAGTAGTAGGTATGGCGAGCGCGCTGGCGAAAAGGAGAGACGCTGAGACGAGGAGTTTGAAGGAGAGCGTTTTCTTGGTGGTCGTTGTGATGTCGGGTGGTTGGGAAGAGAACACGAGCTAAGATATTGTGTGATGATTTGGGACGAGAATGGGAGTTGAAGATGTTTGGTAATGATTTGGGATCTGTTGACAAGCTTGATGATGTCTGTTCAGTACCGGCGATTGACCTTCTACTTATACACTTTCCGTCTCACTAACGCTTTCTCAGGAATAACAGACTAGATGAGATCTTAACTTCATCACCACATACTCGCTGGTCGCCTCCCCATGGAGATTAAACTTTGTCTCCGGCTCATAGCATGAGTTGCCACAATGAGTAAAATTGAGATCGCATCTGAGTGCAGGCTACTCCTTCAGGCAAGCAGTCCACGAATCCAGAGAGCCAGTCAGAATTGTGGAACAAATTTGCACAGCACATTAGTACCGAGCAGCTGAGGATTCTGGATATCACGATATTCAGGACGATGCAGCGAGATTTGCGAGATTTTGCTGAGTACGAGTAACGTCGTTTGTGGGCTGCATCATTTAAAAACCGTCTTGGATAAATAAAAACAGAAGAAAGAAAGAAAAAAAGCATATCCCCCATCCACAATACCTCTCAACCCTACCATCACTACTTCTTTACGCAAACCCCATCAATATAAACCACACCAGCACCACAAGAAGCGATAGAAGATAAAAAAGAACTAGAGAAAACAATCACGTCCTAGACCGGCGATAGCAAAAAGTCGAGCGTTCAACCTACGCGTTTTACCTTCTCGCGAGAGGACCCCCGAATCAGGTCTCATACATAGCAGGCGAGCAGGCGTAAAAAGAAGCATAAAACCTATCAAATCAGTTCCAAAGAAAAAACAAAGAAAACCACATCGTTTCAAAAATCAACCCTCCCTCCTCTTCTCTTTCCCTCCCCCTTTCCTTTCCAGATCTCATCCCACAAAAGCCACCGTACCAAAAGGATTCGAACTTGGCAAAACAAGCCAATTCCCCCCGGAGAAGGGTGAATGAGAGATAATAGGACTAAAGCACTATAATCAGCGCCCCCCCCCCCCCCTTCCTAGCCACATTTTCTTTTTGGGGTTTCGCAAGACATTTAAAAGCCGCCTGGGGTTTAGAAGCTGAGCAGCGAGCTGAAGGTTGCGGAGAGGGGGTAAGTGGGATGGGAAATTAGGGTCGGTTCGGTAGTAGTGGGATGGAGAGGTCACTGGTGTAGTGTAGATGTAATGCATTTGAGCCGCAATCTGGTAATCTGGGTATCTGGTCGTCGCTGAGTCGAAAAGTAACTCCAATGCTTAGTCCAAAAGCTCCATTCCCCTCTGTCATATTCACAAACTCCCAAATTCCCGAATCACACCCAACGCCTCCCCCCCAAAATCCAACGTCTAAAAACTCCCCATTCCCGTCCCCCCTATCATCCACCATGCACCCCATCAAGACCCATCCGGCTTACCAACCTCGGTCCCAAACCACGAATCGTCAAAATCCCCAAAGGCCCCATCTCCGCCCATATCTTCATCCCCACCGCCATCAACATAGTTCCCCGACGCAAAAAAGTCATCGAAATTCGACTCGATGGGTGCTTGCTCCACCGGTACCGTACCAGCCGGACCTGTGGTTCCAGTTACACCAGTCGGATTCGGCAGTGCTATTGAATTTGATTCCGGGATTCCTGTGAGAGAGAAATCGTCGCCAGCGTTGACGTAGTTTTCCAAGCCGGGAAGAAGGGTGTTCAAGTCTTCGTTCGAGGTGGTGTTGAGGTTCTTGACATCGTCGTTGCTCATGGTCATGTCGTCAAAGGCGGAGTCGTTTAGGAAGTCTTGTGCTGTGTTCGTGTCGTTGGTAAAGCCGAGGTCGAGGTCCATTTGGTCGTTGTCGCCGGCTGTGCCGCTGTCGTTGAACATGGATTCGAAGTTGACGTCTTCGAAGTCGGGCACCGTGGGTGATTCTGGAGGTTGGACTGGCTGTGTGGTTTCTTCTACGGTTGGATTGGGGGTTTTTTGCTCTTTGGCTATTTCGGCAGGCTCGACAGAGGCTACCAACCCTACAGGATCATCTGCAGCCGAGTTTATTTTGTGCTTCGGTGTATGTTCGTCTCCATCGTGCGCCGGAAATTGGAGCACCTCAGATTCCATCCTGGCTTCTTCCTCTGCCGCCGAGTACGGCTGCACATTAGCCATGATCACATCCTCTGGTCCTACCTTCTCAAGGTCTTTCTCTCGACTTTCCCCAGAACTCGTTTGCATGGTTTCCAAGTTTTCATGTACCGCCGCGTCCGTGCCCGTTTCCTCTCTGTTAATTGGACTATGAACCTTCAGGCCGGCTGCCGCTCGCTCTCTTTCTGCTCGCTTTGTTCGAATCCTCGCAAGGTCTCGTTCCATAACGGCTTTTGCCTCAAGCTGTGGGGTCTGTTAGCTGAATCTGCTAAGTTGGTCACAAGCAGGACTAGCAGCGGTCCTCAGAGTCCATCCTTCGTTCACAGTCGGAGTATGCTTGTGCAGAGAGTAACTGGGTGTCTAATGAGGCCTGGCTTGGGTCGAGACTCACGATTTCTATTTCTATTTCATCCAATGCATCTTGAAACTCTTGATTCGCGCCTATGATCAGCTTGTTGAGCTTCCCTTTGGTATAATTGAGATGTTTCGGATCGTGCAAGGTAGGATTGCGGAAGAATTTGCCAGTCTCCCCCAGCTACTCCTGTCAGCTTCATAATCAATAAGGAAATCGTTAAGTCACGTTACCACGACTGCGAGACAAGGAAATAGTGTATCTACAGGGCGATGAGAGGGTTGTGGCTGAGCCACATTCACTGAGCCGTTCGCCGCCATGTCGAAGCAACTGTTACCAGAATGGCAACGGAATCAGTTATAGGAATGGAGGGACAACCAGGAGTCCAAGACTCACATCGGAGTTATAGAACAGAATACACCGAAGCTAAACGCTCCCGGTATGTGAAGTATGTAAGAATACTAGCGCTATTGTATACCTTACCTGTAATGAAGGATAAAGCGGTGGTCTCAATAGGAATGGGAATAATACTCATTCACGCCACCACATCAAGGAGTGTCTGCGAAATCCGTGAAGGAACCGTCACAATGAGAGATTTCACTGGATAAACCTGCGTCTGCCTTACTTTCCGTCTCCAATACGTCCACAAACACGAAAAGCCAAGAGCGACACTGGGTATCATACGTAATAAACGTACCTGATCAACTTACCATACCAGGTAGTATTCAAAACCTGCAACCAAGCGCATTGAAGATTCCTCGAAAACTCCCTCCCACCTTCTGGACCTCTCTACCTCACCCACCCTCGCACATATTACGATCAGACACGGCGTCAGGGATTCGAGTGGCTCTCCTCTCCTTTCCCTTCGTCTTTCTTATTTCTCTTTGAGTCTTGTCTCTTCTTGTCTTGCTCGGCGTCGGAACTCGTACACCCTGCGCTCATCAAATTCATCAAATCTCTTGCTGTCTCGGCCACTAGCTTTCCGTTTGCCAACAGCTTCGCCCTTCTTGTCCGCAAATTTCGCGATAGCTTTAGCTTCTAAGACGCCATTTAATAGCTAGCTCAGCCAACTGCAGGTGAGGCTCAAGCCTGCTTGCACTTATCTCTGTGATATTTTAACACATCTCCTTAGAGGTCGCCAAGAAGTTGCAGTCTTTGCAACCCTTCATCTCTGGCTCCAGCTTTCACTTCATTGCTTCGCGATCCTTAGCTCCGTTCAATTTCGAGATACCCAATCAACTCGTTACGATGGCTGAAATCGAGCCCATGTCTTCCTCTTCTTCTATGGCCCTTCCTCCACTACCCCCGACCTTTGCGGGGGCCCCTGGACAGCAGCAGCCGTACGATAATGGCACAAGCAACGGCCAAGGGAATCCTGCGCACATGCCGCCTCCACCACTGCCACCAGTGGTGATTCCCCAAAACACAAATCCCATCCCAACCGCCATGACGTCCCCAACCATCGACGCAAATGGAATGATGTCGCCTGGATCCGCTTCCAGCAGCTTTATCCGTCGTGCTGCCCCGGAACCAAACAAGCGGGCTCTCTATGTTGGTGGACTGGACCCAAGAGTTACGGAAGACGTACTTCGGCAAATTTTTGAGACGACCGGTCACGTGCAGAACGTGAAAATTATTCCTGATAAGAACGTGGGTGCTGTAAGTACCAATCTCTTCTGCTTTTCTCCTCATCATCGAGTATCGAGTACCTATAGCCAGTATCTTTCATTCTTGTGGCCGGTGCGAGCGGAAATTGTTCTTGTTGATAGAACTCGAAGAACGCGCTAGTATCCGTCGAGCAGACCGACGTTTGCTAGTTTTGAGTTTCGCACAAAGCAAAGAAACAACACCACACAATCCTTCTCCTCAACTTGCTACCGCTTCCTTCTCGATTCTTCGTCGCTGATTTGCCTTTCCTTAGAGTAAGGGTTTCAATTACGGTTTCATTGAATACGACGATCCAGGAGCAGCAGAACGCGCCATGCAGACTCTAAATGGTCGTCGGGTGCACCAGGCGGTAAGTCTGGCCATTAACATTGATAGATCCGTAGCTAGCGCCTAACAGATGATGCAGGAGATTCGAGTGAACTGGGCGTATCAGTCGAACAATTCCAGCAAGGAGGATACCTCCAATCACTTCCATATCTTTGTTGGTGATCTTAGCAACGAGGTCAACGATGAGGTCTTGCTCCAAGCTTTCTCGGCCTTTGGCTCCGTTTCCGAAGCTCGTGTCATGTGGGACATGAAGACTGGTCGCTCCCGTGGCTATGGCTTTGTTGCCTTCCGTGATCGTGGGGATGCCGAGAAGGCTCTTAGCTCCATGGACGGAGAATGGCTTGGGTCTCGCGCCATCCGCTGTAATTGGGCCAATCAGAAAGGTCAACCATCAATCTCTCAGCAACAAGCAATGTCAGCCATGGGAATGACCCCTACCACCCCATTCGGCCACCACCACTTCCCTACCCATGGCGTACAGAGCTATGAGATGGTAGTAGCCCAGACACCTCAGTGGCAAACCACCTGCTATGTTGGAAACCTTACTCCGTACACCACTCAGAATGACCTCGTTCCACTTTTTCAGAACTTCGGTTATGTTGCCGAAACGAGATTCCAGTCAGACCGTGGCTTTGCTTTTGTGAAGATGGACACCCATGAGAACGCGGCAATGGCCATCTGTCAGCTTAGTGGCTATAATGTGAATGGTCGTCCTCTTAAGTGTAGTGTGAGTGATCCTGAACGTCGTATAATCCACTTGCTAACTAAGTGCTTGGCTAGTGGGGCAAAGATCGTCCTCCCACCGGACAGTTCGACGGTTACTCTCCTCAACAGCCACAAACTCCAGGCTTTCCTCAGTCTTCGCCTGCATATGGATTTCCACAATACGGCGGTCCAGGACCGATGACCCCACAAGGTGGACCTCACTCATCTAGCTCCGCTAATCCCATGTCGGCTTACCAGTCCAACCACCAATCTCCAATGGGAGGCCCAAGTCCTGGTGGATATGGTCAGCCTCAAGGTGGTTACGGAGGCCCAGGTATGGCTCCTCAAGGCTATGGAAATGTCCAGATGCCAGGCGGCGCTGGTATGCCTCGTAATGCTGGTATGCCAGGCAGTGCTGGCGGATACGGTCGTGATCAACACTCTGGTGGTGGCTACGGGCCTCCAAGTGCAGGCGGCTATCCATCTGGCGCTCATAGCAACTATGGAGGCTACCAAGGTTAACCAACGACCTTCTGGCACGTTTTGGAGGCATGTACTTTATGTGCACATCCAGAGTCTGTTGCGTGTCGTCTTCTTCTGTTGTGGTGGCGGTGAAGATGTGCCGGTTTTTCAGTGCGGTCAATGAGTAGCTGCTTCTGTACAGGGTAGTGTAAGAAGTCTCCGTATCTGATGTTGAATATATTTTCTCTGTTCATCCATAGCCCTTTTTATTCTACCCTTTCATTTAGGTGTGTTGGTGCGTAAATCAGGCGAGCTGGATATTCGTGTGGTCATCTCGTACAAAAGCAGCGGTCCTTTCACTGTGCAGACATCCTTCACCGCGACCTCTCACGAGCGACGAATTCCTTTCGGTGTTCAGTCTAATTCGATTCGTCACGGCTTCAAACAATACCCACGTGTACTTTCCGCGAATTTCGACCGCCTTCCGGGCAAAGTACGATAGGTTAGGTAGTTCAAAATCAAAATGGGCTCATACAATACGTAGGACATGAATTTAGACTGATGCCGTAGGATGATTTACTCCTGCCCAGCTGAAACAGTATCTACTATAACGAAAGGTTGTACGCTCAGCCTCTACCACTTTGTATATATGACATGTTCAAATTCCTAGGTATCTGTGTCCCGAACCATGAAAGACCTCCCTTTATTTCTCATTGGTAACATGTCTCAGCAACCCCATGAACTCTCTCGCAGGGAACACAATGAATGCTGGACGACGAAATATACTAGAACCCGGAAGCTGACTCTTAGAACAGAAATGAAGACTTGAAGAATTGACCCACTGCTCCACAAGTCGTTGACCCTTCCACGCCCCGTAGGGCTGACGTACCGGTTACAGGGATCCGCATTGACGTCTCTTCATGGTCTACCGGTTTCTAACGGCATTGGCTCATTGATGTTGTAAAGACCCTTAGTTGCGCGCTGCTATCATGAATCAGATTCGAATACATCAGAGGACACACTGCGTCCCTTGACTCCCTTCCATGATGAGCCGAGCAAGCATCACTGCGCGACTTGCGCGCTGGCGTCATCCCCAGTTGCACGCCTTACGTCGACAAATGCATCAACCTGCTATTAGTACTGGAGGTTTAATGAGAAGCCAGACAGTACCAAGTTCGCGGCATCATCGAAGGCGAGCCTGGCCATATGGAGCCTACTCTCTTCATAATGTACCTACAGTACGGACTATTTCCTTTGCTCGAATCTTGCCGAAACTGGCATTGAAATTAGTGAGGATACCTGCTATGTTTGGGGCGGCCACTATTGGAGGACTGGCCTATCTGCAGTATCAAGCTACGCGTGAGTTGCTCAATGGCTAAAAACTAACGGCATTACTAAAATATTTTGTATTGCTTAGAGGCCGGCAATTACGCTGTAGATGTGTTCCGGAAGACCAGCGACACGGTGACAGGAGCTGCTGAAAGTATACTTGATGGGGCCAAAGATATAGCAGGACAGACGAGAGCAGGCTGGGATAGGACAAGAGAAAATATTGAGCTACCGACATGGCTTCAGCAGATATTGCGGACTGACGATGGCTCATCACCGGGAGGTGGATCTTCCGAGAATGGTGGAGAACCACCCAAACAAGCCAGAGCTGGAGTTGCAGTAGGCGCTGCGGGTACAGCTGCAGCCCTTGGGTACACCCAGTCGCCAGAAGAGGACGACCGGTCAGGGCCGCAGGTGGCCCGGGATGATCAAATGATGATTTTGACAAAGAAGATGATTGAGATCAGGGGTATACTACAGGTTGTTGGACAATCGGACGCTTTGGTGTTACCATCAATTGTTGTTATTGGATCTCAATCATCAGGCAAGAGCTCGGTACTCGAGGCAGTAGTGGGCCATGAATTCTTGCCAAAAGGGTCAAACATGATTACTCGTCGGCCAATTGAACTGACACTGGTCAACACTCCTAACGCACAAGCTGAATATGGTGAATTCCCGGCGTTGGGTCTGGGCAAGATCACCGATTTCTGCCATATACAGAAGACCCTGACCGATCTTAACCTTGCTGTACCCGCGGTAGATTGTGTTTCGGACGATCCGATTCAGCTTTCAATTTATTCACCTAATGTGCCGGACCTCTCCTTAATCGATCTGCCTGGATACATTCAGGTATCTGGATCTGATCAACCCCCCGAACTGAAGCAGAAAATTGCCGATCTATGTGATAAATACATTCAGCCTCCTAATGTCATCCTCGCTATTTCGGCAGCAGATGTTGATTTAGCGAATTCTACCGCTCTTCGTGCTAGCCGAAGAGTAGATCCACGGGGCGAAAGAACGATAGGGGTGGTAACAAAAATGGATCTGGTCGACGCGGAAAGAGGAGCCAGTATCTTAAGTGATAGAAAATATCCTTTGCGTCTCGGCTATGTAGGGGTTGTGAGTCGTGTGCCGCAAAGTACGGGACTCTTCTCCAGAGGAAGTGGATATATTATCAATGCGATAACAAGGAACGAAAACGCGTTTTTCTCAGCCCACTCATTACAGTTCGGCCCTGACTCTGGGCTCGCTGTAGGCACTACTACGCTACGGAAGAAGCTGATGCATGTTCTAGAGCAGACAATGGCGGCAAGCCTCCAAAGCACAAGTGATGCCATTCATCAGGAGTTGGAGGAAGCTACGTATGAGTTCAAAGTTCAATACAATGACCGGCCTTTAAGCGCGGAGTCCTACCTTGCAGAAAGCCTTGATGCTTTCAAGCATTCTTTTAAGGAATTTGCGCAATCATTTGGCCGAGCACAAGTTCGAGAGTTGCTCAAGGAGGAACTAGATCAGAGAGTCTTGGACCTGCTGGCACAGCGATATTGGAATAAACCTATCAATGACCTATTGCCTCCACCTCCTGAGCTGGATTCTCTCAGTGACCTGCCCGAGGCTGACCATGAGTCATTGTACTGGCATCGGAAGCTTGATGCTTCAACATCCTCTCTCACGAAATTAGGTATTGGCCGCCTGGCTACCACAGTAGTCGCCAACGCCCTACAATCCGAGGTTGATCGGTTGATAGCTGATTCTACCTTCGCCGCACACCCATTTGCCCGCCAAGCCATAACCAGTGCATCGTCTGGGATATTAAATGAGCGCTTTTATAGTACTAGCGATCAAGTCGAGAACTGCATAAAGCCGTACAAGTATGAGATCGAGATAGAAGATGCTGAATGGGCAAAAGGTCGCCAGAATGTCTCTAACGTACTAAGAAAGGAACTCAAGGCTTGCGAGGCCGCAGTGCAGGCCGTAGAAGCTAATGTTGGTGGTAAGAAAAAACTAAGAGATGTCATGGCCTTCATTGACCGATTGCGGAAAGCCGAAGTTGTGCTCGAGGGGGATGGCATTGGAGGTGCTGGCGGTTTCAGTGCTGCTCTTCTGGCACGAGGTACATTCACGGTTCTTCTCTTTATCTCCGTCTTTTACTTACCCGAATGCAGGCCGAGAAGCAGTCTTCCTTCGTGACCGAGCATCGATTCTTCAGATGCGTCTCCAGGCCCTAAGGTCCAAACAATGTGCTACCAAATACTCAAAATACCAGTGTCCTGAGATCTTCCTCGACGTTGTTGCGGACAAACTCACTTCAACTGCTGTACTCTTCCTAAACGTCGAATTGCTTTCAGAATTTTACTATAATTTCCCCCGCGAATTGGATGCGCGGCTTGGAAGGCATTTGAGTGACGATGAGATTGAGCGATTCGCTCGAGAGGATCCGAAGATCAGGAAACATCTCGATGTAATCAAGCGAAAGGAGCTACTGGAGCTCGTTCTGGAGAAAATGGAAAGCTTGAAAATGCTTGAGGGTAAGGAGAAGAGGAGAGAGGCGAGCTTGCAGCAGGCAGCTGGCGCCGCGAAAGAAAGGGGCAAAGGGTGGCGATTGTTTTAGCGGATGGAACGAGTCTGGGCTGGGCACGGCGTTGAAGGCGAGTTTGCATTTCAGCACGTCAGGCGTTAGACGGAAGAACGCCGTAAGCTGTGTGGGAGTCCCCATCATACCCAAAGCCACTCAAATTTGAATACTTCTGTTCTTCGATAGCACCTTAACCATAGTACTCCGAGTAGGGCATATCATATCTGCGATACTCTATACACAATCAGCCTCTACTTGCCTTTGAACTCGACTGCCCTCAATGAAAAATCTTCCATGGGAGCCTTCAGAGTCTATGCGCCTGAATTTTGGATACACATAACATAGTCCTCCTTTACAATACCAAAAAGGCCACACTATGCTGTCTTCCCCTCAGGATTCCGGCCGAAGCTCTGCCGTAGCCGACAGAATCTCGCTCCTATAACTCTTCCTCTTCCAATCCACCGTCCCTTTCACATCCATAATCTCCCTCAGCGTGCCTCCCATTCTGACCATTCCACACCGAATCATCCTCGGATCGATTGCCACTGTCTTCTTCACCACCTCTTGCGTTTCTGGAGAGCAGTCAAAGCGCATGATGAAGTGGTGGCCGCTGTCGTGGCGGAGTTGATGCTTGCGGACGGGTTTGGTGAGGAGGAAGGTGCCCCAGTTTGTGATGCCGCGGACGACGCCGCCGGAGTTGAGGATTAGGGTGCCGGCTGTGCGGGCGATTCTGGGAAGGGAGAAGGGGTTAGCAATGCTGTGGAATGGTGATGGGGTTGGGAATGGTACTCTTTTACTTCGGCGATGGATCCTGGTCGGACCTGATCTGTGTCAGTTTGGTAACGAGGGCAGAGGTATAGCGAAAGACTTACCACTGCTATCATTTCGTATAGCATCTTACCTAAGTCGAATCTTCATCGCGGGTTCTTCAGAGCTTGAACCTACGGCATGAAGGATTCATGTCTTGTGGAACGGAAATATCCCGCCTGTCCGCCAGCCCTACGCTAGTGACGAAGCTCAGCGGTCAAATTACCCGCAGCTTAAATCCCCTCTTCCGCTTTCTCTATACTACATCAATGGCGGCAATTGCGAGGATAAGGATACCCTTGAGGTCTTCAGTGACATCTTCTCCAGCTTTGCCTTCCGTTCAACTTAGATTGCCTGCAAAATGGCAGACCCAGAAACCTAGAGTGACGATACCAATCCCGGGCATAAGACAATTTACAGTATCTACAGCTTGTGAGTGTCAAAATGCACATATGATGCTCCGGGATAGCTGACCAAGCTGACTGACCCTTAAGGGTCAGAGAAGAAGTACACACGAGACCACGAATGGATTGAATTATCTGAAGACGGCAAAACTGGTATCTCCTCCATTCCACACAGCTCCGTCCAATTTCAGCTCACCTCGGCTCCTTCACAGGCACGATCGGCATATCTAACTTTGCCGCCAAATCTCTTGGTGACGTCGTCTATGTCGAGCTCCCCACCCTTGACCTTGAAGTTACAGCCGGCGACTCAATCGGGGCAGTGGAGTCCGTAAAGTCCGCTTCTGATATCATGACGCCTGTGTCGGGAAAGATTATTGGCGCAAACAATATCTTGGAGGAAAAGCCAGGGACGATCAACAAGGGACCTGAGGCTGAGGGGTGGCTGGCCAGGATTGAGGTTAAGGATGAAGGGGAGACAGAGAAGTTGATGAGTGGGGAGGAGTATGGGAAATTTACGGAAAGCTGAGGCTGTGGCTATGAATAATATAGGATGATTTGGAGTTTGAACATAATACTCTTGAGGAGCCTCAACGCTTCTTGTCGGTAAATTACCCATGCCGATGAAGTTTGGCCGGGCCTGGAAGCCTGGGGTGCAGGCCTCGAGTGCTTCAAGAGGCTACAACGACAAGAATACAATCTTTAGGATCTCGAAATTCCTTATTCTGCTTTTCGTGGAGCAGATCTATGAACTACTTTACCTACATCTTATTTCTAACAGATCTTTTGAGGAACGCGTGTGCTCCACTTTCTCCAGAGACTCAGTTTCCTAGCTATTCCATTTCCTCTACCCAGCCTGAACTTATGCGTTGTTTTGCCTGCGATTAAACTTTCGGCTTCCGGGTCACCTGGTGGAAGCGAAGCACAAGGTATTGGCGTTCGGGACATGATTACGCGGCAAATCGTGAATGGAGAAAGCAATGACACAATTTAGATACTGCACTTGTCAATGCACCATTTTGGGGCCTTGCTGAGTCTATATATTACAGTAAGTCTATCTCCATTTCCTATGCCGTCGAGGAGCAACTGCTACCATCAGTCGCTTTTGATTCTACCGAGCGAGTTAACAATGTCGTTGTACGTAGCATAGGCCTAACTAGTACATAGCCGACGTATTCAAACAGTGGAGCTTACATGGCGCTGGACCCATCGTACGAAAGGATCCTCTGGAGGTCTATCTATAGAGATACCTGGAGGCGTGCGGCATCGGGACATGGCTTGTTTCTATATGACCATGAGGGAAGTTTTCACCGAAAGGCCTCGCATATCTATGTGAAATGTGTGGATGAAGGTTGTTGGCCGACTAACAAATGGCGAGTGGTTTGGTTCACATTACTGACTTGATTCGTGGTTCGAAGAAACGAGTCCTACCACGAGTCTCACCTTAATAATATAATGGAAAATTCGTGTCCCGTCTCCGTCATGACTTGGAAAAAGCCGCCATTGCTTATTATTCCCACCTAGCTTCGCTTCATGATCTTCGGTGTTCTGTCCGCTTCCAGTCCGGTCAGGACCAAGCCAAAACATAGACAACGGAGACTTTTGTAACCAACACGATACCAAGATCCTTCTTGTCAACCACCCAATCCGTGCCGAAGCATTGGATGTTTTCTTCAGAGGAGGGAGGTTCGTCATCGAGATTTCCGAGTGGCGAGTCGGCTTCCTCTTCTCCTTGATCAATACCCAAAATCTCGCCAAATTGCACCAAGATCAGAAATGTTAACATTGAGATTGACATCGAGAAAGAAACAGGAGATTCCGGAACATCCAATCCCACCGACCAGGTTACATGGAATCACGAAAACATGCATAACGTCTGCCATGCTCTCTCTACGAACAACATATTACGGACGTTGGAAGTCAGTTATTGGCACTACACCTCGGATTTCGGTAAGTCGATCTATTCCGTGGGCATACTTGAAGACATGGCCATCCCGTCTTTCTTCCAGTATTCCAGGTCGTTTGAGAAAGGTTGCCCCTGCCCGCCTCACGTGGCTTCGGGTTAGCCACCAGGTAAACTTCGAAGAGGAGCCAGATTTCGATAGAACGAATACACCCTGGAAGGTCTAGAAAAAACTATGAACAGTGATACTCTGGTAGAAGGTTTCTCGAAGGTGGAGGTCAGTTGTTTTGAGTTAGAGAACGATATAAACGAATGCTATGCTGGCATCAAAAAACGGTTAAGTCGAGTCTTAGTAGGGTCTTGCCTAATAATGACGGATTCTGGAGCAAAGCAGACCTGCATATTTTCCAGGATATTGATGAACATCGTTGAGGAGTCAGCGCGGTCGGAGAGACATAGCCTGGCTATGTTGCTTCGAGATGCAGCACATTCAGGAAACAAGAGCTCCAACCCGGCAGTTTTATCGACTTAGTGGTTCAAGGTTTGCCGTGAGTTAGTCAAGAGATCAGAACTGGATCCTGAATTTCGTACCATGAAGCTTTAGCATGCGCCTGCCCTGGAGAGATTTGAATAGTTTGCTAGTCCATAAAAGCGAGTTGCAGATCTACAATATATCAGCCGTCTTTCATCAAAGAAGACAGAGTTAATAGATTACTTGAAGCTTGAATTTTGGATGACATTTCTAGTTTCAAAATTTATCTATATCAAACACTTTCGTGATTTCAGTTTTCTATTATGAAACGTTTGAATTCAATTCTTCTGACTCATCGATAGACTTTTTTCAAGTGAAAAAGATAGCGCTGAAGATGTACTTTGACTGCTGCTTGAATATTGCTCATTAGACGAGAGTATTACATATTGAATATAAACGATAAGTAGACAGACATTTTTGTGTCAGCGAGTCAATTGCGAGAAGCATTGATACGTATGTTTTTGCTAGATTGCAACGCCACTAGAAGTCAATACAACGTTCCTCGAGGTACAAGAACACTGTAAAAAGTCACTTCCGTAGAGTGCAATGATGGATGATCAAAACCCCAATATCCTGGCTTGAAAAGACGTTGGATTGATGGGTGTAGTCGATATCAACCTTCAAGATTGTTACGTAGAGTATATAAAGGAATGTCACCGATAGTAGATGGCGAGCATCGCGATGGATTGATCATCAACGACCCTATAGATGACTTGAAGGGAGTGTGAAGACTTCAGAGTAGCAGTTGAGGAAGAAAATTGAGATTAAACTGCCATGTAGTTGTGCTTAGGAGAAAGCTGTTTTTCCGAGTTAAGGGCGATAAAAGGGTTGTCGTTGCCCTCGGTTACGCTCGATGAGGGTCCGCGCCTAAGGCCAATCCTTGCCAACTCACTTCGAGCTTCTCAGCTCGAGAGCTGCTTGTTGCAACTGATTACCTCGACATCCTTCCAAGCAGAACTCGTTCTTTGGTGAACAGGATTGCGTCTTTGCGCAGCTCTTGGTTACGACAGATGCGATACTGGATATCAAAGCCGTAGGTAGCTTTCATTCAGTGCCGTGAGTGCCTTGGTTCTGTCGCAACTTCCCCGCCCATCCTCGGCTCCGAATCACCGAACGAGGTAAACACGTCGTTGCACATTGCCGTCTCTACTGCTATACAAACCCAAGAAACCTTGAGAGCGGAATCGCATATCTAACGTAATGTTATCTAGGTCCTCTTGAGCACCTACAGCTGGTCTATCACCACGAGATCGCAAGGAGTAAATCATCATGTCGGTTAAGTTCGAGAAAGAGACTATTAGGGACACTCCCATTCCTGGAGGACGTAAACATGAGCTTGCGCATGAGATCGGGGAACGATTAACTGGAGGCGAGAGCCAGGCCGGGTACCTAGCAGTGAGCGGAAGAATGATGTCTTCCGGCGGAGAGAGGTGCTAACAGACTCGGCGTGTCAGATGTACCTCAAGCAACTCCAAACCAACCCCCTCCGTACAAAAATGCTCACATCCGGATCTTTGGCAGCCGCTCAGGAAGTTCTGGCATCTTGGATCGCACACGATAAAACTAAGAATGGGCATTACTTTAGTTCGCGAGTGCCCAAAATGGCAGTCTATGGCGCCTTCGTCAGCGCACCGTTGGGACATGTATTGATCAGCATACTCCAGAAGATATTTGCAGGAAGGACCAGTTTGAAAGCGAAGATTCTGCAAATTCTTGTTAGCAATTTGATCGTACGTATTTTCGGCCACTCAGCGACTGCCACACCAAAACCGCTTGCTAACATTGGGCATTGCCCAGGTATCACCAATACAAAACACCGTGTACCTTACCTCGATGGCTATCATCGCCGGCGCAAGAACCTTTCACCAGATCAGAGCCACGGTTAGGGCAGGTTTCATGCCCGTCATGAAGGTCAGCTGGATCACATCGCCACTAGCACTGGCATTCGCCCAGAAATTCCTGCCTGAGCAGACGTGGGTCCCATTCTTCAACATCATCGCCTTTGTGATTGGCACCTACATCAACGCACATACCAAGAAGAAGAGGCTAGATGCATTGAGGAAAAAGGTACGTGGCTACGTGGTTGAAGCCCTAATGATCATGCTGACATTGTCCACAAGCATTATGGCGATGGACGAAGCACTTCGGGGAGGACTGATGACTATCCGAGACGCGATTACTAAGGTTTTGACCTACATGAGATATTGACGTCTGGTTCTAGCACTAGCTGTGCTGATATGCGTAATACTTGGGCTGTTCCCAAAGAGATCTACTTACTGGAAGGAGGCCTAAGTCTTTCATTGCTGTAACTCCGACATGCCATTTCAGTTCCTCCAATTATCTCAAATTATTGTGCATAATGCAATCCTGGTTCGCTGGAAAAGTTCGACTTTACCCGCGGAGCTAAAAACCGTCTCTATATACATTTGTACCACGACAAACATTGTAATCCTTGTTTCGTAGAGCTTCAGTGTTAGTATTGCTGAATGTTTGCAGTAACTCGGACAACTGGTTGCATCCCTAGCAATGCTTGCGCAGCGCTGCTATTACCATGAATATTTACCAATCAGGACGATTCGATACCTTGCCTTCGAGATTGCGAGTTCACTGATTAAACTGACCGAGTATATACAGCTAAAGGCAAGGGCTGGCTCGAGGAAAGCAGCGGATAGAGCTGGGGTGTATAGACTGAGAGATCATGAACTATTTATAGGTCCTAGATCGCTTAACACAGTAATCTAACAACAGCAGCTAGTCCTACTTCGTCCTCTGCATCTTCCAGGAGGCCTACCTCGGGTACCCATGTGAGGTTTCCCTTCATCTTCCAGATACCTGACGATACATATGTTTGCTATCTATGACCCATCACCATCACCGAGCGTTGAAATCACACCACTACCGGTGATGGCTCATCTAGTGCCGCAGTGTTTGAAATGATACCGCTGGGCCTCAGAAAAAACAACCCACAACAACGATCTTGGGAACGGACCCCGACAGTTGACCTTATTTCATCTACCTAAGATAGACCTCCAAGAAGTACCAGCTCAATTGGGTCATAATGCATCCTCAAGACTGCGCATCATCACCCACTGGTTTACGAAGGCTTGATTAAAAGAGTATTGAGGACAACATGCGAGTACTAAGCACTGCGAGGCCGTAGCCATCTACGCTTGATTTGTGCATTACAGGTTACAGTCGAAAGTATTCGGCCTGGTCAATTTTGGCAGAACCCAAGAAAGTCATTATGAAGATAGTCGACTCGTGCTTTCAACATATAGATTTAGATTCTCAAGAAGAAGTAGAGATGGCCTTAGGCTCGTACCTTGGTGAAAGAAACAATACAAGGGAAAGAGATTGAGCAAGCCTGGCGTACGAGAACATCAAAAATCCAGATGAACAGACGAAGGTTCGCTTTTTTTGAAGTACAACAAGATTCATAAATCCAGATCAATAAACCTCGCTACGATTTCACATTAGAGAAACTCCGGGATATTGCATCTACAAGAATCACTTGTTGGGTAGCTTGTGGAAGCTTTTGGATCCAGAAAGATGAACATAGGTAAACAAAGATCTATCAACTCTAATGAACTCTTCTCTGTTAGTGGCGTTGAAAGACAACCTCCGGTGGTGATAATTAGTAGTCCAAGTCGATATCAATGATTGGTTCGAGAAGCCCCATTTTTAGAGATGATTCAGAAAAAGGCTCATCAACGTCCATGATTGACTGATGGTCTGCCTACGTGAGGCTACAATATGCATAATGCCACCGCATTGACTTTGCAACCCATTTGTGGTTCAGGGGGAGGTCCCTGCCCAAGGAAGCCCGTGTTCAGATATCCTCGAAGGTGATACGAAGCTATATCCGGCTGCCCAGCAAAGTTTGATGTACCACACTTACACCAAATATGCCTGCAAACAAGAGAACGGGAATTTGCTGACGTGGATTATAGAGAATACTTTCGATGACGATGATTCGATTTGCCAGCAAAGCATAGGTTGCAACAGTGTACTATATATGGCGGGCTTGAGATCTGCTTCATTGGGTCTCTTCAGCGCTCTAAGAGTAGACTGAAATTCACGCCCTATAGGACCTGATTCTCTCCGGAAGACACATCCGCACACCTGGACCTGTCAACATGATGATTCCTAGGGAGTTCGAAAGATACAACGAGAACGGCCGCTATCAGAGGACTAGACCTGCAAACAGCCGCCTTCATCGAGATCTGCACCATAGACCTTTTGGTTCCGCTTGGCAAGCTGGACATGTCCCTCACCTTGTGTACGGTTATCGTGACGGCTCGCCCAGCCGGCCACCCTCTCCAGAGTCTATCGCGCAGTTGGAGGACATAACCGCCAAACCCATATCTCCTGCCAGCCACGAGACTACTGAAGAAGCTTTTGCACTCACGGCCAATATAATCAAAGGCTTCGCAAGCTCAGGAGTGGCTCTGTTGAAATCTCAAAAGAGCCACTCATACAACGAATGGTTCCTGCCATTTCTGGTATTCGATGAACTGGACAGAAAGCTCTTTCGCTCTAAGCTTAAGGGTAACGTGTGTCTTGAATGGTCAAGGCTCTACGACAGTGTCCCTGGTAGGACAACTCGAGCTGGGCTCAAATACCCTCGCATTACCATCGAACTATCGGAAAAGCTTGCAGATACTAACAAGGAAGGCGTAGTTACCGCCTTACTGCACCAGATGATCCATGCTTATTATCTACAATGTTGTGGCTATCAAAATGAGGGACTAACGAGGACTGGCTATGACCTTGCCCATGGTCCCGAATTCCTTGCCCTTAAAGCCTTGATAGATTATTTATATTTTCAAAAGTCTCGGGATCCGAGATCGCCACCCTTGTATTCCTGGAACCCTCTAGACAATCCAATGTTATCAGGACGAGGCAGAAGGTCTTCCGGCTACACAGAATACAGGCCTGGCAGTAGCGACTGCTGTAAGACTGACCGTCCTCTACGGAAAGGACATTATATGAAGGTGAAGCTGTGGATAGATCGCGCTGCCGCCTCATCATTCTTTTCTTTTGAGTCTACTACCACCGTTTCAGATAAAGGAAACAAGCCGATAGAGAATGGCAGCCAAGCTTCCAAAGGGTATAGCTCTCCAGATCTTCTGCATAAGATACTAGAAATGGGCTAACAATTTTCTTAAGGTCTGACGCAAGGAAATTCTACGCTATCGAACGAGGTGAATCCGAACCATCGTCAGCGCCCTCCAAGTACCAGAAAATGAAGTTAGAGGATTACGTCGAACTCCACTTTGACAAACGTATTTATCCTCTCGAACGGAAGTACACAAACGATCTGCTAGAACTTTCTAAATCGGGTCATTTCACCAATAAACGAGAACTCCACTTCCCGTCGACATTCGGTTGGTCCGAGTTCCGCTCCCTGTATCATTTCCTAGTCTATCGAGACTTCGAGCCAACGCTTGCTTCTATCCAAGCAGACTCTTTGTCAAAGGACTACAAGCCCGGCCTTCCCATCATTTTAACTCGAAAGGACAGCTCTCAACAGTACCTTTCCACATCCATAGCCGCCGCTCTGCTCGGATCCACTCTCAAGTTCACGCCCCTCACCACGCATGCCATCTACCGCCTTAAAACCCTTGGATGGACTACCAACAATCCCATCAAGGCTCTTGCCCAGATCTACCATGGATCGGATTCGCCAAACTCCGATCTCCGCGGCTGGGTCAAGTCCTGGCTTGCTGTCAGATTACCTACTTCGCCGGATGCTGCCTACGCTAAGGCATACTTGACAAACCTAGCAGTCCTCAAGAGCCATCCGGAATGGAAGAAGGAATTCGCCGCCCTCCAGGAGAAGGAGAAGGATAAGAAAAAGGAGTTTAATTCTGATATCGAGGCCGCGGAGAAGCAAATTGTCGAGGCCGCAGCCAAAGCAGCCTCGGAAGCCGCATCTAAGGAAGCCGCATCTAAGGAAGCTGCATCTAAAGCAGCTAATGCCAATTGCTCTTCTCAGGCCTCTGGACAGCCATGCCATCCTTGGGATCCGCAGCACCGCTGTCAGCAAACTCCTTTACACTCTCCCATGGATCCGCATCGCAACCCTAGCATGAACACTATCCCAAGGTCCTCGGCGGCTGCTCCATTTGCGCCTGACCCAATAACCGGATATCCAAGTTGGCCATCTACTGGATCGTATGGGTGTACATCTCCAAGAGGTAATAATCAGGCTTGTTCGTGCGGTCGTTGTCAAGGCTATCCGCAAGATACTCGCAAGGGCTGGGGATGGCATCCTTAACGCCTCTAATGCACTTCTGAGCTTTTCACATACGTTCTTGCTTCAATCTATTTTCTCCAGGCTGCGCCTCAAATAGAACATTGGAATTTTGGATGAACGTCGAGACTATTTGGAGAGGCTTACCACCTTGATTTGGAAGATCCTTACTACTCGGAGTATGCTGGCAGGCTTCTCCAGATCCGAGGATCACTGTTTTCATACTGAGGCCATGGATCAAGCATATCTACCGGGCTACGATGCACCAGACGGTAAAACGCTATCTACATACTTTACTTTCTCTTTCTTGCACTTCCTTTGCTTTCAACGTTCCTACATAAACATATGGCGATGGCGCACCGTTTCCCTGCTTTAGTTACTTCCTCATCACAGCGTTTGCGTTTCGTACCACTCATTTATTCTTGTCATGAATAGCTAAGTAAAAGTACCTCTCCAGCATCTGCACGTACCCTGCCTGGTCTTGTTTAGATTAGCTGGAATCTCCGAATCCAATATCTCACGTGTTCAAGTTGCAACCGCAACAGCCACCACTGCTATGAAGGTCTAAAGAATCATTCCTTCATACTGTACTGATACGCTGCCGGTCTCATAATATCCGTCACCCGACAATTCCTCTTCGATTGACAACCACTAACCTTCCCCATCACGCTACCAAATACTTATCCACCTAAGAACCCCAATACGCCCCCCCCCCCTCTGTCAACCCTCTCTCAAACATCCACCACCAACCAAGATCCCATCCCTATCGCCAACAAAAATGACACTAAATGCAGCATGTCCCGGAAAATTCTCGCTTTCACCTAACTTCCACTCCCCCCCCGGGATATTCCAGCCTCATCCACCATCCCGTCAACTTCCCCTTCCCAACGCCTAGCCTCGTCTCACCACTCACCTCAACTCAATTCAAATCAAACCCTGCGTTTTTTTTAGCCAAGGTGTGCAAGATAGGGATTTTGGGGTATTGGAGATTGGAGATTGGGTACAAGGGATGTTTGGTATACTGTGTGTAATTTCAAGAAAAGGGGTTGTGGGTTTGTGTGAGTGTTTGAGTGATTAGGGGGCGGGGGGGGGACATGGTGGTGTGGGTTGAAGTGTAGAACTTTTGGGAAATCTACAAGAGTAGGTCGGATGGGGCGAGAGTTTGCTGTTGATAGAAACCCACCACATCTTGATACCTTCAAATACACACAAGTTTTAGAAGTCTTTCTTCAGGATGATATCTCCTACTTATATCACAATCCTCTCAAAGCTATACTTCGGCACCTTCATATCCTTCAACCTTCCAATATCCCTCTTACTCCTCTTGATCAGCTCTCCTCCGGCCCCAACCTTCGTCGTCCCTACCCCCTGATTCGCCTTCAAACCCAGCGGTAGCGCGTTCCCTAACCCGTCTTTCTCAGCAGGTGGTATTGTGGTAATGGTACGTTGGCCACCCTTATCTCCTTCCCGCTTCATTTGTGACGTCCCATATGAATTCGCATACAATAGCACCTCCCCCAGCATGCCCCTGAGATACGTCGCCTCCTCAACACCTTCCAAAGCCGCACTGATCTCCGCCTTCATATAGGCAATCGTATCCGCCGTCTCGCTCATCTCGTCTCCCATTGGACTGCCCAGGAGCCAGCCTGCGGAGCCGATAGCGTCCAGTAAGCAGTTGAGAAGTTTGGCTATGATGGAGATTTGCGTGTTTTTGTTGTCACCAATAGGGTTGCAGTTGAGGTCGTGGCTGGGAAGGAGAGACGGAGGAGATTCGGTGTAAGGGGTTAGCCAGCCAGCGCGGGCGAGAGACATGCGAAGATGGTCGATTAGGTGGAAGAGAAGTGGTGCCGGAATGGTAGTACGGAGGCCGCGGGTGATGGTTCTGGGAGAGTGGAGGGAGAGGCGGGTCAGGGTCATGTGGAGCACTTGGTGGGCAACGGACATATTATCGGAATCAAGGTGTGGTGAGTTGGGGCTTGATGGGGCATCGCCTGTTATGAGTTCCGTGTTACGGTCTGATCCCTCGTCGCTTTGAAGCTCGCCATTGCTAACAAGTTTTGTACTACCATTCTTCTCAGCCGTTCTGGTGAAGTCGATTGCGACTCGCAGCGCATGCGAAAGTTCTTGAGCAGTCAGAGGAACAGGGCTTTCAAGCAAAGACTGAAGGCTTTTTAGCGATGGGTCCCACTCGGCCAGCGCATGGATGAGTGCGCCAGGCGCGACTTGGTCAGTAAGTGGCAGAGCACCCTGGTGCTTCAATGATGTCTCGATGTGACCAACAGATAAAATGCCGTTGCGCAGCAGATATGGCAAGATGCTAGCTGGGAAGAACCGGGTTGCTAGTTTCCTTGGCACCTGATCCCCTTCCAGAGCAGACGGCTGGAGGTCCGCCGAAAACATCTTGCTGAGTAAATAATGGACTTTACGCTGATCAAAATGGCTTTTTCCTGGCCTGTTGGCAGGAGTGCTATTGTCCTTTCCAGTAATGATGCCGAGCTCAGAGATGATTAGGGTTTCGAACTTGTCTATTTCATTTCTTGCGAAGAGCTGGTCTAGGAAATTCTTCTGTTTATTCCAAGTGTTGTCAGAGTGAGACGATGGAAGGTAGGCTCCCAAGGCTTTAGGTATGTTATTTGAAGATTGAGGTTTGATGGACTTCTTATGCATCGAACCAATGCCGCGGCCGAGAGAGTTGATAAGCAAGCCATCTCGTTTCCTTTTCCGAGATCCTCCTTCTTGCACAACCGAGGTTGATAGTTGGAGACCAACAAGCTTTCGCCCTTGTAAAGCAATGACAAGGTCTAGGGGAGCGAAGTATGATAGAAGACGAGTATTTGTTGCTTCGTTCCATTTGTCGTTGCGCTTCTCTGAAATTTGTCCTACTGACCGACTGTCCTGCTGTATCTGTAATGGACAATATGCCTGTAGTGAGCGGTACTGCGTGTCTATAAGAGAGACTGAAGCCACTGTGCTCAGTGCAACCAGGTAGGGTGATAAGCGTAAACATGTAGTGATTGGGAATTCGTCCAATTGAGCGTGATGAACAAGGCGAGCCACCAATCCAGAAAGACTGTACACTGCCAAAGCCCTTGAGGAGTACTGGTGAAGAGTCCCACTTGCAGCGTGAAAAGCTAGGTTCGAGTCCCTCCGCTGGAAAGAATCAGGCTCAGGAATCGACAGCGAAAGAAGTTCTTGTAACGACTTGCGTCCCGAGGGTGCCAACGCCTCCTCGGAGCCCACTTGGATTGTCTTGATAGCGAAGACTCGAAGGCCCAGTTCCGCTCTGTGACTTGCGGATCGAGTGAAAAGAAGCATTACGTAGGCACTGGTCGGGTCCGTCCCACCATATAGCAACGCCAAGAGGTCTTCTCGGTCCTTCAATATGGCTTTCTTAGCCTGCTCCAAGCTCAGGACCACGGCATGTTCTACCTGTCCATTGGGAGTAATCTCTTCTCCAGTGCTATGAGCCAAGGCATCAACCTTCCAGTCTTCAGATTTGAGGTCTTCGGAGTAACACCTGATGTCGCCGTTCTGGTGTACAGCAAGAAGACGATGATATGGGGTAAACGCTTCATTTCCGACATTGGACAATGTCTCTAGAGATATTATTGGACTGCTCGCTTCCCGCACGTCAAACGACGATGTGGAGATTTTCCTGCCTGAGCTGGAGTTCTTGCCCAGGCTCTCTGAAAAGCAAAGCAGTTTTGGTTTCGGTGAAGCAACTGAGCAATATGTCAACCTCGAAGCACCTCCGATATTGTTTCGTTTGTAGCGGATAGAGCATGGCGGACAAGTGAAAATAGTTTGCGGAGAAACAGCGTAGGAAGTTATCAGTTTAGATGACCGAACCTAGTAGACGCAATTAGTCATCTCCAATCGTCTCCATCTCACGTTGATGGAGTACATTATAAAGATTAACGCTTTCATTGTCAATGGCTACAGCCAATTCTGATCGCTTTTTCTTCGACGGCCCTGCTACGGTATGGACATCAGCAGTTAAGATTTCCCCTGAATCGGTAAGACTTGGAGGCAGATCTGCCAACGTGTATGGCTTTTGTATCATGTCGTTGGACGTTCCTAGCTATGACATGAGCACCACGACGGCGGCCACAAATCTGCTAGACGAACAAAAAAACAGTTTGGAGGGGAAGCTGTTCGGCGCGGCAGATCTATTCTCCGGCCCATGTCCGTTAGCGGCGGTAGGTCCCGCTCGCTTCTCGATGACCTCACGAACGCGTGAATGGTGCCGACGCGGGTCGCTTGGTTTTGCGAATGAATAGTCACGATTGTGTGGGGCATTGCAATCACCAGAACCTTTATGGTCTCTCCGTATCCTACAACTTAGTACGAAACAATGCCGACTGAACGGCTGCATCAGATCCCATAGACCAATACTGTCCAAAGTTCCAGCAGCTGCTGTTCCGTTTTGCGGCACCAGACGAGGAGCTAGTGGTGATAACGACGTCAGATGGCTGTCGCTGTGGGTGATGTGAGAATGAGCAGCAACAACAGACCAGATCTATATTCGTTCTTCCAACCAAAAATAACTGAGGGTAAGGATGTACCCACATGCTTTTAGCCAGTCTAATAAAAAGCTTCAGCCATTGTCAATTCCACTACGACCGATGGAGATGCCGACGGAGGCCGTAGGAAGCGGCAGCGAACTGCGTCACCCCCCCAAGAAACCTTGATGCCTACAAGTACTGTCTCACATGCATGGCAAGACCAACTTCAGGCAGCAGCATATGGAGAATCTACAAATTTAGACGAGATTCAGAAGCCGACTACAACTTCTCCCATCCAGGACGTACAGCAGCATGTGGCTAAGAGACAGGAAGACTTGGTGGTGGACGGTCCGAAGTCTGCAAATATTCCTGAAAAACAGGCTCTAAAGCAAAATGGGTTATGTACACCACCAAAGAAGATGTTGAAAATCCGTCCGGATGGCAAGTTGATATCGCCCAAATTCCGAGACACTGCAAGCAAGCCAGCTCGAGCCGTCAAGAAAAAGTCTAAAAGTGAGGTGAATGTGAAGCGAATGATCGTGGTCCTTAAATACGGCGAAGATAAAGAATCACGTAACATTACAGCTGAAAAGATTCAGGGGATCTGTTTAAACGTAGATCGGAGGAAAAGTGAAAATTTGGACACTACGAAACCTAACGCTGTGAAGGTTGAATCTTTGAAACCTACCCATCCGTTTTTCCTTGCGCCGGTCGCTCGAGTTTCTGATAATCACCCATCAGCTGACGAGATCGATTTCAAGGACCGCACAGTTGGCGACAACGATCAATTGCAACGAGCGAAGCACAGTCCAAAAGTGATCAGTGCAGTGCAAAAGCCCGGTGTTGGCGCAGGTGCTTGGGCTCGCGTTGGCGGTTTTGGTGGAAAGCCCTTTGTTTCCGGAAATCCAAGGGTGTCTCGTTTCCCTGGAGCTATAGATCCTATACTACCTCCCCAAGGTATGGTCCATATTGGACGCCAAACCGAGTTAGAGTCAAGTATATCCAATAGTCCCGAAGCATCCGAATTCCTGCGGACTGGTTCGAAAATGAAGGATGCAGCAATCCACATACCAGAGCGCGAGGAGTTTTTGCGGCCTTATGCGGACTTGGTGAAGTCCTGTCGGGAGGAAAAAAACCGGTTACACAATGCCACTAATCGTAAAAAGAATATAGTCCGATACCCGTTTCGTAGGATCATGACTGGCCCTGAGCTGCAACAGGCTATCCGTCAAAATATCTCTTGTAAACTTCCTGTGCCGAGGAAACTCGTACCAGTGGATTGTAAGGAGGAGAACTTTCTTCATAGCGCAGGATCTGACCGGGCTCCAGTTCACAAGGCTGTGCTCCAAGTGTACGAAAAAATTGAGAGCTCACTTACTGCCTTTGATAAATTCGACTGCGAGACACTGGATTGGGTACGCAAATATGCACCAAGATCTGCCGAGCAGGTATTGCAGCAAGGTCGCGAAGCCATGCACCTACGGGACTGGCTTCAACGTCTTACAATTACATCTGTTGAGAGTCGAAACCCGGATGCGACCAAAAACAGATATTCACACAAACATTCTGGCCTTAATTCCAGAAAGAAAAGGCAGAAGAAATCAGGAGATCTTGAAGGCTTCGTTATCTCGAGTGACGAGGAAGCAGCACAAATGGACGAGCTTGCCGACCCGGAAGTGGATGAACTTAGTTTGCAAGGCCGTTGTTACATGAAGAGGTCTGTCTTGAGAGCTGGAGATGTGCCAAGTTCTTCCGACAATACTGGCAGTAGCGGAAGAGCTACGAATGCAGTGGTTATCAGTGGTCCACATGGATGTGGTAAGACAGCTGCTGTGTACGCAGTGGCGAAAGAGATGAATTTCGAGGTTTTTGAGATCACTGCAGGCAGTCGGAGAAGCGGGAAAGATCTCCTAGACAAGGTAGGTGATATGGCTCGAAACCATCTGGTGACTCGTGCCCATGAGAGCAAAGGTTCGGACGGTGATGAAGGCGACAAAGCTAATGAAAATGTGTTACTAATTTCCGACGCCCTGAAAAAGGACCTTGAGTCTGGCCGACAAGGCACTATGAAATCATTCTTCCAGCCGAAACCCGAGGGTGAGAAAAGGCCCAAACCAAGAGCGCAAAATACCAAAAACGGTCCCAAGTCGAAAGAGAAACTCAAAAAGCCGCCTACCCAGAAGCAATCTCTGATACTGTTAGAAGAAGTGGACGTACTTTTCGAAGAAGACAGGCAATTCTGGGTGACAACTCTAGAACTTATATTGCAGTCTAAAAGGCCAATAATAATGACTTGTACGGATGAGAGCCTGCTTCCCCTTGCTGACTTGCCACTTCATGCCATTCTCCGCTTCACACCACCTTCGGAACCACTCGCAACTGATTACCTTTCGCTCATTGCTTGCAATGAGGGACATCTCCTGTCGCGACAAGCGGTATCAGCGCTGTACAGGTGCAAGGGCTACGACCTGAGAGCTTCAATTACTGAGCTGAACTTTTTCTGCCAGATGGCAATTGGCGACACGAAAGGAGGGCTGGAGTGGATGTTGCTTCGGTCGTCTCCGCAGGAATGCCGTAATGAAAACGGAGAGATATTACGTGTTGTCAGTGAAGGTACGTATCTTGAAGGTATGGGCTGGGTGACATGCGACAATCAGAACCTAGTTGCAGGAAACTGGATCGATAAACAGAGCGATATTTTAGGAGATGTATTGGAAGGTTGGAGTATGGTTACTGGAGACCGGGATGAATTTAGTCGTAGGAAGCCACTCGCTCCTCATGGCCAAGTAAAGCGGGAAGAGACGTTGAAGATGTTGGAAGCTCTTGACCAGGCCTTTAACGCTCTGAGCGCTGCCGACACATATCCACGTCTTGGGGATCGACATGGCTGTTCAGTAAGCTTATAGTCCTTTACTACTAAGTGGTCCTGCTGACATTGGTAGGTTCTACTCGACCCTACCCAGCCTCCTCTTACTGAGAGATTGAAAGTCAACTTTGTTGAAGGCTCAACCCTACTTCAGGCGGATCCTCTGCTTGACCCTACTAATCTAGCAACCTCCTTCGCTCTAGCCTTGACGGTATGCGCAAGGAGCGTATTCGCACGCGGGGACGTCAATCAATCAGCAGCTTCGTTGAACAGAGTTTATTGTATCGATATGATCCTCGAAAACGCCAAGATGTTGCGAAATCAAACCCCAGTAACCAGTATAAGTCTTTCCGCTGCTTTCAGCCCCATCACATCATCTCCGAAGGCTCTCTCCAAAGGGCCACATATATCGTCGTTCGGGAACACAAAGTCCGTGGTAGTGGAAGAAGTTGCGCCATACGTGCGATCAATTGTATCATACGACATAAGGTTGGAAGAACAGCGGCTACGGTTGAACTCTGTGCTTTCTGAGGGTGCAAGGAATGGTAAAAGAATACGAACAACGCGCGCAAGTCGTGCCGCACTTGAAGGTGGTAGCAAGGCCAACACAAGGAGAGAAAGATGGTTTCCAGAGAAGACTAACTTCCTCTTGGTCTTACAAACGGGTGGAAGCGGTTGGCAGAGCATCGCACTGCAGAGAGCTACATATACGGGTTCTGATCGCGGCGATGAAGACACAGCTCCTGAGGCTTCGTGCCAGACATCCGTAGCGAGTACGGTAGACGGTGAGGCAGGGGAGGTCCAGCGGCCAATACAGCTTCGAGGCTAGTCAGCATGAAGCTGACATTCATCTATTATTGAAGAGCATGGCATGGCATAGATAGCATGGCGTTGGCTGCCCTGATTTCGACACCATGCTGTATTTTTAGACATTTGCGTCGAAGTGAATAGATTTGAATTGTTTATCCTCAAAGGTATTAACAGTTCAGTTTCCTGAAGAATCAATTGCCACCGATGGTGTCCTCCCCGTCGATAATACATGCTTTTTCAATAGCTCAAAGTGATGGTTGGTGAAGGACGAATTTGTTAGGCGCAGGACCGTCCTACTTTCCGTCGTCATGAATCAAGCTCCATCACAGTTGGTGTTTCTCTTGTTTCACCACGCGACAATCCTTTGATCTGTTACGCTATTGGAGAACTTACTACAAAATTTAAGGGCGAAGTATTTGACCCAGTCACTGTAGCGGGCAAGTCGAGAGCATGTCTTTATTTGGGAGTTCTCCAGACGATTCAAGCTTGTCTAAACCGCCTGCAGCGTCAGAAACAAAATCTCTCTTCAATGACGAGCAAAACACAGGTGCAGCATCTAATTCTTCGTTATTCGACGATCAGAATGGGAACGGAAATTCCCCATGGAGTATGCCAACACCCAAGAAGTCTGGCAAAGGTGACTTGGTAAAGACACTGCTGCCTGCGTCCGATGTACCTGAGAGTTATATTGACGCATACGATATACTACTGGAGTCCGGTTATCAAGAAGGCGCTGAATTCATTAGTCTTTCGGGAGCCAAAAGAATACTTGAAGGTAGTGGGCTGAATGGAGAGGAGCAAAATAGAATTTTCAATATAGTTACTGGCGGGCAAGAGCCTGCGGGGGGGCTTATCCGAAATCAATTCAATGTCCTACTCGCTCTTATAGGTCTTTCCCAAGAGAAGGAGGAGGCGACGTTAGATGGTGTGGATGAAAGGCGGAAGAGTGAGTTATTGCTATGCTGCTGGCCGTACAATAGGATCTCGCTAATTTTTATGATACCCAGAGCTTCCACAGCCGTCAATACCCTTCGTTCAGAAGTTGAGGACTTCTAAGGTTTCAGAGAATTTGGAGGAGCCATTGGATCACCCACAAAATGCCACCCCATCATCAAGAGGAAACACCCCAGCGGCTACGCCTTCAAAATCTAGGCGCATACGGAGGGACTCTTTAGATAACCTAGACAATGATCCGTGGGGTAGCCCTGCTATGCACAAAGGGCATACCCATATAGTGGCTAACGAAGCAACACCACCATCAAATGGCGTCACTGCAGCAAGGCCTCTAGGGAACGGAACCAGTGGCCCCGCAAGGACTACAAGCGCCTTTACTACACACTCAGAAGTACCAACGCCGACAGAATCCACCTTGGTAGGCGAAGGACCTTCTGGAGGGCGGCCAACAGATGGTAGTGGGGAAGGGTGGGGCTCGTATGCTAACACTACAAGCGCCTTTCCCAGTGCCGGACAAGCAGGACTCGGGCCCGAGGGTTTCGGATCTGGTTTAGACAGCCAAGGAGATAATCGTACAGGAGGTGGTATCAGGTCCCTCGGTGGTGGTCGCACTACAAATCGCAGTATAGAAGAGACAGTCACCGTCACCTTGCTTCCCGAGAAGGAAGGCATGTTCATGTTTCAGCATCATAACTACGAGGTCAAGAGCGCAAGAAGAGGAAATAGCGTTGTACGGAGGTATAGTGATTTCGTGTGGTTATTGGACTGCCTTCACAAAAAATATCCTTTTCGACAATTGCCTCTGTTGCCACCAAAGCGGGTCGCTGGTGAGGAAATCGATTCCTGTTACAATCGCTGATATCTGACAATACCAACGAGTACAGTCAACGGAAGGCATCTGTCGGCCGATATCACTTTCATGGAAAAGCGCAGACGCGGTCTAGTCAGATTTGTAAATGCGCTCGTCAGACATCCTGTTCTGAATCAAGAACAACTCGTTACTATGTTCCTTACCGTTCCTACAGTAAGTAATGCATACGATCATTATCCTCAACGAAAGCTTATGTTCAGTATCAGGAGCTTGCGGTGTGGCGAAAGGAGGCTTCAAAATCTGTTCAGGAAGAATTTACTGGCAAACCTCTTACCCCAGGTCTTGAAGATTCCTTACCGACAAACCTTTCTGAGACTTTTGATACTGTTCGTTCCGGTGTTCGCCAGTCTGCCGAATCCTATATCAACCTTTGTAGCTTGCTAGAGCGCTTGGCCAAACGAAACCAAGGGGTTGCCGCAGATTACCTACGGTTTTCCCAGGCATTGATGGCTTTAACAGAATGCTCTCAAAACACATACGCAACTGATACGAACGATGTTCCGCTGCTCAATGAGGGTATTGGTTCCACGGCCAGGCATTTAACGACAAGTCAAAGTCTACTGGAGGACGAAGCACGTGCATGGGACGAAGGTGTTTTAGAGGATTTTAAGAAGCAGAGGGATACCGTTGTAAGCATAAGAGACATGTTCGATCGCCGAGATCGCTATGCAAAAGACACCATCCCACAGTTGGAGCGAAGAATAGAGAGTAACGAGAACAAATTGGCTGGGCTCATGGGAAGGCCAGAAGGTGCCGCTGCAAAGCCGGGAGAGCAGGAGAAACTTGAGCAAGCCGTCAGGGCTGTAAGTGCGGTATCATTTGTAAAGAACTCTGTTGCTAATACCACGCAGGACAAGCAATCGATAGTGGACCAACACGCTCGCGGTGTCTTCATTAAAGAATGTGTCCGCGACGAGTTGGTGTTTTTTCAGCAGTCCCAATACCACGTCAGTAAGCTGCATCAAGACTGGAGCCAGGAGCGAGTTAAATATGCAGAACTACAGGCCGACAATTGGAGAGCACTTAATGAAGAGGTTGAAAACATGCCAACAGGGGATTAGTATTCAGCTTGTAAACATTATCTTCTACAATCCTTTCTGCAGTATGACTGCGCAGATATTGGAGCTGGTATATAGATACTCATGTACTTCCGCAAATCGGATACAATCACCAAGTTTCAGTACGTCTCTAAAGCTCCATTCTATGTCAGCATAAAAATGTGACTTGAAGCCAGGTTGTGCTCGCACTTTCGGCCAAATGTTTGACCGAAGTTGTCAGCCCTGTGCCATCGGTTCCATCGTCATCCCGCAATTGGTGTTGACTAGGTACCTTACCTTACCTTAGGTTCCTACACCTACAATCCTTCCAGTCCATGCGATATTCTACCTTCTTGTTTCAACCCCCTTCGACGCGAACATGCCTTCCTACACACCCTCACAAAAGTCAGCAATCGCCCAGTTTGTGGGCTTCACGCAAGCCAAGGACAGCGTTGCTGCGAAGGTGAGGTGTTTCTAACAGCCAAAAATCCGAGAGTGTCGTATGGGCTCGGTTTTGACTAGCTCCTACTTCCCACATGCTTGGTTTAAATTTGAAGGGCAAGATCGATGGGACTGACTCAATGTGCTTGACAGCAACTCAAAGTCCACGGGTGGAACGTTGAGCAAGCAATAGACGCGTACGTATATTTAATTCTCAAGCATCGTTTCCACATAGATCCTAGTATATTGTACGAACTAGTATTACTGTTCTATGGCTCTTGGAGACACCGCGATTGGTCTAGGACTACGGGATCTCGATCCACATGGCTTAGAGCCAACTAAGGCTACCTCGAATAAAAGAGGATAAGAGCTTGGACGCAACAAATATGGGTGAAGACGAAGTGGCAAGATCTGTTCGGGAGTCTTATCTCTACCAGGCTAGAGTATCCCTAGAGAGAAGCCTTGCCCATATCCAAAAAGCTTACGGCGCTGAGCCCGACGATGAAGAGGTTATTAGACATCCGCTCGACGCAGAAGATAGTATACCGTTCGACTCTTCCGTGGCCTCGGTTGGGGGCAGAGATGAGGTATCTTTATTAGGAGGACACCCACCGCAGTTTTCGCCCTCCTCCCACCGCGAGAAGCTTGCTTCTCTTTTCTTTAAGTGGTGCGACGATGCTGCGTATATGAAACGGGGTCTCAAATCGCACAAGCTCCCCTCAATGTTCAGGTTCGCTCTCCAGCGGCCGCTCATGCCCGAGAGCACGCTCCAAAAGACACTGGAAGAGTTTGGTATTAATCCAACGCTTGGTTTTCTGAGTGGAATGAGAGTCGAACACACCATGCCTAAGGGACGAATCCGAAGGACTCTTTACGGACTGGATCCGGATCTCTCACGTCACGTTAGCTCGAAGTACCGCAAAGTATTTCCCCAAGGTCTAAGTCTACTGGATGGAGGACGTCAACAGCCGAAGCAGGAAGTGATAACCATGCAAGACACTCGTGCAGGGACGCAGATGCATGGACCCTGGACGCACTGCAAACCAGGGCTGGGTCCCCATATTATCAAATTGGATGAACGCCAAAAGCATGCATGCCTCTGGTCGCTTTATGACCTCATTCAACATGGTCTGGTTGATCTGGAAGAAGCGCCTGATCGCTATCGTCATATCCTGGATAAGCCAGATTTGAGCAATATCGATCTATCGATGCGTCTAGGAGATTTTGGATTGCCTGGCCATCAAATACGGAACCTTGACGTTGATGAATCTGAAACTCCCGATCACTCTTCGGAGGAGAAGAACATCATTGCAGAAATAACTAATCTTGTTGAGCTATATATCTCTGGCGAGTTACAGGTTGATGAAGTCATAGCTCTCATCAAAGAAACGTTGATTGGCCTTCCCATTAACATTTCTTTTCTAAATAATCTGATAAGGGATAAATCAAGAGGTGCTACTTCTATTGCTGAAAGCATCTGGGAAGAGGTTGCGGGACAGCATCCAGCGACGGATCTGGAAGCCAGCGTATTCAAGGACGACGATTTTCCTGTTCGGTTGGTTAGTGAAGAGTTCGCAGAGATTTGCGACGATGTGCTCGGAGCGGATCTAAAAGCGGAGGACGCCCTCGCGATGCTCCAGGCTGCCGTGGGCGCAGACGAGTTGACGAGTTTTCAGAGGTCTCATATACTCTCAAAGCTTGATTCTCCACAATCAGCGACATACGATCGCCTCTTAGCATCCAACGCTGATCAAACCGAGGACTCGGCAAACTCACGTACAGCCATGCGTATGCCGATAAGAACGTTCAAGGCAGACGTTCGGCTTAGTCTAGATAAGTCACGTCATAGATCTCAAGCTCTGGATCCGGGGACATTCTCCGACGTCGGTTTTTTAGAGGAGCTTTCACACACTGACAAGTTGCCACATATCATCCCCCCGAGGCAAAACCCCTTCATGCCTCCAGGTACGGATGATCATACCGAGGGAGGTCCCGTATTGTCCAGCCTTAGAGAGGCCACAGAGGCTTTCACTGAAGACAAAAGCCTAAACGCCACTCAGGTGAGTGTCCTGTGTGAGCGCTCGGACTTGCTTTCTACCACCAATAAAGTAGGCCATGTAAGTAGACACCCTCTTGACTCATGGAGTGCCCCCGCCGTGGTTATGCGCCCACGTACGTGCAGCACATCTTTAGCGCAGCTGACCAAGAAGCCAACGGAAATGTACCAATCATTGATAGAGCGACCTGGAACGCCGAGTCCAAAGTCTGTCCAATTGGTCGCTGCTTCTTGGCAGCCGTATCTGCAAAGGACTTGCCCTTGGATACGATATGTGCCAAATGATGAGATGTACGACAGCGGATATATGTCAACTTCCCCAGAAAATGGAATGACATCTGATATGTTTGGCTTAAGCTTACCAACAAACAAAGCTCGCGAAGTTGCTGCCAAACTCGGGCTACCTTCAGATTATATCCAGGAGCAGGTCCGTTCTAGAACACCACGAAGGGTAAAGACAAAGAAATTTCTGAAGGCGAGCATAAACGTTACTTTTCCTTCTAGGAAACGCAAAGCCTCCATGGACGTCAACAGCCCCGGTATCAAAATACCGAAGCGTAACGCTATTCCGGATCTTTTCGCCCAAGATGATGAAGATCACGAGAAATTCATTCATGACTACTTTACGTGGGAAGTACTTCAAGAACTGAAGCGTTACTGCTTAAGCTGTAATCGATTACGATGCACATGCAGGAAAAGGAAAAGGCCTTCAACGTCCCAAGGAAGCAAAAGCCGTAAAAGGTCGTCAATGCTTGCTTTTACGTCGAACGTGCACCCAAGATTGAGCAAGCGGCCGCTGTCAGACTCAACATTGCCATCAGATTCTAGCCCGTCAAGCTGTTCAATAGCGGTAGTCGGTAACGGAAAATCCGAGACACCAGGTGCACCAGTTTCCCGCAATCCTGTGAAGCTGCTGTTAAATCCGCCAAAGCCATTGGGGCAACCAAGGCCGTCTAGTTCTTCAAGTCTGTCAGACCCACCAAGCCCACCTAGCTTACCCAGCCCATCTACACCTTTAAGCTCACCAAGCCCACCAAGATTTACAAGCCAGCCAAGGCCACCAAAAGCTCTCCTGTCCAACCTCATAGCAAGGATGGCTGAAAAGGACATTATGGACACCTTGGGACGTCTTGAAAAGGCGAAAACGGCCGAAGGTGAACAAATTCGTCAACTTGTCGACCATGCGCTTGGCTTAATCCGCTGGAACATACGTCCAGATAGACATGAAGCCTTAGACTTAGAAAAACACATAGAAGCACAAGCAAAGAACAGTCTGCGGTACCTCATCGAAGCCCAGCTGCAATGGAAACGGTTTAGCGGAGAGTCGAGTCAAGAACGCTCCAACGGGTTTGGTTCAGGCTTGAACGTAAAACAGAAGACAACAACACCTTTTCGGAACCCATCAATGTTGGATCCCCCGAACGTGAAATCTATGTTTTTGAATTCGAATGACACCATTTTGCATCCTAGATCAAGCTCTGCATTAGCTAAATCGGAAAACCAGCGAGAAAACTGCTATGGCTCCAAGGTTCAGTGGAGCACTGTTCTAGAAGCAGACGGTGCGCATAACGAGACTATAGCGAATAGAAGACCAGGAAAGACTGTAGACAGTAAGCCTGCCGGAAAACTTGGCCACTCAGCGTCTCTATATTCCACAGGGAAGGTCTCGACTGGCCAATTTCAGGCGCACAAGGCACCAACAAGTCGAGATCAAACGAGAATGGCAAGGGAGATGACTCAAAAACCGAAGTCGACATGCTCTTCGACGCCTAGTCTTGAGGAGGCAGCGGATCCTGCGGCCATAAGAGCTCGAACCAGGAACACCCCCACGCGATACATCGAGCGGAGGCGTAGTGGTGGAGATTATCACCCCTGGCCAGAACGGGGCATTTCTCGAACGGCCGCCATCGAGAACGCTCATAAAAACGCATTAGCTCAACGCAAATCTTTCTTTCTTTATATAGCGGAGCAGCGGCTAGTAAGACCTCGAGCTGATTTAAGTGTGCATGACAGGTTTTACCAAGGGTCGAATAAACCATCAAGCGGATCAGGATCCACATCGTCGTTAAATAAACTGTTCGATAAATATAGAGGTATTCCTGCCAATGTTCCGATTACAAAATACCTGATGCTGACTCGGGACATAACACAGATAATGCAGCAAACGATCCAGACGCGATTGGAGTTGAAGGTTCAATGCGATACCTGGGTGATTTGGGCGTTAGCCTGGATGAGGTTGTCGTCCTTGCTGTTCTCACAGAATTATCCGCACCCACAATGGGCGAACTCACCCGCGAGGGTTTCGTCAGCGGTTGGAAAACACACCAGTAGGCCCTATAGCTGACCAAATTCTCCCATACCGTGATTACTAAAGCTGTGGCACAGCGCCGACACCCTCCCCAAACAACAAACCGTCATCGCCTCCCTCCGTCGCCTCCTCATCACCAACCCCGCATTCTTCAAACGCGTCTACAAGCAAACGCTCCTCCTCGCCCGTACCCCTGGCCAGAAATCCCTCCCTCTAGACGCCGCCATTGAATATTGGCGCCTACTACTCCAACCCCCCAGCATCAGCTGGAGCACCCAGAGCACCCCGTGGCTGGAGTGGTGGATTGGGTATCTGGAAGAGCGGTGGCGGAAGGGGGTTAGCAAGGACATGTGGGAGCAGACGGGCGTTTTTATTATGAAGTGTGGCGAGGATGAGAGTATGGCGTGGTGGAGTGAGGAGGGGGCGTGGCCGGGGGTGTTGGATGAGTTTGTGGTGTACGTGAAGGAGAAAAGGGAAGAGAGAGGTGGGGAGATGGAGGTGGAGTGAGGGTGGGATTGTTGGGGGTTTCTTGGCAGCGGAAGATTGGGGGTAAATGAGTGGGAGGGGTGTGATGATGAGATGATGATGGCTTTTATGACTACGTGCCGGATAGGCATGAGAACAGCTAAGACGGGAGCGTATACCTAGCATGGAGAGTGGAGGCTGTGGTGGCATCTGTTAATTACGGCCTATTGATATGGATAGAAAATGCATTCTACCAGATTGTAGGGTTTGTTTTTCTCGAGGTTTGTGTGAGAGCCAATTGCGGTTTTGTCATCTGTCATACCCTTTTTTAAACTTAAATCATCTCAATTCTTTTGCCGTGCTCGGTTCTCTGCTTTTTAGCCCATACCAATTTTAGTACGGAATAGGCCATGAGCCACCCACCCAACCCCCCACCCCTTTTTTCTTTCCTTTTTGCGTGTCTTGCTCGTGCTTGGTGCTTTTGCAATGAATGAATGAATGAATGGTGGCTTTTGTGGGAGGGAGTACGTGGAAGATGGAAATTAGTTCATGGTCATTTGGCGGGTTGAGGATTTTTTGAGAAATGGCTTGTGTGAACATGTTCGTAGTAGGTGTGCGTCGATGCCTTCTAAGCAAGAAACTCGCTCGCTCGCTGTTCATATACATGTACGCTTGCTAGATTTCCAACGACGTTCTCCGTTCTTGCTTCTCCATGCACCATCACCACCTCCCATAGCAGCAACAGCCGCGCCCCTCCCGCCCCCAACCCAACACAATTCCCCCAACTCACTCCACCACCTCAACCTCCCCAGGCATCACCCCCCCATCCCCCAGCCTTAACCGCGGGAACGGCCTCTCACTCCAGACATACCTCACCTCCGCCCTCTTCGCCAGCGCCTCCGCCAACCCCGCCGCTCCCCCCGGAACCCCGCCCTCCTGCCTCTCCCTCGCAGCAGCATCCCGAGCCGTCAAGCCCAGGAACCAGCGGCCCAGCCACCACACGAAGTCGACGACGCCGAAGAAGGTTTTGGAGAGCTGCTCCCAGGGGGAGTCGATGTCCTCCCAGGTGCCGCCCCAGTGGTCTTCGCTGCCGGCCTCGCTTGCAGGACCCGGGGTAGGGGCGGGCGTTGGCTCGGGGGGGTGGAGGATGTGGGATTGGCGGGCTTGTTCGGCTTTTTCTTCGTCGACGAGGACGAGGGCGGCGCTGTGCCAGCCGGCGGCGCTGACTTTGAGCGCAAAGTAGGCGCCCATTCCTCCTTCTGACGTGACCTCGTCCTCCCAGTGGGATCCCTCGCGCTCAAAGTAGTCGCCTATTGCTGTCGACGTGGCTGGATCGCCCAGCATCTCCCCTCTGGCTCGAGCTTCCCCTTCCATTGATTTGGTGCTCATGTCCTGCAGCATTCTTTCCATCAGAGATTCGAACCATATCATCCGCCCCCCTGCATTGTGAACAAGGCTTCCATTGCCACTGACAGGGTTGTATCTTACCCCTCGAAGCTGTGCAAGACCTCTGTGGCCTAGCCCTAAAGCGCCACATGCCTGAGAGTCGACACCGTGGGAGGAGATTTTACCGTTTGCGTGCAAGGCGTGATAGTGATAGTCACCAAAAGCAAGCGAGATGATTGATTTGCCCTGCAGACCGGGAACGCGGTTCGGTTCTGGAAGTGGAGCCGAAGGCGTTTCCGGAGAAGAGGATGTGGCATAGAAGACGTCCAATAAATCACGGGAAGCTGTCAGTACTGAGCCAGATTTCGTAAACAGAGCAAAGTTGCGGTAAGAGCCTTGGAGGTCGCGAATCTCAAAAGGGAAAGACTCGGAAGGGTAAAAGGTGGTGAGCTCGAAGGGTTCAGGCTGGTCAAAGGCGGGCATAGATAACGTTGTGGGGTAGCAGAAGAGTTTGTTGATATCGGTAGTGAATAATATGTAACCTTCTAGTACGATGTGGTTTGTAATCTCACCAATACGAGATTCAAGGGTAGTAGAATTGGTCCGGCTATTATGTTCACGGCGGTAGCCCGTCCCTGGGATGGTGACGGTTTCAACAAGAAGGCCATCCGTTGAATCTTCTTCTGAGCTAACGGATAGGCTGGAGTCCCAGTAAATGATACCTGTGTCGGCAACGTAAATTGAACTTCGATCCCATCCTATATCCCATAAGTAGGCGGTTGATTATCCCCTCAAATCTATGAACCAACTAACCTGCTACGACCCTCTTAACGCTCCTCCCCACAACATCTACGTGTAAGGGCTTGACGAGGAAAGCCGTTTCCTTTGTCCACATCCAGATCTTCCCATCGTCTGCAAGACCTAGAACGTGTGATCGACCGGTGGAATACTGACTTATTGCCGTACTGGGCTCATATCGTTCGTTAGTCGTTGGCGGATATGCTGGCGGGAAGCTAAGCCTTTTCAGATCCTCACCACGTGCTTCCATAAAGGTCAATCCGTTGAAGACCCCAAAAGCGTAGATGGCTCCAATTGAGTTGAGGAGGGTTGTCGACCACCCCCTACAAAAGTTAAAATGCGTTTTCTCAGAAGTCTCCAAATCTACAAGTTGCTCACCCGCACTGTACATCAGCCACAACTCCCACATCCTCGTCAATGTCCTCGATCTTTACCCTCCTTGGCCATCCTGACCTTTTGCCCAGGCTACGCAGGGGCCGCCGTGGCCTTCGCCCCGTTGTAATCTGTAATCTTTCAAATCTTGTCTCGGCTGTGTGGCCAAGGCTGCCCTTGTCGTCGTTGCCCCAAGTAAACAGCTGTGTTTGAGTAGCTAAGTTCTTATAAAGCCATTGCCACCGGGCACCATCGGCTTGCAAGAGGGGTTGGGGTGGGATTCGGAAGGTTGCTCTTGTAAGGGTACGCCAGAACGTAGGGTCTTGACGGTAGGAGGCGAGGACTTTCTGAAGAAGTGGGTTGTCAATTGGAAGTAGCCTTGGTAGAATGCAGGACTTACTGTTGAGCTCGTGAGGCGAAGGAAGTCGGAAGCAGTGAGGTACGGGAAGATGGTGTACAGGATGTCAGCAGCTGCAATCGTAAGTCAGTTCCCTATTCCTTTGGCTCGAGTCCATTTTGAGACCCACGGAGATCTGTAAGGGCTGTCATGGTTGAAGTATGAGAGCAAACATAGCAACGGACAGGACATTGGTTCGTCTTGCGGGGATTTTTGACATGTGATGATCCATGGGAACAGCTGCGCTAAGGTACATGGGCATACCGTACTCGTATGTAGTACGGCGGTCCATTATGAACTTCCCGACAATTCGAAATGTCGAATATCAAAATACCCACCAGACCGAATAGCGAACATCGAATTCATGGAGAAAGATCTTTTTAAAGTACCTTCGCAGCATGTTTAATTGTTTGGAATCCAATTTTTGATTCTCGGTTTTCGATTCCAGTTTTTCGGTATCTTCTCGCTGTTTTTTCTTCGATTTACACAATGTATCTACCTTTTGGTGTTCTGGCGTCCAGATTTGGTAGGTGTTGAAGCCGCTTTATGCTGCCAGAACACCGAGGGCTGAGGGGGCAGGGGGGGTCAAGCGACCGCAGCGGCGAAACAAGGATCTGAAAGTCCGAGGTCCACTGTCCAGGATTGTGCTCCATCTCTGGCTCAACCCATCCGAAGGATTTCAGTGTGGGCAGTCAACATAAATACCGACATGGCACCCTCCGATGGTGCCCTTCTTGCTCTTTACCTCGCTCCACTGGTAAAGCAGGACTGTATTTCCGTCATATGCCTCGAGTACTGTCATCGTTCCTTATACCGTCAAGCTCCCACAGCTCAGAGCCTCTTTTATTCTCTAATCTCGACCGCAACGCTGTGCTCGCCCTTCATAACAGCAGCTAAGGATCATGCCCGTTGGCAAAGCTACGCGCGCACGCCGAAACGCTGGCAAGCAGTCGCCGAGTTACTATCAGAATCTCCGCCAAGAGCTGGCAGCAAAAGGTCGGACAGAACCGAAGCACGCTGATAATACAAAGAAGAGCAAGAAATCACTCTCAAAGAAATGGAACAGGTCAGTTGTTTACTGTACTCTCGGTCGGAGTAAAGTTCTGAACCTAATTGATTTGCGATCAGATTTTGTCAGGAGATTGAACAGAACCCCGAAAGCTTTTCCTTAAACGCACAAGCCGAGGATCTGAAGACATTCTTGCGATGGACATTAGACCGCTACCCGAGAGTGAGAGCCAGCGAGAGTCTCAATAACTACTGGCGGGTGTTGAACATGCACATCTTCTATCAAACCGGTCGTTCGCTGAATGACAGCATCAGAAGAGACGTGACCAACGTAAGTGACAACATTCCAGCTCGAGATATAAAGCAGGTCTAAGCTGACCTTGAGTCGTTAACAGTACAAGAAAACGCTCGTGGACGAATACAAGCTTCGCAGGCTCTCAAAGAGGAAGGCGGTCATGAGCGTTGATGACTTATATTATGTACTCTTTTACCATTGGGTTCATGACGATTCGATCTTTCCAGACGAGCAGCAACGGAATCAAGTTCCCACGGGTCTGCTCATGGCTGCGTACTTTGGCTGCAGACCGGTCTCAATGTTCGACACAAGACTAAAACTCGAAGACGATGAGAACGCGACCAAGCCCGATGAACGCGTCAAGGTCCATAGCGGCCCCAGTGCTAGCAACGATAAACAAGGGACTAGCGGTTCGGACGTAGATGTTGCGATGGACAGTGACTGGGACGAAGAGCAAGCAACCCTCGTCAATTCGGATTCGGACGCTGATAGCGATGACGATGGCGATGGCAGCACAGACTATGATAGCGAAAGCGATGATGACACCGACGATGGTTTCGATGCGGGCCTTGAGGAAACTAGATCTTTGCTTTGGAGACATATCACTTTTATTATTGTTCCCAACCCAATCTCAGAGGAGCCCAACATCCTTTTCGCCAAGGTCACGCTCATTCATACCAAGGGAGAAGACAATCGCCCTCGAGAGTAAGCAGTGCAGTTATCTACGTTCAATATATTATAATAATCTCTTATCTACTAGAAAAACATTTGTCGTCGAAAGAGAGGAAAATCCGCTCCTCTGTCTCGTCGATCATTTACTTTCCATGGCACTCCATGACGACGTCTTTGTGGCCGAGTCGACGAGAGATGTCAGCTACATATTTCGAGCCAAGCCACCAGCTGCCAAGAAGTCTCTCACGCTGAAAATTAAAGCCGATGCTCTGGATCAACCAGTCTTCCGTGAGCCTGAGCGCGCCGCGGATGAGTACCGCACATCGAAGACGAAACCTTTGCGTTCTAGTACATGGCTTCGTTACTTAAAACGACTTGGCTTAAAATCGGGTCTGGAGCATTCCTTTACCCAGTATGTTGCTCGACGTGGCTTAGTCAATGCCGTCAATAGTAAGTCGTCTTCTTCTCATCTGCCCCTCCCTCCTGTTCTCATATGCAGGCGTCAATGCTGATGTCAAATCATTGGCACAGATAAGGCGCCTTCTTCCGTAAGAGATCAGATCTTCGATCATCAATCGAACGCAGTCCGTTACTATCTCGATCGGGAGATTCGATTCAACACGCAGGCTGCCTTCTTAGACCGCCCTTCCGACGAGGTTGTACAAAAGCTAGCCAGGCTGATGACATTAACTGTTGACCCTAGCGCCCCGACCGGATTGTCCGACGAGCTTTCGAAAAAGCTTGCTAATAGCAAGCGAGTGGTTCGCCTTAGCAGCAAGAGCAAGAGACTCACCGCCAAAATCAGGGCCAAGTATGGGCTCGTGAAACATGCTCCACGAGAGGATCCATGGGTAAAGGAGAAGAAAGATGTCGATGCTGCCTTGCATCGTGAAAAAACGAATCGCCGAAGTAGAATGGTCGACAAAGCCCGAAAGCGACATTTTAGAAACGCCGATACAGATACGCTCGAAGCTCAGTTTGCTGACACCGCTATCTCAGCGTCTGCCAAAGACGCCGAACTGACGAGACCTCTCAAATACAATATCCCGGAGCGAGATGTCGTGATCCGATTGACCTGCGAACCTGTGACCGACCTGACAGATCGTGAGAAGCACGTTCGGAGCATCGAGGCCATCAAAGCCAGGGCAGCATTGTGCCGCCGACAAGAAAGCCAGCGCCGAGGTAGATCAAGGTCTACTTCCAAACCAAAGGAACTGATGAACCCTCCAGAAGGCCTCGCAGAGGATTCTGAAGAGGACACGACAGATTACTTTCCCTTGATCTGCAGGCCAACCCAATGCCCGTTCTGCCTTGGCGAGGAACGCAAATCCTATGAGGATCGGACATTCGAGTACTGCAGACCCAATAAGATGATGGAACATGTTCAGGAGGCGCATCTACGAAAGTATGCATCTAATGATGAGATCAATTGCGAACATCCGACGTGTAAGGCAAACAGCCTAACCCTGCCAAGTGTGATGGCTTTCAAGCGTCATACCGCCAAGGTGCATCAGATTAACCTTCGTGCCTAGTTCCTCGGTGTGTTTCTTTCACTACGGAATGTTGTTGAGCCTTTCAGCCGAGAATCGTCTGGGTAAAATCTTCGCAGCGGCCGTCCTGTCATCAAAAAGGGAAGGAAGGGGCTTGATAGGAAATTACTTTTGCCTTCTAAAATTCTCTCTTTCTACACTCTACTTGTCGTCGACGTTGATTTTATGTCAAGTTAGTTACTTTAGCTTTGCACGAGAGTTTTGCGTCTAACGTCAAACAATAGAATTGCTTTTTATAAATAATCTGTTGTCTTATTTCGTCTCTACTTTTTAGTACCTGTCTTCGATGCTCAAACATATTCCATTTGTATATGTACACAAAAGGATTCATTCTAAAGCCAAAGGACAATCTCACCACAACCTCCGTGACCGAAATATCAGAATGCGTCAGTTGCGAAGTTATAAAGACTGCAGCTAATTCTAACGCCTGATCGTCGATCCACTGAATTGTGCCTCCAAGTCCGTCGCTCGTGTGACTCCCTCAACAGCCTGATGGTTGTGACCGCCGACAGGAGAACCACACTGCGGGCATTGAGATGTCTGCATCGGCATGCCGCAATCTCCAATCGTGAAAGGATGCCCGTTTGCGCAGTAATACCAATGTCCTGTACCACGGAAATCATGCGACATCGCTGCGTACACGGCTGCCTTTTCTTCGTTACTCACCGGTGCGTAGAAGGTCGAATCACGCAGCATCTTCTCCACATCCCCAACTTCAGCCAACATGCCAGCGGTTTGGCCAGGATAAGCTGTGCAAACACTTTTGGCTCTTTGGAGATGTGCTCTCGCCTGGATGAGAAGTTCAGGAATGGCTGATTCCGCTTCCGAGCGACCACGTTCGAGAGCAACGAAACGAGCCCAATACAGTAGCCCTTCAACCGCGTTCGCTGGCTGCTGTCTTGCCTGGGATTCTTCGACTAGAGCCTCGCAATCTTTTCTGTTACTGATTAAGTTGACGTGAAGGTTTCCTCGACCCGTGGTTAGAAATTCGAGGAGAATGGCGTAATCGCATCGGAGTAGCAAGACTGTTGTCAAGAGGCGATTTCGTACTTGAAGAACATTTGGTCCGCAGAAAATCTCAGTATCCACTCCGCGATGTCTGCGTGCATCCTGCACAAGGTCGTGGATGCGGCTGAGAGGTTGTTCCGCTTCGTCGACTTTTTTGAGGAACTGCTTTACCTCTTTTCGAAGCTTCAAGATGCTCTTGAATCTTGCATCTGATCTAGTGAAATTGGTGATATTCTTAATCTGCTGATCGCGGGATCCTTTCAGCTGAATAGGCTTCAGAGAGAGAAGTTCTAACGTGGAAGATAATTGCTGCGTAGAATCTTGGCCCTTCGCCCCGCCTTCTCGAAGCTCTATCTCTTCCCGTTCCATTCTAGCAACCAAAGGAACAAATTGCATATTTGCTCATACAATAAACTTTTTTGTTGCCTCGTCAATCCACGCTCGTCGAACTATGCGGCCATATCTATTGATGTTTCGAAGAGGGCAGCGACACATCGGGCAGTTCTTTAATTCGGCGATAGAGAATGGTTCCGAGCTAGACTTTAGCCCCACAATCGAGCCTGCGCCATCTGGTTCGTCAGAGAGAGTATAATAATTCGAGATACTCATGTGACCGTCCATGCTTTCCAGAGTGAGGATGTGGCCACATGATGGTATAATGCAAGGGCTTTCGTCGAGATCAATCTCAGCATAGCTGGATCCCATGATGTAATAACCATCATCTCCTTGATCGGCGTATCGGCGCACTCCTGGCAGTGCTGAACACCTGGACAAACCTTCTCACAGACAGACGGACATCGATGGCCACAGCCCAAAATCTCCGAGCAACGTTTCGAGCAAGGCAGAAGGTTGCAAGGCATCGCGCATGGCATCTGGCATTTCCCACGATGTGGACAAGACCAAGAGCAGTCTTCAACACATGGCATGCAATGCTCTTGGCACTTTTTACTGCAGCGTGAGTGACTGCAGCGGACCTCACATGGTTCATTGCAAAGTGGACATGGACCGTCGCCGTGGCAGGTACCCAAACATGCGTGACTACATGTCGTGTACGGTCTACTGCATTGCGCCTTACAAACATCGTGGGCTCTCTGGGAGGTCTGATCATCGGCCTTTGGATTGCAGTCTTTACAAGCGTGCTTGCAGTCATGTCCACAGGCGAGGGCGGCTTCACACATGGCAGGACATGGGTAATCATCCTGAAGCGGAAGATCACAGCAACGAATCTTTACTCGATGCTTGCAATTTGGCATGACAATTTCGACTTTGATTCGGCATGATACAGTTTTCGGAGCTTGCGCTTTGTGACACTCCAACCATTTCCGTATGTGTCCACAAGGCAAGACGATGTTTGAAATCTGAACTGAACATTCCGCCTTGCATGAATCTCCGCACGGTCTGAGACACGGATGCTCACAGCCTCTCTTGATTCTCTGGCAGCGCTCAAGGCATCGAACGGCGTTGTGTAGCGAATCGGCATGACACTTATTGATGCAAGCGTGTTCGCAACGTAGCCTCGAAGTACACTTCTTGTCGCAGTCACCCTTCGGCGAGAGAAGAGAGAAATCATCGGCTTTTGATACCTCGATTGAGGTCTCCTTGTGCCGAGAACAGCAGAGCGCCAGGGTTTGACCTATGTTTTTGTCTCTCTCTAGAATGGAGATGACGTTGGTCCACATGGGAACAGAACTCGCGGTCTGAGCATTGCCGATGATATACATACCGTGGCGAGCGCGACTCAACAAGACGTTGATGCGATTCGAGGTTTTCAAAAATCCACATTTTCTCTCGTCGTTGCTTCGTACCAGTGAGATGACAATCACTTTCGCTTCTTCCCCCTGAAAATTATCAACAGTCGCGACCCTTAATGCATTGAGTAAGGTTGTCTTCTGCATATTGACTTCGCTCTCTGTTGTAGCCTCCGGGCTGTCATCTTTCAGGCCCAAGGTCTCCAAATCCTGGAGATCTCGATCGTCGACCACAATCTCGAAAGAAGATCTTAGCCGCTGCTTGATCTTCTGCAACTGTCCCAAATATGGAGTCAAAACTGCAATATCATCTTTTCCATAAGTTCCTTGACGTACAAGGTGGGAAACCAAAGCGGCGACCATCTCTACTTCAAAAGAGTTAGTCTTCGAGAATGAGATCATTTGAGCTGATGACGATGAGTCTTCCTTCTCTTGATGGTTGAGCCAGAAGAGGCGCTTCCGCAATCCATCAACCTCGGGATAATCTAACACCGAAGCGTAATCTTGTAGCTCGGGATACAGCGTGGTTCTAACAAGCTCTGCAATCGATGGGTGCATCCGGCGCTGCACCTTCAGTGAACTGAATGGGATCTTCGGGTAGCCGGGCTGAGGTTTAACGAGTCGCTCAAAAAGCGAGATGTCCAAAGAGAATTTTCCGCCCCTGAGGTGATCATGTTGGAGCTCGTAGTTGTTGATCTGGGGTCGGAGCTGCTCGTGATCCCCAATAAGGATAGCATGTTCGACTGAAGGCAAAAGCGCGGTGAGCGTGTGTGCCTCTAAGACCTCACCTGCCTCTTCACACACCATGACTTTTGCTCGCACACGTCTAAGAACCTCTAGATTCCTTGCCAAGCCTGTGGTTGTGACGCCGATGACGTGCGCCCGTAGAAGACATCGAAGATTCAATTCCTGGTAGCACTTCTCGAGTTCATCTTTGGTATCGCGATAGGATTCAAGGACGTGAAGTAGAAGGCCGTTCAGCTGAGCTGCGCGTTGCTGGACCCAATATTTATGGATTGATTCCCGCTCAGAGGCAGACATCTCCAGGAGAGAGACGTTTGAAAGCTCCGTAACGGGACGGTTCGAGCAAAGACGCTGAGCTGCTCCTCTAAGCCAGCTTTTCACAACACTGTACTTTCTATCGCGCACTGTCCGAAATCCATCTTCGTCAAACCCCATCCCAAACAGTTGTTCGAAGTGCCTGGACGAGTCTTGTCTTTCCAGATAAGCTTTGATGTTTCTCCACAAGGTCGGATTCTTCAGTCCTTGTAAAATTTCCTCGATATGTGCTAGCTCGCTGTTCAATTTCGTATGAAGTTGCCACTTCTCGTAACCTTCGGTTTTCGTCTGCCCGACTTGCTGGGAAACATGGCGGAGGTTCAAGTCTTGGAGAAGTTCGGATTTAGACCGCGAACCTAAACGGATCAGCTGCTCAACTCCGTCCTTTACTAGATGCTCGAGAAGTTGATCGAGTGCGTGGTTCGTATAGCATACGCAAACAATAGGACCAAGATTAGCTGCCTTACGGTTTTTCAATAAAGTTTTGATGATTGCTACGCCTGTATAGCTTTTCCCGGTACCTGGCGGTCCTTGGATGAGCGCAAGGCAGCGGCTCAGAGCATTAACAGTGGAGATCTGCTGCGCGTCGTCGAGTGTGGATTTGCTACGTAGCATCTGGTAGTCGAACTGCTTTCCAGGCTTAAGTTTCAGAGGTTCTCCTCCAGTCAAAGGGTCCAGACTGAAGGCGAAGCCGCGTCCCCGTGAGTAAGCGGGGGGTGGGATATCCGCAACCCCCGGATCTTGCGTCACTGGAGCGATGAATTCGGAAAAAGGAAGATCGAGAGTGCGGCTCATCTGCTGGAGCGCCTGCAGCGTTGGTCGGAAAGAAGGCAACAGAATTCCGGGAAACTCAACAAGAGATTGTCTTAGATTGCCAGCCTTTCCGAGGTGATTGTTGATCCAGGTGACGTCTTCCATATTGTCTTCCAGCATGCTAAGCATCACAGTTGCTCGATCTGCGTGCTTAAAAAGACTTGGATGTTCGACCGCTCTTCCAGGATCTGTATTGAGGCCGGTCGAAGGAGTTGCAAGTCCTTCTTCTGTATTATTTCGCTTCTTGGGCGGAGGCGTTGGAACTGGGTCGCATATGAATGCGATAGCTGCGACCGCGAGTTCGGTAGCCAACTGGCCTTGAATCAACATCTCAGTTCTCCCGTTCACGCTTTATCGTACGACTGCGATGATTGTGATCGTTCTTTCGGTAGTCAAGAGGCCCTTGAACAACATTTCAACTCTTCTCTCCACGTTTCAGTGTTTGAGTGCGACGACTGCGACCGCGAGTTTGGAAGTCAACAGGCTCTGGATCAGCACCTCAACTCTCCCGCTCACTCTTCATCGTATGAGTGCGACGACTGCGACCGCGAGTTTGGAAGTCAACAGGCTCTGGATCAGCACATCAACTCTCCCGCTCACTCTTCATCGTATGAGTGCGACGACTGCGACCGCGAGTTTGGAAGTCAACAGGCTCTGGATCAGCACCTCAACTCTCCCGCTCACTCTTCATCATACGAGTGCGATAACTGTGATCGCACGTTTGGAAGTCAGCAGGCATTGCGGCAGCATCGTGCCTCGTCTGTTCACAATAGACGATATGTTTCGAGCATGCTGTGAGGGGAATAACGTTACATTGCAATGGAAACCAAGTGCTAGATAGGCGGACGTTATCATTGCGAGCGGAAAGTTGTAGGATACAGCTCATGACTCGTTGCTGTTTGTCTCGCTTTCTAATTGGTTTAAAATCACAGACAAGTTGATGAGATTCATCAAGTATATGAATGATGTGTTATGTTATTTAATATCACTTCGTATTCAATTTCGAACTGAATTTACAAGGTGTATTACATAATCTTTGACAGCAAAGGAACTATCCACTTTCAGATCTATCTCCGCTTGTTGAAGGGAAAGCCTGCGCTATCGGCTGTAGCCCCAGAAGGTTTTCTTTCAAAAAGTCCATGGCCCGCTTGAGATAATGCAGACCGATTGCTCTGGCACGGTTGCGGGCGTGAGAGATGAAGATGTCAATGTCGGCTTCGTGCTGGGCGATGAAGGGTTGTATATAGGATTGATAGAGGAGGCGGGCGCCTTGGGCTTGGGGTAAGACGAGGTAGGAGAGCAGGAAGAGGCGGAGGTAGGCGTAGAAGGGAAACCTGGGTAGTGATGCAAGGTTAGAGGGGGCTTTGGTAAAGTTTGGGGTTGGGGTTGGGGGAGGAGGTGGGCGGAGGGTGGTTACCAGGAGAAAATGAACCATGTCCAAAATTCAATGAGGTTGAAACAGGAGATGACGACCCAGTACATGAGCCATGGTGTTAGCTGAGCCGGGTCGGAAGTACGAAGCGCTTTGTAGGAGGTGAAGATTGGGAGAAGGATGGTGACGAATAAGCTGGGAATTTGTCAGTGAGGCTCTACGTGTTCATGTAGATAACATGTGACTACGATGAAGGTATCGCTGGGGTTTTGACTTACGAGAGTAGGTTCGGGAGAATGTCGAACATCGTCAATCGCATCAAGTCCGATAAGGATGGTTGATCCGCTTCTTCTCCTTCTTCTCGCTGACAAACGCCGACAGAGCACAAATGTTACAAAACAACCCTTTGAATGCTGGTAGGTCTACGAAGTTTTGACTTTGATGAGTGATAAGCTTTGTTACTACGGATACTATGAAATAGCTGAAAGTATCTACTGGGACACATCAAGTCACGAAGCCGACGGCTTTAAAGCCAGCGCAAGAAGCCATATCTGAAGAGATGTGCCATAATTTAAGGGATTGGGGGGGAGCATGTTTGGGAGGGAGGGCCGCCATATCTAGAGTGGGGTGCCTCATTTTGAAAAGGCGGGAGCCGCCATATTTGGAGGAGATAAAGAACCATAAAGGTACAGCAAAATCATTCATTCCCTTTCTCGTTAACTTTGTACCGCAGAAAGCCTCAGAAAATTGACTTACAGCACCAATGGATCAGCTAAACATCGATCGCGCGAATGCTATGTCATATGAATCCTTTCATACTCCACCTTTTCCCCTTCAACAAGGTCTCAATGATAACGATCGGTTCATAAAAGCTTATCCGCTCACTCCTTATCCTACGCTTTACAACACAAACAAGCGATCATTTTCCGCGTTTGAAACAGATGACAACATAATACCCACGACGGAATATGAAACCAAGCGAAGGGAAAGGAACTCCGGCTCATGTCATCACATCTTCAACACCCCTTCATCTACTAGCCTATGCCATTCTCCGCCGACTCCATCTTTGAATGTCTCATCGACGGAACTTGAAAGGGTGTTAGAGTCAATATTTAATCAAGTTGATTGGTTAGAGGTGGCATTAGCGGTAGCCAAGAATCGAGCGCCGTCAATTTACTGCGAAGTCATCGAGAAGATATTGCAGGCACAAATACATCAGCTTGTAAAGGCCGAGGTCAAGGATAAGTATGAAGGGGATGAGGATACGGATAAGCACGAGGATGAGGATGAGGATGAGGAATATGTGTATGTGTACGAGGACGATGATGACAACAATGACGACGACGAGGATGAGAATGAAGATGAAGATGAAGATGAGGATGAGTATGAGGATGAAGACGAGGATGAGACTGATGACGGCGATGAGTACAACCGGGTGTAAAGAGGAGTAAAATAGGCAAAAAGGAACAAGGAAATTAAAGCGGAGATTGGCAGTAAATGTGCAAGCTACTATGATCGTATCTATTTTAGCCTTTGACGTTTGCTTTTGCAGGACTTGTAATCGATTTGCATAATCGAGGCTTTCAATGTATTTATTGCCGAACACCACAAGCGTAATATTGATACTGCAGGATTGACCTACCCATCTACTGCAATTCAGAGCTTAATGCTTAACAGGAGTTTAGTCCATCCTTTGGATCAAAGAGGCTTGAGGGCCAGCACAAAGTGTGTAGGGACTTCTAGTGAGTAAGCAATTCTAGTAAGTAAGTAATAAAATTACGTATAGGGCTGCGTCACGGCCTCAAAAAAACAAGGCACTAGCATCCAGAAATTGCCCATAACTGCACTCGAAGAGGTACTTCCTTGGCGAGTACTTCTCTGGTGAGTATCTCCCTCCATTTTTGGGCTCTACCTTTGGAGAGTACTCCCTTTGGTAGTACTCCCCCGACGAGTACTCCCTTCAGATTCTGTGGGATTTACCTCTGGAGAGTACTCCCTTTGGTAGTACTCCCCCGACGAGTACTCCCTTCAGATTTTGTGGGATTTACCTCTGAAGTACTCCCTTTGGTAGTACTCCCCCGACGAGTACTCCCTTCAGATTTTGTGGGATTTACCTCTGGAGTACTCCCTTTGGTAGTACTCCCCCGACGAGTACTCCCTTCAGATTTTGTGGGATTTACCTCTGAAGTACTCCCTTTGGTAGTACTCCCCCGACGAGTACTTCCTTCAGATTTTGTGGGATTTACCTCTGGAGTACTCCCTTTGGTAGTACTCCCCCGACGAGTACTCCCTTTGGTAGTACTCCCCCGACGAGTACTTCCTTCAGATTTTGTGGGATTTACCTCTGGAGTACTCCCTTTGGTAGTACTTCCCCGACGAGTACTCCCTTCAGATTTTGTGGGATTTAATCTTGGAGAGTACTCCCTTTGAATAGTACTCCCCTGCCGAGTACTTCCCTCAATTTCTTGAGATCCTCCTTCAGAGAGTACTCCCTTGGATAATATTATTCCCTTGGTAAGTACTTCCCTCAATGCGTCAATTCAAGAGTAAGTTTTCGAACTGTACTCCTCTCACGTCCCTCTTCAAAGCTTACTCTATCACTACAGCTCAGTTTACACCATTTCGGATAGCATCAGCGTCGAAGAACATTTATTTCAAGACACGAAGGTTTGAGGGATTGAAAAGTATGTCAATGACTTGATTCTGCCCCTAAACCCCCTTTCCACTTAATGGTTAAAACGAGAACCGACCTTCAACTTATTTCCTCGCCACAGAACTGGACTCTGTTTCAGCAATCTACGGAAGAGATAAAAGATCCCAGCCAATCTTGGCTGCTATCACCGCACATAAGACGTGAGATCGGAGACACTTCGAAATAGGCTTCTTGGGAAGAAAATCGTTCTTTGTCTTGTCAGCCAGATATACTGAGTTAGCTAGACTAGAACGGAAACCTGCATTTTTCAATTTCTCCAAAGAGCTGTCCTGTGTAGCGGCCAGGAAATCTTTGATACCGAAGTTATCCTTCCACTTATCCGCGTTCTTTAGCGCGGTAGAATGAGGATCCAGGATGAATGTTTCAGGCTCCATTAACTCCATCATGACGGACCCGAGGCTACAGACGTCATTGCGTTCGCTTTCCGGGGTGAGCCTTCTGCCATTGATAAAAGACTCGCCGATGTTGGCTGAAGGATATTAGCAACGACCGAGTCAGTTCCAACAAACTTACCAATCTTCACCCTCCCTTCGAGATTGAGAAGTATCGTACCGCAGCTGAGGGCGCCATGATAATGGGAAAGCTCCTTGTGTAGGTAAGAGAGACCGTCCAGCACCTTTTCCCCGACAGTGAGCAAATTTGAAGTGAAGCGATCAAAGCTAACTCTTACCTCCTTGCAAATTGCTGCTATCTGAAAGGCTTTCAACGGGCCTTGCAGTAGGCCGGTGATGTGTCGTAGGGAAACGTCCATTTGTTCATAGATGATTACGACATCATCATTGTCTTGGTACATGTCTCTGATTTCGACAAGCTGGTCACTGTTGAAACTTGGTATCCGATGTACGAGGCTGTTATCAACTTTCTTGACCCGTTTGATTGCGACGAAATTACATTCCTCGCTGTTGTCTGAACCAATAATGGCCGGTCCCGCTTGGTCACGAGTCATAAGTTCGTTGTATGATACTTGCGAAAAAGTCCCAATAGGCCGTTCGATTTTCTCTTTTCCAAGTTTTGCAATTTTACCCCCATCTTTACTCTGAGAGACTGAGTCTGATGAAAAGAAGCTGGACTGATCTTCTAGAGCGCGCTTTCTTGGAACCTGAATATCAGACGAGGTACTCGAGCTGTATTGCACAGAATTCTCAGCAACAGTCAGCAAGGAGTTGCCGACCTGAGTTAGAGGTCTGTGTTCTCCAGGCATGGTTTGAAGGTTCGAGACCGGGGTCAGAAGGGGTCATATAGCGCTGGGAATTTTCTTGACTTCATTTCTGGAGTCACCCTGGGCCAAAGCTGAACCAACGTGCAGCCGAAAGTGAATCAAAAAGCAGCCAAAAGCAGATGCCAGTTGTCCCTGAGATCGGCTGACTTATGTTACCAGACACTGCCCATTTCTGCGTCAGATCGCCTGAAATAGAACATATCGTTCAGTCAGAAACGTTTAGTTGCGTGTTCCGCTGATGATTTGTAAGGCGACAAAATCAAGCATCAATAAATGCATCTTCAGTATAATTTTAACGCAACATCACCGATTTAGTCAAACTTTCTTCAATTAATTTAAATGACCCACTATATAATGCTATCGAGAGCTACGGTTTCCTCCTACGTGTCCATGTGAACGGCCAGAGACGTCTTTTTCATTCAGCTGGTTGATAGTCAAGTTCCAACAATCTTACTCCCTGATCCAAGCGCGGTCGAACGAGATCTTGTAATTCATCTCGAACTTGTTCATTTGCGGAAACTAGAGTGATCGTCAGTCCAAGACGTTTTCCAAAAGCTTCATAACCTTGCCTGTAACTAAAACCTTCTCTCTGTCCTTTTCTGATCCCGACCCCACTTGATCTTGCAATAAAACCTGAAGATCTATTACACCGTTGTGGTAAGCGACGCGTCGGTGCTCCCCAACGTACTGAGGGCTGGGAGCAAGTCGTCCGTTCTTAAAAAATAGCGACACGTGGAGCATCTGGCATCACTAGTTTAGCCAACCTCTTACAAGGCACTTCCCGTAAGCATTTGACTTACATAACCATGATTCAAGGTATCCTCTCTCAGAGTTCTGTTAAGCAGCTCATTCGTCGGTTTCTCATCGCCTGCCAACGTCAAACACTTTCAGCAACCAAGAAGTCTGAGATGCTCACCTAGATCCTGTAGTTGCCACACCATATGAATGTTGCGTGTGCGAACCTCTGAAAGATTGAATCCTTGTATCAGTTCTTTGAGGAAAGGCAACTGTGCCGCGATCCCAAATCCGGTGGCCACCATCAAGACTTTTCCGTAGTCCCCAATAGGCACATTCGAGCCGTGTGGCCCACTGAAGAAAGCTATGCGGAGATCAGAAGGCTCCGGGCTAACCCGAAAATTCCCGGCGCCACCAAAATGGCTCTGATCGATTTCATCTGCTGCGCCTATCCGCGATTCATTGACCTCTTCCACTCCTCTTAAAGATACATTCCCCACTTGATGTTCATCGGCGCGGTTGAAGAGCTTCCGCGTGAAGCCGTCCCTCGGTTCTATCAAGAAATTCAGGCTAGGGTTTTTGCCCTCGCTCCAGGAGGCAATGGTGAAAGGATGGCTCTGCAAGGACGACCACAGACTGACGGATGGAATCCAAACGTTAACGTATTGTCCGGCCTTGACTTTCCACGGTCGGGGGGTAAAGATTGTCATTCTCACGGCGCCGTTTTGTCTTGCAATCAAAGCTCGGGAGCAGCCACGATGGAGGGCGACGTTTCTATATAGAAGGGCCAAGCACTGCATCACAAACGTGGTCAGAAAAGTGCAACCGGAAACGAGTAGGTATAGGCCTGGGAGTTTCATGCTCGACGGAAGATGTCTCCAAAGGGCGTAAGCTGCGACAAAAGCCAATGCCTGATGGCAGCGGAGGAAGAGTTCATAGGAAACCCGGCGAAACAAGTGCGAGGATAGAAGAAGTAGCGAGACCATGGATATGATTGCCTGTATTAGAGGTTAGCAGGATTTAAATTCCTGGGGAGCACAATGACCAACTATCAGTTCAAACAACGGCCCGGAACCGCTCCTGCTAAGACTTGGCTTACCAGCCGTGTGGATGATGACGTGAAGCAGGCCAAGAAGAACGGACATGGTTCCTGTTGATGCATGGAAAAGACGGTACAGGGGCAGCGAAACACCGAGCAAGTCGCAAATAAAGCTCAAGTGGAATCCAAAATACGCCGGCATCATGTTAATTAGCGATAAGTTTCCCGCGCGAGTAGCCGCTTCACTCGCAGTAGATACCTTGAAGCAAGTACAAAAGACGTTGCCTCCGAGATAAATCAGTTGAAAGGCCACCTGAGCACGAGTCCAAGGCCCCAAAAGACGATGCCGTCGTAGGAGCAGAGGATATACAAGGTGCTTTCGCAGCAGTGTGTCGCAGAGTTTAACGAACCGACTCAGACGGATTAGAGAGTGAATGATAAATAAAAGAATAATGCAGCCGCCCGCGGCAATAGCATAGAACTGCGTCACGTCCATCTTCTTTCAAATAGGTTGAAGATGTCAACGGAATGCTATAAAACGTAGTGACTTAAATCGTCTTGTTGTAAAAGCATCTACTCTGAAAGGAAGAAAACAGGATGTGAACATTTCTCGACAGCACCGAGGGTTGTTATACCCTTGTCCCTTAAAGAGAGCCATTAAACATGGCAGAGGAGCCGTTTTTGGCTCCATCGAGCTCCCGGTACAAAACCAAGAATAAACATGACTATCACTAGTAGGATTTGGGAACAATCTTAAGGGGGAAAGTGGAAAAGAGTGAGAGGGACAGCGATATAGAGGAAGAGCAGACTGAAAGCATAGACCTGAAACACAAGCATAAAAGGAGAGTGGGAAGAGTACAAGAGAGTATCGCGGCTGGTCTTCCACGCATCCAATACTTGATGCCTTCGTGTTCAATGTTGGCCTGCTTTACATATAAGGACCTCTGACAGGGAGAAGTCATGAAGGGTGTTTTCGCGCCACGATGGAAAGCCTATCGACTAAAGACTTGCAGGTATTTCGAGAGAAAAGCAGGACGTTCTGCGGATCGTTCCAAATACCACTTGACAAGCTTCAAGCTGAGGAGCTTCCCGATAACTTAAGACAGCGCAACGACAAGGATATCGCTAGGTTGCTGAACGAGTTTAGTGCGGAAGACCAGCGCCTTGAACCAGAAAACCACGTGCTCGCGCTAGTATCTCGGTCCGCTCTGCCCCAACCCAGCCGCCCAAGTGGCAACATTTTTGAAGAGCCACAATGGTTTATCCCGGAGTCTACTCTACAAGTTCTACGCGGAGGACACCTCCTGGAAGCGGCACGCAAATTCTTTAAAGGGAGCAACAGATGGTGGGTGGCGGATCTATATTCTGAAGGTAGGAAAGTCCGCTTTTGGCTTCGAGACGGGTTCACTGACAAATTCAGACATTAGCTTCCAGGTGAAGAACGGTCTACGAGAACAGGACCCCAACTTTTCGAGAACCTATGACGGAGACATTGTTCGTCAAATTCGCATATCTACCCTGGGTGACGATGCGGCGAGGAGACGGAAATGGCTCGCCAAGTTTTCAAAAAGCAAGCAGAAGTGTCTTCTGCGGCTTGAGGCGTTGCCTGAGAAGTTTGTAGAAAGCCTGGATGCCCTAACTCCATTCGCAGGGCTATGGCCAGCCGTACAGATAGGCACCTTCCCTCGACTCTGTAATTTACACTGCCCTGAGGTTCGTGACTCTTCCTCAACAGCCTTTTCTTTTCTAAATAAATGATAAAGGAACTGACCCGCTGCCTGCGCCGAGTGAACAACGCTTGGACTCGAATTGTTGGAAACAAGAAAGACGACCAACTTCGACTTGATGCAAACACGGTCGCTATACTACGAGGTCGGTGTCCCTTCGGATCGACGGAAGATCGCGCGTTCGTCCAAATGCGGATGCTTGCCGGTGATATCTTTCCCGCCATCAAGACGGACGACCAACGATCAGCGATCTTCGACCGTATATGCTCGATAGAGTATGTCATTCCGTCAATTCATTTTGTTGTTGAGAATACGAAATACCTTGAGCCTGGCGCCAGAATTTTGAAGGAGCTTCTACCAAACAAAAGCAAAGGCTCGATATCGCAACAATTCCGTGCTCGTCACAACGGACAAGCAAGCATGAAGGTACAGATCAGTGAATTTGTCTTCGAGGATCGAATATTACCTTCTGGCGACTCTTTCTGGTCATCGTATCGACAGGTCTGGCTTGCTGCTCTTCGCCACTTTCCCGTGATGGACGGCCAAGCACCCCGAAAAGACACTGCTCAACAGAGCAGTTCAGATTCCGGGATAGAGCAGCGATGGTGGCACGAGCTCTCTTCTCTCGCGTCAGAGAGCGGATACCGTGGGCTACGTCGAAAATACTCTGATCGTAAAGCAGCGGATGCCAAGACGATTGAGGACTGCGTGCGTACCATTCTGCCTTCAAAGTATTATCAGATCGATTCGGACCGCATGCGTCGAATAGTACAGCTCAATTGCCAACTCATTGGCGACGTTCCATACGTTGAAAGGATGAAAGTGACTCCGGAATTGACTTCAGATCACGATGACTGCGGATCGGATATTTCCGATCGATGCGGTAGGCCACGCGATCATTCTTTTCAAGCAGATGAGGAAAGTCTCTTTCTGGACCACATTTATTCGACCTCCTATAGCACCCTTCCCAAACGCTATCTGACATCCTTTGGCATCAAACGAGACTTCTTTCACAGCTTTTTCGGCTCAGAAGCAGACGATCTGGATCAGCGACCGCACCTCGAGAGATCTCAGGTTGGTATTACCAAGAACCAGGATGTGGTGACGGGGGATCAAGACCATGTCACCAAAGATCAAGATGAGGTGATGGGGGATCAAGACCATGTCACCAAAGATCAAGATGAGGTGATGGGGGATCAGGACGTCACCAAGGATCAGAATGAAATGATAGAGAATCAAGATCAGGTTACCAAGGATCAAAATGAAACGACAGAGAATCAAGATCACATCACAAAGGATGAGGAGATCAGCGCCGGCACACTCGTTCCCTATAACGCGGAAACGCAATTGGCGAGCCAACCTCCGTTGACGTTAGGAGGAGTGCCAGACACAATGGAAGATAACGTCGGTCAAGAGAAAGGAGGCCAACCTCGACCTCCTATGAGGGAATTCGGGCAGCAGAATCAGGACGGTGTTATCTCTTTTACGGAGGCCTCGCGACTGCTCTTCAAAACTCGGATGGATAAAAAGAAGCGCCTGTTCACGGTGCTTTCGCCCATGGCCGGCAATAGATTTCATAAGCGTCAAGCCGACTCACTCAACAAGCTCTCTATGGTCACTGCCCTAGAGTTGTCTTATGAGTCTCGATTCGTGGCGCGGGATAATGGCAAACGACTTAAGTTGACTGCTCCTACTAACATTCTTGAAGATGCCCGTTCAGAAAAACTCCAGGCGGTGCTCAAGGTCCGGCAGCCCAATGTTCAGGAGCTAATTCGTCAATTCGAGAATTATGAAGAATCTGAGGAGGAATTATGAAGATCGAGGATCCGTAAACCCAAGCAAACCATCTTGCAGATCACCTGCACAGGCCTGGCTGAATGATAACCAAATGCGTTTCGATTGCTTTTTACTTTTGTCATTGCTTGACTTGATAAACTGTAGCACTACAAGCGTCCACCTTTCCTTGCAAATTCCGAGAACAAAAAGCAGTTCGCCGTCAATATTGCAGCGCCTGTATTACCTCTGCTACCTCCTTCACCCGTTCATCAAAGTCTGTGATAGACAATCCGGGAATCACTGCCAGCCCCTTAAAGTGATTGGCTTCAGCAGCAAGCTTTCCCACCAACATCCCCTGAACCTCCAGCATGCATTCTTTCATGTCGAGTGATTTTAAATAATCCGGTTTCGAAGCAGATAATACCTTGAGTCGTTCTTGCCGCTTCGTCATATTTTGTTGGCGCTGCTCTTTCCCTTTTTGAATTTCTTCAGCTTGAGTGCTCTGGAATTTTCTTCGGGAACGACGTTTATTCCCGTTTTCTGTCGTGAAATTATTTGGTCCTCTACTTGCATTGAAACTAAATTTCATGGGCAAATGAGGAATTGAGCGCAATAGATGAGTATGCGATGGCTTTGTGGAATCTGGCATGCTGGGATTTTGAAATTAGATGGCCAAGTTGCTATATACAGCTGGAACTTCGGTAATAAAAATGAATGAAACGTAATTGTATTCGAAAGTATGAGTTGTGTTAAATAACCCATGCCTCGTGATTACTTCACGATCGATCCTATTCGTCTGTAACTCCGGCATCCTCCAGCATTCACTTCTTGCTCTGGCATTCACTTCTGGTTCCTGTTACAATTTGCGGTCCTCCTGTCGATTACGTCCCCTAGTCGTGCTCCACATCTATATCTGGAGCACCTCCTCCCAATTTGGAGCACCCACCTTCCATACGATCCTTGAACTCATGTTCTTTTTGTTTTCGAGATCTGGCACCGCAATTAGCATTTGTGCGCCAGGGGTGCGCCCTCACTCTTCAAAAAAATAAGTCAGAACTACGAATTATCATTGAATTGCTACAGAGCATCTTTCTTCTTCAAATCTGGTTCCCTTGTGCTTCAATTCCCGCTCCCTTCTACCTTGATCTTGACAAGATTCACTTACTTGCATTAAGGTCTATATGATTGATTAAAAAGCAAGGGTTACCAATCATCGTAATATAACTGACATACAACAGAGCTAAATTTGAAACAACTAAACATCCCAAAATCTCGAGGGTCCCCAACGTCCTCACGGCCCCTGACAGCCAGAAATTGTTTCCTCTAGAGCATCCTGAAAGTGTGCCCCCGCCTATAATGCATGACGGTTTACTCCACTACTATGTTCAGAAACATTCTTCAAAAGAATTTTCCTTCGGCAACTATGAAGACACTTTCAAGTAACCGCTATCGTCCTGCTGCTGAAAAGTCACCCGAGATCATCTTCACAGCAGACATCTTTGGCTTTGGTGCCACATTAAACAACTCACAAAACCAGAATGCCACATCAAGCAGTTCGCCCTCTGAGGAACAGCGTCAACGGCAAGATACAAGCCACACTGAAACATCAAAGGCTGCATCACGCAAATCTGCTTCAAACCGTCATGCGATATTGCAGGATCCTGTATTAACGCAGCGACTATCATCGATACATCCAGCATTTCGCCCGCGGCCAATCTCCGGCAGAGCGGGTGATGTTATTGCTCTGGACGATCGAATTGCAAGAAACGGTGGGACGACATCCACTTACGAGCAATTGCCTCACAGGCTACGAATATCGAAGCAACATCAACCTACTACTTCAGCGGAACGCGTGATAGAGCTTACGCGGACAAATGGCTATTTACTGCAAGAGTTGGCTTACTATAAAGATACTCAAGCAGCTGATATGAAGTTCTTCGAGAAAGTGACCAAGACGCATGCAGATTTGGAAGACGCATTGGAGGAAAGATCTCAGAGGCGAGCAAACGCAGAATCCACTTTACTGAGCTACTGGGGCATTGATTTTGGTGATGGCAATGTGGAAGATACTGTTTTTTAATACATGCTTTCTGTTGTTTTGTAAGATAAACAGTTGGAGACTATGATAGTAATCCAACACGCAAAACCAACTCTCTCATTGCTGGCATGATTTCTTCTTTACATCAGAAGTGGCCTCTCCAGTCTAATAAAGGTGGTAGTGTTCATGTATTCAGTGCTTCTTTCTGACAAAGTAAAATGCCACTTTCTTGTGTGTCACTTCTTCTCTCCTGGACCTCGTTTCAGGATTGTAAGCAACACGGACCATAATCACTAAAATGCCATAAGTATCACCAGCGACACATGGCGTAACAGTGAGTAAATCTTATGGTCATTCTTGCTAGAAACTATGTTGAAACCCCATCTACTGTGTACATCTTAGAGGCATAGCATCCTAAATTGAATGGCATAGTATCCATTCTCTTTCGCGGTTCTTTGGAGCTAAGCTCACGGAAAGGATTGCGGCCTGGTTCTAATATTCAGGGGTATCCAGGATAGGATGCGGCATCCATATATTACCCTGAAGTATAGATCCCCGTCTTGAAGGTATATATCTCAGATATGGCTCCATAAAGAAACGGTCATATCATTCCCCTCTGTTCTAATGGCGAAAATTAGAACTGAGCGACATATTGTCCGAGAGAAAGCCCGAAAACGAACTCAAAGCCTCTTCAGAAAGGCAAATGAATTGGCGCAGATCGCTGACGCAAACATCTACGTCGTCATAAATCGCAATGATAAATACCAAATCTACAAATCGACAGATCAGCCCGGGTGGCCTCCATCAGAACAAGAAATGGTAAGACCCCACGACGCAACGTTGCCTACAATGCTTGACAATCACAATAGGAGAAGCAATATCCTATCCCGAGGCATAAAGGTCCAGCGGACTTTGAGCCTGTAAAGCGCGAAGTCAAAAAGCAGAGAAAGAAGGAAGGAACCCAGTTTGAGGACCTGATCAGACCTGGGTTAGAAGATGGCAGTCATTCCATTGGCAATAAGCGACGCATTTTCTCCATTCCCAACCCTCCAATATTGCAGAGATCACCAATTGGAAAGTTCTCTTTCCCGCGCCAATCTTTATCGTAGATTATGTATATCTCATTTATCTGAACTATTATAAAAATCTCAAATGCAGAGTCCTACTACTGAAATCAAAAAACATCACTGACGAGCCAGTACTCATACATCCTGACTTCTATCAATTTCAGGCGACTTCTAAACTTGAAAAGTGTGCCTGGTTGATCAAAGCCTCTTCTGACCCTCTTGCACTTTGTGTTGACACGTAGGAATATAATATACCGTCTGAGCCAGAGAACCCCCAAGGAGTCAATGCCGAAGACACTGCTTCCGAGAGGAGGAAGTCGGGGTAGATAACCTTCGCACACATGTTTGTGAAGTCTACGATGAGGCGTTCTTTGAGCAGGGGCATCGTTTTGCGAGATAAAATATTAGGATGAGTCACATGATTGCGAGATGATTATTGATGGTCTGGGAATTCACACCCACATCTATTTCACAGAGGGAAGGTGTTGTTTCACGCAGGTTTTAGAGGTCGTCTTTAAGCTCAGCTAGTGCAGCCTGATGTGACGTGCATTCCACGTGTTCTAAAACGCCATTGACTGACATACGTCTGAACCTTGAATAGCATCCTTTTATTTGTCTGTGCCTTATAACATCCTCTTTCCTTGGCCCGCTGCTCTAGCTAGTAGGGATCTACCCGAAGGGAGCCCCAACCTCAAACCCCTGTCATCCAATGAACATTCATCCCAAGTGTAAAGGAATATGACATGCATCTGCGCCTCAGCTAGAATTTACACTTCCTTCCCATCAGAATCCTATTGTGTTTCAACTCTAGCTGCGTTCTCCATATGGCTAGATTACCTGCTCAGCTTCACCATCAGTGTGAGTGGAGCATTTATCCCCATACTTGTTCAACTATCATAGGCTTACCGCTACATCCAGACGATAACACTATTTAGTTTTTGTAAGCATCAAAAAGTTTCATCAAGATAGAGCGCAGCATAATACTATTTATGATTACCTATTACCCACAGACTTCTTTGCTTGCTATCCTCATTATCATTGCAGTGTCTTATCACTTGTAATCATACTTAAACTGCTTCTTTTACTTTACCAAGCCCTACACCATGTCCAGACCTATCCATTCCCCTCTTACTGTCAGTGCATCGATTTGGAAACCCTCTGACCACAACATTGACAAAATTGTTGTTTTAGGAAGAATGTGTAAGATTTTGTCTGCCTTCAGACCCCCCTTCTCTGGCATGTACCTTAGCCTCCTCGAAAGCTCTACAAGCAGCACAATTGCAACCTGTGTTGGGCGGTTGGGACAAGGTTAATCATCAGCAAGAACAACAAAAGCGAGACGAGGATTGTTTGGCAATTGACCAACTGAAGATACAACATCAAGATCTTTGTATGCAACACCAGGACCTGTGGGCAGCCTACAACCAGTGTCGAGGAGACTTGGATGTTCAGGTCCGAGAACGACAATCTCTCGATTTAGCCTTCGACATGGAGAGAACCAACCGGGCGGAGACAGAATCACGTTGCCAGGCTCTTCAAAACACCATGCAGGCATTTGAAAGCAACAAATATCAGGCAGACAAACAGCAGTTGGCCATCATCGCAAAGCTAACGGATATTGTTTACGCTTCACGAATCCTCGTTGACGTTAAAGGATCTGACTCTAAACTTAGGCAGTGAAGCTTGATCTTCCAGCCATCATGGAGGTTGTCGGACCCCCGAGGTTTTCAAGTTTACGGAGGCTCCAGTATGGTAGCAGGCGATGAATAAGCCTCGAGATGGACAATGGTCGTATCACTTGGGAACTAGAAATGATGGATTACACGATCTGCGAAACGGAAATTAGGGTCACAGATACAGAGCGCTCATGAAGCTTATTTTTCCGTATCAATTCCAACCTGCATTTTTGCGCGCTCGTCCTGTTTCCCTCTCATTATATCTATCTACATTACAATATTCCTATAACATAGCAATAGGAAAGAAAGAAACAAATCATACCCCTAGACACTTCCTTCGCCGAAGCCCGACCAGGAAACGAAATCCGTGACGGTTGCGCAGTCGCACTTGGGGCACCGGTTGCCCAAATGCTGAAATTCATGGGCGAAATACCCAATGAAGGAGTCGCAGTAAGTGCTAAGCCAGTCGAACCACCGTAGCCAGTCCAAACCATGCCTGGAGCTTCTGAGGAGCTCATTGAGGCTGTTGGAATGCCACTCAATGTAGTGCTAACATTAACCAAGTGTCGATCTGAAGGATTGAGGCTAAACGTTCTTTGGTCGCTGCCACCAAGCGCACAGTCCTGCTGATGCGATGAGCTGTAAAACCATGCTGGATTCTGAGTTGTAACCAAGTATGGGTACATCAATCTGGAGAAGTTAACGGCACTTAATACGACTTGTGCTTGACAAGGCCAGTCCAAAGTAGCTTGAGCCACAGTGTCACCGAGGTCCACCGGTGTAAACACAATGATATCGCCAATGGATGCACTTAGTTGATCCGGAGTGAACAAAGTCTTCCTGTCCTTGTCAATAACGACTTGATGAATAACTGAAGTCGAAGATATAGGCCCTGGCGCTGCTGCTAGTGGTTTCATTGTTTGCATGCTTGTATTAACGCTCGTTGAGTTCCAAGTTATATCCACTTCAAAGGACAAAGCCTTCGGCACTTTATCCGCACCGCTGAAAAGTAGGATGTCAGCTCATTCGAGTTGCAACTGATTCACTTACGAGTTGGCGATTCACTTACGAGTTGGCGATCCACACAGTCAACAATGCTAATAACTTTGATTTGTTCATATCTTGATTTGCAAAACGAAAAAAAAAGGATGATGATCTTGAAGTCAGCAAGAATGAGAAAAAGCAGACCTTTAATGATGCCAAAACATGCCTCAAATTTTGAATGTGTGAAAGCCTGTGTTTCTGAATGTTCGAAGCGGACTTTTTGGAAGCTTCCATTTGCAGCCAGAAAGCTACCGAAAAGCAGTCGAATTTGACCGTCAGGGAAGCTTGAATTGGCTCATGGCGGTATAATGGAGCCGAAAATTGCGCAAAGCAATCAAGTAGAAGACTGACTGAGAAAGCTTATAAGAACACCACTTCTCTCTTCGATAATTCAAACAAAACTAGATCTTTGAGCTCTAATACAACCTTACAAAACAGACCGGTTGATCCGATCTTTGAACAAGCTTACTCCAAGGATCTCATATTGTCTTCAAGCAGTTTGATTCTTGTAGGAAAGCTAGCCTAGCCTAAACAAGAAACCCTCTAGTTAAGCCATGGCACAATTTGGAGCTGATCTTGAAGCGGAAAAAGCGTTTCAACAGGCAGAAGCAGCGAAGGCATCCCACGGTCTTGCGACCCCAGAGAGCACGCCAGGCCCAGATACTTCTCGCCTCGAAGCCGATAAAGCACGTCAACAGGCAGAAGCAGCAAAGGCACCCCACGGCCTTGCCACCCCGCAGAGCACGCCAGGCCCGGACACTTCTCGCCTCGAAGCTGATAAAGCACGTCAACAGGCTGGAGCATCTCAAGGTGCAGCCCCTCCGGACACATCCCCAGATGGTGCGTCAGGCGAAGGCCAGAAAAACTACACCGACGAGCAGAAGCAAGCAGTGGAACGGGTGCTGAAGTGTGGACCAAACAAGTATTATCAAATTCTCGGAGTGAACGATCCGTCCACAAAACAGGAGATCAAAAAAGCGTATAAGAAGCTCGCATTGCTTTTACACCCAGACAAGAACAAGTATGAAGGCGCTGAAGAGGCTTTTAGAAGTAGGCAAAGCTCTATTGAGTCGTTCGAAACTATTCCGGAACCCTCACTTTTACTCTATTTCATTGCAGGGCTGACTTCACAACATAGGTGTCAACACGGCAGCCAAAGCCCTCGGTGTTGAAACTGAGGAATTTAGCGAGAATGCTTACGAAGACGACGAAGATAACGGCAATCACTCAATGGAAGTCGAGCAAAGCGGACCAAAGCCAGATGACTTCTGCAAGCAAATCTATGAACAAGCTACACCTCATTTGGGGAAGCTCATGGACGATCTCGATAATAAAGCCGCCCAGCTCGAATTGGGAAAATTGAACGAGCAGATAAAGCAGCGGAATGTCAAGAACAAGCTTCCGAAGAACAATTTAGATGACTTTCTCATTAACGTTCCCATGTTCATTGCTAATTTCAAAAACGCGAAGGGGTCCATTGAAGCGTTAAAGAAGGATCCAACTGACAACATCGCAAGAGAAAAACTCATCAAGATAAATCAGCATATGGATCTAGTGAATGAGCAGCGGGGCTACCCCAGAAAATGGCTTATTATAATTCCACCTCACCCAGACACAAATGCAGCAGGATTCGGATCTGGAACAAGCGAAGAGTCATCCAGACCGGCTGGAGACACCAAAGCCACCAAAAAAGGCGGCCAAGCTTCCACCAAAGGTGGTGTCAAAACCAAAGTCAGCGTCCCAATACCTGATGAGTCAGATGGTCGAACATCTTTTGGAAAAGTCGTGATTGTCAGAAGCGCTGGCTTTGGCTCACGGGTCATTGTCAATCGTGGAACCGATATGAACCCGTATTACGATATACATCCCGGGGCGACTTTTGGGAAAGGGGTCGCCCGACAATGGTTGAACGAGGGAACATATGGAATTGCGGATCCGCCGAATGACATTGCGGCCGGTGAGTTGAAAATCTGTGGGAGAGTCAAGGTCGCTCATACCGCAACAACACTTCTTAAGCGGGCCGAGAGACAGGGCCAGGGCCGTAATAACATTTGTTACTACTTTATCGAGGTACGGGGGGAAAGTTACTTGAGCACCAGGACAGCGCTCTCAGGGATGAAGGGGGTCAGCCCCGCCAAACTTAAACGAATTGATGCAGCGTTGGACCGCCAAACTGAGATGCTGCTCGAGGAACTGGATCAGTGCCGTGAAAACAATGAACATCCGGACACCGGAGAGAAGCTGACCAATGATGATATCAAAGATATGCCATGGTTAGCCTCCGAAGCGACACCCAATAACGAGAATGAGAAAAGCGATGCGGATGATGAAGACATTGACAACTTAGTGCCTCCAGTGACAGGCCTGAAGCGTGATCCGAAGCCTACAGCACCTTCGGACACGGGGAGTGCCTCTGGGAATTCTGGAAATCCTATCGAGTCTGAGCTGTAGAGCTTGATGGTCAACTATTGATAAGTGGCAGACGGCAGCAAAGACGAAGAGTTAACTTGGTGAAGCCGCGAAGAATGTTTAGAATTTTCTGTTTCCTTCAATCAGTCCTTACCAAAGCATACATAGCTAGAATCAGAACCTACATCAATAATAGATTATTGAGATGTAACGAGTCATTTTCAGAACAGCCAGTATTACCCGTCGTAGCAAGAATTTGTAGACTTGATATGATCCTAAATAAACAGAAAAATTGAACCTCGGTACTCGGTTATGGTGAGAGTTTGGTCTAGAATCTAAGGGTGCGAATTGATTGGAGCATATCAAGTCTTGGCGAAAACATCACTAGCGTCGAGTCCTTGCAGACTTCTACTTTTAGATCTCACATCTGCAAGTTCGAGCATAGACTTCACCCACAACGCTTCATCGCAATCAGGGCTTCTGCCCATGAAACACCAGACGCCAAGTCTGAAACGTCGTCTTGACAAGCTCGACGGCGTTCCACGTCCATCAAAGAAGAGGAAGCGCTCATACACAGTCAATCCAGAGTATACGTCGACAGAACACTCCGAACGAGGGCAGAAACGAAAAGTCTCTCCCATCGATCAGCAACCTCATACGAAGCGGGCCTGTCAATCTCTTTCAGGGCACATATTCAAACGCAATAATAGAGGTAGCACCATTGGACTTGGAACGGACTTCAATGACAGAGAGAATACCGCAGTCGACGCTCAAGCTACTCAACCACAGCAGTTGACCCCAGAAGCTCTTCAGAAGGCTCAAGGCCAATACCAAAGGAAGTTCGTTCATAGCAAGGGCTCTGAGGTATGTTAAGCACGCTGTTTCGTTTTGAACGAACATGCTAAGTATGAAACAGTGGTCTTATATCATGACCTATAAAAATGGAGCACGGTCAATTTCTAGTCATTCAGAGACAAAACGAAAAGGAAGCGCAAGCCTTTTATCCTCAAAGTCCACCAAGTCTATCACGGCTTACGATACGGGATTCGATGACATACTGGAAGCACGCCATGTCGTTGAGGCAGAGGATGAGGAACCCAAGAACTGGAGTGCGCTTCACTCTTTGCTGGGAAGAGAACGCGCATCTGTGCCACCCGAGGATCATGAAATCAAGGGTATCCGGGAAGCTGTACGGCGCAGCTCCAATGAGAACAGTGTTTCGCATAGCGTGTTCCCAAGGATCTTTCCTGTGAGGAAAGTCGACACCTGCAAGACCTTGAAGGAACACTGGAACAGGCAATGGATACACTGGACTCCGCATTATGCTAATCACGATCCCAAGGTTGTACCCCCGCAACCGGATTATGCCATTGGATATCACACCAAATTATTCCCAGGCGGAGCCGTTCAAAAGCTACAAGGACTCGCAAGCCCAAGCAAAAACAAGTTGGCGTTTCCCATATTCTTTGCCGAGCTGAAGGGAGCATCGGGGACCATGAACGTGGCCAAATTACAAAACATGCACAATGGAGCCAGCGCCGTCTACAACCTTCTCAGACTACATCTGGCAATTGGTCAGGGAGATGATTACTATGATCAGGCGTGGGTGCTATCTCTTGACACCAATGGTGAAGTGTGGAGGCTTCGGTGCCATTGGGTTTCTAGAGAGGACTACACATACGACACCTACTACTCGAAGGTTCTTAGATGCTGGGCAGTGGAAGATCCTAGAGATGTTGTTATCGTGGAAGCAAGAGCTTCAATGAGAAATGTTGTGGACTGGATGCGCGAAGTTATGTTCAAAGTGTTGCACACTGCTATGGATACCTATGAGAGGACTGTCACAACTGGAGCATCCGATCCAAAGTCGTGCCTGTCTAGCTTCAAGTCACAATCACAAGATCCTAGCACATATTCAACATCTGACTATTCTTCCGTCGACGAGACACAGTTTACTGTTTTCGGGACACAGCTTAATTATGATTCGAATTCTCAGAAGTCGGAGATTCTCAAAACTTGCAGCGAATCTGTACTCGAATCTATCGAACTAGCAAGTATTCATACGTCAACAACAACCCAAGAATCTAGCCTATCCGCTCACATTCAGGAGAACATTCAAGAAAAGAATAATACAAGCAAAGAAGAGGTAAAATCATGATGAAAGAAAGAGAGAGAATCTACTTTGATCTCCTATCGCTGATGGGACAAAAGAAAAGGGTCAACTGAGCCGAAGTGCAAGCCATAGTCCCCGTTGTCATCTGTATCGCCTGTCAAATTCGCCATTACCACCCGTCAAAAGAGCCTGGTTCGACTTCTTTATCTCAGCCGGCGCTTTTTCTATTGTCTCTGTCCTACCCTCTGAATCATGCATCACTGGCGGAGCCTCAAAGGACTTGTCCAAAGCCCAGCACTTGGTTTTCCAAGGTTAGGAGATGGGCCCAAATACCACAAGACTCATCTTTACCCAGTGGACAAGACAATTATCGAGATGGATGAAAGATGGGGAAGAGCTTCGATGTTTGTAGAGATGTAAATCGAGGTTTTGGATAATAGATTTTGCAGATGTAGTGGAGACAAGGACAAAGTGGCCGATGAATGAATGGAGTAGTGATCCGAAGCTGGGTCGGTGATATCAGGCGAGAAAATGGGATGGAAGACTGCATGATGAGAATGCAAAATCCTAGGGACGTAGGCAATCGTAATTGCGCAAACACAGGAAAACGCGTTCACGTCTACAGCAAAAATCACAGATTTCGACATCTCACAGCAACGTCAATGTTCATATAATTGAGGACATTAAGCGGCAATTTTTTCGTTGACTATTGCTCTTAAAAGTATGTAGACAAACTTTTCCCTAAACGCGTGTGGAAGGCTGATGACGTTGCATAGATCGACTTTTACTTAGGACTACCGATGAACATATAACCTTCGTCAACGATTAACACTTTACTTCTTCCTATGCCTCTACATCAAATTACACATTAAGGAGGTGATTAAAACATCTTAGAACACTAAGTCTTGTCATGGTCTGCAAAGCGTGACTATTAACATTGGCCGTAATATATATATCTGTCACTCGAACTGTTGACGAATAAAGAGAAATTGTTTATAAATACATCTTCATAAACTGAAATCATAGAAGTAATTGATTTGACACCATGATGCCTTGAAATTGATGGCATGAAAGATTCGGTGAGGTTCTTGATTTCGTACTATTCAATATGAGGCGTTAGTACGTTAGGTACTATTGATTAGTCATTTTCCGGATTTGCGATGGACTACGCCAGTGTAGGCTATTACAACGAATTTGCGTTGCTGGTATAACAAACCTCAACCACTGGTACCTCAGCTTGAATAAGAAGATTTTATGTCAATGGCAGCAGCTATTCAGGATGTGCATTGAGCCCCAGCATCCCTCTGACTTACATGTGCTGACATACATATCAATGCCACAGACCTTAAGAAACCTCCGTAGTCATGTCAACTCCGTGATCTCTCGTTTACTGGAAACCGAACCCGATAGATCGGAGCTCATATATGATGAAATAAGCGTCATGTCTGCAGAGCTTGACTCTATCATCATGTGTCATCGTGTTGGTGAACCCGAGCTCCTTCCAGACCCCACCGATGACCTGGATACGCATTCTCATGGTCACCGGGTTGCTCAACCTGCCATTCTCCCAACTGCCACCGGTAACTATACAGAAACCTCCGAGTCCTGTACCCCTCTTATCAAAGATTCCTTACAATTGCCTCACAACCAAGAACCTGCTCGCCCTATCTATGTAACACCCCTCCAACCCACCGACGACGAGCTTTCGCGCCAGCCTTCCCCGGCCGAAAATATGAATTCGAATCATCTATTCCACGATTGTGAACATCGTCAGCCTCCTCCGGATACTATATCTGTCCAAAATTCCTTCACAGGCGACACACTGCATGAACCCCGCAAGGACACCTCCGCAGTCGACCAATTGCCCAGTAATCAGGAATCTCATCGCCCCATCCTTGCTCCCACAGCTCTCCAGACTTCGTCCCACAATCAAGAACGACCTCACGGTTCCCATGATACTCAATCTCCTCAATCTCCACCTCAGGTAGATAAATCTGGCTTCTCTATCCCTTATGAGACGCAGGATGGGGTACTTCGGCTTCTCCCGACAATGGAACAGTGGTCTGATTTTCCTGCACTCCTACAGTATGCTCGAGACCTTGGTGTGGAGGAAGTCGGCATCTGCAAGGTACTTCTACCAGAAGACATAGCAAGCCTGTCGAAGCGTGTCCATCATACAAAGCAAAAGGGATACTGTTTCTGGGCTCAACCTCAAAGCAACGGCACCTTTGTCATCGAGAGAAGTGAAAAGAACGACGTTTTCGAGGCAGACTCCGAACCAGTCAATATACCATCGAAGACCGCGGCTGTGCAGCGGTTTGAGCAGCTTCTTCATGAGAAACCCGGTTTAGAGAACGTTCGATATTGCTTTGATATAGATGTACGAACAACGACAGCTCGAGAAAGTCTTGGCCTTCCCAACTCCCCCATTTGGCCTCTCAAGGGCAATCGTCTCTCTGAGACAAAGATGCGCATCCCTGGGATCCATTGGCCCTATGCTTACCAAGCCGACGATGTGTTCGGAGCGCCTTTCGTTATGCACTGCGAGGATGGGGGCCTGCTTTCCATTAACTATCTTCATGAAGGAGACAAGTATTGGGTGGCGGTGCCACCAAAACACGCCAATCTCCTTGAAGAGAAGTTCAAAGGAACAAACAGCACTTATCATCGATCAGATTGTGCACAGTTTCTACGTCACTCTGCGACATATTTTCCGACCTCTACTCTAGATAAGTGGAAGATATCCTTCAAAGTTGTTCACCAGACACGTCGAGAGGCTATCATCACTTTCTGCCGGGTCTATCATCAGGGTTTCAGCGCAGGATATACACTCGCAGAAGCTGTCAATTATGCTGATCAGGAATGGGATATTCAGGGTTATCGCGAATGTGACCCTCGAACTTGCCCTGACGGATTCATCAGAAAGAAGATGATGGAATTCCGAGATCAACACCAAGAACAATATTCAGAGAACAGTGACGACGACAACAGGAACGAGGGTAGTCCAACAGAAGAGGAGAGGGATCAAGTCCGCAACGATGAAGTCAAGGACAAATTTGCGGCTAAGAAAGAGAAAGCGCACCGAATAAAGCTGAGACAGAACCAGGCCGCAGTCGTCTCTGAAAGGCAGGCTATCTTGGGCAAAGGGGCGAAAAGAAAGCCCGGTGCTCAAGAGTCCGAGAAAACTCAGAACAAGATACCAAAGATTCAGTGCTCCTTTAAATCAAGCGTTTCTGCGTTCTTCAATCAGCTTTCACCCATCCCTAAAAATTTGATGCAACCAGCCGACATATATCAGATCTTCGCTGACCGCAGCCAGAACGAGGATGAAAACGGGATTTGGCTTCTGACTCGTCTGTTCTTTGCTATAGCCAGTCCGGATGCCTTCTACCAATTGCGCGATGCCTGTACCGCCACTCGACGCAATGAAGGCCTTCCGGTTCTTCAACCGATTAATAGTATCTCTCAGACTATACAAGCCCTCGATCACCTAGATACTACAGTCTCCATAACCTCGATCCTACGACGATATTACTTGACCTTCCTGATGGCTCACCGCAACGAACGAGAGGGACATCATCAGAGCCAAAGACCTAGACGTGTGCCAAGGACCCTAAAATATGGCTACATGAGTCGAGGCCAAGTGAGACAGACATCGGCGGACCAAGAGGTTTTTGGGCGCGCATCTTCTCTGGCCTTGGCTGATTTGATGACGGAAGCGTATCCTGATATGAAACAGACTCGAAAGCACCGAGCACCGGGTAACGAATATCAAAAAAAACTTCAATCCCTTAAAGACAGACTTCGGAGCGGACGTAATTGGCACTTGATGCAGCTACAATTTTCTCCCGGGATCCTTGCTTTGGTGCCCACACGCGGCGACTACAACATTCAGAATTACGAGTGGGTTTCCTTACTGACAGTTCTTGTCGATAGCTAATTCAAACCAGGGTCGAGAGATTACCCGTGTCTTTATTTTCATTGTTCTTGGATGTTTTAAAGGAGTTTCGTGGAGATTTCCTTTGCAAAGTCAGTGAGTTGATCTCTCAGCATATTTATGAAATCCTGTATCGAAAAGACTTGAGCCGGAAGTACGTATTCGAGAATATGGATGAGGATCATCTGAAGCAAGAACCTCTCGACTCTTCTCACTTTATTGAATTCTGCGAACTAGCGTAATGCTTTTGGTCTAGATTGCTCATATCTGGTGCGAATAAGCTGAAGAATCAAGTCTAATGTCATGTACATGCTGGCCCCTGAGTTCTTATCTTGTCTCTTTCCCTTCCTATTCATGCCCGACCGAAAAGATTTGTGTGTATTGCCGATATCTTGTCACTAGTCCGATTCACAGTGGACCGTGTCACGAACGGCTCTGCAGACGGCTTCATGGAACCTCAGAGCTATTAAGTCTTCATTAATAGAACTCAAACGACCCTAAAGTAACTCATTCTCGCCCTTGTAGATACTTATGACAACTTTCCCTGGCGGGCTGTGAAGAGAGCCAGTGATATTACAAACCGTAAAGACATGGCCAGAAGTCAATTCATCATTAACGCCAATCCAAGGAAGGGATCCAGGCGTTCAGCAAGAGATGATCAAGGGGAAAGATCAGGGAGAATTCTTATCCTAACGCCAACTCACATCGCAGTTCTGGTAGCAAAAGAAAAGTGAAAATCTGCTTCCTTTCCTAATACTTTGATTATTGCTTTATCTATAATAGAAAACGCTAACCCTTATTAACTTAGTTCCAAGCAGGGTGATCTTTACACCAAGTTTATTATTATACGAAGCTTGTGCTTCATGCCCATTGCTCATGCAATTGATTACATGAGGGGTTCCGCAATCTCCTCGCTGATGTCTCACATTGAATCCATTCTTTGCAGGCCAGTGAAGTGTGACGTTTTAGAAATTCATCGATATGTCTTCCGAATTCTCAGGAATCCCCGGTAGGGATCCGATACCTCCCAGCTGTAGTCGAGGCTTCTTGCGCACTCGAAAGTTCACTTGATCATCAGACTTTCGTCTCTTTAGAGCCGTTGAATTCTGATGAAGCGAATTTGGAAAACATGTTTTGCAAGATCGATGCTGCAAGTCCCTGTGATAAGCTGTTCCGAATTGGGCCTCGAGCTTTTGTTGATCTTTAAACCACTGCATATTCTGAGGGAAGGCACTAATCTTTCGTCGTCCTTGTGTAACACTTTGTACATAGATGGTCATCATTTCTGTTGGATGACGGACGAAAAAGTCAATGTTCTTTTGATACCGATGACACGAGATACACAGATCCAGATCACCCCCATAGTATCCTAAGGCCTCAACGTCAGTGACAAAGACCAAGCTGAATTTATGACATCGCGTCAATAAGTCAACAACGGCTTTACCCTGAAGGCGACATCTTATTGTACCACGACAATGATATCGGCCTTCTCGGATGAATTCTGGAACGTTGCTTAGCTCAAAATAGAATGCAGAGACGATCAATGCATGAAGAGTTTTTTCACAATCTTCAATACTTCGTGGCTGTATATGCACACTCTTTCGCAGCTCATCCATGCGATCAATGTTGTCAATTGCCGGTTCGTCGCTGGGCAGGAAGACATTCAATCGGATATAATCTTCTTGATTTCTCTCGTCCAAAGAGTTCATGAGTTCTTCCCATATCTTTTGGCCGTTAAAGGAAGACATGTAAGATCGCCAAAGTCGAGGAACATATCCGTCGAGAATCACATGGCGAAAGTCAATAGCCCTTGGGGATACTGAAGCCCTCTGGGTACCTGTGCCAAGGGATACAACAATGTCAGGTTTGAGAAGAGACGGATCGTTCCGTAGGCGTTCCGACAACGCAGGCCTGACAGGATTGTTGTGTCCGCTCATCCCACCATCCTGAACAGGTCCGGAGGCCTTGATATGTGCTGATCGGTAGAAACTATTCCGAGTCAGTCATGCTTCGCTGTACAGCTCCGAAGACCCACTCACACGGGTGCAGCCGAAGTACCTCGACCACTATACGATCAGTCACCGAACTTATTGAAAGATGTGAGACTTACGCTTCCCAGATACACGGCTCATCCTCGATTGCCTCCGGGCGAATGTGCATATATCCTAGTTTGTTGTTCAGTCTTTCGCCCTTTAGGCACGAGACCCATTCTTACCACACGTTTCTTTTCTTGTGCCCGATCCATTGTAGTTCGTGAAAATGATCGGAGAGGCTTTGCCAATTGTAGCAGCGACGACACCAACTTTGGTAGCAAGAATGCCCGGTTGATAGCCAAACATTCGATCGTCAATTCCCAAGTTTTCCTTTAGATAATCTTCGAGGATAGTAACATCATAATGGCCATCCGAATACCAACCCTTCAAGAAGAGACGAAGCTTTGTGATGATGTTTCTTCGCCCTTGAGGTCGTTCAAAAAGTTTCCGGGCTAGCGTATCAAATATCTGAACACATTGAGCGACTGGCACGCAGCGTAGGAACAGAATGCAGACAATGAGGCCCCCTGTTTCATTATTATAATTAAACACGTCTTGAGATCTGAAAGAGAGCTTACCAACACTAGTGCCAAATGCAATGTCAAACAAGTCTTGAAGTTCCAATTCCGGTCCCATGATATCTTGAATTATGGCCAATTTTTCTAAGGGTATAACGCCACGCGTGCCTCCTCCATCAATACTTATAATCCGGTCACCGGCAGAGAATGGTTTGAGTCTGACGGTGCGATTTCCGAAATGACATAAGAGACAAGTACCAATATGATATTGACATTCCATGATAGGCATCTCGTCTCCATAAATTCGGACGCAGACATCACAGAGAGCGTGTCCGCAGGAAAGTGTATTTTCCGGCTTCCGTCGAAGGCAACAGAGGCAAGTGTTATTGCTCTTAAGTTGCGACCAGGATATGCCAATGCTGCCAGCCTTCTCTTGATGCATCTGTGCCGCGGTCTTGCCGGACGATATCATATCCGAGAAAAACGTGACCAGATGCTTCTCTATGCACTGTTCCTGCTCCTTAGCCTCCTCCTTGGCCAGGTGCTCAGCAAAGGATCGCTCCATAAATGAGCCCATAAGTGACTTGAAGCACGAGCGATGATAGATGGCTTCATACAAAGTCTTCGGATTAAATTCTAATCGTCCATTCAGCTCATGATCTGTTGACTGCATAGGAAAGGCCTTACTGTGCATCCCCGGAGGGTACGCGTCTAATAAAATGCTTGAAGCAATAAAGCCCGTCAAGGCATCGTAAGATAATTTGTACCGGGTTCCAAGTCGTAAGAATGAGGTTACATGATCGGTATGGTCTGACCCGACTTCATTATTTTCTCGGCTTGCGATAACAAAGTTGAAAGGCTGAAGGATAGAGGCGGCTGTATGCGATACAGCCATTTGAAAGAATTTATTCAGATGTATGGCGGAGTAGAGACACCCATTGCTTTGTCGAACTTGACGCATTTCATCCATCTGCCTCCGCAGTAATTCTTGTAGCCGTCGAAAACGTGCTAATGGGGATATCTGCTCGTCTGCCAAATGCAGTACAGTGATGGAAGAGTAGAAGTTCCTTAGGACCTTCTGCTGCAGGCTGGATTGAGAATCTTCCATCTCAAGGAGATCATATGTAGGACTTGGACTGGCTTCGTCACCTCGTTTGACAATGACAACTCTTGGTCTTGTTTGCTTGAACAGAGTTGATCCGCTGCCAGCAGCGGCCCATGCTTTCAAACGATCCACGACACTCTCAAAGTTGATGAAATCGTCGGCGAAAATGCACAGTACATCGGCGAACAGACAAAAAAGTCGGCCATACAAGATATCATAGATATTGTGCACCGTTGTGGCTTTGGCCCATCTAATAGGAGATGCCTCGGTTTCGTGGCAGGAGGTGTTGTTCACTACCGATGGAATCGTCACAGACGGGTCGCTTTCGGCAAAGAGCACAGGGTGATCGGAGTAGAGGCTTCTGTTATCGACTCGCAGAGTGACAATGCCATCATGAGAACCTTTCTTGATTTGTTTGGGGAAAAGCTCTCGGAGGGCAAGGTTCTTTGCTTTCCGACCTATAAATAAAAGAATAGATGGTTGCTGAGATACTGGATTAGTCAGCTCCCCCACGATTCTGGTCATGCGGCCTGGATTTATAAGCGCAAGCTCCTTCTCGCTCGTCACCTGTAACCATTCAAGATGCTTGCAAATGGTCATAGTTGGTTGATGCGCAAAAGAAGTGAGGTTTATGTGTGCTTCAGAAAGAGAGAGATCGCTGCTGGCTTTTTATATGTCTAAAGCCATCCAATAATTGATGCTTCTTTATAATCCACTTCTGGCTGCCGTGGCAGAGGACCTCTTGTTTGGCAACTTGACGATTAATTAGATGGGTGCTTGGCCTGAAATACTATAGGTGCTGTTGACATGATCCGGGATGGAGACTCTACCGACTGGCAAGTTACAGATATTTCCACCAAAAAGTTGCCAGATCCTCTGTTACGTGGCCCCCATGATTGTAAGAAGGAAACGACTTGCTCGACCTTCCACCTCGCGATTATCCAGATTAAGTGGCTTGAGGCTGTGATTGATTTTTGTTCAGTAGACAGAAGCGAAAGCAATGAATTCCACTATTTGGAGGAAGTTTACAAATAAATCAAGGCATGTTACGAGCACGACAGTAAAGATATAAACAACGCATGCGCTTCGCCCCATCAACTCCGTCTCCTCTTTCCCTGCCCGGTAAACACCGGTTGCAACACAGCTGTCTTGACTTCGGCTTCCTCGTCACCGTAAGAGGAGCAAGTCTCCGATCTGCTCTGTGATTGGTTCTGGAAATCCGTCGACAAGTTCTTAAGCACTAGCTTTCCGTGCTGCAGCTCGTTGGTTGTGCGTTGTAATTCCTGCTGCAAGGTTCTCACTTCCGAGTTCTTGCTCTTCAGTTCTAATTCCATGCTTTGCTGTTCATGCAAAAACGCGCCGACACCCATACTTTCAGGTAAGCCAATGCTCAAACTCCCTTCGTTCGAAAACTCAAGTTTGTTTAGAAATCCAGTCAGCTTCTCCAGACACCTTTCCGTCACTTCGTGACACTTGAACTCATGTTTCAGTGACTGAATGGTGAGAGCGTGCTCCTTGTTCTCCGCTTCAAGAGTCGCTTGTTGAGTATTCAGATCTTGCTGAAGATTGGCGGCGGCTTGTTTTGACGAATTTGTGACTTCAGCCAACCTTTTCTGGTCATGTTGGAGGGTTCTTATACGGAGTTCGTTGAGCTGGTTTACGTGACCGTTACGGAACAGTTGATCGTTCAGGATGGTGTTTTGAGTCTGAAGGATGTTGATTTCCCTGCGAAGCTTTTGGTCGGAAAACCATTCAACCCCACACGATGTGCAGATTGATGCACCGATCTATTACCACTGTCAGACTTGATAAGTATGAGTGGAGAAGGGAGTCTCTACCACTCTGGGTGTCTGATATACTGAGTTCGTTGGCTCGCGTTCCGATGTCATGGTTGCTATGATGCAGCTTTATTCAGTGGAGCTGATGATATGTGAGAATTGACGAAGGCTTAACGCTTTGCTGTTTTGCTGTGGATCTGTTACTATGTAAATAATTCAGATCATGATAACATACACTTGGGAAAGACGCTGCATTCAAGGAGTGCTTTATATTAAACACGGCATAGTGAATAGGTTGTTAAGAATCCTTGTGGCAAAGTCCCAAGTGCTGTGCCTGACCAGCATCGGACTTAGACCGCTTGATTGGTAGAGGAGACGGAAGTTCATGCTTACATGAACAGCTTGGGCCTCAAGTTTCTCAAGCATGTGTGGGGCATAGGGATCCATGGCGCATAGAATCCCAAGGTGCTCGGAGATTCAAGTGGCACATCAACGTGGTGTAGGGATCCAAGGTGTGTAGAGCTAAGGAGCATGAACATCCATTATTATGGGAAATGTACGCGTGGATCAATGCATCCATATGCACGTAAACCATCCATGGTGCGTAAGGATTCAGGATCCGCACAGACCCTTTGACTCACCGCTAAAGCAACTGCTACCATTTTCGCTACACCCAACAATCGAAATTTGATGCTTTGGAAAGGCTATTAAACGAAGTTAAGTTCATAGAGATAATCTTATCACAACTCTCTTTCGCTACTTGAGATGAATTCTATAAAGGAAGAGCCTTTTTCTGAGGATCAATGGGATCAATTTGTCAAGAACTTTGAGAACCAACCGGAAGCGTATTTCCCAACCTATGAAGTGAGCACATTCGATCAGACTGATGTATCTTTGGACTCCACAATCGATAAGGTTTACCCTGAAGTAAGCGGTCAACCAGTGCATAGTATCAAACCAGAACAGGTCGATTTACATCAGGGATTCGGCTGGACCTCGGTGAACACAGCCGAACAACCGTTTGAGATACCGGCAGATAACATACCGAACCTTGATCTTGATGAAATACGGTCAGAATTGAAGGAAATAAAAGTGTTGTACGTGCATCATGCTCTTCTAAGGTAACACAATTGACATTATGACAGGCTGGAAGACAATTCAAGGTATTTTGACCCAAATCAAGTCAGTAAATGTACATTAACTTTAAGAAAAGACAGATCGATCGACTCAATCAGCATCTTGCTGCCTTGCATCCGTTTTTTAAAGCAATGAGGACAACGTTGAAAGTATTAACAGAACACGTAGACCGCCAATGGGAGGTCAAAACGCCTACGCCTACCTCTTCAACCGGCATGCGACTAGCATAACTACGCCCGAACATGAGGATCGTAACAGTGCATGTATTGGTTGTTATTAAGTAGGGGGTAGCAAGGACGGGATGTTATCGGACACCAAATAGATTGTCGTAGCGCGCAGTTTCTGCGCCATAACTAGTGTTCTTTGGGCAACCTTACACTTTATCTCGCTAGAGCCATTAGATCACATGAGATTGAAAAGCTTTCACAATTCAGTTGTTTACTTTTAAAATGATTGTCAACGGAAACCATGATGTTAGGGCTAGCTTAAGTTCGACTTTCTGCAAAGCGGTTAGAGCGGTTATTATCAGCCCTGTTCATGAAGGGTTGGAATAGCCGAGCCGGGGCCGGAAATTTTTCTTGGCATCGGGCCGAACTTTATAATCGGCGGAAAATTTCGGGACAATTCCGACCCGATGCTCAGCATATGCTAATCTTATGCCAGGCCGGGCCCAACCCTCCCCCCCACTCCATATCATCCTCACCTTCCTCGTCCGCCCGTAGGTACTTTATATGCTCTGCATATGCCTTGCTAATATTTCTCTTAGGCCCCCCCCAAACAAACGCCCAAAGAAAGCCGCTGCTGGAGGCAAAGGCAAGGGCACAGGTAAGCATGGCATAAGCGTCGCATATGCCACGCTAACGCATCACACAGCCACACGCCGCTCTCGCCGTATCGCCGCAAAGTGAAATGGGCCTCAATGCTTTGCTCATGCAAAGCATATGCGCTTCCATTCGGCCGATTCTTCTGTGGTTTGGGATTTTGTGTGATTTGAAATGTTTTTGAATTCATGCTTAGCATATGCACACAGTTGAGCTGAGGCCGGCGAAAAAGAAAAAAAAATTCCGGCCCCGGCTCGGCTATTCCAAACCCCCACGAACTGTAAGGATCATGCACTGCTTACTAATTTCCACACTCTGCAACTGCCTCCCTCACCACGCTGTAACTACTTACCCTATGAATAATTCTCTACGTACGACTTCCCACCGGCCCTTTCAGATATATAGTTGACCCTGAAGGCCTTCCCCCTTCGCAATGCTTCGCTCTGTAATCATCGCTATCAATATCTCCGACCAACGATTCCTCCGAAGACAGCTGAAGCTCGAGTCTCATTTGCCGTAACAACTGTTAAAGGTATTTCTTCCTGCCGATGTTCTGCCCGAAAAGTCGAACGTTAAAGCTCATATCGATCACATTTTTGCTCAGAATGGGATGTTCTGCGATAACGGTGAATGTTTTCCAACCCTCGTCCCATCCACATGCACCCTATCGAAAACGAATTTAGCGCTCAGGGTCGACTAAGTCGAGATGAACCGTGCGGGCTTGCAGACCGTCTTCGTTGGGTTGGCAAAGATCTCGATGAGTAACTCGTTTGGGAATGGACCAGCCATTACTCAACAATTTTTTCTTGCCGTCTCGTTGGCCGTCGTAGGTCATTTTCGAAGTCGACTGACAAATGAAAAAGGGAAGCCAGTGGTCCAAGAAAGAATGATACCATGGAGCTCCATTTACGGGTGCTTTCATGAACGTCCAAAAGCTGTTATCCTGAGCCACTACAAAGGGTCATGACAGCGCCGCTGTTCTTCAAAACAAGTCTCCAATACAAGTCACTCACTGGACAACTTGGCCCCAAAATGAAAATTCCCTGTCAGATCACGGTTTTGGTCCTTGCGGCTCTGGTAGCTGCCACTCCATTCAACTGCCCACCCGCTGCTACTGTGACAGTGACTCTCCGGGAAGGGAACTCCACCTCAACTTCAAAGGTTGTTTCAGTCACAAGTGCTCCAGACGTCAAAAGTACTACAAACACCGATAATTCAAACAGTCACATGACAATCTCATTGACCAATGTGTATGGAACTCAATTGTCTCTCTCGTTTGCTTCAAATGCTGGTGGCCCGTCCCCGATAGATAATCCATCCGCCACCATACTCTCTAACGCCTCACCTACCCACTACACTTTTCCAACTGGATGGGCAGGAAGAATATATGTTGGCCCAAATCTTAACCCGGACGGCAGCAAAATTGAAGGCAGCTATACAGGTCCACCAGATATTGATGTTAGTTATGTTGATGGTTACTCTGTGCCCATTACATGCTCTTCCGAGGGCACAGCAGTCTCCGGTTGCAACATTAATCTATTTAAGCAGTCAGGCATCACATGCAATAATCAAGTCGACGGCCCTGTCTGTTTAAACTCCGCTCAAAGTGTTGCTGATGGACCCGCTCCACCTTTTTTTGCAGCTTGCGCAGGGGCTGCGTACACCTATCCTAATGATAACGACGCAAATGTAAGCAATCTTGGGAGTAACGTGGTTTTTTGTTGCATCGGCACATCATGCAAAGCACCCTCACGCCAATCATCTAAACGAGGAACTCCACAAAACGATCCAGAAGTTCAAAGACAAAGTGCCTCTTCACCGTTTTTACTTCCATTCGCGCGCAAACGCATCGTCATTACTCGCCCAATTCTCGAATCAAAGGATAGGTTCGCAATGCAGATCGGCTAATTTCGCGTGACGTATGTATCAGCTTCTAATACTGTTAGCAACGTACGAAAGAATCATATTAACGTCAGAAATAGCTGCGACTGGTGGATATCTATTGCTTCAATCTCGCTTAAGTAGTAAACTATACATGGAAGATGCTTGAAATCGGACGTATATCAATCGTCCTGGAAGATTTATTGTGATGTTTTAATGTTAAGCACATGCGTTAGAGAAATAGAATCGTGGAGCAGCTGTACTATAGCTGCGAATGGTGATCGTACAGAGTGCAAACCCTACAATCCTTGAAGAGTACCTTATACAAACTATTTAGGATTTCCTCTCTGAACATGTACACAGTCGTTCCGGCATATGCCTATAGCACTAGATAATCGTTGACCTTTCTTTCATCTCTCGAGTACAAGATTTGGATATGCTTCCAAAACTGGAGACAGCTCCAGAAAGCAATGCCTAAACCGCAGATGAATGCCAATATCGAGCTCATTTCAAAGTGCCTAGAGTAGACAGAGGATCTAGTACAGCGGGAGCAGAACACTGAACATAACTCCACTAGGGGATGCCCATGTAACAGAATTGGATGCTAACATCGAAAGTCTATCAATGAGCCTAAATCAGAAAACACTCGAACAACGCGGGGATTAGAATAGCTCCTTTCCGAGCTCCAAAATAGATTGCAACATAGGCCGAAACTGGATACGGTTAAGAATACTGAGCCTATAAAACCAAGCCTTCCATTAATCTAGTAATTTTGCTTTTGATTAGACATCAGAGATCAGATCTGCTACAAACTGTTATACGCTCACATCTAACTTGATCAATATGCTTTCCATCAGCGCCTCGAGGGCCTGCCTTGCCTCATTCTTCTGTCTATATCTAGCCATCGCTCATGTTAATGCCGTATCGACATCCAAAAGCACCAGCAAGAGCCCGTCCCTCCAGGTGAGAGACGAAAACTTGCCCAACGCTGGCGTAAGTAGTCGCAGTTTCGTTACTTGCAGCCCTTGACTGACCTCATCATACGTAGCCCATCAACTATGGTTCCCTCGCATTCTCTTCTTCAGGAGTCACAGTGACCGTCTTTTCTGAGTCCGATTGTAAAGGATATTTTGGAACCGCAGTTGTCAACTATGGACAAGATGTATTTTTCCAGGACCCCAACAAACCCTTAAATTTCCTTTCTTTCGAAATATCTCGTACCTTGGAGGACAAAGAGCAGCTGGATATAAGCCACTTGGGTCAAGATGGTGGTCAAACCCAGACTTGGAGCTGTGGCACTTATATAATGAACTACCAACATGGAACGACCCAAGGCTGTCATAACAATCCAAATCAAGGACCGGCTAGTTGTTTTCGGTTGTGGCACTATTAGCTGCAGGCGCTCAACCAAGAGCGCTTCTTGGATAGTACAGTGTTAGAACGGACGGAGTCTCGATCGTTTGGAAGCACTTGATTTCGGGCGCAAACATACAAGGTTACATTTTCTCTGGACGCTGTCTGCTTCCATGTCGATGCAATGATGCTCTCCGCGAAGCTAACATGCAGTTTGTTCGACCCTTTGTTGTTTGGGAATTCGTAGCACTTTCTATTAGCTTTAGCAATACAAAACATGCGATCGAATAAAAGTCACGTTCTGTAGGTCCGCCCGTCCTGGAATAAAAATTACCCACATAGGCCAAAGATCTTTAAATTTCTAGAAAAAGATGAATATGTTTCAGAAAATGAATAATGCACGAATAAATCTTATTTTCATGACGCAGAAATGAATGGCTTACACCTGTTTTTGAATGGGTAGATGGTGTCGAGACGTCTTACAGAATTTTTCTGGGTATCGAGATATTTGGATATTACAGTGGGTGCAAGAAGTGACTGCCGCTTTGCCCTAGCCGCCATTCAGCCCTCGCGACAACCGATGTTCTATCCAGAATTGGAGCCATTCCCTGCCGTACGGAAGGGGCATTGATTTACCACAAATCAATGTTCTGTCTCCAGAAGCGGCTGATTCTGGTCCCTATAAGAACAAGAATGTCTTTAAATACGGCCATCTTTGCTGGTTCCATCAATTCAACCTTTTACACATCATTCTCAAAGGCTGTCAACCACTGCACTCCACGATGTCCAGAGTCTGGCAAAAAATACGATCTATGTTGGGGCCGGATGAAGGCTGGTACATCCCTTTGACTGATCCTCAGTCAGCAGCTCTGCTACACCACCAAGATAAAAACATCGACATCTTGCAGCAAACAATACGGAACTTCAGCGATTCCAACAGTACTTTCGCCTCGACTGTCATCTTCTATACCAGCAAAATTTGCGTTGAGGATGATGAACTCATGTTCTCTTACATTCGTACAGTGCTTGAAATCCTCGTTCTGTTCTCCATCACGACCTCGAATTTTAATTGGATCGCCGATGACCGAGCTTCTTATATTTGCAGGCAAACAGAAATTATGTCCGCGGTCGTCTTTTCGCCCACGCAGACATTTGTCGACCCTCAGGCACTGTCCGCAGAGAATTGTCTCCTGGCTTCCAAGTTGTTCGAGAGGATTTCGCGTCGCGAGCACTGTCGAGCGGAGATCATCAAAAATATCATCGACCTGGCCAGAACCATGCCTCTAGACACCACCTTGATGATATTCGACCCAGAAAGCCACGTTCATCAGCTCAATGCCGCCACCTTTCTGAAGAAACTCAGGCCTACCGGTCACTATTGGATAGCAAGGGCATATTCTCTTGCCATAGAACCAACAGGAGAAGAACCTCCTAGATACTCAGACGAGATGCTCGAGTCGTCTCCTCTTCTGCTTTGAGGTCTTTTTTGAGGAGTACTGTATCTTTGCTGGTGATTATAGTTTAGATCGCAACATATTTTCAAAGATTTGGGTTACGATTAGCTTAATCCTCTCACTCTCATAATGTTGATACTGATTGATCGATCGACACAATTCATAAATGCTACCGCTCCGTGGGAATGATCCTGATTGGTATTGCCAAGCCTCATGACTGTGAATCTCTTCGTCGCTGACCTCATTAAAAACAAGCGTCAATCAGCGAGTGAAAAACTCCGAACTGTATTGAGCTATTGTCACTCTCTGTAAGGCTTTAGAAGTTCTTCCATTAAAAAGTAAAAAGTGAACGGGTGATTTCGCTTCCTAGTGCACTATTCTCGTATGGGCTCTCCGGATATGTTCTTCAGCAGGAGTCGTCCTAGTAAGTCTGCAATGTCGTTTTTAAGAATCTCAAGCTGATCATCGAGCTCAGAAACCGTCTTCTTTAATTCTGGTCGAAGTTTCAGCAGAGCTTCGATGAATGGCTCACGTTCTTTAGATTTGATTTCCACGAATCTGGAACAAAGTTAATAGTGAATCTTGATGACAAGGGCCATACATGATCATACTGTCTATTGGAAATTGAATGTCCATCCTTGATACGGTGGCCTCCTGGGACGAGTAATAAAATCGCAGCACCGAACGCATTACACAAGAGGACCCATATCTGACCTTCACCCCACCACGTCCGGTACTTACAATACTCTAGTTCTCGCTGCTTCGTTAGATGTGGCTTTTGCAGTTCAGGATGAGCTTCCTTCATGAATATTGTGAGTGCCCTCGTCACTGCGTTTCCTTTGCCATCGGCTTCAGGTTTGAAGCCACTCTGCTTGGATGGTGCACCTTCCTTTCTGAACTTAGCAACATCTTGCAAAATCTTCATTGTAAATATCCATTTTCCGATGCGTAAAAGCACCTTGTCTTTGAACGATCTGGTCTGAACACGCTCGACAAGTTGACAGATTGCCTTAGCCGTCGAATCAACCTTCGGTGTTTCGAGCTTAACGTGGCTTTTCTCTTGGGCGATTGTATCATCCCAGGCCATCATTACTTCCTCACATCCGATCCCTTCAATCATCCGGAGCAACTCCTCTGCTCGTTCTCGATGTTTAGGCACAATTTCTTCATGCCCGTGCTTATACCTTATAGTGGCGAGACCATCCCGCTCCTTAACCCACGCGTCTTCAGGGCCCAAATGCGATGGGGGCATCCAATCAACTCGTCGGCTCTTCTTAGATTCTGGTTGGTTCTGGCCCGACTCATCGTCCGAAATGTCTCCGGGAATGCGGCGCCGCTTGATCCTGAGTGTCTTATTTAAAGGTAGTACCATATCCAGTATCTGCCGCTCACTCTTCCCTTGACGTTCTAATTCGAGGAGGCGTTTAAGGTAACGATATCGGAGTTGGACACCGTCGATCTGCTCCATTAATGTGTCTCGATTTGAGGCAAGACAATCAGCGTTATATATCATGAAGATTCCACAATCAGAGCTGTTCCTTTGCTGTTGAGAGGACTGCGTAATGTTAGTAGTGGTGATAACACGATGGCAAAAGGAGCATCTCAACTTACCCCACTGCTTATAGTGTAATGCCGATCTTGGCACTCCCATCCTTCCATGGCCTGGGCCAATCGCTCCTTAATGGCTGGCAATGCCTCCGGTGACTTTAATATGTCTCCGCCGAGGGAGTCGTACTGCCGGATGGAATTACGTGTAAGGTCCACGTCAAACAACGTCCAATGGCTCTGAAAGCAGCATGGAAGGATGACGCGGTCATGATTGCGATCTAGCGGCCACCGCCTCCGGTTGGATTTCTGGTTGTCATTCTTGATTTTTATTAATGATATATATGAGCTGTGCAACACCAAGGTCGTCGATGGCCAATTGAGAGAGAATATCAACGGCATCAAGTTGAAATTAGTGAGCCACTCCTCCTCCTGAAAATGTGAGAAGAAGTCATCAATTTCGTTGGGGTTAACGGTCTCCGAGTATTCGTCACAATTAACGATGAAGCTTTGCCCACGGTAGAGGTCCCTGCAGTACTTGATCGTCTGCCCCAGCTTGTCCCCAATTGGTATTTCGATGTTCGCCATGGCCGGTACAGCATCGGCTTCTTTCGGGGTGAAAGTTTTGTGAAATACAGTGGTCTCTTGGGACGGGCTATTAAATACTGATAGCCGACCATTGATATTGGGGTTTTGATCAGAGACGGACTGGTGCTTGGCTTCTTCTGACACACCAAGCGGCTCAGGCTTCGGGTGTGAGCGCAGCGTCAAGGGTGTTAGGTAGTTCATTGTGATATGCCCGCGTGACCTCGTCGCCACATTCGAAAGATCATTTTTCAGGGCATTGGCGGCCCCACGATTGAATCGCACCTCCGTATGTTTCTTCTTTTGGCGTTTTTGCTTCTGCTCTGTCTCCTCTTTGAGTGCTATTGTCACGTGTTCCAGGCTGTTGAGGAGCTTGACATAGTTCTGTCTTGAATTCGATCTGGAGTACGCAGAGAGAAGCTCTACTATCTCATTCAACGCCTAAGTGTGGTCAGTCAAGAATTTTACAGAACACGTCACGTACCAAAGATGGATCTTTTAACATGTGACCCATTTTTGACCTAGACCCGTCGCGAAAGGGGTGCTAGGTCACGTGATGGAAGTTCTTTGCCCGGGGGCAAAGAACTTCCTTAGTTCGGTCACGTGATATGAGCTCCTTACTTACAGGCCCAGAACTACTGAGGGATGGGTGAAGCCCTTGCGAGTACGTGGTGGCCATATACTTAATGAGATTTCGAGGAAGTCGCCTGATTGTCAGTAGCTTGTAAAACAAGAAAGAGAAGAGCATGTGTAATAAATGAACAGGATCATGATCGACTTCGCCTCAACGCGCAGCCGTTTGTAACATAAAGGATTGCTGCCCATGAACTAGAAGCCAATTGGATGATACAGTTCCTTAAATATCATGTCAAGACTTTCGTGCGTTTCACGCCCAGCTTTAATATGTTAAACAAAGCTAAATGGTCAAACACATGACTGCTATTAAGTGCTGAAGTCGTTGGCCAACCTATCGGCGAACAATTCGATTCGAAATGGTATATGCTGTGTCGACTTTTTGATCCTCGCCCTGCCAATTCATGGACGAACAATGTTATCGATCTTGACTGTGCGAACCTTTTCCCACAAATCCTGGGCGAAAAGATCGTAGGAGCGTGCGTAATTAGAGAAGGGACGATTACTAGCATATCATGATTGTTGTGAGCTTTATAGCCCTCCCTTCTGGCGCTGCATCGAAGAAGCGCTGATAAAATGCTGTGCTTCGAGGTCAAAACTATCAATAAGTCTTCCGACCTCGAAGTTTATAGCGTTTCCTCTCCAGTGCCGTATTCACTTCAGCCAGCAAATCAAAGTTGAGTGGAGCCGACCTATGCTGCCTATGAACCATTCTTGAACGTGGATTCGGTAGCGCACCAAGAGCGGGGGACGGCGGGGGACAGCGTAAGAGTAAAGACGTACGCCAGGCCTAACGAAAGGTCTTGGGGGCGCAAGAACCCAGCGCACATTGCGGGTAGCGTCACTTTTACACCAAAAATCCCATCTTTAGGGGCCGGCGACAAGGACTACCTGTACGTGGTGCCGGCTACGAACCCATTGATGCTGCCTGCAGTATTCAGTGGAGCCTAATGTCCTTTACCCTTTACCCTCGAGATCGCTGTCGCCGCAAAGCCGTCGCCGTACGACGCGACCAGAACAACATCAACGCGACAACATCTCAATCGCCCAAACCACTATTCCTAGCTGCAATCGCTAACGCGGAAGAGGTGAATGCGGTCGACATAACGAACTGACGTACTCAGGCTGCGGTTGCATGCTCAAACCCTTTACACTCTCCTCTTCACACGGCTTGGGACGCGCGAAGGAGCAACAACGACGCGATGGACGTCACTAGAATGTACGGAGTGGCAGCGTGCAAGAGGTCGCGAGAAGAGCTAGGAATACTCTACGTTTTACAAGAGCCGCAACGCATGGTGGTTCTACAAGGACGCTTCATGAGAGTCGAGGCGTACAGTGACTCTACAAGGGATCTTACGGAAGTCGGGACATATGGTGACTTTCACGCCTTATAAGAGTCGGGACGCAAGGTGACTCTACGAATGATTAGAGATCGAGGATGAGTTTTGATATGACTACGGTCTACAAAGGAGGTGCATACCTCTCGAAACTCATTCTGAGACACTTCTGATATGACGGCGGTCTATAAAGGGGGACTTCGGTTCCTTTAGAAGGTTGTTTCATCAGAATATCATATGATATCTGCAAGGGAAAGCACAAATTGTTTGATTTATACAAGGGTTTAAGCAGCTGGTGAATTTTACAGTATACGGATATTATCACAAGAAAGGGGATACAAGCGGAGGTCATATTGACCGCAAATATGATCGCAAATATATAGCTCTCGCATAGGCCCACAATGGGTGTTGAATCGAGTAAGAATTAAAAAAAAAAAAAAAAAAAAAAAAAAAAAAATCCATCTTTAGGTGTTGTGGCATCTGAATCTGGAGAATTGAACCTGTTTCATTCTATCAACCTCTGAATAGGGAGGCATATATCATACTCTTTAACGCCACTGTTGTAATCCATGCCAGCCCATGCTACTCCTGTCAGATGCTCTTTAACGCTATTATTGTAATTCACGCCAGCTCATGCCATCCATACCAACACAAATCAGCCAATCTCAGCCCCATGTCAGCCAACATCACCCAGTTCCAGCAATCAACATCGAAATCCTTAAACACCCCACGGCACTCCAATATAGCTCTGGAACCGTCTTTTCTTAATATCAAGATTGCCGTTAACGGGAAGGGCGAAGACACGAAGTAGATGATCGATTTGAGTTCCTAATATTTCTGAGCTAAGTTTAACTTTCGAAACAGTATAAGCAGCTCATACCATTCATATTATTGAGCGCGTGCATGGTGTCCGGAAACCCAGCCACGTCTTGATTATCTGAGGTTCTGAGCGGAGATAATTGAACATTGACAATGTTGACTGAGGAGTTCAAACTTCGTGCTATCAAGTTGTTCTCGCTATATGATATTAGTGATTTGAAACAATATCAAGTAAACAATGAATACTTACTTGACAGTGACTCTGGCGTCCAAGTTATCGAGACGCGTATTGACATGATCGAGACGCGTATTGACGTTATCGAGACGCATATTGAGACCTCGCTCCACGGTATCAACACGTGTAGTCAAATGCTGAATGAGTCCCACTAATTCTTGATGATTGTTGTGGGCGGCTTGTCGATCATGAATGGATGGTAGATTTTCAAGCAGAGTAAGTTCAGTTGAGGCAGTTTGCAATCCGTCTCCCGCGTTTCGAATATTTTGAGCGAGCCGACCCAAATCTGGCTGAGCCATGGATAATGTAGTGGCGAGAGTTGGAGAGGGTAAGAGGATGGTGTACGGGCGAGAGATGAAGAAGATGATGCGGTATGAGAAGTGAACAAGGGTGGTGGTCGCCTGGGACAACGCAAATTACTACAGTAAACCTTAATATACATTAAATTAGGTGGTGTCTGCACCCAAACAGAAGTATATAGTGGCACATATACAACAGTTTATATTATTCTATTACGAAAGCCGATTCAATAAGCCTCTTTTGTTGAGACTCCCTTTCATCCAATGTTGCTGCCGCCACCAAATTAGGCTTAGACTTCTTCCTCACTGGCTTGGGAGCCACTACCTCCAATGTAGGACCACGGGGGCGACGTCTAGGCTGGGACTCCTGCTCCCATACGGTTGTTTCCTTCACTGCACGGCCAGATTTAGTTGTTCTAGTCATCACAGTTGGGGCGGAAGAGGGTGGAGGTTCGTCGAAAGCGGTACTGACAACGGAAGTTTGATTCTTGCTGCCTTTGGGTCTACCCCGGGGCTTGGGCACCAGCATGGTGGAGGGTGGAGCGGAGGGTGGAGGATTTGGTGGCAGTGAGGCTGTAGCCTCACTGTCCTTCTCCTTTTGTTTATCCCTTTGCTTAGCATCCCGCTCAGCTGCTTCCGCTGCAGTCAAAGCCCGAGCATTGACTCTATTATGTTTCTTTTTTTGACGAAGCTCAGCTCAGTCTTCTTTCTTTGTAGAGGGTGGTTTTGGAAGCGTCACGGGAAGCCTCTGACTCATCTTCTGCAACTTCTCGTGTGTGACAGTCGCGTTGGCGTGGAATGTAGACAGCTGATTGGCTAGGAGGTCGGCCTGCTGGCGGGGTAACTCCTGGTGCAGCTTCTGCAAAATGGCTGCTGCATGGAGGAATTTATTCTTATCAACATCGTGATGTTTCTTTGAATTTGCGTCATCTGAATTCATGAAGTCATCGTAGTATCTAGCCTGCCAGTTGCTCGACGCTATAGAAGGTTCGTTCAGTCGTCAGCAGGAGGTTCCAGGTGGGCTGGGGGTATCCTATCGATTGCCCTCTGGATGATGGGTATGAGGCTAAGATCCAGCCGGGGGTGGGGTTGCCAGACGGTAGGCATGACGATGAGGTCGACGGCGACGTGTATGTAGATAAATAGATAGCTAGGTAGATAGGTAGATAGAGCGTAGTTTGTTTGGGGGAAAGGTGGGCGAAGCCCGGAAGTCGTACTAAATGAGCGGTGTGATAAAATGTTTATGGTGGGGGATCTACATGTATTTGTTCGCAAGCGGGCGTCGGGTTGGACTTTAAAAATGGCATATGCCCCGCACATCCAAGACCTGACGTCGGGTTGGAAAAGTCTCAGGCCCTATGCGAAGCATATGCCAAGAGCATTAAGCAAGGCCACAAATAAATTCACATCTGGTCATCAAAGTCTCGTCTGTGCATATGCGCAGCATCAACTGAGCATAAAGAAACCACTTCGCATATTCCGTATGTCACGCATATACTAAGAAGAAACTCAAGATTCTCTCAATGCAAATATCGCAAATCACGAGCAGAACAACGAGAATGAAGAAGAAAATGCAGAAGAAAGATCTGACAAAGATAACATGAACGATAGCTTGTGAATGAGAATGTCACAAGTTGAGTTCATAATTCGCATGTTTAATGCATATGCTAAGCATATGTAGAAGAATCTTTGCTCGTCTTGCTATTCATGATATATGCATGACCTGTGATTGTGCTGTTTTCTCGATGCTTCGCTCAAGCTGTGCATATGCACGACTTCAATATTTCGCTCTTGCTGTTTATCTTCTAACTACTTTAGCTATATAGTATTAATTCTTCAGCTCATGATTTGCATATGCAGAAAGCTGAGTCGAGGTTGGAATAATTTTGAACTCATGATTAGCATATGCAGAAAGTTGAGTCGGGGTCGGAATCAAAAAAAAAAAGTTCCGGCTCTGACTCAACTTTTCCAACCCCCCACCAACTGTAACCCCCCCTTCCGCTCTGAAACGAATCGGGCAGTTAGTTAGTCTTGCCGTTTAGGGGAGAGAAATTGGTTAATTGCAACTGTTGTGCTGTTGTGCTGTTACATAGGATCATCTATGTACTGTACTGTACTGTATATTGTGTGTGTATGTGCAACGAGCTTTAAAGAAAGCTATAGATATAGATATAGATATAGATATAGAAAAAAGGGACTTTCTCTTTCGTGAATGGCTCTTGCGTCGGATAATCGGTGCAAAGATAACCGGTTATTTTTTGAGCATGATACATATATATTAGTGCTAGTGGAGACTGCAATACGGTGAAGCCTATCAGGGAAACCGATTTTCAACCATCTTCCAAAAAGTCATGAGGAAGCGCCCCCCCTACCGAAAGTGCCCCTGAACCCATCTGCTTTGATCAGTGTTTCCAGTTCGCTCCCGACCTGTCGCATCAGCAATGCCCTTGGCTGTTCGGTACCGCACTTCCAAACCAGCCGTTCTGGCGTAGGAGTACCTCAACAGGGTGACGATATCCCAGATGGGATTGTGGTAGAGTGTGAATGCGGCGAGTGTCCCATGGAGCTGATGCACGGCCAGGGCCTTGAGCGGTTGTATATCGTACTGCTCTGCGAACACGAAGATTCAGGCTTGGTAAAGGAAGACATCTGGGTAGTCTTCAGCCGGTCCGCGATTGGCCCTAAGAGGTACAGGATTGTGAACAGTCTCAGAGACTAGGGATTTGAGCAGAAGGAAGGCCTCTTTAAAGGCATCCTTGGACCGGTAGAATCTGGCACGTATTGAGAGAAATCTTGCTTTTTTTGCCGTAGCGAGAAAGGCTAGAATTAAAGGGCCATCGTTCTGAAAAGTCCAATGCTTGATCGTCTTCGGGGAGATTCCGCTCACTGGGTGCTTCATCTCTCGGTGCACCTAGATAGGCTTCGTGATAACTCCTCTCACTGGTAGGTTCTTCGTCCGCTATTTTAGGGGCCGGGACCAGGAGCAGCTTGGGAACTCGCTGCCTCAAGGATTTCGGAGTTTGGAGCTACGTGATAGCAGTTGTGTGCCCATTGGCAGAAGCGAACAAATGTCTCCTCGCTGACGTCCTCGAGTTCCGCTGAGCCTTTCTGAGCCTTTGACATGGGTCCATCGACTAACGATCTAAAGGTTCCGAACGATGAGTAACCAAGGCTGAGGAAACATAACAAGACGTCCCTTCAACGATGAACCGGAAGGGTTTGGAAATGAAAACACTGTAAAATTGATTAGAGTCATGATGTAAACGGCGGTAGTGGATGGTGCTTACGACTTGT
>JAABUR0100000265.1_pt1 | contig 122708 bp, 73 predicted proteins | sample 5560091 | NCBI WGS metagenome assembly JAABUR01 (sample SAMN10711879, study PRJNA513375) | rock metagenome | isolation source: Antarctica rocks | place: Antarctica: Victoria Land, University Valley sud | reverse complement strand
GCCTTAATTAAAAAACTTCGTTTTTTAATAAGCTAGCTTGCTAGCAAAGGCTGTTATAAAAATCGTAGATTTTTATTACTTGCTTAAATAGTAAATAAAATTAACTTTGTAAAAAAGTAACCTGAAAGGTTAATTTTATCAACTATTTAAAAATAGCTGTTATAAAAATCGTAGATTTTTATTACTTGCTTAAATAGTAAATTTGATTCAGTTTTAAAAAAAACTTATAATAAAATTCCTTGTAACTATATAAAATATAATTAAATTTACTATGTTGAGTAGTGAGAAATCCTTCTACGAAGAATTCTTTGAATCCTTTAACCTAGAAAGTATAAATCTAAACATTTTTTACATTTTGCTATAAAACTATAAAAATTCTGTTTTTTTCTTTAAGATATTTGATAAAAAAGTAAAACTTTACCAAATTTCATATTTCTAACGAAATTCTTTGTTTGCTTGTTTAAATACAAAAAAACCAAACACGACAAAAAAAAGCTTTTGTTTCCAATAAAAATACCATATAAAATAAAACACTTAGTATTTGAATAGAGATTTTTTTTTTAATTAATCAAAATTAAAAAACTATATTTTATCCAGTAATTACTAAAAAAAACACACCAAAATTTTTTATTAGCACTTTAAAGTTAAAAATAAGTATAATTAAATTCACTAGATTTAAATGATATACGTTGCTGTGAAAATATTTTAGAAGTTTATAACTAAAAAATTCCAATTTTTTAGTTAAACTTTTAAAAACTGTAAAAATAAAAAGTAAAAATTTCATTTTAAAACAGAAAATTTTTTTTCAATTATTATTGAAAGCAAAGACTAATTGTAAACTAAGTTTATACTAAACTTAATTTTAGCTTTTTTTAAATAATTATTTAAATATTAAAGTAATTTGGTAGTTGATAAAATGAAACTGCGTTTCATTTTATCAACTAAATTTTGATTTAAAATAAACACTTACAAAAAACAGTTTTCTTATAAAAAGTATTTAGGCAAAAGTGGGATTTGAACCCGCGACATGTAGAGTATGATTCTACCGTTCTAACCGCTGAACTATTCTGCCAAGTATTAATTTTTAATTTATTGAATATTTTACCAATTAAACTTTTTAAACAAACAGAAAAATCTTGCTAAAAATACTTTGTATTTTTGTATTGTAAGTTTAAGCATTAATATAATATTTTAAAAAAAAAGATTTTTTTAAAAAAAAGCCTTGATTAAAAAGTTTAGTAACGAAGTAACCTGAAAGGTTTTTTAATCAAAAATTGTTGGGCTAGGAAGTTGAAATACTAAAAAACTTTTTTAACACATTTCCCTGGTAAAATTCTTCATTAAAAAAAAGCTTAGAATAAGTTTTCTTTACGAAAAAACATTAAAATAAATGATACATAACAGATGAGCAAAAAAAATACCAAAAAAAATTTTTTAAATAATAACTTTTCTATTTTATACCTTAAAATTATCCAAAGTAATGTAAATTTAGGCCATAACTCGTTAAAGTTGCAAAAGGCATGGCACGGCAGCTTAAGTAAATGTTTTTTTGGTGCTAGGAATAAAACTATAATTTTCAATTTTGACTTTACATTAAATTATTTAATTAAAGCTATGTATGTATTTACAGTAATAACCAGAGCAAATGGCGATGTTTTGTTTGTAAATACCAACCCTGAACTATCAAAACTTATGTACCATATAAGAAAAAACACCAAATCATCTCATTTATTTTTTAGTGATTGTGGTTGGGTAAAAGGTACTTTAACCAATTGGAATCAGCTTTCTAATAAAGTAAAAACTTTTATAACTTTTTACCATGATTTCGATGGTTTCTTAAATGAAAATAATATTCATTTTCCTATTTATAAAAAAATGAAAAAAAGTTACAAAGGCTTCCTGGTTAATGATAAAAACTCACAAGTCAGCAATAATGAATACAATAAAAATTTCATTGGCGAAAAAAAAAAATTGTCAGTAGATAATTTTCATAGCACACAAAATGGTGCTGAAAACGCGGATGTTTTGAGGTTAAATGCAAAATGGAAGCCAGATGTAATAATCTTAATTAGCACTGAAAATACTGAATCAATCATTAAAGAAGCTTCCGGTTTAAATATACCAATTATAGCAATTTTAGACTCAAATTCTAACATTTCCAATATAACGTACCCAATCCCAACAAATACTTATTACTATTCTTTTATCTGGTTTTTTTCTACTTTAATAACCAAGTTAAGTAATAAATATTCAACTTAATAGTTTAAGTAAACAAAGTTTTTGAAAAAACTAGTTTACTTACATCACACTTTATAGAAATATAAAAATATTTATACTATTTAAGTAGCGCAGTGGTTAATAAAATTAATTTTTCAGATTACATTTTTACAAAGTGAATTTTTATCAACTATTTAAAACAACGTTTCTACGAATTTGAATTTTTCTACGAATTTGAATCCTTGGTTTAATTAATTTTCACTATGTTAAATTTAATTTAGCGATTAATGGGCAATAACAAAAATCTAAGATTCAAAGAATTCTTCGTAGAAGGATTCTTTGTTCCAAGAATTCTTCGTAGAAGGATTCTTTGTTCCAAGAATTCTTTGATTCAAAGAATTCTTTTAAGAAGGATTTTGATAACAGGTTTTATTAAATCTCACTTTGTGAGATTTAATTAGGCAATTAAAAAGCAATTTTTTAGTGAAAACAGGATTTTATTAACTAGCAATTAATTTTTGTTAGTTGATAAAATTCACTTTGTAAAAATGTAACCTGAAAAATTAATTTTATCAACTATTTAAGCAAGTAATAAAAATCTACGATTTTTATAACAGCCTTTGCTAGCAAGCTAGCTGCAGGCTTGCTTCGCTAGTAAATAAAATTCAATGTAATTGATTAGAAGAATTCTTCGCATTTTTCAAGGATTGAAATTCGCATTTTTGAAAAATTGAAATTCGCATTTTTCAAGGATTGAAATTCGCATTTTTCAAGGATTCAAGGAATTCTTCGCATTTTTCAAGGATTGAAATTCGCATTTTTCAAGGATTCAAATTCGCATTTTTCAAGGAATTTTATCAACAAAAAATATTTAAAAATAACTGTTGATAAAATTAAACTAAGTTTAATTTTATTTATTTCCTAATTAAAAAACTTTGTAAAAAAGTAACCTGAAAGGTTTTTTAACAAGCTAGTATAAATTCAATTAATTAATGAAGCTTTGCTTATTAAACAAAATCCCATTACGTTGAACTTTATTTAGTATTTAAACAAAATCCAATTACGTTGAACTTTATTTAGTATTTAAACAAAATACAATTACGTTGAACTTTATTTAGTATTTAAACAATTTTTTATTGATAAAATTCCTTCTGCGAATTTGAATCCTTGAAAAATGCGAAGAATTCTTTGAATCAAGGATTCAAATTCGTAGAAAAAATTCTTCGTAGAAGGAATTTTATTTACTGTTATAAAAATCGTAGATTTTTATTACTTGCTTAAATAGTAAGTAAAATTAAAACTCGTTTAATTTCATCAACTACTAGGTTGTAATTAATATAAACTACATAGCATTCTTAATTTTTTTAATGATAGCAAACCCAAACTTTTACACCTAATGTACCGAATGATGTAAACGCGTTTTTTGATTTAAAATCAATTTTTGAAGAAAAAACATGTAATGAAGTTTCCCCATATTTGAAATTTTGTATTTTAGATCGTTGTGCTTTCTTAGATTTACCTCCAATTCTACCAGAACACATTACACGTATGCCCTTTATGTTAAGATGTTTTTGTTCAGTAAGTTTTTTTAAAATATAATTCTTTATTTTAAAAAATGGTACTCTTTTTTCTATATAATGCACTATTTCGTCTATAAAAAATAAAGCATTTTGAAATATATTTAAGGTTTGAAAAAAGTTGAAATTTATATTGCAAGAAAAATGGTTAGAAACAATAGATTCTATATGATGTTTATAAGGTGAGCTCATTAATATAAGTTTTTTTTTACCTTTTAGTAAAGCAGCACTAGAGTTTGAGTTGTTTTTAAGTTTAGTTTGATCTAAGTTAGTATTTACTAAAAGTTTTTCAAAGTTTAAATAGTTTTCGTAAGAAAAAGGTTTTGTTTTTTTCTTGTCTAGTTTATTTTCAAAAATATTTTTAGATGGGTGTAATGACAATGAATAGATAGAACTATAATATTTATAAGACTCAGATAGCTTGCAATAGTTATTATAAGTATCGTTAAAGCATTGACTGTTTATTAAACTTACATTATAATATTCTAAATTTTGCTGATTTACTAAACTAAAAACTTGTTGCGAAGAAAGCTTGCAACTTGCATTACTCGTAAAAAACAACTTTTTTTTTGGATTTACGTTAAAAAAATTTAAACTGCTTAAATGAAAATTTGACAGCTGTCTATACTCTAGTTGAAGTTTATTTAAGCAACTTAAAATTTTTAGTTTGGTAATTGCAATTTTATTAACGTAACAAGTTGTTGACGAATTAAAACTCAAGTTTTTCTGGTTAAAGCTGATTAAATTAAAATTGGGTAAAAAATTATTATTTTTTTCAAGTAATTTGTTTGTTGAATTATTAAGGTTATGGGTTATTATTTTAAAATTATTTTTTTTGAAATTAAAATAATTTAAAGCTATAAATTTTTCATTTTTATAAATATAAAAAAATAAAAAATTTATAATGTAAAAAAATAAAGCATTTTGTTGAAGTTTAGCTTGGTTTTTTAAAAATGAGGTTTTTGGTAGTGAAGTTACTAAATGTTTGCCTTGCAAAGCAAAACAAGTTTTTTTACTATAACAACAAAGTTTCTTAAAATATATTATAGAGAATTTGTTAGAAAAGTATTTAATTAAAAAATAGCGTATATAAAATTCATCGTGTTTTTTTATAAAGTAAATTAATTTTAAATAATTTTTTAAGAAAGTCATACTATCTAATTTATAATCACATAAAATTTTATCTGTTTTATCCAAAGTTATATTTGACAAATTTTCAGTAAAATTTTTAGCTAAATAATTAAAAATTCCACTTTGTTTAATTGAAATCCCAGTATATTGTGTATTAAAAAACTTTTTTTTTGATTTCTTAATTTTTTTTTGTGCGTTTAAGTAAAAAATTTTAGAGATGTGTTTGCGGTTTTTATTTGTGTTACAAAAAAACACATTAATTTTAACTTTGGTAGGTAAGTTTTGAATTAAGTAACGTGCTGAAGAATACTTTATTTTTTTTAAAACTAAATTTATATACCATTGTATTTTCAAATCTCTCATTAGTAAATTAACATAATTAGAATCATTAAACCAAGAAAAATCAAAATTACGATTAGTTTTTCCTAATCGTAATGATATAGGGTTAATTTTTTGTGCCATATAGTGTAGATGTTTTTTTTAGGTTTTTTAGTTTTATGCTTATAAAAACTAAAATTTTTTTCTCAATAAAAGTGCTTTCTGCAAGAAAAAATATGTTTTAGTTAAATTAAATCTCGGTAATTAGTTAGCGTAACTAAAAAGCAAAGTTTTTTCTAGTTGATAAAATAAAATTAATTTTATCAACTAGCAAAGGCAAAAGCAATTTTTTTATTAAAATGCTATGTTTTTTAATTAAGTTGACTTACTGCCAAAAAACAGTTAACAAGTCAGCATTTTATTTTTAAATAAAATTAAACATTGTTTAATTTTATCAACAAAGGCAATCGTTGGTTTAGTTAAATTTAACATAGTTAAATATAATTTAGCGTTTATTAAACAGTAATAAAAATCTATGATTCAAAGAATTCTTCGTAGAAGGATTCCTTGTTCCAAGAATTCTTTGAATCAAAGAATTCTTTTAACAAGGATTTTTATAACAACTTTCATTAAATCTGACAAAGTGGGATTTAATTTAGCAATTAAAAGTTTTTTAGATCTGCAATTGTAAAAACTTTTAAATAGAAAGTTTTTATTATTATTACCCAAGTAAAAAAAATCTACGATTAAAAAAATTCTTGTTCCAAGGATTCAAATTCGTAGAAGGATTTTTACAACAGTAATAAAAATCGTAGGTTTTTATAACTTGTTGATAAAATTAATTTTATCAACTAGCAAAGGCAAAGGCAATTTTTAAAAAGGTCTAGTTTATGTTGTAAAAATAAAAACTTACAAAAAAATCTCAAAAGTCAATATGAAAAGCGTATTTTCTTTTAACAATTAAATTAAAACTATTTTTATCTAACTAAACTAAAGCTTAAGTTTAATCATGGCTTTTACTATTTAAGCAAGTAATAAAAATCTACGATTTTTATAACAGCCTTTGCTAGCAAGCTAGCTTATTAAAAAACGAAGTTTTTTAATTAAGGCTTGCTTAAATAGTAAATAAAATTTGTAAAAAAAAAACCTGAAAAATTAATTTTATCAACTATTTAAGCAAGTAATAAAAATCTACGATTTTTATAACAGCCTTTGCTAGCAAGCTAGCTTATTAAAAAACGAAGTTTTTTAATTAAGGCTTGCTTAAATAGTAAATAAAATTCAATGTAATTGATTGAAATTCGCATTTTTCAAGGATTCAAGGAATTCTTCGCATTTTTCAAGGATTGAAATTCGCATTTTTCAAGGATTCAAATTCGCATTTTTCAAGGAATTTTATCAACAAAAAATATTTAAAAATAACTGTTGATAAAATTGAATTATGTTTAATTTTATTTACCTGCCTAAATAGTAAAAAACGGTTTACACTTAAATACTTCACTATTTAAACACTCAAATAAGTGAAGGAAGTTTGAATGGCGGAATACTAAACTTGTCATTAAAAAAACTTTTATTTTCGGTGAATCTATCACTGTTGTTTTAAATTCTACAAAAACATATTTTAAATTATACACCATTATGAATTATCTTATTTTAAACATTATTTTAAAAATAATTGCAATAACTATCCCGTTGTTGCTGGGTGTTGCTTTTTTGACTTTGGCAGAGCGAAAAGTTATGGCATCTATGCAGCGCAGAAAAGGACCTAATGTAGTAGGTATTTTTGGTATTTTTCAACCTATAGCTGATGGTTTGAAATTACTGGTAAAAGAACCTGTGTTGCCTAGTAATGCAAATCTAGTTATATTTTTATTTGCACCTGTATTAACTTTCATGTTGAGCCAAGTAGCTTGGGCTGTAATACCCTTCGGAGAAGGCTTAGTTTTAGCCGATTTAAATGCAGGCTTATTGTATATTTTTGCCATTTCTTCTCTTGGCGTGTATGGCATTATTACTGCTGGTTGGTCTAGTAACTCTAAATATGCTTTTTTAGGTAGTTTACGATCAGCAGCTCAGATGGTTTCTTATGAAGTATCGTTAGGACTTATTTTAATCACAGTATTACTTTGTGTAGGTTCATTAAATTTAACGCAAGTAGTATTAGCTCAGCAAAAAGTTTGGTTTTGTATACCATTATTCCCTGTTTTAGTTATGTTTTTTATCTCATGCTTAGCTGAAACCAACAGAGCCCCTTTTGACTTACCAGAAGCTGAAGCTGAATTAGTAGCAGGCTATAATGTAGAATATTCTTCTATGGGATTTGCTTTATTTTTTCTGGGAGAATATGCAAATATGATTGTAATGAGTAGTCTTTGTGCACTGTTTTTTTTGGGTGGGTGGTTGCCTCCATTCAATATAAATGTTTTTTACTGGATGCCTGGTGTATTCTGGTTTGGATTAAAAATAGTATTATTTTTATTTCTTTTTATTTGGGTACGTGCTGCTTTTCCAAGATATAGATATGATCAATTAATGCGTTTGGGGTGGAAAGTACTACTACCTTTTTCATTAGCTTGGGTAGTATTAGTTTCTGGAATTTTAATAAGCTTTGATTGGCTTCCTTAATACGCGTCACATGTCACATTATATAAGTGGTTTTTAATTAATCAAAAACTAAGTTTTTATAGCGTAGCGTAAGCAGTAAAGTACTTTTATGCTGTTTAAGAATATTTAAAAAATGGTTTTTATTGTTGAAAGCAAAAATTTTTATAAAAACCACTTTTACTTTGCCTTTAAAGTGTTTACTTTCTATTTTAAAAGCAAAGTAAAAGTGGTTTTTATAAAAATTTTTACTTTCAACATCATTTAGTTTAAATTTTTAATAAGTATAAAATATAATTTTAGAATAACATGTTTTTTACAATCTATTTTATTGGGAATTGAAATGCACTTAAAAAAACTAATGCTGCCGATGGTGATAAATTAGGAACATTTAAATTTCTAGATTTCTTTACATCAGTAACTATAGTAATATCAATACCTTTTAATGACTCAAAAAATTCGAAATAATTCTCTAATTCGGAAAAAACTAAAATTTCTGGTAAACCTATACTTAAATGATTTTCTTGGTTAAAACCACTTTGGCTAATTCCAGCGAAATGACGAACACGTGGTAAAATAATCGTAATAAGCTTTTCTAAAAAACTATACATATGCATGTTTCGTAAGTCTACTTTGCAACCAATTATTTGATTTTTTCTTAATTTAAAACCGGCAATAGATTTTTGAGCATTTGTCCATTTTAATTTTTGTCCAGAAACTAGCTCTAATGACACTAGACCAGGAACTATATGTTTTTTATCATTAATTATTGTTTTATAAGTAACATTTAAAATAATTTTTTCTATTTTTGGAACCTGGAACAGATTTTTTAAATTTTGTTTGTAAATAAAATCTAAACAAACATTTTTATTGTAATGCATGTAATAGCGATTCAAATAATTAAATTTATTATAATTTTTATCATTAAAAAACAAAGTATTATTTTTCGTTGGCAAAAGCAAATCAAACTCCATTCTGTTTTTTAAGTTGGCTTGTTTACTGAAAGGTATATTATTAGTATTTTTCTGTAGTTTACACATGTGTTTAGATTATTTAATTATATAGTAAATACCGTTAAAATAAAAAATAAATTTTATCAAAAAATTTAAATGGTGTTTACTAGGAAAACTTCGTTGTTTAATTAAACTTTTTATTACAGTAATTCATGATATTAAATAAAATTTGTAAAAAAGCAACCTGAAAAATTAATTTTATCAACTATTTAAGGCAATAATAAAAATCTATGATTCAAAGATTCAAAGAATTGTTCGTAGAAGGATTTTTATTACTTGCTTAAATAGTAAAGGTAATTTTGTACGGTTTATTAAATTTTGTGATATTTCATTAAAATTAGTTTTGATTTTTAATTTAAACTTACCAAAAAGTTATTTTTTTATTGAAATGACACAGTGTTTTATTTTAGTCAGGCTGTAACTAACTAGTAAAATTTAATTGCTGCAAAAACTATATTTCATGTGTTTAAATAGTTTTATTGTAAAAATTCCTTCTACGAATTTGAATCCTTAAAAAAAGCTTAGTCTTAAGCTTTTGTTATTTAGTGGTAATTTTAATTTATCGTGAGATGAATTATTTTTGCTAGTTTATTGAGACAACATTTATAGAAAGAATAAAATTTTATAAAATTATATAATTAATTCTAAATATTCATATTTTATATTAAACAACAAAAATTATAATTTTTGTTGTTTAATATAAAATATGAATGTCTTTTTCGTCTAGTGGTCAGGACGTTGCTTTTTCAAGGCAAAAACACGGGTTCAATTCCCGTAAAAGATAAAAAACTTACTAGTAAAAACCACGATCTAAAATGTTTTTAGCAGAAATAGCTCAGTGGTAGAGCGTTGCTTTGCCATAGCAAAGGTCAAGGGTTCAAGCCCCTTTTTCTGCTACAAATAAAATTAAAATTATTTTTTTTGTAAAACTGGTATTACTTCCTATAAAGCATAATAATATTAATCTACCATGGATATGAATAAAAAATAAATTTGTTTTTATTTAATTTGATACTGCAAGTTTTGTTTATTTAATTTTTTTGAATAAGTACAATTCCAATTTTTATTTTTCATTTAAAACAATAAATAGCCACTTTTTACTGACAAGCTTTTGCTTCTCTATAAATTGGTTGGAAAAAACAAAATTTTTTTCAACTACTAATAAATAATATTGAATAAAGTATAATTTTACATACTAGCTTTAATTAAAAAGTCACATTTTCTAATTAAAGCTTACGTGTTGTTGATAAAAAAATTATTTTGGTAAATAACTTTTGTTTACTAGGTTACTAAACAGTTTATTAAACAAGTCTACTGAAGAGTTTATTAAACAGTTTACTGAAGAGTTTACTAAACAGTTTATTAAAGAGTTTACTGAGAAGTTTACTAAAAAGTTTACTATAAAGTTTTGTAGCACAGCAACCAAAAGGTTTTTTTTGCAATTATAAACGCGCTAAATTTTTTATTACAACTATTAAAATAATAAATTTTTAACTAAAAAGCATAATTTTTTAATTTAAAGTAAAATTAATTCACCTTAATTGTGATTTTTAAAACAAAAACCGTTTTTTTTGTAAGTTTTGGTTTTCTTAGTTTTGTAAGTTTTGATTTTCTTAGTTTTGTAAGTTTTGATTTTCTTAGTTTTGTAAGTTTTGATTTTCTTAGTTTTGTAAGTTTTGATTTTCTTAGTTTTGATTTTCAATCAAAACTTACAAAACTAAGAAAATCAAAACTTACAAAACTAAACCATTTATTTGTTATAAAAAGCTATGCTTTTTATTATTGCCTGATTGGTTTTTAAATTAAATTTAACATAGTTAAATTTAATTAAACCAAGGATTCAAATTCGTAAAAAAATTCAAATTCGTAGAAACGTTGTTTTAAGTAGTTAATTTTATTAAAAACTAAGCTACAAAAAACTAAACCATGAAAAAAATTTATTTTTTTTACTAAAAAACTGGTTAATGAAAAAACTTGGTAAAAAAGTAACCTGAAAGGTTTTTTTAATTTTAATAAATAATGAATGTTTTAGTTTTATTTTTCTACAGCTTTTTATTTGTAATAGTTTTTATTTATTAGAGTAACTTATTAGAATATACTTGTTGAATCAACTTACTTTTATTACTTTAAATTTTGTTTTAGATTAATAATTTCTAGAAAGTTATAAGTTTAATGTTATATAATTAAACTAACAAAAAAAAAAAATAAAGATTAAAAATGAATACATTTTTAATCAAATAAAAAATATAAACATATGATTTTTACTCCGTTAGAACAATTTTCTATTGTAAGTTTAATACCTTTTCACATTGGAAATATTTATTTATCTTTTACCAACTCTTCATTGTACCTTATGCTAACTACTGGGTTAGTTTTCATTTTATTTTATTTAGTAACTCAAAATGGCGGTTATTTAGTTCCTTCTAGATGGCAATCTTTAGTGGAAATGATTTATGAGTTCGTAGTAAGTTTAGTGGATGAACAAATAGGGGCTAAAGGTCAAAAATATTTTCCTTTAATTTTTACTACTTTTGTTTTTTTATTATTTACTAATTTAATCGGTATGATTCCTTATAGTTTTACCGCTACTAGTCATTTTCTAGTAACTTTTGGATTAAGTTTATCTCTTTTTATAGGTATTACAATTGTAGGATTTCAAACTCACGGTTTACATTTTTTTAGTTTTCTTCTACCTAAAGGAGCGCCATTGGCTCTAGCTCCCTTACTAGTTGTACTAGAACTAGTGTCTTACTGTTTTCGCGCTATAAGTTTAGGCGTACGTTTATTTGCAAATATGATGGCTGGTCATACTTTGGTAAAAATTCTGAGCGGCTTTGCTTGGACTATGCTTTCTGTAGGTGGCTTATTGGGAGTAGCTTCCGTATTACCATTCGGAGTAGTATTCGCTTTAACAGGACTTGAAATAGGTGTGGCTTGTTTACAAGCTTACGTTTTTACAATATTAACTTGTATTTATTTAAATGATGCTATTAATCTTCATTAATAATTATTTATTTAAATTACAAAATTTAAACAGATGTTTAAAGTTAATTTAGTGACTGACCTTTTTTTGCAGTTATGGATAAAATGAAACGTTGTTTCATTTTATTTACTATTTAAGCCAGTAATAAAAATCCTTCTACGAGTTTGAATTATTGTTAAAAGAATTTTTATTACTGGCTTAAATAGTAAATAAAATTCACTTTGTAAAAAAGTAATTTTTCAGGTTAATTTTATTTACTATTTAATTTATTTTTAATTAAAAAACTTTGTAAAAAAGTAACCTGAAAGGTTTTTTAATAAGCTAGTAAATAAAATTAACAAAGTTAATTTTATCAACTAGCAAAGGCAAAAATAACCTAGTTTCATTTAAAAGCTATGCTTTTTAATAACAGAATTGTTTAAATAGTTAGAAATCCCTTTGATTGCCTAATTAAATATCACTTTGTGAGATCTAATACAACGTTGTCATAAAAAATTTCATTTATGAAATTTTTTATAATCGGTATGCTACAAAACTAAACCTAATAAAATTCCTTTTTAGAAAGCATAATTGTTTAAAAAAAATTTTCATTTTCAAATGGAAATTTTTTATAATTCCAAATTAATCGCTAAATTAAATTTAACATGGTTAAATTTAATTAAGCCAAGTTTTGCTGCTACAGACTAAACCAAGGGTTGTTTTTATTGATAAAATTCCTTCTACGAATTTGAATCAATGTAATTGAATTTTATTTACTATTTAAAAATAGCTTATTAAAAAAAAAAGTTTTTTTATTAAAAATAAATTAAATATTTTTAAATATTTTTTGTTGATAAAATTCCTTGAAAAACGCGAATTTGAATCCTTGAAAAATGCGAATTTCAATCCTTGAAAAATGCGAATTTGATTCAAAGAATTTTTGGAACAAGGAATCAATGGAATTGAATTTTATTTACTGTTATAAAAATCGTAGATTTTTATTACTTGCTTAAATAGTAAATAAAATTTGTAAAAAACTAGCCTGAAAAATTAATTTTATCAACGACTGCGCTACTTAAACGCAAAAAAATTTAATTTAAACAAAAAGTTTAAAATGCATCTTAGCACTGATAACCAAGATTTTTTTATAAGTCAATTTGATTTTTACACTTTTTTATTTGAAAATGATTTTAAAGCAATTCTTCCAGAACTATTTTTAGTATTTGCTTGTATTTTACTTTTAATGTATGGGGTTGTTTTAAGTACATCTAAAGAAAATAAATACCCGTTGCTATTAAATAATATTAGTTGGTTAAGTATACTTAGTCTAATGTTTAGTTTTTTAATACTAAAAAAAAATTTTATAACAAATGCGGCTATTTTTTATAATACTTTAATTTTAGATGATTTTACTTTTTATTTAAAAGCTTTAGTTATTTGTGCATCTGTTTTTTCTATACTAATCTCGTTAAATTACATAAAAAAGCAAAGTTTCAACGCATTTGAGTATATTATTTTAGTGTTGTTATCTACTTGTAGTATGTTATTTTTAATAGCATCAGCGGACTTTATATCTATGTATTTAGCTATTGAATTACAAAGTTTATGCTTTTATGTTATGGCAGCATGTAAACGAAGTTCAGAGTTTTCCACAGAAGCTGGTTTAAAATATTTTTTACTTGGTGCTTTTTCTTCAGGAATTCTTTTATTCGGAATTTCTTTAATTTACGGTTTTACTGGAATTACTAATTTCTCAGAACTGGCAAAAGTTTTTGCCTGTGGCATTAATGATATATCAAATGAAAGCAACGCTAATTCGTCTTTGCGAGCTTGCGAACTAGGTATGATTTTTATTTTAGTTGGTTTTCTTTTTAAATTGACTGCAGTGCCTTTTCATATGTGGGCTCCAGATGTTTATGAAGGTTCACCTACTTCTGTAACTGCTTTTTTTTCTATTACTCCAAAAATTTCTATTCTGGCTGTGCTAATTAAAGTTTTCACTGACAGTTTTTATGATTTTATGTTACCATGGCAAAAAATGATAATTTTTTCCAGTGTAGCTTCTATGATGTTAGCTTGTTTTGCTGCTATGTCACAAAATAAAATAAAAAGATTATTAGCATTTAGTTCTATAGGTCATGTAGGCTATTTATTAATAGGAATTTGTTGCGGGACTGTGGAAGGACTTCAAGCATTGTTTATTTATCTTGTCATTTATATAGTAATGACGATTAACATTTTTGCAATTGTTTTATCACCTTTGCGACGTGAGGTAAATGCATTAATACAACCAATTTCCCAAGTCAAATATACTAGTGATCTTGTTATGTTAGCTAAAACAAATCCTATTTTAGCTATCACATTTACTTTAACACTATTTTCTATAGCAGGCATACCACCATTGGCAGGTTTCTATAGTAAAGCATTTTTATTTTTTGCAGCCATGAGCTCTACAATGTATTTACTAGCTATAGTAGGAGTTTTGACTAGTGTAATTAGTTGTTTTTACTATATACGTTTGGTAAAAATAATGTATTTTGATACCCCAAAAAATTGGTTAAGCTTTTCACAAATAAAAAAAGAAAATGCTCTGACTTTAGGTATCACATTATTTTTTATAATATTCTTTATGATGTTCCCTACACCGTTGTATCTGGTAAGCCATAAATTTGCGTTGTCACTTTGTTCTTAATATTGCTTTGGTAAAATGTCTACGGTTTAATTATATTTTGAATATTTATAAAACATTTTAATAGTTAAGCAGTTATTCATTTAATTCTACTAAGTATAATTAAATTTACAATTTAAGCTAGTAAATAAAATTCCTTCTACGAAGAATTCTTTGAATCAAAGAATTCTTCGTAGAAGGAATTTTATCAACAAAGGCAATTCTTTGTTAAAAAAACAAAGTTTTTTACTACTAGTTGCTAAAATTAAACAAGAGTTCATTTTATTTCCAAGCTTATATTTAGCTTGTTAGTAAAAGCCAATTTTTAATAAAGTTTTTTGCGTAAGTAATTTCTTTTTTTTAGGACTTTTATTTATGAGAAATTTTCTTGAAATGCAACGACTTAGACATATAAGCTAAAATTCACAAAGTTAAATCTGTTTAATAAATGAAAAAAGATATTTAAACAAAAAATTTTTATATTTAAAGTTTTTTTTTATTAAAAGACTTTTTTATTAATGTTTATTGCGTACCAACTCTTGGTTTAATTTAATTTAACATAGTTTAATTAAACTATGTTAAATTAAACTTAGCGATTAATGGGTAAAAAAAAAATTCCACCAAAATATATATTATGTAGTTTTTTTAAAATTAAATGTTTAAATAATTTCTTTTCTATCAAAATATTATTAGAAAAGTTGATTAAATACAAAAAGTTTTTAAACCAAAAACCTTTACTGCGACTTTTTTACAGCTTAGATTTTTTTTAATGTTTTTTTTGTATTTTTTTTTCAAAAAAAAACACTAGAAAATATTAGTTTTTTATTAGTGAAAACACCACTTTGCTTTTATTAGTGTATAATTGTAAAAATAGAAATTCATTTTTTTGAAAATAAAAAAGTTGCCTGAGTTTTAATTTTGTTTCAGTATACTTCAATTTACTTTTAACATAATTTTAACTGCTATCAACTAAAAAGTAAAAAGTGATTAATTTTTGTTTAAGTTAAACAATTAAAAAGTTTGGTAAAGTGCTTGTAACTTAATTGGATAGAGTATCATACTACGGATATGAAAGTTGAAAGTTCAAATCTTTCCAAGCATATGTTTTAACTTATTTAATTTTATAGTAATGTAGATGAGTAGCGCAGTCGTAGATAAAATGAAATAAAGTTTCATTTTATTTACTATTTAAGCAAGTAATAAAAATCTACGATTTTTATAACAGCTATTTTTTGTTGATAAAATTCAATGTAATTGAATTTTATTTACTGTTATAAAAATCGTAGATTTTTATTACTTGCTTAAATAGTAAATAAAATTAACTTTGTAAAAAAGTAACCTGAAAAATTAATTTTATCAACTATTTAAAAATATTTAAAAATATTTAATTTATTTTTAATTAAAAAACTTGGTAAAAAAGTAACCTGAAACGTTTTTTAATAAGCTAGCTTGCCTTTGTTGATAAAATTCCTTCTACGAAGAATTCTTTGATTCAAAGAATTCTTGGAACAAGGAATCCTTCTACGAAGAATTCTTTGATTCAAAGAATTCTTGGAACAAGGAATCCTTCTACGAAGAATTCTTTGATTCAAAGAATTCTTGGAACAAGGAATCCTTGGTTTAATTAAATTTAACGCAGTTAAATTTAATTTAGCGACCAATGGGCAATAATAAAAACCCTTGTTAAAAGAATTCTTTGAATCATAGATTTTTATAACGGATAAATGGCAACCAAAAAGCGGTTTTTTTTATTAAAGCTAATAAAAACATATAGTTTAAAAAACGTAAATAACTAAACAAGAATATTCTTATCGTAAATATTTGAAAATATTTTTTCTTAAAAAAACACATTAAAAATAAGCTTTTTTTTTTTTTAAAGCTTTCATCAGAAAGTAGATTTTTTTTAATAAACTAATTTTTCGTAATTTATAATCTGAAAAACTTTTTTTCGGTTTCCATTTATTTATGAAAGTTTTTATCACAAATAAATGGAAACCGAAAAAAAAGCCTTTTTTTAAGAATCAGGAAAAAACCAGTTAATTACTTTATTCATAAAATTCCTTCTACGAAGAATTCTTTGAATCAATTACATTGATTCAAAGAATTCTTCGTAGAAGGAATTTTATGAATAAAGGCAAGTTTTATTAAATTTTGTGATATTTAATTAGGTAACCAAAAGAAAATTTTCATATAAATTTATTCAATTAAATTTATTCAATCTATGGTAATAAATCTAAACTTCATGTTAAAAAATATATTTTGTATTGTATTTTTCCCTGTTTTTTTGCTTTTCAATGGTAAGACTTTCTTGTTTCCGCATTGGTCAAATAGAGCATTGTTCTATTTTACAAAAACATTTTATTTACCAGTAAAAAAGATTTTCTTTTTCTTTTCAAGCTTGCAAAAACAATGTCACCATAAATCTAATATTACCAATAAAATTCTACTTTGCTCTAATTTATATCATCATTTTTTTGAATTTAGGTTACGTTTAAGTTATATAGTTTTTTCTTTGCTCACTGCTTTTTTAACGTGTTATTACTACTGCTTTGAAATTATTTATATTTTTACAAAGCCTTTTTTATGTTACGCTAAATATTTTATTTTTACAGATCTTACTGAAGCTTTCTATACGAGTGTTGAAATTTCTTTTTTTTTTAGTTTTTATGCGGTAATACCTTTATTTTTATATCAATTTTGGTGTTTTTTCATTCCAAGTAAATTTAAAAGCGAGCGAAAAAATATAAGTCTTATAATTTTTTCTATATTTATTTTTCTGATTTTAAGTACTTTATTTGTTTATTTTTTCTTATTACCAAAATTGTATATATTTTTATTGGATTTTCAAATAAACACAAATTTACTAAACCTTCAACTGGAAGCTAAAATCAAATCTTATGTGCAATTAGTATGTAAAATTTTCATTTTAGCTTCATTATTTTTCCAATTGCCTTTGATTTTTTTGTTGTTCATTAAATTACAATGGATAAAAATGAATGTTTTAACGACAAATCGTACAAAAATATTTTTTTTTGTTTTAATCATCTTATCATTGTTGTCACCCCCAGACATTTTTACTCAGCTTAGTGCAAGCTTTTTTTTCATGTTTTTTCTAGAAATTTTATTCATATTGGGTTTTTTTTATGAAAAATTACTAATATTTGAAAAAATATTTAACGATAGTTCGTGAACTTAAGCATGTTTTATCAGCTTTTTTTATCAGCACCGAAAAAAAAAGCTGATAAAAACAAATTAGGCTTTTGATAGCAGGCTAGCTGCTGATAAAATTACCTACAGTTTAATTTTATTTACTTGTTTAAATAGCAAATCAGAGTATATAGCTCAATTGGTAGAGCATCGGGCTTTTAACCTGGTGGTCGCAGGTTCGAATCCTGCTATACTCATTTTATATAAGTCTAAGACTTGCTTGAAAGAAAAATAACTTTAATATAAAAAAGCATATTTTTTATATTTACGTTTTTAGCTTGTTTAATTACATGCACTATAATTAAACTAATTACTTTTCCTAAAAAAACTACTTTTAGCTTTGGAAAAAAATAAATTTTTTCCTAACAATTTAATTTAGACTTAAAATAGGCTTTTACTAGCTTGTGGATAAAATTAACTTTGTAAAAAAGTAACCTGAAAAATTATTTTTATTTACTATTTAAGCAAGTAATAAAAATCTACGATTTTTATAACAGCTAGCTTGCTAGCAAAGGCTATTTAAGCAAGTAATAAAAATCTACGATTTTTATAACAGTAAATAAAATTCAATTACATTGAATTTTATCAACAAAAAATATTTAAGCAAGTAATAAAAATCTACGATTTTTATAACAGCCTTTGCTAGCAAGCTAGCTGTTATAAAAATCGTAGATTTTTATTACTTGCTTCGCTAGTAAATAAAATTCCTTCTACGAAGAATTCCTTCTACGAATTTGAATCCTTGAATCAATGTAATTGATTCAAATTCGCATTTTTGAAGGAATTTTATCAACAAAGGCAAAAGCCCGTTTTTTTTAGTGAGAAGGGTTTTGTTTATCTTTCTAAGCTAGCAAAGCCAACTACTATCTTAGAAAGATAAACAAAGTGCAACTTCATCAATTAGTAACAAAACTAGCATTGAAATTCAAATTTTTGGTTTAAAATGATTTTTAATTAAACAGGTTTTCTTTTAAAAAGTTAAAGTGTTTTTTTAAAATATTTTTTTTATTTTTTATCTAAAAAATAAAACTCAAATTTTTTTTAATTTAATAAAGCTAATTATGGAGTGTAGCCAAGTGGTAAGGCATCGGATTTTGGTTCCGACATTCAAAGGTTCGAATCCTTTCATTCCAGACCGTTTGGTTTTTTGAACAAGCTTTAATTAAGTAAATTTTTTGCCATTGCAACTTTTTTTATTTAAGCAGCTTAAACAGTGTTTTTTATGAAAATTTTTATAGAAACCCCTTGTTACCCAATTCTTCTTATTAAGTATGGTTAGTTTTAGTTTGCTTTTATTAGCATAAAACTCAAGTTTTGCTTGAGTTTAATTTAGTCATTAAAATGAAACAAGATTTTGTCTTAATAAATAAAATATAATTATGTGTTTAAATAAACGAATATTAATAATAGTTAAACAAAATAGTTAAAAATATTTATAATTAAATCAAGCCAACTTAACTTAATTGGTAGAGTATTAGTTTTGTAAACTAAAAGTTATCGGTTCAATTCCGATAGTTGGCTTTTAAGAAAGTTTAAACTGTGGCTTTTATTTTAGAATAAAATAAAAGCCATTAAAAGCGTTATTTTATGAGCTTTTTTAATAAATAAAAAATAATTCTATTTTTTGTTGATAAAATTCCTTGAAAAATGCGAAGAATTCCTTGAATCCTTGAAAAATGCGAATTTCAATCCTTGAAAAATGCGAATTTCAATCCTTGAAAAATGCGAAGAATTCCTTGAAAAATACGAATTTCAATCCTTGAATCCTTGAAAAATGCGAATTTCAATCAATTACATTGATTCAAGTTCGTAGAAGGAATTTTATTTACTAGCGAAGCAAGCCTGCAGCTAGCTTGCTAGCAAAGGCTGTTATAAAAATCGTAGATTTTTATTACTTGCTTAAATAGTAAATTTAAAATTTTGTCGAGAACAACGGGACTTGAACCCGCGACCTTTGGCGTGACAAGCCAATGCTCTAACCAACTAAGCTACGTTCTCTAATATTATTATAAAGCCCTAAAAAATTATATATGTTTTGTTACAAGACGATTAATGTTAAATTATACTTTATGTAATTTAACATTAATCGTTTTTTTGTAAAGAAAACCTCAACCATAGAAAATTTCTGTACAATTTTTACAGAGTATTTTTAAAGTGGCAAAAATTTGATTAGAAATATTACACTTTTTTATTAATTAAAATAAAACTATGAAACCAAGTCTTTCAATATTTTTTTAAATTTTAATTATCAATGACACTTCATAAAAAAAATTTTTTTTTAAATAACTTGTTTAAAAAACGCAAAATCACCTATTAAAATAATTATTTTGTGTGCTTATAGAAAAAAACTAGAAGTTTTCATATACGTTGTAAAATTGCTAAATAGAATTATACTTTGTATAAATAAAGCTTATTTAAGCTAAGTTCAACTTCAGTTTGCCAAATCAAACTTTTGCTTACAAAAATGTTTAAATTTAATATTTTCTATTTAGCAGTCTACAAAATTAAACTGCATTTAATTCTATTTACTAGCGAAGCAAGCCTGCAGTAAATAAAATTCAATGTAATTGAATTTTATTTACTGCAGGCTTGCTTCGCTAGTAAATAAAATTAACTTTGTAAAAAAGTAATTTGAAAAATTAATTTTATCAACTATTTAAAAATATTTAAGCAAGTAATAAAAATCTACGATTTTTATAACAGCCTTTGCTAGCAAGCTAGCTGCAGGCTTGCTTCGCTAGTAAATAAAATTCCTTGAAAAATGCGAAGAATTCCTTCTACGAATTTGAATCTTTGAATCAATTCCATTGATTCCTTGTTCCAAGAATTCTTTGAATCAAGGATTGAAATTCGTATTTTTCAAGGAATTCTTCGCATTTTTCAAGGATTCAAGGATTGAAATTCGTATTTTTCAAGGAATTCTTCGCATTTTTCAAGGATTGAAATTCGCATTTTTCAAGGATTGAAATTCGCATTTTTCAAGGATTCAAATTCGCAGAAGGACTTTTATCAACAAAAAATATTTAAGTAATTTTTTTTGTTAAAAACCTGTATATTTTTTAACTAAACTCACTTAGGAGTAAGAGTAGCCATAAAAATTTCCAAATAGAATGTCTTTATTGTACGTTTAATTAAGTATCACAAAGCAGTGCTAAATTAAACTCATCAAAAAAAAGTCAATTTATTTTAAGATTACAATACGCCTTACTAACAAAAATTGAAAAAGCGTATTAGTTTTTTAAATAAAAACTTAGCTTATTAAAAAATCTTTCAAAATACTTTATTACAAAGTGAATTTAATTAAGGCTTACTTCGTTAGAAAAAAAAAGGCTTTTTTTACAATTAAAATAAACAAAGCTTAAATATAAGCTTTTATACTGTTTTGAATAAAACCTCTGTTTTACTTGGATTATTTTTAGCGGTAGAAAAATAAAAAAAATGAGAAAGCAAAAAAAAGTAAAAAGCGAGTATAGATTAAAGGTAAATTTTCTGTTTTCCACACAGGTGATATGGGTTCGATTCCCATTACTCGCTATAAAAATATTTTTTTTTAAGAATACTGGTGTTTTTTTATAAACGTTTTTATTAAAGTAATTCACTTTTAAATGTAGGTTTTGAACTTCATTCTAACAAAAACACTAATCAACTACAAAATTATTGCTTTAACTTGCATTTCAAGTGACTAGCTAAAAATTACTTTGATAACTATTTATGACGGTTTTAAGAAAAATAAAATATAGGTTTAGATAGCTCAGTTGGTTAGAGCAAAGGACTGAAAATCCTTGTGTCGGAAGTTCAAGTCTTCCTCTAGACAAAACTAAAATGAAAAAAACACTTTATAATAAATTATTAAATATAAAAATATTTTTAAATGGAAGAATGGCCGAGTGGCTGAAGGCAATAGCTTGCTAAGCTGTCATACATTTTTTTTGTATCATGGGTTCGAATCCCTTTTCTTCCGTAAAATTATATTTTATAAAAAATATTTTGCTTTTCGTAGCGCATAAGCCTTTTTGTAAAAAAAAATCTTTTACCAAAACTAAATGTTTTTTTCTTACCAAGCTTTTAACAGAAAACCTTTTCAAAAAAATGCCTTAACAAAACCTTTTTTTTCACTTTTTTTATATTTCAACAACCTTTTTATTGGTAGCGAAATAGTTTTTTCCTTTTTTATAAAAATCCTTCTACGAATTTCAATCAAAAATTTTTATGTTGGTAATTATTAAAATGGCGCATGTATCATGTTAGCTACACCGTAATTTAATTATGTAGAATATAATCAAATTTAAATAAGCACGCAACTTAGTTAAAACAAACTTTAATTTTACTTTAATAAAGCTGCTTAAATACTAATAAACATGCCTATTTTTTACTATTTAAGCAATTTTTAATTAAAAAACTTCGTTTTTTAATAAGCTATTTTTTGCTAGTAAGCTAGCTTATTAAAAAACGAAGTTTTTTAATTAAAAATTGCTTAAATAGCCTTTGCTAGCAAGCTAGCTGTTATAAAAATCGTAGATTTTTATTACTTGCTTAAATAGTAAATAAAATTAACTTTGTAAAAAAGTAACCTGAAAAATTAATTTTATCAACTAGCAAAGGCAAAAGTCGCGTTTTTTTAAGCTATTAATAAAGCTTTTTTTTTGCTAATAAAACCAGGATCTAATTATATAATTAGAAAAAATAGTGTTTTTGTAGCTTAGTTTTTAATAAAATTCACTTTGTAAAAAAAAACCTGAAAAATTAATTTTACTTACTATTTAATTTATTTTTAATTAAAAAACTTTTTTTTTAATTAAAAATAAATTAAATAGTAAGTAAAATTAACTCTGTTAAATTTAATTTAGCTACCATTGGGCAATTTATAAAAAATTTCATTTATGAAATTTTTTATCATAGGTTTTATTAAATCTCAATTTGTGGGATTTAATTAAGCTTAGTTTAAATTGAAAATTTAAACTTACAAAAAGCCAGTGATTACTTCAATTAAACATTATCTAATTAAATTTAATTTTACGATTGTGTTTAAATATAAAATCACTGTTAAACCTACCAAAATATTTTTTAATGATGAAAAATTAAGCTTGTTTTGTGTAAAAATAAAATATTTTTAAAAGTCTATTTTTTGCTAGTTGATAAAATTAACTTTGTAAAAAAGTAACCTGAAAGGTTAATTTTATTTACTAGCTTATTAAAAAACCTTTCAGGTTACTTTTTTACAAAGTTTTTTAATTAAAAATAAATTAAATAGGGGAACATAATTTAGTTGGTAGAATGCATGCTTTGCACGTATGATGTCATCGGTTCGAGTCCGATTGTTTCCATTCTTTCTATTTATAATTAATTACTTAATAGCTTCGCATTTTTGCTTTTTTATTTATAAGATAAATTTTATTTTGCTGTTTGTAAACCTGCCTTTGTAAATAAAATTTGTAAAAAAGTAACCTGAAAAATCAATTTTGTTAAAAACTAAGCTATAGAAGCCAATAGCTTTATGTTTTATAAACTTGAACTTTTAAGAAAAAAGTTCATTTTTTTCTGATTAAACTTTTTAATCAAACTTATAATTTGAAATATTATATGGTATGTGTTTTTTTTAAATTTGGGTCACAACAATAATTTAATACTTAAATGCTCATTAAAATAAATTTAAACAAATTTAAATATAGTTTAAAATTATAAAGTTCAGTAGCTGATGAAATTCCTTCTACAAAGAATTCTTTGATTCAAAGAATTCTTGGAACAAGGAATCAATTTCATTTAATTTCATTTATTATTTAAGCAATTTTTTTATTAAAAGCTATGCTTTTTAATTAAGCTATTTTTTGTTGATAAAATTCCTTCTACGAATTTCAATCAATTACATTGATTCAAGGATTGAAATTCGTAGAAGGAATTCTTCGTAGAAGGAATTTTATTTATTGATAAAATTAACAAAGTTAATTTTATTTATTATTTAATTTATTTTTAATTAAAAAACTTTGTAAAAAAGTAACCTGAAAGGTTTTTTAATAAGCTATTTTTTGTTGATAAAATTCCTTCTGCGATTTTCAATCAATTACATTGATTCAAGGATTCAAATTCGTAGAAGGAATTCTTCGTAGAAGGAATTTTATTTACTTATTAAAAAACTTTGTAAAAAAGTAACCTGAAAGGTTTTTTAATTAAAAATAAATTAAATATTTTTAAATATTTTTAAATAGTTGATAAAATTAATTTTTCAGGTTACTTTTTTACAAAGTTAATTTTATTTACTATTTAAGCAAGTAATAAAAATCTACGATTTTTATAACAGTAAATAAAATTCAATTACATTGAATTTTATCAACAAAAAATAGCTGTTATAAAAATCGTAGATTTTTATTACTTGCTTAAATAGTTGATAAAATTCATTTTTCAGGTTACTTTTTTACAAAGTGAATTTTATCAACTAGCAAAGTTTAAGTTTTTTAAGTTAAGGCTCTGCTTAGCTAGTAAATAAAGTTTAATATAAATAAATTTTATTAACTGGCAAAGGCAACTTTACAGGTGTTATTAAATGTCACTATTACTTAATGATATTTGATTAAGCAACTAAAAGGTATTTTTAAAAAAATTTTAGAGAATCATGTATTTACTCATAGTTTTACTACCGTTATTAGCGAGTTTAATTGCAGGTGGTTTTGGACGTTTTCTTGGGTTCAAAGGAGCTGCTTTAATTACAACAAGTTGTATTTTTATTTCTGCATTATTGAGTTGTATTGTTTTTTATGAAGTAGCATTATCTGGAAGCATTTGTTATATAAAGCTTGCGCCTTGGTTTTTTTCTGAAATGTTTGACGCTTGCTGGGGTTTTTATTTTGATAGTATAACAGCGGTAATGCTTATAGTTGTAACCTTTGTAAGTAGTTTAGTTCATTTATATTCTATATCTTATATGTCTCAAGATCCACATATTCCTCGTTTTATGTCCTATCTTTCAATTTTTACTTTTTTTATGTTAACACTGATTACTGCAGACAACTTTATACAAATGTTTTTTGGCTGGGAAGGTGTTGGGTTAGCTTCTTACCTGTTAATTAGTTTCTGGTTTACGAGACTTCAAGCATCTAAATCTTCAATAAAAGCAATGCTAATGAATAGGGTCGGTGACTTTGGATTAGCACTTGGAATTATGGGAATTTTCTCTATTTTCAAAACTGTAGACTTTGCTGTAGTTTTTGCGTGTGTAAATGAGTTAAATGAAATGCAATTCATTTTCTGTAATGCTGAACTAGGTGCTTTAAATACCATTTGCATTTTATTATTTGTAGGTGCTGTTGGTAAATCCGCTCAACTTGGACTACATACTTGGTTACCTGACGCAATGGAAGGTCCTACACCTGTTTCAGCATTAATTCACGCCGCTACCATGGTAACTGCTGGGGTGTTTATGATTGCTCGTTGTTCACCTATATTTGAGTTTGCTCCTACAGCTTTAGTAGTTATTACTTTAGTGGGTGCTATGACGTGTTTTTTTGCGGCTACTACTGGAATTGTACAAAATGATTTAAAAAGAGTGATTGCTTATTCTACATGTAGTCAATTAGGATATATGGTATTCGCATGTGGTATTTCTAATTATTCAGTAGGTGTATTTCATTTAATGAACCATGCGTTTTTTAAAGCTTTACTTTTTTTAAGTGCTGGCTCCGTAATTCACGCGGTAAGTGACGAACAGGATATGAGAAAAATGGGGGGTATTGTACAAATCTTACCTTTTACATATGCCATGATGTTAATAGGTTCATTTTCTTTAGTGGGTTTTCCATTTTTAACCGGATTTTATTCTAAAGATTTAATTTTGGAACTAGCATATGCTAAGTATACCATAAGTGGGAATTTTGCCTATTGGTTAGGGTGTATCTGTGTGTTATTTACCTCATATTATTCTTTCCGATTACTATTTTTAACTTTTCTAGCTCCAAGTGCAGCATATAAAAAATCTATAATACATACTCATGATGCTCCATTGATTATGGCTATTCCATTAATTATTTTAGCTTTTGGCAGCATTTTTGTTGGGTATTTATTCAAGGATATGATGGTAGGCTTGGGTAGTAATTTTTGGGGAAACTCTATTTTTATTCTACCAAAAAATATTTTATTACTAGAGTCTGAATATATTCCGCAAAGCCAAAAATTTTTCCCTTTGATTTTTACGATTTTAGGTGGCTTTTTAGCTTTTATTATAAATTATTATGCTACAAAAAAAACTTATTTTTTCAAATTGACTTCCATGGGAAACAAGTTTTATTATATGTTTAATAAAAGATGGTTTTTTGATAAAGTTTATAATGATTTTATTGGAGAAAAAGCTTTACAATTCGGTTACCACGTATCATTTAAAACGCTGGATAAAGGTTGTTTTGAGATTTTAGGTCCGTTTGGTATTTCAGTTTTTTTTCAACGATTTACTTATCATATAAGTAAACTTCAAAGTGGTATGATATATCATTATGCTGTAATTATGCTAATAGGGCTAACTTTACTTATCATGGTTATAGGTTTATGGGATTTTTTACAGTTTTTCGTAGATAGTAAGCTATATTTAATTTATTTAAGTAGTTTTATTTTTTACAATTATTACTCTAAAACATTGCCTTAAATAGTTGATAAAATTAACTAAGTTAATTTTATTTACTATTTAAGCAATTTTTAATTAAAAAACTTCTTTTTTTTATAAGCTAGCTTGCTAGCAAAAAATAGCTTATTAAAAAAAAGAAGTTTTTTAATAAGCTAGCTTGCCTTTGTTGATAAAATTCCTTCTACGAATTTGAATCAATGTAATTGATTCAAATTCGTAGAAGGAATTTTATCAACAAAGGCAAGGTTTAATTTATCACTCACCTAATTTTTATTAAAAATGCATTGTATATTTTAACTTTACATATATAACTTACTATAATAAACTTAAATAAAAAAAGCTAAATATGAAACTTTTCTCTATTTTATTATTTTTAACTCCTTTCTTTAGCCTTGCAGATGCTCCTGAACCTTGGCAATTAGGATTCCAGGATCCCGCAACACCAGTAATGCAAGGTATTATAGATTTGCATCATGATATATGTTTTTTTATGATTGTAGTAGCAGTATTTGTACTTTGGATGTTGACTCGTACACTATATCACTTTCATGAAAGTAAAAATCCTATTCCAGAAAAAATAATTCACGGAACTACTATTGAAATTGCTTGGACAATAGCACCAAGCTTAGTTTTAGTTTTAATTGCATTACCATCTTTCGCTTTACTTTATAGTATAGATGAAGTAATTGATCCGTCAGTGACGTTAAAAGCAATTGGTCATCAATGGTATTGGTCTTACGAATATTCGGATTATAATCAATCAGATGAGCCTGCAATTGCTTTTGATAGTTACATGATTCCAGATGACGATTTACAACCAGGTCAACTTCGATTATTGGAAGTTGATAATAGAGTGGTGGTACCAGTTAATACTCATATAAGAATGATCATTACAGCTGCAGATGTACTTCATAGTTGGTCAGTACCGTCTTTAGGCGTAAAATGTGATGCTATTCCTGGTAGATTAAATCAGGTTGCCTTATTTATAAAAAGAGAAGGTATTTTTTACGGGCAATGTAGTGAATTGTGTGGCGCGAATCACGCTTTTATGCCGATCGTTGTAGAGGCTGTTTCATTAGAAAATTATATTAATTGGATTTCTAATAAATTACAGGAAGCTTAAAACAAAACTGTTTTACCATGAAATTTATCTATTTTTTTGTCACTTTTTGTTTAGCTGATAAAACGCGGAAAAAAATCGATAAACTTTGATAATCCCTTAATATTAGATTTTTTAAATAAACGGTAAAATGCCTACATTTTACTAAATCAACTATTATAAAAAGTAACTTTTATTTTCTATAATAAAATGTAAATGCTTTGCCATTTAAACGAAATTCGATTTTTTTTTAATAGTGAATTTAATTATACTTATTGCATAAGTAAATCTATAATTATAAAAATTTTCAAACAAAAGCTTTTTGTTGTAATTTTATTTTTAAAAATACTAAACTTATTATTAAAAAGCGTAGACTTTTTAATAATAAGTTTAGTTACGCTTAGTTTGGATTTCTAACACGAAAATTTTTTTAAAAAAAATTCAAATTCGTAGAAGGATTTTTATTAACTAGTTTGATAATTGGTAAAAAAAAATTTTATTTTGTTGAATTGCTAACTTGCTAGTAAAAAAAAACAATTTCTAACAAAGCTTTTTAACAAAAAATTGCTTTTGTAAATAGATTTAGCTGGGAAAAAACTTTTTTTTTAAAATTAAAGAAACGTTTTCTTTTACAAACTGTCTGGTGCTATTGAGACATATTTTTGCCTTTGTAAATAAAATTTGTAAAAAACTAACCTGAAAAATTAATATTATCAACAAGTAATTTGTTATAAAAATCTACAATTCCTTGTTCCAAGAATTCTTTGAATCAAAGAATTCTTTTAACAAAAATTCAAATTCGTAGAAGGGTTTTTATTACTTGCTTAAATAGAAAGATTAATAAAAAAATCATTATTTATGAGAAAACATCCTTTTCATTTAGTAGATCCAAGTCCTTGGCCTTTATTTGGTTGCCTTGGAGCTTTTGTAACCACTGTGGGAGGTGTGATGTATATGCACGCATATACTGGTGGAGGACTAATGCTTTGCTTTGGGAATATTATGATTATTTACGTTATGTTTGTATGGTGGAGAGATGTAGTTAGAGAAGCTACTTATCAAGGTCATCATACTTTACCAGTTCAAATAGGTCTTCGATATGGAATGCTTTTATTTATCGTGTCTGAAATCATGTTTTTTCTAGCATTTTTTTGGGCTTTTTTTCACTCTAGCCTGGCTCCTAATGTAGAAATTGGTGCAGTTTGGCCGCCAAAAGGTATTGAAGTTTTAAATCCATGGGAAGTACCTTTTTTAAATACTGTAATTTTATTATCATCTGGAGCTGCAGTAACTTGGGCTCATCATGCAATACTTGCCGGGTACAGACAGCAAGCTATAGCTGGGTTAGTTACCACTATATTATTAGCTATTTTTTTTACAGCATTTCAAGCTTATGAATATTTGGAAGCGCCTTTTACTATTTCTGATGGTATTTATGGTTCTACTTTTTTTTTGTCGACAGGATTTCACGGTTTTCATGTTATTATTGGAACTCTTTTCTTGATAGTTTGTTTAATTCGTTTACTTAATTTTCATTTTACAAAAAAACACCATTTTGGGTTTGAAGCTGCTGCTTGGTATTGGCATATGGTAGACGTCATTTGGTTATTTTTATTTGTTTGTGTGTACTATTGGGGCGGGGCTTAAAAAAATATGTAAATGAAAGTAAGCTTTAATCAAAGAGCTTTGTTATGAAAAAACCGTTATGAAAAAACCTTTCAGGTTACTTCGTTACCAAGCTTTTTTTATTTAAATAAACTTTAAGTAAAAAATAAAGCTTTCACTTAAAGCTTGCTTAAATAGAAAATTTAATTATATAAAGTTTAATTAAATTTTAAGAAAAAGTAGAATTTTTTTTTTTTCAGAACTGTATTTTCTATGGTAATTAAAAAATTGGTCAAAGTTTAGACAGCAACAACAAGTCAATTTCGCTTTTTAGCTGATAGTTGAAAAAAATGTCATTTTTTTCTACTATTTAAGTAAGCTGGGTTAATTAAAAAGCATAGCTTTTTAATAAAAAGCTTGTAAATAAAATTCAATGTAATTGATTCCTTGTTCCAAGAATTCTTTGAATCAAATTCGCATTTTTCAAGGATTCAAAGAATTCTTCGCAGAAGGAATTTTATCAACAGAAGTATATTGTTATTGTTTAAAATTTAGTTTTTTCAAAGCTTTGGTTTGTTATGATTATAGTCTCATTCCATTTAAAGCTAAATAAAAATAGACAAAAGATTTTTATTTAGCTTTAAATGGAATGAGACTATAAAAAATCCAGCATGGTAAGCTTAAACTTTTAAAAATCTAAAGTATTTTTTATTCACATTTTCCATTTCATTCTTATTTAAGCAAATCTTAATTAAAAAAAAAGTTTTTTAATAAAAAAGCCTTTGTTGATAAAATTCCTTCTACGAAGAATTCTTTGATTCAAAGAATTCTTGGAACAAGGAATCAATATAATTGATTCAAGGATTCAAATTCGTAGAAGGAATTCTTCGTAGAAGGTAGTTTGTTTGTAAAATCTATTGACAAAGATAATTTCTAAATAAAGCTCTCATTTATATGTGACCCAAAAATATGTGACGATTTTGATAAAAAAATAGTTAAAATTAAATTACTTTTTCACTGCTTTAATTAAATTTTGTGACGTTTTAATAAAACCTGTCATATTTCTGTTTGAAAGTTTTTATAATTATAGATAAAATTAAAAATAATTGATTCAAAGAATTCTTCGTAGAAGGATTCCTTGTTCCAAGAATTCTTTGAATCAAAGAATTCTTCGTGGAAAAAATTTTATTTAGTAGTTGATAATAATAATTTTTCAAATTACTTTTTCACAAAATTATTATTATCAACTACTAAATAAATCCCGTTTTTTGTAGCAGTTCAATTATCAACTCATAAAAACTTTTAATAAAATATTTTCATGTCAGTATTTAAATTAGTTAAATAGAAAAAGTAAATATTAATTTAACCAGATTATATTTGTCTATATAGAAACAACAAAACAAAAATAAAATCAAAGTTTACAACAATGAAAACTTCGTTTCTAATTCACTTTTCTTATATTTGAAAAATGAAGTTAAATTTAGTTGCCAACAACCTTAATTAAAAATCAAAGCTTGTTAATAAAAAGATTCCCCATTGGTTGCTAAATTAAATTTAACATAGTTAAATTTAATTAAACCAAGGGTTAATTTTATTAATGACTGCGCAACGAATATAATTAAATTTTTAATTAAGCAAATAAAAAATAAAAGGTTTAAACCATGAAACAATTTAAAAGCTACAAAACAAAAATTAGTATACCAGATAACGTCAAAGTGAAAAAAAAACAAAATAATTTATTTTTCTATGGTCCGTTAGGATCAACTCAATTAAGCTTAGAAAAATTAGATGTTCTAGGAATAGCAGCTTTGCAACATTATAATGATAACTTTGCTGAAAAAAGTTTTTTTCTTACAAGTAATTCCAAACGGTTTTTTGCTTGTATATCTAATATTATCCAGAATAAAATTGTTGGAGTTTCTAGTGGGTTTTTAATAGCACTACGAATTATTGGGGTCGGCTATCGTGCAGAAATAATAAAAAAACCAAAAAATCAAATTTTATGTTTTAAAATTGGATTTAGCCATGATTTAGAGTACGCTATACCTTCATCGGTACGTGTTTTTTTATTAGAACCTACTTTAATTTGTTTGTATGGTATAGATAAAAACCAAATTACTCAAATTGCTGCCAAAATACGACAAATTAAACCGCCTTCAGTATATAAAGGAAAAGGAATTCGTTTATTAAACGAATTTGTATTTATAAAACCTGGCAAGCGTAAATAAAAATATCTGTTGAGTAGCAGCTCCGTAATTTTAAACTATTTTATAAATTTACCTAAGTTTAAACGTTGTTTAATTATTTTTAAAACTTGCTTTTAATTGCTTAATTAAATATTACAAAGTAATATTTAATTAAGCAATTAAAAGCAAGTTTTAAAAATTTGTTTTTTTATACTTATGCTACTTAGTAATTTTATAATATCTTAATCTCATCATCGAAAATAAAATCTAGCAAATTATGGTTTACTTTTTAAATACCAATATAAATCAAACTAAAAAAATAAGTGTAGCTTTATGTCAAGTGTATGGTATTGGTAAAACTTTATCATCAAAAATTTGTAACCAACTTGGTTTAAATGAAAACATTAGGCTTAGTCAACTAAATGACGCACAAATTGAAAAAATTTCTCAATTAATCAATGAAAACTTCTATTTTGGAACAGAATTAAAACAAAATTTATATAAGCAAAAAACAAGACTTGTAAGAATATCAAGTTATAGAGGCTTTCGCCACAAGCAGGGATTACCTTCTAGAGGGCAGCGTACACATACTAATGCTAACAATGCTCGTAAGTTTGCGCTAAAAAAAAATTATTAATATAATGATTAGCTTTATTACGCAAAGTGCAATTAAATTAAGCACTTAATTAAGCTTAAACTCCGTTTAAATTTAGTAACTTATCATTGAAAATTAAATTTAAATATTTTTTATTAGAATTGAAATTAAATTTAATTTCAATTCTAATAAAAAATATTTAAATTTAATTTTTCCTTTAGACTTGTATTTAAGCAAGCTTTAATTGAAAAAAAAAGTTTTTTAATTAAAAATAAATTAAATATTTTTTGTTGATAAAATTCCTTCTCTTATTTTAGAAGAATTCCTTGATTCAAAGAATTCTTGGAACAAGGAATCCTTGAAAAATGCGAATTTCAATCAATTACATTGAATTTTATTTACTGTTATAAAAATCGTAGATTTTTATTACTTGCTTAAATATTTTTTGTTGATAAAATTCAATGTAATTGAATTTTATTTACTGTTATAAAAATCGTAGATTTTTATTACTTGCTTAAATAGCCTTTGCTAGCAAGCTAGCTGTTATAAAAATCGTAGATTTTTATTACTTGCTTCGCTAGTAAATAAAAATAATTTTTCAAATTACTTTTTTACAAAGTGAATTTTATCAACTATTTATTGTTGATAAAATTTAATATAATTGGTTTAAAAAATCCTCAAGCAAGAAATTTTATCAAATAACAAAGCCACTTCTTAGAATGTCTTAGTATTCTATTAACCTTTGACGTTGCTTAAGTTTAATTAAGACAACAAAAACGTGTAAATATTTAAAACGAAATTTTTACCTGCTAGACAACAAAATGGTTTAGTTAATGGTTTAGATTTGTTATAGTATTTTAAAAAAAAAAATTAAATTATTATGCCTACCACTAATCAACTTTTCAAAAATAAGACTTGTCGTGTCAGAAAAATAAAAATTACGAAAAAACCTGCATTAATGCAGAACCCCCAACGAAAAGGTGTATGTTTAAAAGTGTACACGCGTCCACCCAAAAAGCCTAATTCGGCTTTACGAAAGTTGGCTAAAATCAGATTAACTAATTCTTTAGACGTAATTGCCTACATACCAGGAGAAGGTCATAATTTACAAGAACACTCTATGGTTTTGATTCGAGGAGGACGAGTAAAAGATTTACCTGGAGTTAAATACCGTATAATTAGGGGTAAATTAGATTTACAGGGTGTGCTGAAAAGAAAGACTTCACGATCTAAATATGGCACAAAAAAAAATAAAATTTAACATTTTTTTACACTTAAGCATTTTTAAAGCCGCGTAGCAATGCAATTGAAAAAACACATTATTTAAATTTAATAGCTATCAATATAAAAAAATGAAAAAATTTACAAACATAAAATTAGTGTATCTTTTGTAAGTTTAAATTGAAAATTTAAACTAAGCCTAGTTAAATTTTGTGATGTTTGACAAAACTTGTTTTTTGATTGCTTAATTAAATTTCATTTTTTGAGATTTAATAAAACCTGTGATAAAACTTTCATGAATGAAAGTTTTCATAACTGCCAAGTGGTAGTTTAATTAATTTTAGCTATGTTAAAATTAATTAAACCAAGGATTCAAATTCGTAGAAAAGTTACTTTTGCCTTTACTAGTTGATAAAATTAATTTTTCAGGTTACTTTTTTACAAAGTTAATTTTATTTACTAGCGAAGCAAGCCTGCAGCTAACTTGCTAGCAAAGGCTATTTAATTTATTTTTAATTAAAAAACTTTGTAAAAAAGTAACCTGAAAGGTTTTTTAATAAGCTATTTTTAAATAGTTGATAAAATTAACAAAGTTAATTTTATCAACTATTTAAAAATAGCTGTTATAAAAATCGTAGATTTTTATTACCTGCTTAAATAGTAAATAAAATTAACTTCGTTAAAATTAATTAAACCAAGGATTCAAATTCGTAGAAAAGTTGCTTTTGCCTTTGTTGATAAAATTCAATTACATTGATTGAAATTCGTAGAAGGAATTTTATCAACAAAAGCAAGCTAGCTTATTAAAAAAGCAAAGTTTTTTAATAAGCTACTGATAAAATTTTTCATAAATGAAAGGTTTTATAAATTGCTACGCCACTAAACTACTTTATTTAAGTTGGCTTTTTGCTAACAAACAACCAAAAACTTGCTAAAAATAAAAAATTGTGTTTTTTTTTTTGCGATTTTCTCAATACGATATAAAAAATGTTGCAATTTAACTTATTTAAAATAAAAAAACTGTTTAATTTCTGCTTTAGTACAAAAAAAAACTTAGACATTTTTAATAAAAAGACTTTTTAATAAAAAGTCTTTTGAAAAATTTAGCTTTAACGTAAAAAAAGTTTGAGCTTATTTTAAGTTTAGCAATCTCACTGCTAAAATTTTTTACTAATAAAGCAAACTTAAACTTTTTTATAGTAAACTATTATTAAATTGTTTTTTTTAAAAGAAAGACGTTATTTACTAAAAAGCACTTAAGTTATACTTAACTTATGCTACGCGAAAATTTTATTTTTGACGAGCTTATTGAAAACAAACATTCAGTTTTAAATATACTGAGATTTGTAAAACTACACGGTAGAAGAATTTTGTTTGTAAAAATATTTTTTTTTCAATTATTAGTAAAAATACAAACAACTAATGAGCCAAAAATTCTCTTATTGGATTGATACGAATTAAGTTTCTCTTGCTTGTTATATTTAGTTCATTAGTCTCATAATATTCTATTTTTTACTTGCAAAAACAGATTAATACAACTAGATTAAACTAAAAAAAAAAATATTTTTAGCGGCGGATATAACTTAGTCGGTCAAAGTATTAGACTGTGAATCTGAAAACACGGGTTCAACTCCCGTTGTTCGCCTTTATAAGAAAAAACATGGCTTTTGTTAGTTGATAATATTTTTAAATTCAAGAATTTTTTAAATCAATTGTATTGATTCCTTGTTCCAAGAATTCTTTGAATCAAAGAATTCTTCTAAAATAACAGAAGGAATTTTATCAACAAAGTTTAATTAGCTCATTAAAAACAAAAGTTTTTCAATAAGCTAGAAATTGAAAAAAATAATGTTTTTTTCTGTAATAATTAAACTTATAAAACCTTTTTGATTACTTTTTTACAAAACTAAAATTAAATATGAAACAATCATTAAAAACCAAATCGTTATTGAATGTAAATCCATTGTTAAATGCCAATAACAATTCTTCCGTTATAGGACTACCAGAGAAATTCATAAATTTATTAATGAAACATGGAAAAAAAGGTACAGCATATACTATTTTATATCAAGCTTTAAGTTTAGTTTACGTAAAAAATTTATCTTTAAATATCAAAAACCCAGATTTAAATGGATTTATCAAAAAAAATGCAGATAAATCTATGTTTATGAAAAAAATACTTTTACAAGCTATAGAAAATATACAGCCAAGTGTAGAAATTCGTAATGTCAAAGTTTCTGGAAGAACTTATCAGGTACCATCTATTATTTATCGAAAAAGACAACAAATATTAGCTATACGATGGATAATAGATTTCGCTAAGGAAAGAAAAAAAAAATCAAGTAACAGTTTTTCAGAATGTCTTGCATTGGAGTTGTTTGAAGCTTTAAAAAACTCTGGTAAAGTAAAGCAAAAAAAAGATAGATTACACCAACAAGCAGAGTCTAATAGAGCTTATATGCGATACAAATGGTGGTAAAAACATTAGCACGATCCAAATAATAAAGTTTATTTTTCCAAAAATACAACAAAGTTGTATGCCAGGTTTTCCAACTTATAGTAAGAAAAAACCTTTCAGGTTACTTTTTTACAAAGTTTTTTCTTATGACGAACTGAGTTTTATTTAAAAAACCTTGTTTTAAATATTTTTTGTTGATAAAATTCCTTCTCTTATTTTAGAAGAATTCTTTGATTCAAAGAATTCTTGGAACAAGGAATCAATTACATTGAATTTTCTTTACTATTTAAGCAAGCCTGCAGTAAATAAAATTCAATTACATTGAATTTTATCAACAAAAAATGTTATAAAAATCGTAGATTTTTATTACTTGCTTAAATAGTTGATAAAATTAATTTTTCAGGTTAGTTTTTTACAAATTTTATTTACTAGCGAAGCAAGCCTGCAGCTAGCTTGCTAGCAAAGGCTGTTATAAAAATCTACGATTTTTATTACTTGCTTAAATATTTTTTGTTGATAAAATTCAATGTAATTGAATTTTATTTACTATTTAAGCAAGCCTGCAGTAAATAAAATTCAATTACATTGAATTTTATCAACAAAAAATGTTATAAAAATCTACGATTTTTATTACTTGCTTAAATAGCCTTTGCTAGCAAGCTAGCTGCAGGCTTGCTTCGCTAGTAAAACGTTTATTTTTTCCGTTGTTAAAATTAAAGTGTTTACACTTCACTTTAACAACGGTTTACCGTAAAATTTAATGTTTAATTTTAGGTGTTTTTAGGTTTTTGCCTTTGCTAGTAAACAAAATAAATAAAATTTTTTCTTAACTTTTTAGTGAAATATAGGAAATAGATATGTTGTTTACAAAAAAATGTTAGTTTTTATTATTAAAATTTAAAAAAATAAATAGTTAAATTTAAAGATAAATTAATAAAAAATTTTTTTAAAAGTATGACTAATTTTATAGAAAAAGATTCTGTTAAAAGACAATTAGTAGCAAAAAATGAATTAAAACGATTAGAATATAAATCAATTATAAAAAATCAAAGAATATCTAAACAGACTAGATATAAATATATAAGTAAATTAAATAAATTAAATAAAAATAGCTCTGAAACAAAAATAAGAAATAGATGCATTTTAACTGGCCGTGGAAGAGCTGTTTATCAAATGTTTAGACTTTCTAGGATTAAATTTCGCGAATTAGCCAGTCAAGGGATGCTACCAGGAATACAAAAAGCTAGTTGGTAGTAATTGACTTTACTATAAAATAGTAAGTTTTATAGTAATTAAACCGATAAAACTTTTAAAATACGGTGTATAAATTTTACACGGTTTTTACTATTTAAGCAAGTAATAAAAATCGTAGATTTTTATTACTTGCTTAAATATTTTTTGTTGATAAAATTCAATGTAATTGAATTTTATTTACTATTTAAGCAAGCCTTAATTAAAAAACTTCGTTTTTTAATAAGCTAGCTTGCTAGCAAAGGCTGTTATAAAAATCTACGATTTTTATTACTTGCTTAAATAGTAAAAGTGTTTTTTTAAACCTAATTAAAAATAAATAGAATTTAATTTTAATTTATCTATCAAAAAACTTTATTTGTAGCGCATAATAAAAATAATTTTTATGGTTACTTTTTTACCAAGTTAATTTTATTTACAAAAGCAACCTTTGGTTTAATTAAATTTAACTATGTTAAATTTAATTTAGCAACAAATAAGCAATTCTTTTATTAAGCTTGCAAACTTAGTTTAAACTGAAAATTTAAACTTACAAAGGTTTTTTGTTAGTTAATAAAATTTGTAAAAAACTAGCCTGAAAAATTATTTTTATCAACTAGAAGTTTTTTATTTAGTGTAAACTTTATATATTATTTTTTTATTTCAATATATTTGCAAAAAAAAATTTATTTTTATGGTAAACAGATGGTTATTTTCTACAAATCATAAAGATATTGGTACGCTTTATTTATTATTCGCAGCATTTTCAGGAGTTCTTGGTACTTGTTTTTCTATGTTAATTCGTATGGAATTAGCACAACCAGGAAATCAAATATTAAATGGTAACACTCAACTGTATAATGTAATTATTACTGCTCACGCATTTTTAATGATTTTTTTCATGGTAATGCCAGCAATGATTGGTGGGTTCGGTAATTGGTTTGTACCAATTTTAATTGGAGCACCAGATATGGCATTTCCTCGTTTAAATAATATTAGTTTTTGGTTATTGCCACCTTCTTTGTTACTATTACTTAGTTCTGCACTTGTAGAAGTAGGAGCAGGTACGGGCTGGACGGTTAGTTAAATACATAGGGTATAGCCGTCGTAAAGTGGTAACATTTTACAAGAAAATTTCACTCGATGCGAGAAACTCCTCAAACACTAAAGATACTATTTTCATTTTTATATAGTATTTCATAGTATGTACTATATAGTTTTTATTTTCTAAAAATAAAAATACACGAAAAAGTAAAAATGCTTTAGACACGTGGACAATTCGCCTGAGTAGGAAATAAAAGAAATTAAAAACTTACATAAAAATATGGAAAAATTTAGAAATTTAAAAACATTTTCTAGTAAAGTTTCTACTTCTACTTTTACTTCTACTCATCAGAGACTTAATGTGAAACATGCTACTATAGATTCAGTTAGTATTCAGTTACCAAAGAAAGAATTCAATAATTGGTTAGCTGGAATGACTGATAAAGATGGAAGTTTTTCTTTTTCAATTAACAAAAAAAATTCAAAGAATTCTTCGCAGAAGGAAAATTCAATCTGGAATTGTAGTTTTAAAATAGCACAATCTACGTATAACTTAAGAGTACTTTATTTTATTAAGAAAAATTTACAGTATGGAAGCGTAAATAAAAATAGTGGAAAAAATATGGCTGAGTTTAGAATTACAGATAGAAAAACTTTAGTTAATACAATTGTTCCACTTTTTATGCATCATCCATTGTATTCTACAAAACACTATTATTTTCTAAGATGGGTGAAAGCTTTAAAAATCTTAGAAAACAATACATATACTACTGCTGAAAAAAGTGAAGTTTTAACTTTATTGAAATTAGAAACTCCTGCAGATACATATGTTTCTCCAGCTTGGAAAAAAGATGTACCAAGCAATGATTGGATATATGGATTTATAGAAGCAGAAGGTAGTTTTTTTATTACAAATAAAAGTAATTCTAGTACTAAAAATTTGCAAAATATAAATTCTAGTAATCATTTAAATGCAAGCATGAGAATGGTTCATAGTTTTGGTATTACGCAAAAATTAGATGAAATTGTTTTACAGTTTTTACGTAAAAAGTTTCATATTCCTAGTAAAGTATTACATACTAAAACAAATATTTATAAGTTAGAAACCACTAATTCTAGAAGTATTGTAAAAATACAGGAGTTTTTCTTAAATAAACTTAAAGGAGTAAAAAGTTTAGAATACAAGATTTGGGCTAGAAGTTTAAATTATAAAAAAAATAATGAAAAACTTCTAAAAATACAAAAACAACTAAGAAATATAAGAAATAAAATTTAAATATAATTTTAAAATTATATTTAGTTTTTTATAATATAATTAGTTTAAAACAACAGTAGATAGCATGATGGTATAGTCCGATCCGGTGCGAAAGCACACGGCGTAAAGCATGAAAATATATTTTTATAGTACCTATAATTATAGAATATATTTGTAGCTTTCAACATTAATGATACCCCCCTTTAAGCAGTATTGCAAGTCATTCTGGAGGAGCTGTGGATTTAGCTATCTTTAGTCTTCATTTATCTGGTATTAGTAGTATTTTGGGAGCTATAAACTTCATTACTACTATTTTTAATATGCGTGGACCTGGCATGACTATGCATAGACTTCCATTATTCGTTTGGTCTATATTAATTACTGCTTTTTTATTATTACTTTCTTTACCTGTGTTAGCTGGCGGAATCACAATGCTTTTAACAGATCGTAATTTTAATACTACATTTTTTGACCCTGCAGGTGGTGGAGATCCTGTATTATTTCAACATTTATTCTGGTTTTTTGGTTTTCCTTTACATATAAAAGTACAAATGTAAAAAAATTTTCAACATAGTTGAAACTTGTCTATGGATGGCCGCTTTTTAAGGTAACTTAAATTGTTATTACAGCACTATATGCTGGAACGGTAAAAAAAAAGAATACTCGAAATATAAGCGTTTGCATTTTTTTTTTTTTTAAAAAACCCTTTTCAAACCCTTTTCAGTGAAAATTTCTTTTTACATTATATTGTAGATTTAAATAATTTTAAAAATAATTTTTTATATAAAATATAATGTATTACCCAATCAGCAGGAAACTATTTTTAATATTATTAATCTTTTTTTTATTTTTTTCTTTTGTAGCGCAGCAATTATAAAAATCTCTGATTTTTATTACAGGTTTTATTAAATCTCACAAAGTGAGATTTAATTAGGCAATTAAAAAAATTTGTTATAAAAATTTTTATCAGCAAAAAAAAAAATATATTTAAATAAAAAATTATTTTATGGAAAAAATAGGATCCTCAGAGACTACACGTGCTGCTTGCTTACATAAAAATACACTAGTTCCTATTACAAATACAAAAAAATTTAAAAAAAGTTTAAATTATAAAATTCATTTTTCTTATTGGTTAGCTGGTTTAATTGATGGTGATGGATATCTTGGTGTTTCTAAAAAAAATTACACTAGTTGTGAAATTACTGTAGGTGAAAAAGAATTAAATTTACTTACAATAATAAAAAAAAAGCTTGGTGGAAAAATAAGTAAGCGTGTAAATGTAAAAGCATATAGATGGCGCTTACATAATAAAAAAAACATGGAAACATTAATACATAATATTAATGGAAAACTTGTTTTAGAATCAAAGAAAAATCAGTTACAAAAACTATGTGAAAAATTAGAAATTAAGTATTGTGAAAAAGCTGAATTTTCTATAAACACTTATTGGTTAACTGGTTTTTATGAAGCTGAAGGGTATTTTCATATTAATATTTGCACTTTACAATGTAACATCACACTTTCTCAAAAAACTCCTGAACTCCTAGAAAAAATAAAACTTTCTCTTGGTGGTGATATTTATTATGATAAATCTTGGCAAAAATATTTGTATTCTGCTAGTTGTTCATTAAGTTTAAATAACTGGTTTACATATTTCAGTAGATACCCATTGAAATCATGCAAAAACATTGATTTAGTACGATTCAAAAGAATTGTGCTTTATAAAGAAAGAAAGTATCATTTAAGCACCAGTGAAAATGGAAAATATAAAAATAGATTTTTTAAATTACTTGAAGTATTTAAAAAAAGAAACTATGAAAAGTAAAAGCAAGAAGATATAGTCCACAATAATTAATTTTTATTTTATATTGTATTTTTAATTACTTTCTAAATTAAATATAAAATAAATCTATGATTAAATGCATCCTGAGGTGAAAATATATGCCTCGTAATTTCGCTATTTGCTGGAATAACCTTTTTACATAAATTTGTAAAAAACAATAGAATACTTTTTCAAATAAAATATGATTCAAAGAATTCTTGGAACAAAAATATGATTTTAGTTTGAAAACCATATTTTTTAAAAAAATATGTTTAAGTAAAAATTTCTTATTGGTACAAGGTCAATCAGCAGGAAACTAAATTTTATAAAAAATACGTAATTTATTTTTTATATAGAAATACATTTAGGATCCTCAGAGACTATACGCGAAAAATATATAGCAAAAGTATTTTTATTATGTTTTTTATTTTTTCTATTTTATATTTAAAAACTTTAAAAATGAAAAAATTAAATACTTAAACTATAAAACTATTTTTTGTTGATAAAATTAATTTTATCAACTATTTAAAAATAGCTTATTAAAAAAAAAGTTTTTTAATTAAAAATAAATTAAATACAGAATCTACTTTTTTACAATACATACACAGAATTTTATGAGTATAAACATTCATAGACCTACTACATTAAAACATGTTTTAAACCAAGATTTTGGCTTTTTTTTAGCTGGTATTATAGACGGAAATGGACATTTTAGTAAAACCCCTCAATTAGTTGTTTGCTTTTATGAAAAAGATGTAAGTATAGCTTATTTCTTAAAGAAACAAATACAATATGGTATAGTTTCAAAAGTAAAAAACAAAAAAGCTTTTACGTTTGTAATTTCTCATTCATTAGGATTGCAAAAAGTATGCAGTTTAATTGTAAACAAATTGCAACATAAACAAAAAATAATTCAATATAATACTAGATTATTTTCTTTAAATAATTTCCAGTTAACTGGAAAAAAAGATTTTTCATTGTCATCAAATTCGTGGTTTGCTGGTTTTTTTCTTAGTGATGGTATTTTTCAAATAAAAATTATTCATAAAAAAAATAGAAAGCTTCCTGAAATTAGATTAGTTATTGAAATTCATCAAAAAGAAAAAGATTTACTTTTGCAAATTCAAAATGAATTTAATGGAAGCATAGGTTTTAGAGCTTCTCAAAATTCATATTATTATAATAGTGTTAATTTTGCATCAGCAAAAAAAGTTATACAATACTTTGATAAATATCATTTAATGGGATGTAAACAAACTCAATATGTACTCTGGCGAAAAGTGTATGTAAAAATCCAAGAAAATTTTCACTTAACTCAGTTAGGTGTAAAATGGATTACAAATGTAAAAAAAAGAATGAGTAATATAACACAATAAAAAAAACTTAAATAAGAAATTTACGCATAAATTTTTTATCTAATGCTATATATTAAGATAAAGTCCTATCACTAATGTAAATTAGTGGGTATTAGCAGAAAATAGTACGATTTTGCTGATCAAAGTTTTGATATATTTTAATATTACCTGGTTTCGGTATAATTAGTCACATAGTTTCAACTTTTTCAAAAAAACCTATTTTTGGTTATCTGGGAATGGTGTATGCTATGCTAAGTATTGGTATTCTAGGTTTTATTGTATGGGCTTAAACATAAAAATTAAAAAAAAATTTTGATTATTATAGCTTTTTTTTTGTAAGTTTAAATTTTCAATTTAAACTAAGCCAGTAACCACAGATTACTGCGCTATATAAATGAAAGCTGATTACAAAAGTTTTTTTTAAAGTGATGGGTCTCTTACTATGTGAATAGTAAGTAATAAATTTTGCTGTATGCTGGAATCGCCTTAGAGCTTAAAGTCCACGTATTATATTATTAATACATTGGTAAAATCTTTAAGATTGGCCAATCAGCAAGAAACTATTTTAATAATAAGAATTGTAAAAAAGTTTTTACACATATTTTATTATTTTTAGTTCATTTAAATTTAAAAATATTTATGAATAAAATAGGATCTTCAGAGACTATACGCAAAACAACTTTTAATTTTTATAATTACACAAAAAACATTGTTTCTCATAAAAAAACGATAAACGTAGATTTCTTAGAATGGTTTATTGGGTTTGTAGAAAAACACGGTAGTTTTATCGTAAGTAATAATCGTTTATTTTTTATCATTAATCAGGAACAAGAAAAAATTCTTCATAGTATTCGTACGAATCTAGGCTTTGGAAAAGTATCTACATATAAAACATATTCACGATTTATCGTGGCTGATAAAAATAATATAGATAGATTAATTTTTATTTTTAATGGTAACTTACTACTTGATAAAACAAATACTTTTTTTGTTTTTTGGCTAAATGCGAGAAATTCATATTCTATAGAAAAAATAGAGTATTTAAACAAAAATAAATTAATTTGTTTTAAAAACAATGCTTGGTTATCAGGTTTTATAGATGCAGAAAAATGTTTTAACTCAGTTAAACAAAAAGACGTTAAATGTAAAATTGGTTTTACAGTTAATTTACGTTTTATAGTAGATCAAAAAAATGAAATTTTTATTCTTGAGAAAATAAAATCTTTCTTAAAGTCTGGAAATATTCATTCACGCCATACAGTAAAAGATATGTATAGATTGGTAGTATCGCATAGAAAAAGTCATGAAATATTAATACAATATTTACATAGATATCCTCTACGTACTATTAAAAAACTATCTTATGTTCGTTTTTGTTGTATTTTAAGGTATTCATTAGATTTATCTAATTATCCATCAACAGAAAAAGGTTTGAGAAAATTAGAAAGATTAATTAAAAATATATAATTACTGAAAATTTTAATTTAAATTATTACTATATTATTTTTAGTTTAATTTAAATTATGTTTTTATAAATATAAAAGTTGAAGATAGAGTCCCGTTGTTTTACGAAAGGAAACAAAATGCGACATCACATGTATACTGTAGGATTAGATATTGATACACGTGCTTACTTTACAGCTGCCACAATGATTATTGCAGTACCAACAGGTATTAAAGTTTTCAGCTGGTTAGCAACTATGTGGGGTGGTAGCATAGAATTAAAAACTCCAATGTTATTTGCTATTGGATTTATTTTTTTATTTACTGTTGGAGGTCTAACTGGTGTAATACTCGCTAATTCTGGTATTGATATTGCATTACATGATACATATTACGTTGTTGCACATTTTCATTATGTATTATCTATGGGTGCAGTTTTTGCCTTATTTGCTGCATATTATTTCTGGATTGGTAAAATCACAGGACTACAGTATCCTGAAACTTTAGGACAAATTCATTTTTGGATTTTCTTTTTAGGCGTAAACATTACATTTTTCCCAATGCACTTTCTAGGACTTGCTGGTATGCCTAGACGTATACCTGATTACCCAGATGCTTTTGCAGGTTGGAATGCTGTAGCTTCTTACGGAAGCTATCTTTCAGTACTTGCCACAGTTTTCTTTTTCTATGTGGTATATAAAACCCTAACTAGTAACGAAAAATGTAAACGCAATCCTTGGGAAACTACTCCGGGTGTAGCTTCTACTCTTGAATGGATGGTAGGTTCACCACCAGCATACCATACTTTTGAAGAAATTCCAAGTATTAAAGGATAAATAAAAAATTCAAAGAATTCTTCTAAAATAAGAGAAAAAATTTTATTTACAAAAAACTTAAATAGTTGATAAAAGTAATTTGAAAAATTATTTTTATCAACTATTTAAGTTTTTTAATAAGCTAGCTTGTTAATAAAATTCAATTACATTGAATTTTATTAACAAAAAATAGCTGTTATAAAAATCGTAGATTTTTATTACTTGCTTAAATATTTTTAAATAGTTGATAAAATTAACAAAGTTAATTTTATCAACTATTTAAAAATATTTAAGCAAGCCTGAGGTAAATAAAAATAATTTTTCAAATTACTTTTTTACAAAGTTGATTTTATCCACTACTTAAATAGAAAAAAACACTGCTTAGAAGTAGCCTTAATTAAAAAACCTTTCAGGATTTTTTTTTTCAAAGAATTCTGCGAATTCAAGGAAGTTACTTTGTTAGGAAATTTTTTAATTTTTGACATTTTTGGCGAGGTTTTCATTACCTTTTTTAAGTAATAAAGATAAATAAGTACATACGATCAAGATAAAACATTACTTCATGTATTTGAATGAAAATTGATTCATGTTTTTTCAATAAAAAAAAGTAAAATAAATATATAATTTTTATGGATTTAGTTAAATATCTTGCAGTTTCAATGACTTTATTTTTATTAGGTATCTGGGGTATTTTTTTAAATAGAAAAAATATTATAATAATGTTAATGTCTATTGAATTAATGCTTTTAGCAGTTAATATGAATTTTTTACTTTTCTCTGTTTATTTAGATGACTTGATAGGTCAATTATTCGCTTTATTGGTGCTTACAGTGGCCGCAGCAGAGTCTGCTATAGGATTAGCTTTGCTAGTAATATATTATCGTGTTCGTGGTACCATAGCTGTAGAGTTTATAAATTTAATTAAAGGTTAATATTTTATAGTTTATATTGTTTTTTTGCTTTGTTATATAAATCCTTCAAAAATACGAATTTGAATTTTTGTTAAAAGAATTCTTTGATTCAAAGAATTCTTGGAACAAGGAATCAAAGATTTTTATCAGCAAAAAAACAAATGCACTTAAATATTTAAAGCTGAACTAAATAATTTTTGCTGATTGATAAAATAAAACTTCGTTTCATTTTATTTACTATTTAAGCAAGTAATAAAAATCTACGATTCAAATTCGTATTTTTCAAGGATTTTTATAACATTTTTTGCTAGTTGATAAAATTAACAAAGTTAATTTTATTTACTAGCTTATTAAAAAACCTTTCAGGTTACTTCGTTACGAAGTTTTTTAATTAAAAATTGCTTAAATAGTAAATAAAATTTTTTTTCTTATTTTAGAAGAATTCCTTCTACGAATTTGAATCCTTGATTCAAATAAAATAAGAAAAGGAATTTTATCAACAAAAAATAACCTAATTCAAAAGCTATGCTTTTTAATAAAAAAATTGTTTAAACAGTGCAACGCTTGAGTAAAAACTTATGTATTTTTTTATCAGTTTAATTTAAAAAATTAAACTGTAAGAATTATTGTTTGCTATTTAATTAGTAAAATTAAGAAAAAATTCAATTTATTACAACAAATATTAAAAAGAAAAATTTATGTCATTATCACTTAGTGAAATTTCAGTTTTACTTGAACAAAAAATATCAAATTCTTATTCTAAATTAAACATTGATGAAATCGGACGAGTTTTATCTATTGGTGACGGTATTGCCCGTGTATATGGTTTAAATAAAATACAATCAGGAGAAATGGTAGAGTTCCACAGTGGAGTAAAGGGTATGGCTTTAAATTTAGAAAATGATAACGTCGGAGTTGTGCTTTTTGGTGGAGATAATGCCGTTAATGAAGGCGATATTGTAAAACGTACTGGTAATATTGTGGATGTGCCTACAGGAAAAGGTACATTGGGACGTGTAATGGATGCTTTAGGCAACCCTATTGATGGCAAAGGAGCATTAAAAAACGTTACTCGTTCACGTGTAGAGGTAAAAGCTCCAGGTATTATTGCTCGTAAGTCTGTTCATGAGCCTATGCAAACTGGATTAAAAGCTGTGGATAGTTTAGTTCCTATTGGAAGAGGTCAGCGTGAGTTAATTATTGGTGACCGTCAAACAGGAAAAACTGCCATTGCTATTGATGCGATGTTAAACCAGAAAATAGTAAATCAATCTACAGATGAATCTAAAAAACTTTATTGTGTTTATGTTGCCATTGGTCAAAAAAGATCTACTGTAGCTCAGTTAGTAAAAATTCTTTCTGAAGCTAAAGCATTAGAATATTCTATTATTGTAGCGGCTACAGCGTCAGACCCAGCACCCTTACAATTTTTAGCTCCTTATTCAGGATGCGCTATGGGAGAATATTTTAGAGATAACGGAATGCATGCGTTAATTATTTATGATGATTTAAGTAAACAAGCAGTTGCTTATCGTCAAATGTCTTTATTATTGCGACGTCCACCAGGACGTGAAGCGTTTCCAGGAGATGTTTTTTATTTACATTCACGTCTTTTAGAAAGAGCTGCAAAAATGTCTGATCAAGCTGGAAGTGGGTCATTAACTGCTTTACCAGTTATTGAAACACAAGCTGGAGATGTATCTGCTTATATTCCTACAAACGTAATTTCTATTACTGATGGACAAATTTTCTTAGAAACTGAATTGTTTTATAAGGGAATTAGACCTGCTATTAATGTAGGACTTTCAGTGAGCCGTGTAGGGTCTGCTGCTCAACTTAAAGCTATGAAACAAGTGGCTGGTACTTTAAAATTAGAATTAGCTCAGTATAGAGAAGTTGCAGCTTTCGCTCAATTCGGATCAGATTTAGATGCCGCTACTCAATATTTATTGAACAGAGGAGCTAGATTAACAGAAATGCTGAAACAAGGACAATTTGCTCCAATGGATATTGAAAAGCAAGTCGTAATTGTATATGCTGCTACGAAAGGGTATTTAGATAAAATGAATGTCTCTGATATTTCTAAGTTTGAACAATCTTTATTGAAAGAAGTTGATTCTGAAATTTTGAAAACTATTCGTGAAGAAAAATCTATTTCTGACGAATTAGATAGAAAATTAAAAAGTTTTTTTGATAATTTTACTGAAAAATTTTTGGCTTCAAGATAAGTTTCAATAAATTTCATTTTTGACATTTTGCTAGTAGCGCAGTAGTAAATAAAATTAAGTTTTCAGGTTATAAATAAAATGATTTCATAGAATTTATCAACTACGAAGTGAATTTTATTTACTGCTGCCCTACTAAAAGTAGATAACTAACATACAACGTTATTAAACATTACTGGTAATACAGAAGTTAAAAATAAAATATTTTAAAAAATCAAGTTATAGGAAATAAATTACAGGTTTAAATAAAATTTATTTAAATGTTTTATTTAATATAAAATGATACACAGTATTAATATTTAGCGTACCATGTAAAATTATATTTAAATAGTTTGGTATAGATAATGTATAATATTTACCTATAAAATCATATTCAATAGTTTGGTATAGATAATATATAATATCTATTTATTATTGAAATATTTTATTATTAGTTAATTTCTAGTAGTAAATAAAATGTTTTCACAAAAAACATTTTATTTACTATATAAGCAAGCACATAAAATATTTTCACAAAAAACATTTTATTTACTATATAAGCAAGTACATAAAATGGTTTCACAAAAAACATTTTATTTACTATATAAGCAAGTAGATAATATAAAACTATGTTTTATTTTATCTACTTGTCGTTGATAAAATAAAACTATGTTTTATTTTATCTACTTGTCGTTGATAAAATGGTTTCTATGAAACCATTTTATCAACGACTGCGCGACAAAGCTATAAAAAAAAAGATTCTTTATGAAATTACTTAATACTTCCAACTTTTTAGTTTTGTTAGTTATATCAGTTATATTTTTTTTTTTATAATTTTGTATTTCATGGATCCGATACCAATTTTTTATTTATGGTTCTTAAATTTATGTTGGTTTTAAGTTGTTTAAATTTTGTTAAAATTTTGCTATTGAATTTTTTTCCAAAAAAATATCATAGTTGGGTAATTAAAATACATTCTGCTATTTTAATCTGTTATTTTCTTTACCTTGGAAATTTCATTGGTGTGTTTACCGTTTCAGTTGTTTATTGTCTTCCGAACTTATCCGGAACATTAAAAAACGCTAGTGAATCCAGAGATAATAACTCAATTACAGCAAAAAATGGTTCAGGGAATCAGTCTGGTACCGAAGATAGTGTTCAACAAACTCTACATGTTCAAAACAATCCCACAGTTGGTACTATCAATATGGGTGATCCCAATGCTGCTGGGAATCTTTTAGCTGGCGGAGCTATGGCGGCTGGACTGACTATTGCAGTGACTATGCCAGGGGGTGCAGTGCCGAAAGTTGCTGCGCTTGCAATAAGTTCAATAACTGCTATAGGGTTAGCGAATGGTGGAAGTGCATTAAGAGAATTAAATCAAACTTTTAATGAGATAGCACCAATTATTCAAGACGCTTTACGGGACCCTCAATCTAGTTTATATAAACACGGAAGTGGGAGTGGGTTTCCTTCAAGTCCGGTAGCAAACTCGGTTTCAGAGACAGGTATAGTAGAAAAATTAAGTGATTTTGTTACTCCAACTGTAGTAAATAACCCAATTGTAGATTTTTCAAGTCATTTTTCACTTTTGTTAGGTATTGTACTTGTTTTAAATCTCTACGTATTATTAACGTTGACATTTAGAGACCCAATTGTCCAAAAAATAACAGAAAAACTTTCTAAATATGGCAAAATTGGTTTTGTTATCACAAAATATATTGAATTTTTAACAACCTTTAATCGTTATGTTTTAATTATGGCTTTAGCTTGGTGTATTTCTGTGTTATATGTTTTAATAACTTGGATGGGAATACTTGGTTCAATGAGTTTTTTATCCAGATAAATTATTTACTAGTAAATTTTTGAAACTCACATTAAAAATACAAGTTTAATTTTTTAAATTTCCCCGTGAACTCACGGAAATTTCCCTAGTATTTTTAATGTGAGCTTGAATTTTTCACTAGCGCAGTAGTTGATAAAATGGTTTCATAGAAACCATTTTATTTATAACCTGAAAATTTAATTTTATCAACAAACTAGCTGTTATAAAAATCCTTTATTCAAATTCGTAGAAGGATTTTTATTACTAGCTTATTAGAAAACCTTAACTAAAAAGCTTTTCAAGTTACTTGGTTATAAAGCTTTTTAATAAAAACTTACTTTGTTACCAGCTTGCCTTTGTTGATAAAATTCTTTCTACGAATTTAAATCAATTACATTGATTTAAATTCGTAGAAAGAATTTTATTTACTATTTAAGCAAGTAATAAAAATCGTAGATTTTTATTACTTGCTTAAATAGTAAATAAAATTAACTTTGTAAAAAAGTAACCTGAAAACTTAATTTTATCAACTATTTAAAAATATTTAAGCAAGTAATAAAAATCTACGATTTTTATAACAGCTATTTTTTGTTGATAAAATTCAATTACATTGAATTTTATCAACAAAAAATATTTAAAAATATTTAAGCAAGTAATAAAAATCTACGATTCAAATTCGTAGAAGGAATTTTATCAACAAAGGCAAAGTTTCTCAATTAAAAATTGCATAAACAAGAAAAAAAGTTATTTTTTTTTGTAGTAGAAAAATTTTTTAATGATACTAAACTTTAATAACGTTTTAATTAAATTTAAGTTGCCTTTGCTAGTTGATAAAACTCGTTGTTGTTACAACTGTTTTAATCAATTATATTGATTGAAATTCGTAGATTTTTATTACTTGCTTATATATTTTTTGTTGATAAAATTCCTTCTGTTATTTTAGAAGAATTCTTTGATTCAAAGAATTCTTGGAACAAGGAATCCTTGAAAAATGCGAATTTCAATCAATGTAATTGTTTCAAGTTCGTAGAAGGAATTTTATTTACTATTTAAGCAAGTAATAAAAATCTACGATTTTTATAACAGCTAGCTTGCTAGCAAAGGCTGTTATAAAAATCCTTCTACGAATTTGAATCGTAGATTTTTATTACTTGCTTAAATAGTAAATGAAATGAAACACCGTTTCATTTTATTTACAACTACTGAAAAAAGCTTTGGTTGATTTATTTGATAAAAAAGAAAGTTAATAAATAATATTAAAATATTATTTTAGATATACTACTCACAATATAGTGTTTAAAAATAAAATATATTAATATAAAAAAATCAAGTCATAGGACATAAAATATATTTTTAAATAAAATATATTTTATTTAAAAATAAAATATATTAATATCAAAAAATCAAGTCATAGGACATAAAATATATTTTATTTAAAAATAAAATATATTAATATCAAAAAATCAAGTCATAGGACATAAAATATATTTTATTTAAAAATAAAATATATTAATATCAAAAAATCCAGTCATAGGACATAAAATATATTTTTAAATAAAATATATTTTTAAATAAAATGAATTTTAGTGGAATACAATGTAAAATGTGCAATATCATAAAAAAAGTACAATATCAGGATTATAATACCTAACATGGATTCGTAAACAATATTTATTATGTAGCATAAATTCACGTATAATTAGTTATTATAAATTATATTGGAATGGTATACTTAAATCTTTTACTAGTGGTTGTTTTAGCTATGACATTATTTATTGCTAATTAAATACGTTATTAGTAACTGATTTAATCACACTTACTATTTAAAGCTCGTAGTTATAAATAAAATAAGAAAATAAAATTCAGTGTAATATATGGCATGGAGCGGATAGCTTGGCAAATGAAGTATAAGACGTTAAACGCAACGAAACGCCATGAGGAGGCGCGTAAACCCTGAGATTCATGGATTTCTTTTTGGAAAACCAAAAAATTCTATCAACTTAGTGAATTGAAACATCTTAGTAGCTAAAGGAATTTAAATCAACCGAGACTCTGTGAGTAGTAGTGAACTAAAGCAGACTAGGCCTTGTAGTTTTATTTTTTAGCCTAAAATAATAAAAACCTATAGTTTTTATTTATTTCTGAAAATCTTGATTTATGTATACCATAAATTTTCCTTTGCTGATAAAAATCTTTTATTTTTATAACAAAGCAAGGATTCCTTGTTCCAAGAATTCTTTGAATCAAAGAATTCTTCGTAGAAGGATTCCTTGTTCCAAGAATTCTTTGAATCAAAGAATTCTTCGTAGAAGGAAAAAGTAGTAATTTAAATTACTGTTTATAAGAATTTTAATTTGTATAAAAAACATTAAAAAGTAAAATAGCGGAAACTCTTGCCAAAGAAGGTGAAAGCCCTGTAGATGTTTTTTAGTTTAATTAAATTTTTATACTTGAAAAAAAATAAAAACTCATTGAGTAAAACGAGAAATTTTTCTTGTTTGAACATAGGGGGACCACCCTCTAAGCCTAAGTATTATCATTTGACCGATAGTGTACAAGTACCGTGAGGGAAAGATGAAAAAGAACCCTAAAAAGGGAGTGAAAAAGATCTTGAAATTCCATGCCTACAATCAGTCGATGCTTAACTATATCTACAAATAGATACGAATAAGTAACGGCGTACCTTTTGCATAATGGGTCAGCGACTAAATAAATTGAGCAAGCTTAAGCTGGTAAGTGGAGGCTTAGTAAACGCGAGTTTTAATAGTACAAAAAAAGTTCTATTTATTTGACCCGAAACCGAGTGATCTAGCCATGAGCAGGTTGAAAAAACGGTAACACGTTTGGGAGGACCGAACCCACGTTTGTTGCAATAAACGGGGATGACTTGTGGTTAGGGGTAAATAATAGATTAATTGGCGTTTTTGCCCCGTAAAAAAGTGATTTTTTATAATATACTGACTCATAACGGTGAAACCTAAAATACACAATTTTTTTTTACATAGATTTTATGTAAACTGTATCATGGCAATACCGTGGGAAGTTTTTTAATTGAGAAAACAAAAAGTAAATAATAATTAAAAGAAAATTTTTTACTTTTATGTATATTTTTATAATATACCGTTAAAATAACCCCGTAACGACTGATCTGAAAAGAAAGGCTTTAGTGTTAACATTAAGGCAACACGTCAGCACTTGTATGTTTTCAGCATTTTATGGTATTTTTAAAAATTTAATTTTCATGACAAAAAAACTACATAAATGGCATATTGCAGGCTTATTTAATACGGATGGTGGCTTTTCTTTGCATTTTGAAGAAAATAAACAAAGTAAGTTTAAATATCGCATTATGCCAGTAGTTTCATTAACACAACATAAAAATTCTAAAAATGTTTTACAGCTAGTTAAACTTTATTTTAACTGTGGAGAAGTAGTAAAACAAAATCAAGATTGTTTTCAATTTAAAATAAAAAGTAGAAAAATAATTTTAGAAAAAATTATCCCTTTTTTTACTAAATATAAATTAATTGGATTTAAATCTACTCAATATGCAATTTGGAAAACTTTAATTTTGCTTATGCAAGAAAAATTCCATTTGTGTATTCAGGGGTTTTACATTTTCACTAGTATAATTTTATTAATTAATAGATTTCCTAGTAGAAAAATAAAGCTTGAAAACATACTTATTTCTCACGAGAAAAAATATGGAAATTGTAAAGTAATATATTCAGAAAAATTAAAAAGTTTAATTTATTTATTTTTATTGACACAAGATTACAATAAACAAATGAAAAAATTAAATAATTTTTTTGTAGCAGGACTTATAGATGGTGACGGTGGTTTTTCACTTTCTTTTTTTAAAACTAAAACAATTAAGCCTAGCTTTTATTTTAGTCAAGAAAGTAAAAACATTTTTTTGTTTATTTTATTACAAAATTTTTTTAATGGTGGAAAAATTTATAATATTGGTTTTTCTTACCATTTTTTTGTAATTTCAGATAGAAAAACTATCATAGAGAATGTTATTCCATTTTTTGAAAAATATAGTTTACATACTGAAAAAAAAATCATTTTAAGATTTTTAAACGCGTAATATATAAGTTAGAAATAAAAGCTGATTTATTTGCGTTTGAAAATAAAAAATTGATTGAATTGTGTTATGAAATGAATTTGCAAGGTAAACGTCGTAAAAATAAAAATAGATACCTACCAAATGAGACAAGTTGAAGGTATAGTCTAACCTAGAATGAAAGTTTTAGATAAATTGGAAAAGCCAATCGAACTCGGAAATAGCTGGTTTTCTGCGAAATCTATTGAGGTAGAGCATAATTTGAATTTAAAAAAAGGTAGAGCACTTTATAGGTAAGGGTGGCCCAAAGCTTTACCGATCCTACGAAAACTCCGAATATTTTTTAAAATAAATTAAAGACAGACTTTGGGTGCTAAGGTCCAAAGTCTAAAGGGAAACAGCCCAGATCGTATGCTAAGGTCCCAAAGCTATAGCTTAGTGGTAAAGGATATTAATGAGCGAAAACAACCAGGAGGTGGGCTTGGAAGCAGCCATCCTTTGAAGAAAGCGTAATAGCTCACTGGTCTAGCTTATTGGTGCTTAAAATGTAACGGGGCTCAAGCTATACACCGAAGCAACGATGATTAATTATAAGCTATAATTAATCAGGTAGCAGAACATTCTGTAAATCACAGAAAATAAATTGTAAAATTTTATTGGAGATATCAGAAGCGAAAATGCTGACATGAGTAACGTAAAATTCTGTTAAATTCAGAATCGCCGAAAGTTGACGGTTTTCTACACACCGTAATTCAGTGTAGAGTTAATCGGCCCCTAAAAATTATACGAAAGTAAAAAAATGTTTACTATGTAAATTTTTTGATAACTTGTTATTAAAAAACAAAGTTTTTTGATGGGTAAAGATTTTTATTATCTTATGATTTAAAGTGACGAAAAAAAACTAAAAAACTATGACAATTATTGGATAATTATTTATAGCTTTTTTTTTTCCTGGAAAAAACTTTGAAAAAATTCACCGTACTTAAACCGACACAGGTCAACAAGTTTAGTAAACTAAGGCGTAGGAGAAAACTATATTTAAGGAACTCGGCAAATTACCTTTGTAACTTCGGAAAAAAAAGGACCTTTGAAAATAGTATTTTATCTTAAAATTAAGTTAAAAATGCTTTTTTTTAAGGTGTCACAATTCAAGGGGTGGCGACTGTTTAATAAAAACACAGGACTCTGCAAAGTTTAAACACTAAGTATAGGGTCTGACACCTGCCCGGTGCTAGAAATTCAAGGAAAAAGGTGAGAAAACATTTTTTATTTTACTATAAAAAATGATTTCAGGCTGGAAACTTAAGACCTAGTAAACGGCGGCCGTAACTCTAAAACAACCGTTGGAGTTGTAAAATTTGGCTAAATGCTGGAAAATCTTGACAAATGAAAAAAACCCACGCTACGATTCAAACAACTACAGTATAACTGTATTGGGTAACATGAACGTGACAATGCGGATTTTATTGAAAAAATTAGGGTAGAGACAATCAGCAGGAAAGATTATATTTAATTTAAAAAAGTTTAATTTAAAATGAAATTAAATACTAAAAATCAAGCAAGCTTTTTAAAGTGTTTTCCTAATAAGCGTATTTTTTCTGGTATACTGTGCTACCTTTTTTAGAAACAAATAATTTTCATTTAAACAAAATACCTATTAAGAAAGCATATTATATTGTAGGATTTGTAGTGGATAAAATTACACGTAGTGTAATTTTATTTACGATAATAAAAATCTACGATTTTTATAACAGCTATTTTTTGTTGATAAAATTCCTTCTCTTATTTTAGAAGAATTCTTTGAATCCTTGAAAAATGCGAAGAATTCCTTGAAAAATACGAATTTGAATCCTTGAATCCTTGAAAAATGCGAATTTCAATCAATTACATTGAATTTTATTTACTATTTAAGCAAGCCTTAATTAAAAAACTTCGTTTTTTAATAAGCTAGCTTGTTAGCAAAGGCTGTTATAAAAATCTACGATTTTTATTACTTGCTTAAATAGTAAATAAAATTAACTTTGTAAAAAAGTAACCTGAAAGGTTAATTTTATCAACTATTTAAAAATATTTTTGATAAAATTCCTTCAAAAATGCGAAGAATTCTTTGATTCAAAGAATTCTTGGAACAAGGAATCCTTCAAAAATGCGAATTTGATTCAAAGAATTCTTGGAACAAGGAATCAATATAATTGATTCAAGAATTCAAATTCGTAGAAGGAATTCTTCGTAGAAGGAATTTTATCAACTAGAAAAATTAAGCATAAAATTAAATATAAAATCCTCAGAGACTACACGCCAAACGTAAAGAAGTTATGTAGTTTCTTTATGATGATATAGTCCGATCTTTATGGAGACATAAAGGGTAAACATATACAAATATACGTGTTTTTACCGCTTTGTAAATAAAAATTTTTTAATTTTTGCTCTACAAAACAATAACAAAGTTAACATATTTAATGGACGGTCCTAAGGTAGAAAAGCTGCCTTACTTTCTAAGTGATTAGAAATACGAAATCTTACCATATGCGGGAAAACCTTAAAAACTTTAGTACCATACATACTATTGTGTGGTAACAATCTAAAGTATAGAATTATTTAGTACATTATATACAATATTAATAGTATTAAAAAAATGAAAATAGACGATCCGCAGGAAAGACTAGTTATACTAAAAAAATTGTGTTTTATATACAATGAAAACTATAATTAGAATCCTCAGAGACTTAACGTAAGATTACTTGAAAAATATACTACATTTTTTAATATACATATTATTTTTATGGAAATTTCAAACGGTTGGATAACTGGCTTTGTAGATGGTATGGGTGTTTCTATGTTTCAATTGTAAAAAATTACCCTAGACCACAACTAATAATTGGTGCTTCACAAAAAGATAAAAATTTAATGATTTTTCTGCAGAAGTATTTACAATGTAAACATATTAGAGTACGCAAAGATAATTTTGTTATTTTTACAGTAAGCAGCAGTAAAGATTTTCAGGAAAAAATTTTTCCTAAGCTGGTTACAAAAACAAATAGAAGTTTACTTAAAACAATTAAACGAATTTTTTTTCAAAAATTCAGAAAAATTGTGTTGCTTATTCTAGAAAAAAAACATTTCCATTTTTCTGGTATGGAAACTATACTTAAATTAAAGCTTTTTATAAACAATTCTATATTAAAACATTTTAATAAAAATAAAAGATTTTTATAACTAGCTAATTAAAAAACTTTTTTTTATTAAATTTAACATAGTTAAATTTAATTTATAAGTAACTCGTAGTAGTTGGTAACATTACACGTAGTGTAATTTTATTTACAATAATAAAAATCTCCGATTTTTATAACAGGTTTTATTAAATTTAACACAGTTAAATTTAATTATTTAATTAAAAAAAGTTTTTTAATAAAAAATTGTCGTTGATAAATTCTATGAAAACATTTTATTTATAACGTTTGTAAGTTTTAATTTTTTTAGTAGAGCATTAAAACTAAGCCTAATTAAATTTAACATAGTTAAATTTAATAAAACCTTCGGTAAATGTAGTTGATAAATTCTATGAAATCATTTTATTTAGAACCTGAAAACTTAATTTTATTAACGACAAAAGGTAAATAAAATTCCTTCAAAAATGCGAAGAATTCTTTGAATCAATTATATTGATTTTTTCTACGAAGAATTCTTTGAATCAAAGAATTCTTCGCATTTTTGAAGGAATTCTATCAACTAGTAAAATTCCATAATATAACATAGAATTCTATTTTTGTAGTAGGTTTTATTCAAGTAAAAGATAAAGTCCGGTCTTTATGGAGACATAAAGCAGTATTTTTTTATTTTTTATATAAAAAAAGAAACAACATATACAAGCGAAATTCATTGACATCTAATTAGTGTCCTGCATGAATGGTGTAACGATTGCCCTGCTGTCTCAAATATAGACTCCGTGAAATTGAATTCTCCGTGAAGATGCGGAGTACCCAAAAGTAGACGGTAAGACCCTATGCACCTTTACTATAACCATGCATTGGAAAAAAGTATAAAATGTGTAGGATAGGTGGGAGCTATACATATTTTTTAGAATTTTATAGCAATCTTGAAATACCACTCTTTTTATATTTTCTTCCTAACCTTTAAACATAGGAACATTGTATGGTGGGTAGTTTGCTTGGGGCGAGCGCTTTAATAAAATGGAGCCTTTTCATAGCAATATGATTAGCAAATTTGGCTATATGCTGGAACATCCGTGCTTAAAATTGAAAAAATTATGTTACGATTTTTCAAAAAAAAGCTGCAGTATCCAAAAACATTAAATATTATTTTGTTTTAAACATGAAATAATAAATAATAAAAGTTTTTTGGTGCGGACAATCAGCAGGGAAGTTTATTATAACTTTATTCAAATTTCTATAATAAAGTATAATATAACCCCTCAACGACTAAACGCCAAATATGCTTTTTTTTATAATAATATAACAATATAAAAAACAAGCATAATGATATAGTCTGAACTTAACAGCGATGTTAAGAGTTATAAAAATTTATAACCTTTATTTAAATTTAAAAAAATCTTTACATTTAAACATGCCTTAAATAGTTGATAAAATTAATTTTTCAAATTACTTTTTTACAAAGTTAATTTTATCAACTATTTAAAAATAGCTTATTAAAAAACCTTTCAGGTTACTTTTTTACAAAGTTTTTTAATTAAAAATAAATTAAATATTTTTTGTTGATAAAATTCCTTCTGCGAAGAATTCTTTGAATCCTTGAAAAATGCGAATTTCAATCCTTGAAAAATGCGAATTTGAATCCTTGAAAAATGCGAATTTGAATTTTTCAAAAATGCGAATTTCAATCCTTGAAAAATGCGAATTTGATTCAAAGAATTCTTGGAACAAGGAATCCTTGAAAAATACGAAGAATTCTTTTAATCAATGTAATTGATTCAAGGATTCAAATTCGTATTTTTCAAGGAATTCTTCGCATTTTTCAAGGATTCAAAATCGCATTTTTCAAGGAATTTTATTTACTATTTAAGCAAGCCTTAATTAAAAAACTTCGTTTTTTAATAAGCTAGCTTGCTAGCAAAGGCTGTTATAAAAATCGTAGATTTTTATTACTTGCTTAAATAGTAACATTAAACACTTAATTAAAAAATGTGCGATAATATAGTAGAAAAAAAACTTAAAACTAGAAGTGCAGAATTAATTAAGATGAAAAAAAATCTTAAGCTAAATTTAATGCAAAAAAAAGTATTACCTGGAATTCTTCTAGGAGATGCATACTTATATACTCAAGATAGTGGTAAAACCTATTTCTTACATATTTATCAAAGCGAAAAACATAAAGAATATGTTTTCCACTTATATGAATTATTTAAGGAATGGTGTTTAAGTACACCTAAAACTATTGAACATACGTATAAAAGTAAGGTGTATAAAGGAAAAAAAGCTACTATGATTAGTTTTAAAACTATAAGTAGTGTAAGTTTTAGGTTTTATGCACAAATTTTTACAAGTAAAGATAAAGATATAAATAAAACTAATACAGTAAACTTAACGAAAAAAGTACCAAAACTTATTCATCGTTGGTTAACTCCAATAAGTATAGCGTATTGGTTTATGGATGATGGAAGTATTAAAGATAAAAAAAGTAAAGCTGTTTATTTTAATACGCAAAAATTTTCACTTCAACAAGTAAATCTTCTTTGTGATATTTTAAATAGTAAATTTAATTTAATAGCTAAGCCTGTAAAAAAAAAAGAAAAATATCAAATTTATATTTCTGGCAAAAGTTATGAAACTTTAACAAATTTAATATATCCTTATTTAATAAAAGATATGCTTTATAAATTCCCAACATAAAAAATATGTTTTACTTTTTTTTTTCTTATTATTGTATACAGTTTGTAAATTTAAATAAAGTAACAAAATTGCCTAAAAAGTAACGGAAGCGTGCGAAGGTAAGCTCAAACTGGTCGGAAATCAGTTGTAGAGCGTAATGGTACAAGCTTGCCTGACTGCGAGACTTACAAGTCGAGCAGAGACGAAAGTCGGCCATAGTGACCCGGGAGCACCACGTGGAAGGGCTCTCGCTCAACGGATCAAAGGTACGCTAGGGATTAAATGTTAGTCCTGCTTATAGGTGACTATAAGTGTAAAATCGGGTGAATTGCAAGAACCCTAAGTAAATATATAAGGGAATTTGCAGCGAAGTCTACCGAATAGTTTTATAATAGGTAAGTAGAAACGTTCAACGACTAGAAAGTGAGGATAACTAACCAATACTCTTTCCACGAGCGCCCGACAACTTTAAAACTAGTATTTTTATAGCATTATGGTTTACTACACAAAACAAATCCCAGAAAATCTTACATTATCAGATAGATTATTAGAAATTTCTATTGGTGTTTTGCTTCAAGACGCAAGTATTCAAAAAAACACGAGTAAATCTAAAGAAAAATATCGTTTAAAATTTTTACAAAGTGCTAAACATAAAAAATATATTTATCACTTACATTCAGAATATAGCGACTATGTTATCTCAAAACCTTTTTTTAATAGTGAAAGAAATACATATTCTTTTCAAACAGTTTTTCATTCTGAATTTAACGTATTAGCAAATATGTTTTTAGATAGCAGCAAAAAAAAAAGCATACGTTGTTTTTTCATTAAAAATACTATTTCTCCAATATCGTTAGCGTATTGGTTTATGGATGATAAAGGTCGTTTGTCGTATAATAAAGATTATGTTCGAAAAGGCATAGTTTTTAATACACAAGGGTTCACATTTAATGAAGTGAAAATACTTTCTGAAAATTTAAATAATAAATATAATTTAGAGACCTGGGTAAAAGAAAATAAAAAAAAACCAATAATTGCTATTTCTGGGAAAAAATATAAGGAAATCGAAAAATTGATTTCGCCTTATGTAATTCCTAGCATGAAATATAAATTACCTTTTTCTAGTAAAGAAAATACGGTAAATAAAGTTGATGACATAGTCTGACCTTTAAGGAAACTTAAAGAAATAAAAGATAAAAAGCTTTTATGTTAACAATGTGAACAGGCTAATGACTCCCAAGAGCTCATATCGACGGAGTCGTTTGGCACCTCGATAAACATAAATGTCGAGTATAAAACGGGTGAATTGTCAAGAAACTCTTTATTAAATACAAATGCACAAAATAAAGACAACTTGCAGCGAAGTTCATTTCGACATTACTAAAAATTTTAAAAAATTAGTATGAAATGAGAACGTTCAACGACTAGAAAGTGAGTTATGTCAACAATAATCTTTCCACGAGCGCCCGTTAATTTTTTTTTTTAAGCTTTACGATTTTTTAATGAAACTATTTTTAAAAAATAGTTAAAAATTAAAATAAACTAATTTAATTAATATATGACAAAAAATATTAATAATATAAAAAATAAGTATCATCTAAATTCAAAATACTGTTTAGATTATAAAAATACCTTTTTTACCACAACATGTTTTTGATGTTGCAATAGGTATGATTTTAGGTGATGCATCTATGTATAAAGTTAGTCGTGAAGCATATATCAAATTTCAGCTATAAACAAAAACTTTTTTCTTTCTTTAGAGCATTTGTTTAATATTTTCGGAAAATATGTTTTTATGGAAAAACCTGGTAAATGTTTTTATTTATCAGTTTTACATAAAGAAAAAGTAAAAAGTTTTTGGTTTAAAACGTTTTCACATTCAAGTTTTACACAATTATTTAATTTATTTTATAAAGAAACTATATATAATAGTAAACTTTGTAGAAAAAAGAAAATATCAGAAAATCTAATTAAAAATTATTTAACTTTTAAAAAGTTAGCATATTGGATAATGTGTCATGGTTCTCTACAAAAAAATAAAAAAACTATTATATTACATACTCAAGGATTTACTTTTAAAGAAAATCATATTTTAAGCGCAGAGCTAAATATGATTTTTAAATTAAATACCAAATTCACATAAAAGTAAATATTACGTAATTGAAATTCCAGCAAAAAACAGTGTATGCGTTTTAAATTTAATAAATTTATATATAATAGATTCCATGAAATATAAATTACCTTGTTTGTTATTTGTAGAAAAAAAAATTAAAGACATAGTCTGAGCTAATTTGTGAAAATTAGAAGTTTAAGATAAAAAGCTTAAACGGTAACATATCTGGTCGACTCATCACATCCTGGGGGTGAAGAAGCTCCCAAGGGTTCGGCTGTTCGCCGATGAAAGTGGTACGTGAGTTGGGTTTAGTGCGTTGAGAAACAGTACGGATCCTATCTTTTTTGGGTGTACACACTATATTAGTTTTACCGTAATTAATATAGGAAAAATTGAAAGAGCCATTCTCTTGTACGAGAGGACCGAGAATGATTAACCTCTGGTGAACCAGTTGTCGTGCCAATGGCAAGGCTGGGTAGCTACGTTAAGATGAAATAACCGCTGAAAGCATCTTAAGCGGGAAGTTCTATCTTAAAACCAATTTTTAATGTCGTGGAAGACTACCACGTTGATAGGCAACAAGTGTAGGTATAGTAATATATAAGCTTAGTTGTACTAAAACACTGAATTTTTTATTTTAATTGTAGTGCAGTTACTAAAAAATAAACCTAGTTGAAATAAATTTAATAAAATCAAAAATTTAGTTTTTCAAACTTAAATTTTTGGTTTAAACTTATACAAAAGTAAAAAATAGTATTTAAGATAATTTTATATTTTATTTTAATTAAAATACATTTTTAAGCATAGAATTCTGTTGTATGTTTAACGAAGTCAGGTTGGTAAAAAAAACTTTGTAACGAAGTAACCTGAAAGGTTTTTTTACCTACCAGGTTTTTCTTTGAAAAACATTCAAACTAAAGTTTTCAGAATTAATTTACTTTGTGTTTTTAGAAAATAAAACTATATTTCCTTGTTAAAAGAATTCTTTGAATCCTTGAATACAATTTATTTTACGTGAGTAAAAATAAATTGTATTAAATTAAAAAATTTAATTTTTAACTATAAATATAAAATTTGGTATATGAAAATTCTTAAATTAAAATCAATTAAAGTATTATTTCTTATAATTCTATTTTATTTTTTATTCAAATATAAAATAATTGATATTATATCTATTGCATACTGCGAAGACAATACGCTTAACAATAAATCGAATTGTCTAAGTGTCTCAGATATTTTGCCACCAGGAATGCTTTTCACAGGTTGTTTAATGGTGCTTAAATCTTTCCCACCTCAGTTTAGAGTAGCAACGAAAGCCGCTATTGTTACAACATCAACATTTTTCTCATTAAATAAACGTGCTTCAGACAATGCTGTTAAAAATAGCACGTTTAATTCTGCAGTAAATTCTGGCAGTAATAGTGGTTTTAAAGCATCATCTATAATAGAACACGATTTTACCATATATTTACAATCGCAATATTTTATATGTCTAATATGTTTTTTTCTCCTTATATTAGCCTTCTTGGTTTTCACTGTAATTGTGTTATGGGTTATTGTTCATAAATACAATTCATGGGTGTTTTTTTTAACTAGAAAAACACAAAATAAACTAGTTTTTACTTGCATCGAAAAAATAAAAAAAATCTCATCAGTAAAAATTATATATTTTGTATTTTTTTTTTATACAGATTTATTTTTATGTATATATTTGCTTTTAACTTGTTTTAAAAAAAAAAAATTATTGTGAAAAATTATGTATCAAAATTTTTTTCTTTTGTTTATTTTTTCTCTATTAATGTGTTTTTTTAATATTTTTAATTTTCTGTTTGATACGGTTTATTGTGCACCACATGACAAAGATGACATAATTATTCCAGGATCACTTGTTCGCGAATTCAAGAGAGTATTACCGGATGTAGCCTGGATAGTAAAAGATATTGGTATTGTAGGTAGTGTTGGTGTATATACCAAAAAACTTACTTTTTCACTTAGAATAAGCAGCGTTATTGCAGTATATACAAGTGCCAAACTTTTTGAAACAGGAATGCATTGTATAAAGAATTATAATAAAATAAATGATTTAGCTAAAAGCAAAGCAAAAAATAGTAGTGGCACAAATATACCATCTGTAATTGAACCTCATTCTGATTCAATGAGCGGTGTTTTTGAAAACATGTCTGATATACAAACTATAGCTACTTGCTGTGCTGGTTTAATTGGTGTATGCATTATGCTTTTTACTTTTTTAACATTATGGGTTTTAGGTAGAGAATACGCAGACAAAGCAAAATCTATTATAGCAAACTACCGTATTTTAAACAAAATATTTTTGTTTTATTTAAGATACGGTGACCTTGCTAGTATACCAGCACGTGTTTTTTTTGTTTGTTTTATTTATGTAAATTTAAGTTTATCTTTTTATTTCTTAACATTTATTCCATTGTTTTTACAACTAGAATAAAAACTATATTGATTTTTTTAGCTGATAAATAGAAAAATTACTAGTTATATTTAATTATATTCTTTGCTTTTTTATACATTAAACATTAATAAACCAATTTTTAATGTCGTGGAAGACTACCACGTTGATAGGCAACAAGTGTAGGTATAGTAATATATAAGCTTAGTTGTACTAAAACACTGAATTTTTTCTTTACTTAAAAATTCAGTTTATATCACAAACTACCGAAATTTAAAAAATGCAGTTACATTTATATTATAAAATTTAGTTAAAAAAAAAAAATTATGAAAACCAAAAGAATTTTCGACATTCCACCTGCTGTAGTGGCAATTGAAAGTCTTCGAAGACAAGCGCTGGAAAAAGAAGATCTAGCAAAACAAGGAGAATTTATAACTGAAGTAGTTTCTATGAAAGAATATGAAATAAGTATCAACGTAAATAAGTCTGAATCGGATTTAAATGAAGCTATGGTAAGTATAAAAGCATTAGAAACAGAAAAAGCTCTGGCAAGCATTTCTAATAATCAATTTAAAGTCAAACAATGTAGTGAAGAAATTCATAGATTAAATTTGCTAGCTTCTGAAAAAAATGCAGTGTTTCAGTATAAAAAATCATACGCTGCCACTCAAAGACAAGATTTGGAGACTTTACAATTCGATATTTTGCCAGACGCTTTACAAACAGGTTCGATAAATACATTTAGGGGAATAGTTGCAGATAGCGCAATTAAAGATATTCAACGTGCCTCGTTGGAGAACCAATATGCTTTTACTCAACCAATAAAAAAAATGCTTTATCAATTAGAAGAACTTAAAGTTCTTGAAGCTGAATATCAAGATGCACTGAACCCTGTTGAACAAAGTTAATTTGATTTAATTTTTATATGAAAATTTCAAAAATTTTATAATATAAAATTGTTATATCATAGATAATTTTCACTATAGAATTATTTTATTACTAAATAATAGTTTTTGCTAGCAAGCTAGCTTATTAAAAAACGAAGTTTTTTAATTAAAAATTGCTTAAATAGTGCGCGGTTGAAAACAAAAACTTAATTGATAAAACAGTTACTTGACAGCTTTTTTGTATTATGTAAACTAAATTTTTATGAAAGCTATTCTTTGCTTTTGTAGGAAAAAAGGTTTTACTTGATACCATGCAGTTGTATTGAATTTTATTTACTATTTAAATAGTAAAGCAATATGTTATTAAAAAACCTAATGAAAATTTTTGAATAAAAAAAGGGTTTTTATTAAACTTTTTACGTTGCAAGCTTAGTTTTATAGTAAAAAATTATTTCACGTTTAAAATTCTTGAATATAAAAACTTTTCGTTGTTATGGAAAAAAATATAAATTTAACTAGTTTTACAGCTTTTTCATATGTTATTTCAATATTATTAGTTTACCCGTTTTTAAAATTATTAATACATTATTACACCTTGCCTACGTACTATTTGTTTTTTATGAGTATACCAAGTGGTTTTCTAGTTAATAAGGCTTTATTGTACATAAATGAAAACTACAGTTTTACAAATAAAATATTAAAAAGTAAGTTTTTTTCATATTATTTACTTTTTTCATTAAAAATTGAAAACAGTGTTCGCAAGAAAGAAAGTGCATTTTTTTTTGGAATACTTTTTTCAGTTTTACTAATTATTTTTTGCATAGGGTTATACAACGAAATTTCCTTTAAATATATATGGTTGTACAGTTCATATTACAACATATTGATATACATTAAAGTGCGAAATAGTTTACTAAACAACGAAGTTTTGCAATTACAAGAAAATAATTATTTAAAATGGCATAATTTTTTAGACTTTTATGAAATAAAAAAATCTAGGAAATCAAAAAAAGAAAAACTATTTTATTTTCTGGATATTGATACAAACCATGAATTTAAAAATATTACTCCACTTTTCATTTTGTCTAACAATCCAAGCGTTTATGGCTCTTTTTTTCAGTTTGTGGATATTATAAAAAAAATGCGATTTTATGTAATTAAATTTCTATTTGGTTTTTTTTCTACTATGCTGTCATATATTTCATATTCACATTTTATTTCTTCGATTGACGGACTTAATGGCATACGCAGTATACTGTTAAGAAAAATACATGGTTTAAGTGACGTCATTCAATCTGGTATTAATCATGCACAATCTACTAGCGATCTACAACAAAAAAATGACTCTATTACAGTACAAAATGCAGTAAAACAATTTAAACTAGATCACATTGAAGAATTAAATAATCAGCTTTCTGTTTTAGAAAAATTGAATGAAAAAATAAGCAGTTTATCACTAATTTACTTTGTAAGCAAAAAAAACAGGGATTTCTTAAAACAACTTTATGAAGTACTAAAACAGTTTGAAACTTCAAACAGTCACAGAAATACAAAGTTAGAGATGTTTTTAAAAAAAAATCATTTTTTAAATTTCCTTGATACTGAAAACAATTCACAAGCTTGTGTTTCCGAAATCTAACCAAGTTTAAATAAAACTTCTAATTCTTAATTTTGTTTGTATTTATTAAAAACTCATTTATTGTAAACTTAATTTTTTAAAACTGTAGATTTCATAAACAACAAGTGTGCATATAGTAATATATAAGCTCAGTTGTACTAAAACACTGAATTTTTTCTTTATATAATAAAATGTAAGATAAACTATATAAAACGGCACACTTTTATAGTAAAAATCAAAGCCATTGAAATGTAAAACAATGTGCTGTTTGTTAACCTAACATTTGAAATACGTTTATATAAAGATAATATTACGTAATTTGTATATTTAAAGAAAAATACAAGAAATTTTTTTATTTAAACAAATATATAATTATTTTTACGATATATTTAAGTAAATTCACAAAATTATACAGATTTACTAAAAAAAAAAATTATGATTATTGAAATTTTTTTTATAACATCAATTATTTTAATTATCGTTTATTATACTTATACCAATTTTGTATCAGTTTTATTACAGAAATTAGATTTAAAAATAGAAAATTTTTGTGTAAGCAGAAATTTTCTATTTTTAAATAGGAATATTGAATTATTATTTGTATATAATGTAGTAAAGTTTACTTTATTTTTTTTCAGTTTGTTTTTATTTTGTTGTTGTACATGGATGTATACTTTACATTTATATAAGTTAAATTCTCATCAACTTTTTCAGGCTTTTTTCATCACGATTACTTTATATTTAAGCATGCTTTCTATTTTATTTAAAATTTGTTTAGATGTTTTTAGTAAAAAGAAAGTAAATTTACATGAAATTGGTATGGTAGTTTTATTAAGCTATAGTGCAGTATTGCTTAGTTTAGTAACTGAAGAATTAAGAAACGTACCGTTTCCAAATGTGGTATAGCTCCTCGAAAAAAAAGGTTCAGAAGATTTCCAGGATGTTGAAAACTCTACCAGTTTATCCAATAATGATTTTTCGGCTAATTCTTCTGAAAATACTACCAGTTCATATAGTGATAATTTTTCAGCTGACTGCTCTGAAAAACATAACTTTGAATCAAACAATAAGTTTTTAGCCAACTCCCCTAAAGAATCCGATGGAAGTATGCGTGAAACATTGGTAATTTTCATGCAAAACGTTGCTCATAATTGTCAGGAAAAAATAAAAGATATAGAACCTGATGCTTTACAGGAAATAGTAGATAACCTAAATTACGATTTTCAAGCTGTGCAAAACTTCCCAGTACAACAACACATGCACCCGGCAGAAACTATTGAAAAACAAATGTGTGGTGCAGTTACTACCATTGCTACCTTGATTAGTGGCGAATTACCATCTAACCGTCAATTTTACCCTAAAAGTGAATCTACTGAACCTGGCACACCAACTGCTCGTTACGATCAATAGTGCTTTCATGACATAGGTATTTCTAATTTTTTTTAATAATATTTTAAAAAACTTTTTTTAAAAAAAGTTTTAATTAAAAATTAAGCTAAGTTGTAACTAAAAGAATTGTAATTTAAACCTAGATTGACAAAACAAAAAAACAGGTATTTCATAAAACTCAGTGTGAGAAAAAATATTTTATAGAAAATGTTAGCAAAAACTTGTTATATGTAAACTGTTAAATAAACTACTATATAAAATATTTTTAAATATTTTTAAATAGTTGATAAAATTAATTTTTCAGGTTACTTTTTTACAAAGTTAATTTTATTTACTATTTAAGCAAGTAATAAAAATCTACGATTTTTATAACAGCCTTTGCTAGCAAGCTAGCTTATTAAAAAACGAAGTTTTTTAATTAAGGCTTGCTTAAATAGTAAATAAAATTCAATGTAATTGATTCAAGGAATTCTTCGCATTTTTCAAGGATTCAAAGAATTCTTCGCAGAAGGAATTTTATCAACAAAAAATATTTAAGCAAGTAATAAAAATCTACGATTCAAATTCGTAGAAGGATTTTTATAACAGTAAATAAAATTCAATGTAATTGATTCAAATTCGCATTTTTGAAGGAATTTTATCAACAAAGGCAAAAGCTTTTTTAGAAAAAGTATTTTTAGTAAAATCTTTTAGCATAACATTCATAGTTTTTTATAAAAATCACTATATAGAAACACCTTTGTTTAAATAGTTGCTACACTAATGAAACTATTGTTTAGTAAAGTAAAAATATTTCCGCTTAAGTAGTTGGTTTTTATACTTTGCAGCTTAAGCAAAAAATAAATTTGTTTTTTGTAAGTAGGGTTTTTTTGTAAATAAAAAAATTGCCTTAAATAGTTTATAAAATTAATTTTTCAAATTACTTTTTTACAAATTTTATTTACTATTTTAAGTAAAAATTTACGATTGAAATTCGTAGAAGGATTTTTATTACTTGCTTAAATATTTTTTGTTGATAAAATTCCTTCTGCGAAGAATTCTTTGAATCCTTCAAAAATGCGAAGAATTCTTTGATTCAAAGAATTCTTGGAACAAGGAATCCTTGAAAAATGCGAATTTCAATCAATGTAATTTAATAAATGTTAAAAAAATTATAATGAAAAATGTTTCACAAATCAGAAATTTGTGAAACCTTGATAAATACAAATGTAATTTGTATTTATTTTGGGAATTGGATTTAAACTAATTCACTTTTATTTAAAGAAATAAAACTATTTGTGATGGAAAAATAAGCTTTACAATCTCTGTATATACAACAAAACTATATTTTATGACACTTTTTTTGTATTAAAGCACAATTATAGTAATTTATAAGCTTACTTTTACTAACTTGAAGTTTTTATAATGTATTAATAAATATAAAGTTTTATTAAAATAAATTATATTTAAAAAAATAATAAAAAAGTATTTATTATGGAAAAAAATAGTAGTATTTTTCCTTTTTCGTACATTTTGTCAGTATTGCTTATTTTTCCTATTTTAAACTATGGTTTTTTTTATTATCAATTAAGCACTATAGCAAGTATTTTCATTTATATTATAGTTGTATCTTTAATAAATAATATTTTAACATTTTTAAATATAAAATATAACATTTTTAAAATTATTTTCTCAAATAAAATAGTTCAGCAATATGTATTTAATTTTTTAAAGCTTGAAATTTTTGTAAGAAAAAACATATTTTTTTTTTTGTGTATTTATAGCAATATTTACTTGTTGATTTTACAATCTTTTTATACAAAACGTAAATTTGCCTTTTAACAAAACATGGTTGTTAATTTTATATTATAGTATAATGGTATATTGTAAAATAACAACCAGCGTAATAAATAATACGGTGTTAAATATCAATACCAATACTTGTTTAAATTAAAAACATTTTTTAATTTTTTATGAATTATAAACTTCCTTGCCAAAACAATATGAATTTAGAAACATTATTTTTTTTTACGATAAAAAGTATTTTAGTAAATTAATGTTTGAAAATGGTATTTCTTTTATGAAATTTTTTTTTGGTATAATGACAGGTTATTTATTAATTACCAAATACTTTACGTTGTTAGATGAAATTGACGGTATTTTTAAACTCAGAACTAATGTTTTAGAAACTCTAGAGATAAAACTAGAGAATGTTGAGAAAAATAATTCTGATATTGTTTTTTTAAATTCAATAGGAAATAAAATTCAAGAATTAAGTTTGTTTTTTTTTTTTTAAAGGAAAAAAACAAAGAAAAAATAAAATTTTTAACTTTTTTAGTTTCAGTTTATGAGTTTTAAAACCAAGAAATTAAAAAAAAACTAATTTTATTTTTCAAAGAAAATTTTTAAATTTAACATTATTAAAAAATAAAAATCTATGTTAGCGACTCAATTATTTATTGGTTTCACAATAGTATCAATTGTTTATTTATTATTGTTACAATATACAAAATTTTTTAGTTTTCCGCCTTACTTAGTTAAAGTCTCATTAAATTTAAATTTTTATTTCATAATAGTTTATATTATATGTTTTTTGATATCCTTAGTTTTTCTAGCGTTAGACTGGTATACTTCTACAATAGTAGAAATAATACTTCATACGTCTCCGTATTCGCCTTATTCACCAACTTCACCAGTAGATATTCCACATATAGTGGTAGACGAAAACGGAAAATCTATAACTAAACTAGATAACAATGAAAATTCTCTTAAAAATACTGATACGACAGTGCATACTCCGAAAAAAGCCAAGCCTACTGCTACTAAATAGTGGAAAATGCTTACTAAAATTCAACATAAAACTCAAGACTACGCGTCTAATTTATTAGACGAAGCTTTAAAGAAACCTGGTTGTACTGCTAAACATCCAGAAAAGCTAAAATTTAGTTTAAAAAAAATTTCAAGTAACAGACAAAACCCGTTGTATATTAGTTTTTATACACCAGAGCAACTTGGGATTACAGATTTAAACAATGATTCTACATCAGTTCCATGGTTTAGAAAAACCGTAGTTGATAGTGAAACGGGTTCAAGTGAAACATTTGAATTACTAATATGCGAAAAGTTGTAGATGCTTATAAAGACAAGTATGAGTATGTTAACGAAAAAACAATATTTGGTAGAATAAAAAATTTTGTAATAGAAGTAGGCTTAAAAACTCCAGGTTAACATAAAACTTTATGTGTAAAAGTAGACCCAGATGCTGAACAGTTACTTATACAACGTAGTATGAAACTACCTACAGAAAGTAGTGGTAGCCCAAGATATTTAAATTTTTTTGATTTTTCAAACTAATATATATGAAACAACGATATTTAATAAAAAACATGGGATTTTTACAAGTCTACTAAAACTGTAATATTTTTTATTTAAGCTAGTTATAAAGCTTAAATTTTATGCTAGTATAAACAAAAAACATTTAAATGCTTCATTATTTTAAATAATTTTGGAAAATTTCATATATGTAATATAAAAATAAAGATATAAAATATGAAATCATATATTTTAATGTTTATAAATTTATGGTTATTAGGTTTGTTAAATAGAAATACATTTTTTTGCAACAATAATTTACATTTTGTATAAATACTATATTTTTTTATAAAATCTAATAAATAAAATTTTACATTATTAAAAAAAATAAAGATTCATATATAGTGTGTAGTAAATAAAATTTTTACATTACTAAAAAAAAAATAAAAATTCATATATAGTGTATTTAAACTATTTTATTAAAAAACTATATTATATAAAATTATATTTTTAACATTAAAAAGTAAACAATTATTTAGTTGAAAAAAAAAGTCAATATATTTTAAACTATTATAGATTTAATATAAAAAAATATATAACACTGTAAACATTACAATCTTTTTAATCACATCACTGATTTTATTTATTGTTTATTATGCTTATACCAACTTTATATCTAATTTTTTGGAAAAATTAAATTTAAAACTAGAAAATTTCTGTTTACGTAAAAATTTTGCAACTAGCTTTCTAGCTTTATAAAAAATACTTCGTAGTTGATAAAATTAAACTTTGTTTAATTTTATTTACAAGCCTGCAGTTGAAAAAGATATGTAATATTTTTTTTTACAAAAAACAAATTTTGATTCAACGGTTTAAAAAAATATTACATATTTTTTTTTACAAAAAACAAATTTTGATTCAACGGTTTAAAAAAATATGTAATATTTTTTTTTACAAAAGCACTTGTGAAAGTTTTTTTAAATTAAACTATTGGGTTATTGTCTATATACAATATCGTAAAATTTATTTTATTTATTTAAGTTTATTTTTATTTTTTTCTTGTAATTGGTTGTTAAAAATGTATGTATTGAAATTAAATTCTAGTTTACTTTTACGATTTTTTTTGTTACATTTGTTGCATATTTATGTATATTCTATATTTTGTTTCAGACTTGTCTAAGTGTTTTTAACTAAAGAAAAGTAAGTTTACCTGATATTGGTATGGTAGTTTTATTAAGCTATAGTACATTTTTTCTTGGTTTAATGATTAAAAAAGCAGGTAACGTTGCATTTACAAATTTATTTAAACCTCAATAAAAAAACTTTTATAAAAAAAAATATTCTCATTTTAAAAATAGTAGATTTAAAATAAATGTCAATTCGTATATAATTATTTTTCATGATTTAATATTATAAATATAAAACTCAGCTTCTACTTTTTATTAAACTGTAAACTTTATAGTAAATTTACAGTTTAATAGAAACTATATTACAAACACACTATTATACTTAATAAAGCATATGAAATACGTTTCTATATATATTTATTTATACAAAATATATTTATTTATACAAAATGTATTTATATAAAAACAATATATTTCAATTTATGCAGATATTAGAAAAATAATATATATTATGTAGTTCAATAGCTTATATTTTACTATTTATAATAAAAATGTATAATTTTTAGAACTAACAGAAAAATTTTGTTTATATGATACTAAAAAAAATACGGTGTATAAAGCTGTAAGTTTGTACAATATAAATTTTTATTTGTAAAATATAAATCTATAAAAAATAAAATTTTATATTATATAAAATTCTATAAAATATAAAATTTTATAAGAAAGTAAGAAAATTACATATATAGAATAGTATAAAATAATAGATTTATAAACATTAAATTTTTATATTATTAGAAAGTAGAAAAATTACATATACAAAGTACTAAAAAATTTTATTTTATAAGAAAATAAAAATTTACATATATAGTATTAGAAAATAAGTTAATTGTAGTTTATTAAAACACTAGTACTTTATATAATAATATAAATAGTAAATAATAAGAAAGAAAAATTAATAAGAGTTTGATCCTGGCTCAGAATGAACGCTAGCAATAGGCCTAACACATGCAAGTTAAACAAAATTTTTATTAATTAAATTTTGTAGCAAACGGGTGAGTAATACGTAGGAAGCTACCTTACAATTCAGTTAAATACTGAATAAATAATATATACATAAATTTGTTTATATTATAAAAGCAAAGTTTATATAAAGTTTTAACTATTTAAGCAATTTTTTAAATAGTAAATAAAATTAACTTTGTTAATTTTATTTACTATTTAAAAAATATTTGATTTATTAAATATTAGTTTATTTCTGTTGTAAGACGTGCCTACGCAGGATTAGGTAGTTGGCGAGATAATGGCTCACCAAGCCTATGATCCTTAGCTGATCTGAGAGGATGACCAGCCACATTGGGACTGAGACACGGCCCAAACGTTTTAAAACGGCAGCAGTGAGGAATCTTGGACAATGGGCGAAAGCCTGATCCAGCCATATTGCACGGGTGATTAAGGCTGTATTGGCTGTAAAACCCTAAATTTAAATTAAGATTATGACATTATTTAAACAAATAGTCCCGGCCAACTTCGTGCCAGCAGCCGCGGTAATACGAGGGGGGCAAGCGTTATTCGAAATGATTGGGCGTAAAGGGCATCTAGGCGGTTTATTTTATTTATTTTCCTGAGCTAAAAAAGTCAAGGATGAAAAAATACCAGAGCTTAACTGTGGTAGTTGGATAAGTTAAGATAAACTAGAGTAAGTAAGAGGAAAATGGAATTTCTGGAGGAGAGGTAAAATTTGTAGATTTCAGAAGGAACATCAAAAGCAAAGGCAATTTTCTGGGACTTTACTGACGCTAACGTGCGAAAGCGTGGGGAGCAACCGGGATTAGATACCCCGATAGTCCACGCCGTCAACGATGATAATTCACTATTAGTATTTTTACCAACAAGTTGGCAATTGAAAAAAACATTGTTTTTTTTTTTTACTGATTTTATTTTTATAAATATTAGTGGTCTAGCTAACGCGTTAAATTATCCGCCTGAGGAGTACGGTCGCAAGACTAAAACTCAAAGGAATAGACGGGGGCTCACACAAGTGGTGGAACATGTGGTTTAATTCGATACAACGCGCAAAACCTTACCAGTTCTTGACATAAATTTGAGGTTAATTAGTTATTTTTTAACTATACAATTTACAGGTGCTGCATGGCTGTCGTCAGCTCGTGTCGTGAATTCTCGCGACCATAAGCTTCTACTTTTAATTATAATTACAATTAATAATTAAAACTCATATTTAAACAATAATAAGAAGCTCAAGTTTTTTTAATTTCATACACAAAATAAATAAAAAAACCTTGGAAAGTGATTTCTATGAAAAATCTAGCTCATAACGATGAAGCCTAAAACATAAGTACTAAGTATATACATATATATTTACATAAAATAAAATAAAATAAAATATTATACATAATGGTATATGTAATATACTATACTATACTATAATATAATATAATATTAAATATAATATTAAAAATAATTTATAAAATGTATTTATAACTATATACAATATATCAATAGTATACAATGTAATCTACAATAGAAAAACAAAGTATACTTCGTACTATGTCATGGTGATATCGTGGGAAGTTTAAGAAGTTTTTTAAATTCATGCTGCTATACACATAGTATACTTTATATTATTATATAGAAATAAAAATAGAATTAATTACATTACTATTTAAAACATAATTTTTATTATAAAAGTCATGTAATTTATATTAAAGTATAATACAATATATTTTGTCGTTGATAAAATGTTTTCTATGAAAACATTTTATTTACAACCTTTGGTTTTATTAAATTTCACATAGTGAAATTTAATTAAGCAACCAAAGGTTTTATTAAATTTCACATAGTGAAATTTAATTAGGCGATTAAAAGGTAAATTAAAAATTTACAAATAAATATATATTTTTTAAAAAAAATATTTTCGTATGTATATTTTTCACAAAGGAAAATTTGTTTGTAATGTGCTTAACAAACGTACACAATATTCAAAAAGTAAAAATCCTCAATTTTCTGTAGTACATTGTAAACATAAAATACATGCATTTGTTTTAGGAACAATGCTTAATGATTCATACATTACAAAATACGGCAGGTTACAAATTGATCATTCTAGCTATGAAGGCATACGCACAAAATGGAAATTTGATTTTTTTTAAGTTTAATTTTAAATAAAGTAACTAAAAATACTAAAATATCTACGGTTACTTTATTTCATAAAAAAACTAAAAAAGAAAGTATTTCCTATAGATTTTATACTAACCCTTGTTTTATGCAATGTTTTAGTGTTTTCTATGGAAAAAACGCATTACAAAAAAATATTAAAATATTATTAAAAAATATAGAAAATTTATTAATACATTTTTAAGTTTAGCAGTGTGGTTTATGGATGATAAAGGCAAAGGGGGAGGGTTATATACACGTATTATTTCTGTGTACAATTTTACTGTTATTGATATAGAAAAATTAAGTTTTTGTTTACAAAAAAACTTTAATATTTCAAGTACATTACATTCTGCTACTACTAGTAGATAGTTGTATATACCTAAAAAAAGTCGCAGTATATTTAAAGAAACAATCTCACCTTTCATCATACCTACACAAAGGTATAAACTTTGATAACCCCGTAACGACTGAAGTTTAAGTACTGAGGAATATTCAAAATAGAAAACTAGGTTTTAGAATTAAATAGAAAAATTTAGTATTTAAATTCTATATATTTAAACAATAATTCTATAGTAAAATGAATGCTCAACACGCTAGCTCTTGTTAGCCAATGACAAGATGAAGGTATAGTCTAAACTTATAAGAAATTATAAGAATATATAATTCTAAAAAAACCATATGTACAAATTAGTGTTTAAAGTATATTTTTTTTTATTATGTAATAAAAAAATTTTTTGTATATGTATAATTTTTTGTATTAGAATTATTTGGAGATGTTTGGTTAAGTCCTTTAACGAGCGCAACCCTTATGAAATATTGCACATTTTTTAGTAAAACCTTAAGTTTTTAATTAAAAATGCTACTATTTTCACACTGCCAGTGATATACTGGAGGAAGGTAAGGATGACGTCAAGTCGTCATGGCCCTTATGGACTGGGCTACACACGTGTTACAATGGTAATTCACAAAAGCAAGCAATGGTGCAAGCCGGAGCGAATGCATAAAACTTACCTTAATTCGGATTGCTCTCTGCAACTCGAGAGCATGAAGCTGGAATCACTAGTAATCGTGGATCAGCATGCCACGGTGAATATGTACCTGAGCCTTGTACTCACCGCCCGTCACACTCTGGGAGTTGAATGGTTTTAAAGTGTTGGATTTGTAGTATTAATGTATAAGTTTTTTATTAAAACAACTTTGTATTTTTTAATAAAATTACATAGCTACAATGCTAAGATATTTTATATATACTACTGTAAAACATATACTAGAGACTGTCTAGCGACCGGAGTGAAGTCGTAACAAGGTAGCCGTAGGGGAACCTGCGGCTGGATTGACTTTTTTTTAATATATTTTTAAAGTAAAAATTCGTTTTATTACAGACACTTACTAAAAAATAACTAAATTAACTTTCTTGAAAATTATTTTTAAAGTAGAATTTTATTTTATTGAATATACAATAAAAAAAATAAAATGTAAAACTAAAGTAAAAAAACAAATTAAATTATAAATTTAAAATGAAATGTTTAATGCTCTACTAAAAAAATTAAATTATATGTTTAAATACCATACTAATCATTAAATAATTTTTATTTAATAAAATTATTTTTTAGTTTAGCTTAAAAGAAAAAATATATTTGTTAGATTTTTTATTTTATTTAGTTAAAATTAAAAACTCTATTTTTATAAAAAAAACTCTACGATTTGTTAAGGAATTTTTCTTTAAACTTTTAATTTAAACTATGTAAATTACAACTTATTTTTAAATAATTCATTTTATTTTTTTATTTTATAAATGCAAATCAATACAAACAAAAACTCTATTTTTGCGGAAATGAGAAAATGGTTATCTTTTCAGGCTCATAATCTGAAGTATGTAGGTTAAAATCCTGTTTTTGCTAATAAAACTCAATTCCTACGTCTGTTTTATAACAATAATTTTCATGTTATAGAAAACTTTATTGAAAAATTATGCTATGTTGAATTTGATTACAGCATAATAACGTATATAGTATTTGAATATTGTGTTGCATTATGAGACAATTAATATTTACTAGAAGTTAATATTAATTATATGGTTTACATGTTTCACAGTATCTTAACTTAATTGTTTTTTTCTTTTTGTAACTTTTTTTACTTATAAAAATATAACTTTATGCACCTTTTTGACTCTTTATTAAACAGCCCAACAGAAACACATACAACTCATTTTATTTTACTTGCCTCAACTTTATTTGAAAATGGTTCATTTGAGACTTTATTTGATACTATTTTAAGCAATTCGTGTTTAATGATAAGTCTTAACATAATTTTAAATTTATGGTTATTAGCTAGTATTATTTTTCCTGATTTAAAACAAAAAAAATCAAATTTTATTGAAAAATATAAAGTCTGTAAAAAACTATCTTCACATTTTGATTCTCTAAACGAAAAACAGTTAATTTTATTAAGGAAAGTTGTAATTGGTTTATCTATAGCTTGTGCTGTAGGAGCTTTTGGATCATTGGTAGTTTTTTGGTATTGTTTTAAACTTACTTTAAAAATTTTTGTGGCTAAGTAAATATAATTGGAAAAAGAAAATAAAAACTTTTTTGCTAACTCTATAGTAAAAATTATTTTTTGGTATTTAGCCACTAAAAAGTAAAAAAAACCAATCTAAAATACAACTTAACCATTACTCGTCAATAACTTAAATAAAACTAAATTAAAATTTAAAATAAGCTTATATAGTACAAACATATAATTCTATATATTTATATAAGATACATGCATTGTATAAGCTTATTCTATTTGTAATTTACGTATAGTTAAAAATAGTCTGTTTAATGTTAAAATAAAGTTTGAATAACAAAATAAAAAAAGAAAAAAATAAATTAAGATATATTTAATTAAATTAATTTAAGTATAAATGAAGTTGAAAGCTAAAATGCAAAAATGAGAAAATAATTGTTTTTTTAGGCTTTGAATCTGAAGTATGTAGGTTAAAATACTATTTCCGTTAATTGTATTTTCCTTCTACGAAGAATTCTTTGATTCAAAGAATTCTTGGAACAAGGAGTTTTTTTTGTTTTAGGTAATAAACTAGTATCAGCAATACAGCACAGCTAAAAAAATGAAAAGACTTTTGGTTTTTTATAGTTTTAGTAAAAACTATATATTTATAAAAATACTTATATAATGATATTTTTCTAACAAAATTTAAGAATAAAATAATATTTCACTGTATTTACTTTTAAAGAAATATAAAGTATAAACTTAACTTTTTTATTTCACTATATTAAATTTACTTTTAAAAAAATATACAATATGAACTTAACTGCTTTATTTCACTATATTAAATTAATTTTTAATAAATATTTGTACTATAATAAATTATATATTAAATATTATCTAATACTTCAACTAAAAATAATTTGGATTTTTACAGAGACGTTTTTCGGGTACGCGTTTTATCTTTTTTGTACGCTTTATGGCGTATCAGGTTTATCTAGTGAAAAAAATGAAGTTTTAAAAGCTTGGTGTATAATTTTTGTTATATATGTCGCTGGCTCCGTAGTTCAATGGTATATTTTAGTCAAAATCCCAAGTACAAAAAAACTTTTAGAAAATTTCATTGGAAAAGATTTCATAATATCACATTTAGGCCAGTATACAGCATCTAAAGCTTTAGTAAAAATTGCTGCAACTGTCGGACCTTTTGTTGGCATTGCGGCAGCAGAGGTAGTTACAAAACAGCAAAATCTTTCTGAAAATATGAGAAAATCAGATTATCATATAAAAACAGGTGTAGAAAACTATAAACAAGCAGGTTTAGATGTGGATAAGAAATTTATGGACAAACTTCTCAATGACTCAAAAACTATAGCAAATCAACCAACCAAAGGTATTGTTACTAAAGCAATAGATGGTGACACTATAACAAAAGTAAGTGACAGTCTTAGTAAAATATTTGGAAAAAAATAATGGTATGGAATTTTATTTTAATGTTTTTATGTTTTTGTTTCGTAGTTTTAAATTCATTTTATACACTGTATTGTTTTGTATAGTTTTATTGCTATGTCTAGAAGAAAATTATAGAAGTGCTTTCTATATAAGTCGTAATATTTGTTTGTTTCCATTCATAATAGCCTTGGTTAGATATATTGGATAATGCGTAAAAAAAAATTAAAATATTTTCTGCTACTAGACACTTTTTATTTACCAAAGTAAAGTCATAACAAGGTAGCCGTAGAAAAACCTGCGGCTAAATTGACTTTTTTTTAAAATATTTTTTCATGAAAATTTATCTTTATTAGACAAACTTGCGTAAATACAAAATTTATCTTTATTAGACAAACTTGCGTAAATACAAAATTTATCTTTATTACATAAACTTACTTAAATAAAAAAAAAAGTATTTCCATAAACATTATATTAATAAAATTAAACTAAAGTGTGAAAGTAATTTATCAAAAAAAAATATTTTAGTAAACTATTTAATTAAATTCTAAAATTAAAGTAATATACTAAAATATAGAAAAAGCATTACATTAAGTATGATGTATTAAGTAAAAAATAAAAATTCTATTACAACATTGCGGGGATGAGAAAATGGTTGTCTTTTCAGGCTCATAATCTGAAGTATGTAGGTTCGAATCCTGCCTCCGCTAACTAAATTTATTTTTTTTTTTTACAGATACAAATCTTTTTTTTGCAAGATATTTAATAAACATACAAAATTTATGTTCAATTTAGTTTTTAAGTATTTCTTATATTTTCATAGGATTTTGTGAACCACCCGAGCCCTTTTAGAACTCGACAATATTATTGTATTTTATTTATAAGTAAATAAAACAAAATTATATGTGAAAGCAAATTCTGCCATATGTACTGCTTTTCGTGGGAGACATGGTATATTTCTAAGAGATATGGAAAAAAATTATTAAAAAAATTCTAGTTTTTTATTTTTACAAAAGTGTATTGTTTAAACAAAAGCATAATTAGTAATTTAAAAAACAAACGTGTTTATTTTTTTCTTGTTAATAAAATTACTAGAAAATAAAATGCGTTATGTATTTCATACAACTAGTGTATTAACTATTTCTTATGATAAATAAATATTATATAGTATACTGTAAAGTTAAAAAAAAAATAAAATACTTCCATTTAATTTTTTAGTATAATTAAATAGAAGTTTTTATAAAAAAAAAAATATGACATTTTCTCAATCAATAAAAAATATGAAAAACAGAATCGGAGAAGCGTTGGGTTTAAGTGCAGCAGCTACTGGCACTGTAGCAAATTCTTTACAAATAAAAAAGCATTTAGAAAAATATGACATACAAAAACAAGTTTAAAAAGTGTTAGATGATAAGCGCGAAGCGCTCGTAGTAAAAAAATTAGAAGCTCATCTAAAATCAAATAATGATGATTCATGGCAAAAAATGGCAGCTTTCATGGAAAATTGTCAATTAAAATTCCCAGAATTAGATAAAGCAAAATGTGAAGATTTTACGGCATCTGTTATGACTAAACTTGTTTTTCAAGACATACAAAATCAACAATTAAATGATAGAATCGCGGAGAAAATTACTCAGCTTGATGAACTAGAAGGCTATATTAAAACAGCAGCTATTTGCTGCTCATCTAAAGAATTAAAAAAACTCGTTGGTGGAGAAGCTTTGAAGAAAATAAAAAAAGCTGACTTTTATGATGAAAAGTTTTATGGTATGCTTGTTAGCAATGTAATGAAAAAGGTTTAACAATCAGAAGCCAGAGTGGCAACTTTAGTAGCGACGCAGGTTAGTGTTGTAGATGTTGCTGGTATGATTAATTAATAGTAAACTTGAAATTAACTTTCATGAATTTATTTCAACTGTCTCAAAGCGTAAAAAATTTGTAAAAAATTATGAAAAATAATAAAAATACTAATATTTTTGTATTCTCGTATATTTTATCTATTTTACTGATAAACCCTGTTATAAGAAAATTGATAAATTATTATGATTTTTCATTTTTTTTTATTTTAGTTTTGTATATGATAAGTGGTTTAATGGTAAATCAAGTTTTAACTTATATTAATTTAAAATTTGATTTTGTAGAAAAAGTAATAAAAAATACTTTTTTTCAATATTGGTTATTTTTTTCGCTTAGAATAGAGAATAACTATACGAGGCAATACATTTTTATTTGGATTCTTTGTATCTATAATAATTATAATTGTATTTATGACTTGGATTCAAGGTTTTTCTGTAAAAAAATTTTCAATATTACTTTTGTATTACTACATTATGGTTTATATTAAAATAAGAGTTAATTTAATGAACCATGAGGTGGTACAAGTAGATTCAATACACTGTTTGAATTGGCAAAGCTTTATTAACTTTTACAAAATAAAAAATGGTTTTAAACAAAATTTTGAATTCAAAAATATTACTACTCTTTATGATACTAATCCAGTTATGAAAGCTCATAAAAAATACTCAGAGCTCTTAAAAAACGGATTACAGTTTATTTTAGGCTTGTTGATTGGTCTAGTTTCAGCTTATTCTTACTATACTGTTGTTTCTCAAGTTGACGGACTTGAAGGAATAAGAACAAAAACCCTCCGAAATTTAGATATTATAATAAATGCAATACAAGTTGTAATTTCAAATGAAAAAAAGCTTTTTTGTGACAAAAAAAAACAAAACTTAAATTTGCTGCAACCATTATTTCAGGATCTTGAATTGTTTCAGAAATTAAAACAAAAAATTAATGATTTACCGTTAACCTACTTTTTCCCTAAAAGTAGTAGATGTAAAGTTAAAGAAATTGGAGAAATAATTTCATCCCATAAGGGTTTAAATTCTTTGGAAGTTTCTCAACTTAGAAATTTTTTAAAAAATACTAATTTTTTAAGCGATATTATTGAAAACACTACAGATAAAGTATTGTAATATAAGCATTAATCATATGTTTGTTTTTTTAGTATAAAATAATCATAGTATTACTTTATGAAATTCAATAACTAATGACTATATTCAATATAGTTTTGTAGGAAATAAGTTTTATTGTTAAATATCTATGTATTTATCTATATAACTATATAAGTTTATTTTACCATGAATTCCTCATGTTTTTACATTTCTAATTTTAAAATATTTTATTAAAATACAGTTTTTGTAATAAAGTAAATTAAATTAAAATAAACTATATTATAATGTACTACATTGTATTAAGTTTAAATAAATTTAATTATATAAGTATAATTTATATAAGTATAAATAAAGTAAATCTAATTATGCCTTAAATAGTTGATAAAATTTAATGCAATTTAATTTTATCTACTATTTAAGCAAGTAATAAAAATCTACGATTTTTATAACAGCTATTTTTTGTTGATAAAATTCCTTCTCTTATTTTAGAAGAATTCCTTGATTCAAAGAATTCTTAGAACAAGGAATCCTTGAAAAATGCGAATTTCAATCAATTACATTGAATTTTATTTACTATTTAAGCAAGCCTTAATTAAAAAACTTCGTTTTTTAATAAGCTAGCTTGCTAGCAAAGGCTGTTATAAAAATCGTAGATTTTTATTACTTGCTTAAATATTTTTTGTTGATAAAATTCCTTCTCTTATTTTAGAAGAATTCTTTGAATCCTTGAAAAATGCGAAGAATTCCTTGAATCAATTACATTGAATTTTATTTACTATTTAAGCAAGCCTTAATTAAAAAACTTCGTTTTTTAATAAGCTAGCTTGCTAGCAAAGGCTGTTATAAAAATCGTAGATTTTTATTACTTGCTTAAATATTTTTAAATAGTTGATAAAATTAACAAAGTTAATTTTATTTACTAGCTGTTATAAAAATCGTAGATTTTTATTACTTGCTTAAATAGCCTTTGCTAGCAAGCTAGCTGTTATAAAAATCGTAGATTTTTATTACTTGCTTCGCTAGTAAATAAAAATAATTTTTCAGGTTACTTTTTTACAAAGTTAATTTTATCAACTAGCAAAGGCATTTTTTTGTATTTTTTAATAAAAACACACACAGTAGAATTGAAATTATGTGTGTAAGTCAAAACACTGCTTTTGCTAACTAAATGACGTGTTTTAGTTTTAAAATATAAAGTTGTGTTTCTTAAATAATTTCTTTATGTTTTTTAATATCAGCGTTTAATCGTTTTTTAGATTATTTTTAAGCATAAAACAAAGTTTTATGCTTATTTCACAAGTTGTATTTTCATAAAAATTTCTATTTAAGCAATTTTTAATTAAAAAACTTTGTAACGAAGTAACCTGAAAGGTTTTTTAATAAGCTATTTTTAAATAGTTGATAAAAGTAACCTGAAAGGTTAATTTTATCAACTATTTAAAAATATTTAAGCAAGTAATAAAAATCTACGATTTTTATAACAGTAAATAAAATTCAATGTAATTGATTAAAAGAATTCTTCGCATTTTTCAAGGATTCAAAGAATTCTTCTAAAATAAGAGAAGGAATTTTATCAACAAAAAATAGCTTATTAAAAAACCTTTCAGGTTACTTCGTTACAAAGTTTTTTAATTAAAAATTGCTTAAATAGTAGATTTTTTTTAAAAAGTCCTGCTTAAACCGCAAAGCTTATATTTTTTCATTTAACCAGAAAACTCTTTTTTAGTAGGTAATTTAATTATACGAAATATAATTACATTAAAAATGACAAAAACTCTCAAGTAAAAAAATTTTAATACAGATTTTATTAAATATCTTATTAAAAAAAAAGTATAGCTTTTTATTTAAAAATAATATTTAGGCACTATTACAAATAGTGAATTTAACTATGCTGAATTTTGTAGTGCAGTAACCAAAGAAACTTTAAAAGTAAAAATTCACTTTTTTAGCTTGAGCAGTTTTTTGATGAAAAAGTTATGTTATTAAAAAGGTTTATTTTTGATATAAAATTGCTTATACAGTAATGGGAAAAACTTTTAGAATTCCATTATAGTTTTATTAAATTGCACTTAAAGATAAGTTTTTTCATGCATTTTTGCGCTGCAAAAATGCAATACTAAATACTTTTATAATATGTTTTATAAAACATGGTTGTCGTTTAATCTTATATGTTAAATTTTTATTGTGTATCATATATAATATACGTATATTTAAATCATTAAAATTTCAAATATAAACTTAAATAGAATATGTGTTTCAAGGTGGCAGGATTTGAACCTACGACTCCCTGTTCCCAAAACAGGTACGCTACCAGGCTGCGCTACACCCTGTTTGTTTCTTTGTACAAAAATAAAAATTTTTGTTAGTTTTAGAAAAAACCTTTTTACTATTAAAATTCTTTATTTAAAAATTCATGTGATAGACTATTTTCATAATTAAACTATGATAATAAATTTATTTTCAGTAAGCTATTTTTAAATAGTTGATAAAATTCCTTCTACGAAGAATTCCTTCTACGAATTTGAATCCTTGAATCAATGTAATTGATTTAAATTCGTAGAAGGAATTTTATCAACAAAAAATAGCTGTTATAAAAATCCTTCTACGAATTTCAATCGTAGATTTTTATTACTTGCTTAAATATTTTTAAATAGTTGATAAAATTAAGTTTTCAGGTTACTTTTTTACAAAGTTAATTTTATTTACTATTTAAGCAAGTAATAAAAATCTACGATTTTTATAACAGTAAATAAAATTCAATTACATTGAATTTTATCAACAAAAAATATTTAAGCAAGTAATAAAAATCTACGATTTTTATAACAGTAAATAAAATTCAATGTAATTGATTCAAGGAATTCTTCGCATTTTTCAAGGATTCAAAGAATTCTTCTAAAATAAGAGAAGGAATTTTATCAACAAAAAATATTTAAGCAAGTAATAAAAATACCAAATTTTATCACCCGGTAAATAAAATTAAACTCTGTTTAATTTTACCGTATTGCTAAATAACAACCAACAAAAAACTTTCAACTAAAACATCTTTTCTGATTTATTGACACTCTAAAAAAACCATATAAAACACAGTAGTATATTATTGAACTTAAAACAATTTATTACCAGAAAAAGTAGGCACAGAGGGACTTGAACCCTCGACTTTACGCTTATCAAGCGTATACTCTTACCTACTGAGTTACATGCCTTTTTTGTTAACAACCTTAGTTTTATTGTTTACGGCCCATAAAGCAGTTTTAATAAATATAATTTAATACAAATGTGATTACAATTTACGCAATATACAAAAATTAATATAAATACATATATTTATATAAGTATTTTATTTAATATAAAGAATATAAGGCTTTAAAAGTAAACAGTTTACGATGAACGTAAAGAAATTTCAATTTTTTAGATTAATACTTAAATACAAAAAAGTTTTTTATCAGGGAAAATAGAAATTCATTTTTTTAGTATAACTAAATTTATGCATGAACTATGTATGCACTTATTAGTTATGGTTATCCAAATTTTCTATGACTTCATTTTGGCTTTAAAATACAACTTACTTTAGAAAATGTGAAAAACCTTTCAGGTTACTTCGTAAGGAAAAAAAAACCTTTCAGGTTACTTTTTTACGAAGTTTTTTCTATTTAGCAAGCTTTTTTTTAAAAAGCTATGTTTTTTAATTAGGCTAATAAATAAAATTCAAGATGATTGAATTTTATTTATTAGCCATTATAAAAATTGTAGATCTTGATTACTTGGTTAAATAGTAATAGGAAAATTTAAACTATTTTTTAGACTTTACTAACAAAAATTGGTTTTTTTGTTAGTAAAGTCTAAAAAATAAAAATAAAATGTAATATATAACAACAAATACTGACTTTAAATTTATACTAAAACTTCCGCGATGTAGAGCTTCGCTCTTTTTCACTCACCTTAAAATTGAAAAAGATTTAAACTAAAGTGAGTGAACTATTTTTCTCATGCTTTGAAAGAATCAACCAAATGTATTTATAAGTTTTTGTTTTAAGTAATGAAAAAATATTAAAACACAAATAAAATTAAAAATGCCATCATTAAAGCAAAAAGTGCAATCGCTTCTGTTAATGCAAATCCTAAAATAGCATAACCAAATAGTTGTTTCGTTAATGACGGATTACGTGCTACTGAGTTAATCAAAGATCCAAATACAATACCAATCCCTGCTCCAGCACCTGCTAATGCTATTGTAGCACAACCTGCTCCAATTAATTTTGCTCCTTCTAACATAATTAGTTTTTTTTTTTCTATTAAATGCATAGTAGCCCAAATTTTGCTAATCTTGTTAAGCATTAGCTTTAGAAAATACTTATTTATCTTATCTTTATTGATTTTATTTCTTTTACTATCAAAACTTTTTATTTGAAAGTTTTTATTATAATTTAAACTTAAAAATAGTTTTTTTTTATTATCTTTGCTAATAAATTTCCTATTGAAAAGCATAACTTTTTAATTAAAAGTGAATTTTAGTTAAGCCTAATTTTGTAGCGTAGTCGTTAATAAAATTTGTAAAAAAGTAACCTGAAAAATTATTTTTACTTACTATTTAAGCAAGTAATAAAAATCTACGATTTTTATAACAGCTAGCTTGCTAGCAAAGGCTATTTAAGCAAGTAATAAAAATCTACGATTTTTATAACAGTAAATAAAATTCAATTACATTGAATTTTATCAACAAAAAATATTTAAGCAAGTAATAAAAATCTACGATTTTTATAACAGCCTTTGCTAGCAAGCTAGCTTATTAAAAAACGAAGTTTTTTAATTAAGGCTTGCTTAAATAGTAAATAAAATTCAATGTAATTGATTGAAATTCGCATTTTTCAAGGATTCCTTGTTCCAAGAATTCTTTGAATCAAGGAATTCTTCTAAAATAAGAGAAGGAATTTTATCAACAAAAAATATTTAAGCAAGTAATAAAAATCCTTCTACGAATTTCAATCGTAGGTTTTTATTTAGGCTAGCTTGCCTTTTAATCGCTAAATTAGTTTTGTAAGTTTTGATTTTCTTAGTTTTGTAAGTTTTGATTTTCTTAGTTTTGATTTTCAATCAAAACTTACAAAACTAAGAAAATCAAAACTTACAAAAAATCGTTGATAAAAAATGACATAGTTTTTGTTTGTAGTTTTTTTTTAATTACATTTATCGACAAAAAATATATTTCAAAAAAATGAAATGCTGAGTAATAGTAGATTTGAACTACCAACCTTTTCGTTGTAAGCGAACTGCTCTACCAGTTGAGCTAATTACTCTTTTGCACTGTATTCAGCGTTTGTTTAAAAAAAACCAGTTTTTTCAAAAAAAAAGTAAAATTAATTTCACACAAGTTTTATCTAAACTATGTTTATTGAAAACGGATGAGGAAGGATTTGAACCTTCGATATTTTTATAATACGCCAGTTTTCAAAACTGGTACCTTAAACCACTCAGACACTCATCCTGTAAAATCTATATCATAAAAAAACATAAATTATTTAAACAACCTTTTTATCTTTTTTTTGTTAAAATACTATAGTATTTAATTTATTTTTAATTAAAAAACTTAGTAAAAAAGTAACCTGAAAGGTTTTTTAATAAGCTAGCTTGCCTTTGTTGATAAAATTCCTTCTGCGAAGAATTCCTTCTACGAATTTGAATCCTTGAATCAATTACATTGATTCAAATTCGTAGAAGGAATTTTATCAACAAAGGCACTATTTGTTGTAAACAGATTGATTTTACTTACTTTTACGCTAACAATATTTTTATTTCGTGAACAAAGTTGTGGCGTCATTTTGCCACTTAAATCATAACTAGTTTAATTATATCTTGTACAATTAAATTAAACTTTGTAAAAAATTAACCTTTGTAAAAAACTAACCTGAAAAATTAATTTTATCAACTATTTAAGGCAAGCTAGCTTATTAAAAAACCTTTCAGGTTACTTCGTTACTAAATTTTTTAATTAAGGTTTGCTTGGTTAGTAGACAATTTAATGAAAGTAGACTTTCATTTTTATAAATAAAATCCACAAAAGAAAAAATAACGTTTTGTGTATTTGAAAACGCGTTTAGTTTCATTAAGTTAGTTGCTTGTTTTTCTAATAATAAAATTATTTTTCAGTGGTATGGTTTGCCATAAAATTTTTTTGTCAGTTTAAGCTTATAAAAAAGGTTTCACCTATAAAACATTGTTTCAATATTAATATTCTCTTAAATGTTTTGCGTTTACCTTATTTACTAAGATATTTTCTTATACTGTATTTAATATTTGATTTAATTTAAACATAGTTTAAATTAGATTAATTTTTCTCATACTTCATAGAAAGTTTAGGTATAATCAAAACAAAAATGATTGAATATTTAGATACATATGCTTAAATATCCAAGAACTTTATAAAAATTAACTAGGAGGTAAAATTAACTTGTAATCTACTATTTAAGCAATTTTTAATTAAAAAACTTCGTTTTTAATAAGCTATTTTTTGTTGATAAAATTCCTTCAAAAATACGAAGAATTCCTTCTACGAATTTGAATCCTTGATTCCATTGATTCCTTGTTCCAAGAATTCTTTGAATCAAGGATTCAAATTCGTAGAAGGAATTCTTCGCATTTTTGAAGGAATTTTATTTACTGTTATAAAAATCGTAGATTTTTATTACTTGCTTAAACAGTAAATAAAATTCACTTTGTAAAAAAGTAATTTGAAAAATTAATTTTATCAACTAGCAAAGGCAGTTTTTTTATTAAATTTTAATAAAAAAATTGTCTGTTAGTAAAAAATGCACGTTTTGATTAAAAAATTTTACTACGAAAAAAATTTACTTTTTCTAGCAAGAAAGCTGTAAGCTTGCTAGAAAAAGTGAATTAAAAAGCTTTGAGATAAAATTAAACTTTGTTTAATTTTATCAATTAGCAAACGTTATTTTTATTGATTTTAATTTTTTTATAATATAAATAACATTCAACAATTATTTAGCTAATGCCTGAATGCCTTGTTTTAGAACATTAAAATTTAATTCTGGCTTGTTTTGTGTATTGTTTTTTGTTTTTAATTTTTTACTTTTGACTAATACAGCAGTTAACAACTCATCTGATATTATCCGTTGTAATTTAGTCTTTAAATTAAAGTTTGCATATGAAAGATTTCTTAATTTATGGTTTGTTTGTTGCGAAAATATTGTTTTTAATGCCTTTTCAGAATTCTTGCTTTTATTTTTTAACTGTAATTTTGTAAAATTTGTCAAATTTTGTAAAATTTGTTTTGAAAAAGATGCTTTTTTATATTCTTTAAAAAGTTCATTTAGGCAATTTTTTTTTAAAGTTAAAAAATTTTGTAATTCAGATTGGATAACTGTACTTCGTTCATCTAATGATTCTTTTATGTTATTTCCAAAATAGTAAGAAACAAATATAACAAAAAATAGAAAACTTAAAGCTACTAGAATTTCTTCATTATAAATTATGATGTGTTTTGAACTCACTACACAAAAAGCTAAAAATGCAAAAATATACGGTGCTATTTTTTTATTGGTAAACATAGGGTTTTTATTTTTCTAAATATCAATTTATATTTAGATATATAGCATGTTACAAACATATCTTGCTTTTCGTGGTGCAATACTATATATCTTTATAAAATAAATGTATCAAAAATAAGATTTGACAAAAAATCTTATTTTATTTACTATTTAAGCAAGTAATAAAAATCTACGATTTTTATAACAGCTATTTTTTGTTGATAAAATTCAATTACATTGAATTTTATTTACTGTTATAAAAATCGTAGATTTTTATTACTTGCTTAAATAGTAAATAAAATTAACTTTGTAAAAAAGTAACCTGAAAGGTTAATTTTATCAACTAGCAAAGGCTTGCTTAAATAGTAAATAAAATTCAATTACATTGATTAAAAGAATTCTTCGCAGAAGGAATTTTATCAACAAAAACATATTTAACGAAATTATATAGTGTTAAATATAGTTTTAAGTAAATAATTTTTCTTTAAAGAATAAAATTTCTAACTAGGTTTCTATTTAAAAAAGCTTTTTGTTAAAAGCTATGCTCAGAAAAAGTTTCATTTTTTTTATAGCTTTCTAGTAAAAATCAATTAATTAAAAAAGCCTTTGCTAGAAAGCTAGTCGTTATAAAAATATACGATTCAAATTCGTAGAAGGATTTTTATAACAGCTATTTTTAAATAGTTGATAAAATTAACCTTTCAGGTTACTTTTTTACAAAGTTCTTTAATTAAAAATTGCTTAAATAGCCTTTGCTAGCAAGCTAGCTGTTATAAAAATCGTAGATTTTTATTACTTGCTTAAATAGTAAATAAAATTCAATTACATTGATTCCTTGTTCCAAGAATTCTTTGAATCAAAGATTTCTTTGTAGAAGGAATTTTATCCACTGAAAACGCACTTGTGAAAACTGATTAAAGCTAGACTTAGCCACGTAGTTGATACATTTAGTGTAAAGCATTTCAATTAAATAGCTTTTATAAAATCCTATGATTTTTATAATTACAAGAAAAACATTTAGTAGGTGTGAACTTTTTTATAAATTCAATTAGCGTTTGCTAGTTGATAATATTCAATATGATTGAATATTATCAACAAGTTTAATTTAAAAAAGCTATGCTTTTTAACAATATCGCTGGTAGAAAAAGCGATTTAAACCATTTTTTGCTGTAAACCATTTTTTTTTAGGAATTAAGCAATTATAAAAACTTTGGGTTATAAAGTTTTTATAATTGCTGTGTTGTTAAAAAATGCCTGGTATGTTTTATATTTTTTGATATTCAAACTTTTTCTATTTAAATAACCTTTTAATAAGGCTTTGTAAACTGCCTGACAAACAGCTTTCACTACCAAAAAGTTGCTTGCTAACGAAAAAGGTTTAACCTTGGTTTTTTTCATTATTGAGCAGACTGCTTAAATACTTAAGTACAATTTAAATAACAGTTATATGTACTAAGTCGTGAAAAAATAAAAAAAATTAGTACGTGCTTACGGAAAACTGGGTGAATTGGTAGTTTTCACCAATTAGTATAAATTTATCTTTTTTTATTAACATGACTATTCATTTTGGAAAAATTTTTAAGTGATTTTAGTAAAACATAGATGTAGATATGGTTACACACTTCTGGAGTAAATTGGTCAAAAGCTAGATTCTGAGATAGAGAACTTTCACCTACTGAGCATATATATTTTTTATTTAGGAATTGATAATGATTTTTCTCAGTGTTTGCCACATTCTCATGTAACCATTTTTCAACACGTGTAAGATTTTCGTTAAAAGCACCTTTTGACGAGATTAAAGCGGTCGTAAACAATGTTTCATAATTGCTATGAATTTTCTGATTTTCCTGTTGTAAATTATTAACGTTATCTTGTGAACCAGCTAATTTACTTTTTCGAAGCTTTAAAATTAAACTCATTTTTGGTAGAAAAAATTTTAAAATTAAAAAATAAAAACCTATATAAAAAAAACATAACCAAAAAAATTGTGATAAAAACGTAACTTTGTCTAACTGAGGCATATAATATTATTGTTTATTTTAAACTAACGATATTGAAGCATTAAATTATTTTATCTAACCTTGCTTGGTATTGAAATTCCCTGCATTTATAAAAACTTACCAGAAAACTTTGTTGACACGTTAGCAGTGAATTTAGTTATACTGTGTATAAACTTTAATAGTGGATTTAATTATACTGTGTATAAACTTTAATAGTGGATTTAATTATACTGTGTATAAACTTTAATAGTGGATTTAATTATACAAAGTATAATTAAATCCACTATTAAAGCAAAATTTTTTAATTCAGCAATTATCAAAGCTTTTTATTTTTTATGAGTAACTTGCCTTTGTTGATAAAATTCCTTGAAAAATGCGAAGAATTCCTTCTACGAATTTGAATCCTTGATTCAAAGAATTCTTGGAACAAGGAATCAATTACATTGATTGAAATTCGCATTTTTCAAGGATTCAAATTCGTAGAAGGATTCCTTGTTCCAAGAATTCTTTGAATCAAATTCGCATTTTTGAAAAATTCAAATTCGCATTTTTCAAGGATTGAAATTCGCATTTTTCAAGGATTCAAGGAATTCTTCGCATTTTTCAAGGAATTTTATCAACAAACTAGCTGTTATAAAAATCTACGATTGAAATTCGTAGAAGGATTTTTATTACTTGCTTAAATATTTTTTGTTGATAAAATTCCTTGAAAAATGCGAAGAATTCCTTGAATCAATTCCATTGAATTTTATTTACTGCAGGCTTGCTTAAATAGTAAATAAAATTAACTTTGTAAAAAAGTAACCTGAAAAATTAATTTTATCAACTATTTAAGTTTAGTTTTTAAAAATAAAATTTCTTTTATTTTTAAAAACTAAACTTCTACGAAGAATTCTTTGATTCAAAGAATTCTTGGAACAAGGAATCCTTAGACTTGGCTTGTTGTGTATTCTTCGTTTTTAATGGAATTACACAACGTATAATTAAACTTATTATTTTTGCTTATAAAAAGCTTACAAGTTTTTATAAGCAAAAAGATTAAAGAGAATTTTATTTAAATAATAACAAGATTTTTATTATTTAAACTTAGAAAAAGCTTTTCTCAAGAATAAGCTTTGATAAATGACATTTTTTAAACTAATACCGCTCAAGAAACAACTGCAAATGAAAAACAAAGCTTTCTATAACTTGATAAGAAAAAACCTTTCAGGTTACTTCGTTACAAAGTTTTTTACAATTTCTATCTAATAGTAAATAAAAGCTTGCTTAACTGGAAAAACTTTGTAACGAAGTAACCTGAAAGGTTTTTTTATCGAATTCCCTAGTAAACTGTAAACAAACATCTAAATTCTATTTAAGCAAGTAATAAAAATCTATGATTCAAATTAAAACAAAAATTCAAATTCGTAGAAAAATTCAAAATCGTAGAAGGAATTTTATCAACAAAGGCAAAGTTTTATTTAAATTTTTTTTTAACCTACACCGCTAAATAGCAAGGTAACACAAGAAAATTAAAATTTCATCTAATATTACTTTGTAGTTTTAATATGTTTAGATTTATCGATCCACCTCTCCAAATACGATGTCCTGTGTCCCTATAATAGTTACTACATCCGCTAGCATATGATTTTTAGACATAAAATCAATTCCTTGTAAATGAGCAAAACCCGGAGCTCTAATTTTACAACGATAAGGTCTATTTGTTCCATTACTCACTAGATACACACCAAACTCTCCTTTTGGAGCTTCTACTGCAGTATAAGTTTCTGACGCTGGCACCGTAATGCCCTCTGTATAATATTTAAAATGATTGATTAATGATTCCATAGATTGTTTTAGTTGTAAACGCGAAGGCGAAACAACTTTTCGATCATCCGTTTTAATTAAACCAGTTGGAAGTTGATTCAAACATTGCATAATAATTCTTAAGCTTTCACGCATTTCTTCCACACGTATCAAATATCGATCGTAGCAATCCCCGTTAGTTCCAACCGGAAGGTGGAAATCCATTTTTTCATAGACATCGTAAGGCTGGGTTTTACGTAGATCCCAGTGTATACCAGAACCTCTTAACATAACACCGGAAAAACCCCAATCTAATGCTTGTTCACTAGTAACTATGCCAACATCTACTAAACGTTGTTTCCAAATACGGTTATTAGTTAACATTTCTTCCATTTCATCAATACGAGAAGCAAATTGGTGTGCGAATTTGTAAATATCTTCACATAAGCCTATCGGCAAGTCTTGAGCTACTCCACCAGGGCGAATATAAGCCGCATGCATGCGGGCACCAGAAACTCTTTCATAAAATTCCATTAATTTTTCACGTTCTTCAAAGCCCCATAAAAAAGGAGTTAACGCACCTACGTCCATAGCGTGACAAGTTAACGCTAATAGATGGTTTAATAATCTTGTGATTTCAGAAAATAATACTCTAATATACTGAGCTCTTACAGGAACCTCACAGTTTAATAATTTTTCCACAGCCAAAGAATAGCAGTGCTCTTGGCACATCATAGAAACATAATCTAATCTATCGAAATACGGTAAAGCTTGTAAATAAGTTTTATATTCAATTAGTTTTTCAGTTCCTCTATGAAGTAAGCCAATATGAGCATCAGCACGTTGTACCACTTCTCCATTCATTTCTAAAACTAAACGTAATACACCATGGGCAGCTGGATGCTGCGGCCCAAAGTTTATAGTAAAATTTTTTATTTTTTTTCCAGATACTAATTTTTCAATGGCCATATATATTTTTTATTTATTTCTGATAAAACCAAGTTTTATAAATTTTGATTGTTTAAACCAAAACCTTAATTTGATTTAAAACACTTTTCAGTACAAAGTTTTTACACTTTAATAAAAAAGTCAATAGAAACCGTGTCTAAAAATATAATTAAAAAAACTAAAGTTAATACTATATTTATAATTTTACTATAAAATTTTAAGCTAAGCGTAAAATTATATAGTTTTAATAGTTTTAAATTGTTACTAGCAAAGTTATTTTATTTAAATATTCTAAATCGTTTTTTTTATATAATGAAAATTAAAAATTACAGGCAATGTTTTGGTGTGAAGAAAATGAAAAAAAAAGTTTAAACTAAAATATTTTAATAGATTTTTTTTATAAAAAATAAGGTTTTTTTTATTGAATTACTATTTAAGCAAGTAATAAAAATCTACGATTTTTATAACAGCTATTTTTTTAAATAGTTGATAAAATTAAGTTTTCAGGTTACTTTTTTACAAAGTTAATTTTATTTACTATTTAAGCAAGTAATAAAAATCTACGATTTTTATAACAGTAAATAAAATTCAATTACATTGAATTTTATCAACAAAAAATAGCTGTTATAAAAATCGTAGATTTTTATTACTTGCTTAAATAGTAAATAAAATTCCTTCTACGAAGAATTCCTTAAAAAATACGAATTTGAATCCTTGATTCAAAGAATTCTTGGAACAAGGAATCAGTGTAATTGATTGAAATTCGCATTTTTCAAGGATTCAAGGAATTCTTCGCATTTTTCAAGGATTCAAAGAATTCTTCGCAGAAGGAATTTTATCAACAAAAAATATTTAAACAAGTAATAAAAATCTACAATTAAAACAACTGTTGCAACAAAAATTCAAATTCGTAAAAGGATTTTTATTACTTGCTTAAATAGCAAATAAAATTTGTAAAAAAGTAACTTTCCAGGTTACTTTTTTACAAATTTTATTAACGACTGCCTTATTAACCAAGATTTTTTCTTATAAACAAACACTACTTACTATAGTATTTAAATAAATTAAAAAATTAAGCATAAATTTTTAACATGATAGATTTTATGTTGATAGTATTACCAAGCATAAAACCTTGTTTTATGTTAAATTTCCCAACTTATGGTAAGAAAAAACCTTTCAGGTTACTTTCGTTACAAAGTTTTTTCTTACCATACGGTTTTAACTATGAAACCTTGTAAAACATTATTTTTTGAAGTACGTTGATTAAAAAGCGTAGCTTTTTAATTTATGGAATAATCTGTTTTTTTATAGTTAATTAAAAATTTTTCAAATTTACCTAAAAATGGTATAAAAATTAAAAAATAAATAAAAAAATAAACTGAAGCGCATTGCCCTATAAGAATATATGGATCTTCTACAGGTTGCTGACCAATCCAGATTAGTATTAAACAATCAGCTACCAGTAGCCAAAATAGTTTTTTATGAATAGGTCTAAAATTAGAGCTTCTAATTTGGGATGTATTAATGAAAGGTAACGCTAATAAAGCAATAAACACTAATGCAATGGCAGCCACACCACCTAATTTATTGGGTATACTACGTAAAATCGCGTAAACCCAAAGAAAATACCATTCAGGTACAATGTGCGCAGGTGTTGACATAGGGTTAGCAGGTATAAAATTATCTGGATGTCCTAAGATATTAGGATAAAAATAAACAAATATAGAAAAAAATATAGCAAAACTTACCCAACCAACTAAATCTTTTACATAAAAATAAGGGTAAAATGATATTTTATCTACAGATGAATTAGTCCCTAGTGGGTTATTTGAACCATACTGGTGTAAAGCTGCAATATGAACTATAGACGCACCAGCTATTAAGAATGGGAGTAAATAATGAAGACTATAAAAACGGTTTAAGGTAGCATTATCTACAGAAAACCCTCCCCACAGCCAAGTCACAATAGTATCACCAACTACTGGTATAGCACTGGCTAAACTAGTAATTACAGTGGCTCCCCAAAAACTCATTTGCTTATTTTTAAATTGTATAAACATGTTTCTATTCTACATAAATATAATATAATGCAATAAAATAGAATACATTTAGCCTTTCATACAACTACTGTATCTTACAACCTTTAACTTTATGCATGTCATATATACGTATGTATATAGAAACATAAACATAAATCTTTAGAAATCATGTTTAGGGAGCAATTATGTAAGACCCTAGAAATTAAAAAAATAGAATTTTTTTTAATTAAAAATCTCGACTGTACATTAAGCACCATTTCAGGCACCCACCGATGAACCAGTCTGTAGCGATCGTATACACAACCGACGGTCTTTAAATTGGTTTCATTTAGTTGACCGTTTTCATCAATATTGCATAATTTAATAACAAGTTTTATTTCTTTGTATAAATTACATAAAACCTTAAACACAAATATATGTATTTAGTTAAATTATACTATGATTAGTAGAATATATATTTCTATTTTATTTTTATTACTTAATTCACTGTAATTTATAATACATAGAAGCTATCATATATGGTTTTATAATTTCACTTAGTTTTTCTTTTTCTGATTTTTTAAAGTAAAGAATAAATTTATGTTTATGTTTTTCTACGGTACAATGTAAATTAAAATTCTGTAAAATAGTTTGTTGCAATAAAATGTGATCTGCGTAACAAAAACTTTCAGTGGAAATTTTAACACCTGTTTGACTTTTGCCTGCTTTGTCCATAAACCAAATCGCTAAAGCTTTTTCGGTTAACAAACTAGAAATATTTTTTGGAACTACTTTTTTAAAAAAAAAACTTTCATTTGTTTTTTGTTTAACATAAAAACAATCATAAATATAATTTAAATTAGAAAAAGAAAAAGTTCTAAATTTTATTGAAAAAACAACACTATTGTTTTTTCCGATTTGTTTTTTTACTTTAGGTTTTTCTGCAGAACAATATTTTTTTTCTTTAAAAAATGAATACATTGAAAAAATATATTCAGCGTTTCTGCTGCTGACATGAATATGAAATCTTGTAGCATTATTTCTTTTTTCTGCAAGTCCGTCTCCAAGTAAGCTTGCAACTAAAACTGAAATTAAATCTATATTATGTAATTTAATTCTTTTTTCAGAATACATTTTTGTTCCAAGAATTCTTTGAATCCTAGAAGTATAAAAATTTCTTATAATATAAGCCATAAATTTTTATTTGTGTGTATTATAATTGTATAAGTACAATAGAATTATAAAAATGATTTACAAGTAAAAAAAGTAAACATAGTAACATATAATAAACTAATCATGTGGGGCCAAATTAAAAACCCCATGGAAGCACATACCCTATGAAGGCTGTAATAATCATAAGTAGTAAAATAATTACTCCAATACACCACACGAATTCACGTGGACTAGCGTAGCTGCAATAATACAAACTTCTAAACATATGAATATAAACAACCATAAAAAACATACTTGCGCCATTGGCGTGCATATAACGAAGCAGCCAGCCACCTTCCACATCTCGCATAATATGTTCCACGCTTAAAAAAGCTAAATCAACGTGTGGAGTGTAATGCATTGCTAAAAATATACCTGTCGCTATTTGAATAACTAAGCAGAGACCTGCAAGACTTCCGAATCCCCATAAGTAATTTAAATTAGTTGGAGATGGATAATCGATTAAATGATCATTTACTACTGAAAATATAGGTTGTTTTAATATAGATAATCTTTTCATAAAATAATTTTTGTAAAAATAATAGTGTTTATATAATTAAAAAATATAATTATAATTTACTATAAAAAATAAAATTTATAATAAAAACTAAAATGCAGGATATTAAATGTCTTTTAGAACAACCTACAGTATTAATAAAACAATTCATAGTTAACAGCTAACAATACCATGACTAATATCTGCATTTATTGCTGATTGTGCTACTACTACATATTTATAAAATTTGATTTGCGTTGGGAAAGGCAGGATTCGAACCTACGTAGAATTTATTCAATAGAATGAAACTAAATAAATATATTTGAAATTAATTAAAAAAATTTCATGTACACTTATTTGTTCTTAAACCGTACATGCTTTTTTCAATGCATACGGCTTTACAAAAAATAATTTTTAAATTAAAAATTATTTTTTAGGTTTCTTGGCAATGATTTTTAATGAAAAAACCTTTAAAAATCAAAGTAAAAAAATTACTTTTAAACTTAATATTTATTTAAAATTCCAGCTTTTTCATAATTTAAATACTATCATTATTTAAGCAACATTCAAGTAGTTGTTTAGTTATATCTATTTTTTTCAAGGATTCAAATTCGTAGAAGGAAAATTGTGTTTTATTTTTAAAACTTCCTTGTTCCAAGAATTCTTTGAATCATTGAAAAATTTAAGTAGAGTTGTTTTTTTTCTTTTTTTTTTTCTATTTAAGTAAGTCTTAATTAAAAAATTTTTTAGGTTACTTTTTTACAAAGCTTTTAATTGAGCTAGCGTGTTGTAAGCTTTGTAAAAAAGTAACCTAAAAAATTTTCAAAATCAAAACTTATAAACCCATTTTATGAACTGAAACAAAATACAGTTTAATTTTTTTAATAAAATTGCTAAAAATAAATATTTGGCAAATCTTAAATAGCATAACTCACTTAGAAAACTTAAATGCAACATTATAAAGTCCAATCTTTCTCCTCGCATAAATACCGTTTTTAGTAAGAATAGCGAGCTTTTCCGGTTTTATTTAACTATACTTTAAGCGTAGCTTGAGCTACATCTATTTTAAAGAGTTAGGCATCTTATATAACTTCTTACTTTAGTAGTTGATAAAATCAATTTTTTAACGAAACTAACCTGAAAAATTAATTTTATCTAAAAAACAAGTATTTTATTGAAAGCTGTGCTTTTTAATTAAAATATTTTTTATAAATAAAATTAAACTATGTTTAATTTTGTTAACTAGTAAGCAAGTAATAATTTTTAAAAATTTAAACAAAGCATATTAAGTTCTGTGTAAATTTCAAATCTTAATGTTTAAATATAAGTATTAATTAATTAAATTATATAGAGTTTAATTTAACTTAAGTTTAGGAATTTTATACAAAAAACTATATTAAATTTAAAGCTGATATTTAATAAAACATTATTATAGTAAATTTTAAAAACTTAAAATTTGTTTAGTTTTTGCTTATTTTCATGAAACCGTTATTTATTTAAAAGTTTTTTTATTACAGCTTAAAATGCTATTAGCAGGCATAAACCTAATTTCAAGAATCAAACTTTTTACTTTTAATTAAAATTTATTACAAGATTAAAGCATCATAGCTTTTGCCATATCTTAATTATTTATAAAACTAGAAAACTGATTTTTTATTAGTTTTAATCTAACATGCTGTGTTGGCTTTTAATTTTTATATTAAGGTAAGTTAGTAAATTTATACATGAATTGTGCAAAATATAAAAGGGTTTTCACCTTAAACGAATAGAAATAAATTTTTTTCCGGACCGCACTTTACAATCTATCGCTTTTAACCACTCAGCCACTTTCCCGGTTTTACTTTTCTATGAATAAAACTTATGTCACTTATAAAATAAATCTTTAAAGCAAAGTTTTACCATTGATTTAAAAGAAAATTAGAGTTTTTTGTTAAGCTTAGCAATACAGTAAATATATTTATATATTTAACAAAAAATAAAAATAAACAATTATTTAAGTACTTTGTTAAAAAAATTTTTTTCTAGGAAACTTATTTTTAAATAGTTGATAAAATTCACTTTGTAAAAAAGTAATTTGAAAAATTAATTTTATCAACAACTAGTAATAAAAATCCTTCTACGAAGAATTCTTTGAATCCTTGTTAAAAGAATTCTTTGATTCAAAGAATTCTTGGAACAAGGAATCATTCTACGAAGAATTCTTTGAATCAAAGATTTTTTGTTGCAAGAATTTTTTCAATCAAACAATTCTTCAGAGAAGGATTTTTATAACTTGTAAAAGTAAGTCTATAACAAGAATCTTTAACAAAAAACTTAAAAAACAACTCAGTTATAAAAATTTTTTAGTGGGTTTATGTTAAAAAAATTCATTTTTTTTATTGAAACATTTTATTTTCTTTAACAGAATTCTTTTATAGTTATTTTTACTATTAAAAACTAAGCTTTTCATTGAAATAAATAAAATGAAATTTAATGAAATTTTTAATATAAATTTTTATAATTTTATGAGCTACTAAAATGTTTATTTAGTATAGACTTTATTCCGTAAAACTTATATTTACAATTTTTACTCATAATTAGACAAGCATAGTTTTATGTGATTTTATTAACTGTTTTGGCAAATTCTCGAGTATTTTGTTTAAAAACTTCTTGACGTTTTACATGCACACTTTTATGCATCGTTAACACAATTGCACCAATCATAGCCACTAATAAAATTAAACTTGCTAATAAAAAAAAATAGAAATAATATGTATAAACAAGCATACCGATAGCTTGGATATTTGGCACTGTATCTAATATGGAATACCAATCTGTAAATTGTAGATATTCATTTGTAGAGATAATTTTATCATAATTAATACCATACGTTTCATCAAATAAGTTACTCAATTTAGTGTTAATTGTGAATACTGGCACTAAATCATTATCAATAATTAAGAAAATCTCGAACAAGAAAAGAATACCTAATAATCCTCCAACAGGTAAATATCGTAACTTTTTTTCATTAATTTCGGCTAATTTTATATTTAACATCATAACCACAAATAAAAATAATACTGCAATCGCTCCCACATACACTACTAAAAAAATCATTGCAAAAAAATCCAAACCTAATAAAATTAGCAAACCAGCTGCATTAAAAAAAACTAATATCAAAAATAAAACTGAATGTACCGGATTTCTTGATTGTATAACCATAATACCAGCTAATAAAGCTAAACTAGAAAAAAAATAAAATAAAAAATCCATGTATTTAAAAATTTTTAATTAATATGAAACATTTAAATTCAATTTTAAAATTTTTAGTAAAATAAAAATTTTAAAATTGAATTTAAATGTTTTTTGCCAGAAAAATTATATTATTGAAAAAATTTTATTTGCTATTTAATTTATTTTTAATTAAAAAACCTTTCAGGTTACTTTTTTACAAAGTTTTTTAATTAAAAATAAATTAAATATTTTTTGTTGATAAAATTCAATGTAATTGAATTTTATTTACTATTTAAGCAAGCCTTAATTAAAAAACTTCGTTTTTTAATAAGCTAGCTTGCTAGCAAAGGCTGTTATAAAAATCGTAGATTTTTATTACTTGCTTAAATAGTAAATAAAATTCCTTGAAAAATGCGAAGAATTCCTTCTACGAAGAATTCTTCGCATTTTTCAAGGATTGAAATTCGCATTTTTCAAGGATTGAAATTCGTATTTTTCAAGGAATTCTTCGCATTTTTCAAGGATTGAAATTCGCATTTTTCAAGGATTCAAATTCGCATTTTTGAAGGAATTTTATCAACAAAAAATATTTACGCAAGTAATAAAAATCTATGATTCCAAGAATTCTTTGAATCAAAAAATTCTTCGTAGAAGGAATTTTACCAACAAAGGCAGGTTTTATTAAATTTCACAAAGTGAGGTTTAATTAGTAGTTGATAAAATGAAACTAGATTTCATTTTATTTACACACTTGTAAACAATTTTTGATTACTCAGGCAAGAATTTTTTTGATAAATTATGTGTATAAGAAAATTTTATGCTTGCTGTATAATATTTACTGTAGAACAATAAATAGTGTCTAGAAAAGGCTGTGGATAAAACCCCATCCATAAAACTGTAAATACAAACGGTAAAAACATAAAAAACTCTTTTCGTGATAAATCGCTAAAACTCAATAAATAATATGGTTTTGCTAAACCGTAAATTACGCGATTACATAACCATAGTGCGTATGCAGCACCTAACACAGTTCCAGTAGTGGCCATAAACGCTACAAAAGTGTTGTTTTGAAACGCTCCTAATAAAACTAAAAACTCACCCACAAAACTACTTGTACCAGGTAAACTAATATTTGCCATAGTAAAAAATAAAAACATAATAGCAAATAATGGCATAGTTCTCGCGCACCCTGCATAATAACGTAATAAGCGAGTTTTATGTCTATCATAAAGTACACCTACACATAAAAAAAGAGCAGGTGATACTAAACCGTGGCTTAACATTAGTAAAATACTTCCTTGGATACCCTGTATATTTAAACTAAATAACCCGATAGTAACAAAGTTCATATGAGCTACTGAAGAATAAGCAATTATTTTTTTAAGATCTACTTGGCGCAATGTAGTGAGTGAAGTATAAATGATTGCAATAATGCTGAGTGTGTAAATTAATGGAGCAAAATAAATGCAAGCATAAGGAAATAATGGGATAGAAAATCGTAGAAAACCGTAAGTCCCTAATTTAAGTAAAATACCTGCTAAAATTACTGAGCCAGCTGTAGGTGCTTCTACGTGAGCTTCCGGTAACCAAATATGAAATGGTACCATAGGAACTTTTACTGCAAAACTTGCGAAAAACGCTAGCCATAATAACATCTGTCGACTTTCACTAAATTCTGTAGTATACAAAATTTGTAAATCTGTAGTACCTGTTTGAAAGTATATCAGTAAAATGGCTAACAACATTAATACAGATCCAAAAAGTGTATACAAAAAAAACTGGTAAGCCGCTCTTATTTTTCTTTCTCTGGAACCATATATTCCTATGATAATAAACATAGGGATCAAAACGCTTTCAAAAAAAATATAAAAAAGTAAAAGATCTAATACACTAAATACTGTATTTATTAAAGTTTCTAGTATTAGAAAGCAAATGCAATATTCTTTTACGTAATTACTTATATTTGTCCATGCGACCAAGATACAAACAGGTATTAAAAAACTAGTTAATATAATGAAAAATAATGAAATACCATCTAAACCAATAATAAAGTTTAATGTAAAATCATTTTTTTCATGAAAAACATAACTACTATGTCTTATAAGTGTGAAATTTTGTGTAAACTGAAATTTAGCTGTGGAGTTGTCAAATTGAATCCAAAGCAAAAGAGAAAGTAGAAACGTTATAATTGAAATATTTAGAGAAACAGTTTTAATTAATAAATGGTTCCAATTTGGAATAAAGAATAAAATAATAGCACCTATTAAAGGTAACAATAATACTAAGAAAAGTAATGACATATTTTTTTTAAATATTTAATATTTTTAAGAATGCTATATTTGTTACTAATTTATTTAACTTGTTTGATATGTAAACTTTTCGTATTTAGTAACTCTAGTTGATACGTAAACTTTTTATACTTAAATGATTTTTTTACTTTGAAATAAAAACGGCTAAATTTTTTTTATACCAAAAACTCACTCATTAAAATGCTTTTACTAGCTTAAATAGAAAGTTTTCTTGGGCTTTTAAATAAAACAATATAGAAAAACGATTTTTAATATTACCTTAAATAGTTGATAAAATTAATTTTTCAAATTACTTTTTTACAAATTTTATTTACTATTTAAGCAAGTAATAAAAATCTACGATTTTTATAACAGCTAGCTTGCTAGCAAAAAATATTTAATTTATTTTTAATTAAAAAACTTTGTAAAAAAGTAACCTGAAAGGTTTTTTAATAAGCTAGTAAATAAAATTAACCTTTCAGGTTACTTTTTTACAAAGTTAATTTTATCAACTATTTAAAAATATTTAAGCAAGTAATAAAAATCTACGATTTTTATAACAGTAAATAAAATTCAATGTAATTGATTCAAGGATTCAAATTCGTAGAAGGAATTCTTCGCATTTTTAAAGGATTCAAGGATTCTAATTCGTAGAAGGAATTCTTCGCATTTTTCAAGGATTGAAATTCGCATTTTTCAAGGATTGAAATTCGCATTTTTCAAGGATTCAAATTCGCAGAAGGAATTTTACCAACAAAAAATATTTAAGCAATTTATATAAAAATTGAATTTAATCTTGTTTTGAGTACACTGCTCTAGGTTTAGTTTTTATATTCATGGAACTTTTGTTTTAATGTATTTTAGTAATATAACAACTTTAATTTTTTTAATTGTAGCTTGCTCGTGTGTGATACTGATACGATGTACGGCTTGAATTTAATGTTGTTTTGAGTACACTGCTCTAGGTAAAAAACTTTTTTTTTTAATAAGCTATTTTTAAATAGTTGATAAAATTCACTTTGTGAGTTTTATCAACTATTTAAAAAATAGCTTATTAAAAAAAAAAGTTTTTTAATTCAGGCTTGCTTAAATAAAAATCAAATTAATTTTACACTTTTATGTTGTAAAAAATTTTATAAGAAAACTTAATCTGCACGATTTTTTTTCGCAGGCTAAGCTTTTTACTTAGTAATTAAACTAGAACAAAGTGGTGTTTTATGTTGGCTTAAAACTTTTTATTTTTTGAGTAATTGAGCTTAGTAGGATTCGAACCTACAACTACATTGATGAAACTAAATAAGCATATTAATTTCTTATTTTGCCAACAAAGTTTAAATTTAAACATTTTTTTCCTGGAAAAATTTCATTTTGAAAATGGTTTTTGCTGTTCAGCTAACTTACTAAAAAATAAAATTTTTCAATAAAAGCTGAATAAAATAGCTTTTGCTAGTAAATAAAATTAACAAATTTTATCAACTAGAGAAACAAGGCTTTTTCTCAAACCTATAACAAAACTGTATTTTTCTTAAACAATTTTTTTTAAAAAAATGTTTCGCAAAATTTGCATGAAAAAGCTGTTTTAGTGGCAAAAAAAATTAATATGCATTACTTGTTCACGAACCGTACGTGCACCTTTAAATGCATACGGCTCTAAAAATATTTTTGTAAAATTCAACAATTATAAAATAAAAAATATACACAAGAAATAATTTTTTAGGTGCGCAGTTGTTACTAAAATTAATTTTTCAAATTACTTTTTTACGAAGTGAATTTTATCAACTATTTAAAAATATTTAAGCAAGTAATAAAAATCTTTTTGTGAAGAATTCTTGGAACAAGGATTCTTTAAGTCATAGATTTTTATAACAGCTAGCCTGCCTTTGTAAATAGAATTCTTCGTAAAAGGAATTTTAAGGCAGGTTTTATTAAATATGACAAAGTAAAATTTAATTAGGCAACCAAAAAACCATAAATGAGCTTTATTTATTGATAATAGTTTCTTTTAAAAAATTTTTTTTAGCATTTTTGAACTTACAAATGAAATATTTTTTTCTATTTAAAAAAACCTTTAATTAAATGCATAATTTCTTAATGCAGCTAGTACATAATATTTAATTACATTAAATATTATGTACTAGCAAAGGTAATTTCTACTAGAAATACTGTTTTTCAATTGCTGTTGTTAAAAAAGTAATTTAACGCTTGTTTTCGCATAGTGATTGTGCACATTAGCGAACATTTCCGGTTTCGTAGAAATCGTTCTAGAATTCTTTTGTAGAAAAAAATTGAATTCAATTAAAGGGTTAGATTTTATATATAAATATATTACCAATTAGTAATATAATTCATAATTTTAAAGCAAAATTGCTTTTAAGTAAACAACATATGTGTTGTTTACTTAAAAGTAATTAATATGTTTATTCATAAAAATTTATAATAAAGTATTTTTATATGTATGCTAAGCATTAGTAAACTGCAAGTTGAATATAATACATTAAGTAAAAAATATTTTTTACGAAAAAATATTTTTATAAGCTCTACATAAATATAATTTTTTCCATGTTTTAAAATAGTTCATAACTTTCTATCTTAAACAAAAATTATATTTCAAAATCTTAAATTTTACATTATATATAAAATTAAAGCAACCACGCTTTTATCATACCTTTATATCTTATTAAAATAAATATCTAACAAATTCATTAGCTGATTTTATTACTTAATTTTAAGTACTTAAAAGTTTAATTTTACTTTGTGAAAAAGTAACCTGAAAAATTATTTTATTCCAAATTAAATTCTGTTTGATTAAATTAAACTGGTCTCTGCTAATAAATAAAATTGACTTGGTAAAAAAGTATATTTATATTTTAAATTCATTAGCATGCTATTTTTCTTTTTTATTTTTATATAAAAGTAAGCTAGTGATTTACACATGACGCATGGAATGTTGTCGGGATTTGCACCCTGAACGATTTTTACTATTCACGAACCGCACTTATGAGCAAGGTGTTCTACCGGTTGAACTATAAGCCCAGCTCCCTAAGTTGGACTTGAACCAACGACCAAATGGTTAACAGCCATTTGCTCTACCACTGAGCTATTAGAGATATACGTACGCGATTATAAAGTTTTATTTTTTTCAATAAGCCAGCAAAAACCTTACTATTTAAGCAAGCTTTAATTAAAAAAAAAAGTTTTTTAATAATTTTTTGTTGATAAAATGAAAGATGTTTCATTTTACTTAGTAAATCCCAGTTATAAAAAAGTAAAGCTTTTCCTTAGCAGATCTATATAATAAAAGCCATTTGGTATATAACTGTTTAAAAATATTCTGTAAACATTTTATTTAGTGAGAACTTCAGCTGAAAATAAAAAATGTTTTACTACATTTAAACTGAGGTTTTTAAAAATACTTTATAAGAATTTTGTTTGTTAAAAATCTTTTTTTATAAGCAAAAAAAATTACTTGAAAAAAACGTGTTTTTTTTGTTTTACAGCTTTTAGTTGTGAAAGCTTTTTCTTTATTGAATTAAATAAAAAGTAAGTTTTAAATTAATTACTTTATAGAGTTATTCTAGTATTTTGAATATATTTAGTAAATATATTCAAAATAATTCACGAGCGCATTCTGCAGGATTCGAACCTGCGTCCTTCAACATAAAACTAAGTAACTACATTTTATACATTTTTTAAAAATGGAATAATAATTTTATAAAAATTTACTCTAAAAAATGCTTTACACTTAATTATAATATGTGGTTTTTCATCTATTACTTGAAAATGCGAAAGTAGTAGCATACTCGTTTCCGAACCATACGTGCAATTTTCACTGCATATGGCTCTTGAAAAATTGTAAAAATCAGATTTAGGATGTTTTGATTTATTGAAAGTTACAATTTTTACAAAACCCTTACTATAAAAAAGTATAGTGATTTTTCTCCTCACATAAAAACATAATTTCAATAACAAATTAATTGCTATTTTTATAATTAATTCAGTGAGCAAGCCCGGTTAATTTTTTATTAACATAGATAATTTTTCAAATTATCAATAGAAAGTTAGGCGCTGTTTTGGGTACTCATTTAAGTAAAACTGAAACCACTCTACAACTGATTTAAAATAGTCTTTGCTTTTACTATTTAAGCAATTTTTAAATATTTTTTGTTGATAAAATTCCTTCTACGAATTTGAATCCTTGAAAAATTCGCATTTTTCAAGGATTCAAATTCGTAGAAGGAATTCTTCGCTTTTTTCAAGGATTCAAATTCGCGTTTTTGAAGGAATTTTATCAACAAAAAATGGTGGATAAAATTACATGTTGTTTAATTTTATTTACAATTATAAAAACTTTCTATTTAAGCAAGCAATAAAAATCCTTCTACGAATTTGAATCCTTGTTTTAATTTAAATCATAGATTTTTATAACAGTAATAAAAATCGTAGATTTTTATAACTTGTTGATAAAATTAATTTTTCAAATTACTTTTTTACGAAGTGAATTTTATTTATAAAGGCAAATTTTGATAATTATTTAAGTACGCTTTTAGTAAAAAGTAGAGCTTTTTATTTAAGCCAATAAATAAAATTAAACATTATTTAAAATTATCTACTAACAAACACATATTTTATTAAATATTTTATTTAAAATCATAGCTTTCAAATAAAACACTTAATTGTCTAACTAAAACACAACTCTACTAAATAGTTTTGTGTTATAATTAAAGCTTGTTTCAATAGAAAAATACAAACAGTTGCTGAGAAAATTTTATCTTACGTAGTTGATTGTCAAATGATTTCAATAAATTATAATAGGTTCTAAGTGCATATTATAAAATTCATTTTTTATGCTTTTAAACAATATTAAAAAGTTTTAAAGTAGTTTTTATAAGGAAAAATAAATTTTTTACTAGTTGATAAAAGTAACTAGCAAAGGCAAATTTTTTCTTAATCATTGCTTGTTAAAAAAAAGTTTTTTAATTACTAGCGCAATTAAACAGCAATTCTTGGTCGCTGATTTTAGTTTCGTAAGTTTTGTAAGTTTTGTAAGTTTTGTAAGTTTTGTAAGTTTTGTAAGTTTTGTAAATTTTGTAAGTTTTGTAAGTTTTGATTGAAAATCAAAACTAAGAAAATCAAAACTAAGAAAATCAAAACTAAGAAAATCAAAACTAAGAAAATCAAAACTAAGAAAATCAAAACTTACAAAGAATCGTCAATAAAATGCAACGTTATTTCATTTTATTTGTGTTTCTTTGTTTGATTAAGTTTAACTATGTTAAACTTAATCAAATCACCATTAGGCAATTAGAAAAACTTTCATCTATAAAAGTTTTTGTTACAGATAAATGGCAACTAAAAACCTTTTATTAAAAAGTAAAAAGCATAGCTTTTTCATAAGCTATACTTTTTAAATAGCTAACTTACTAGCAGAAGCTATTTTTTACTTTAATTATACTTTTTGCAAATAAATTTAAAATGCACCCACAGTTTTAAACAATATAGTTTTTACCATATTTCTTTATCCAAAAAATTTAATGTAAAATTTATAGTAACAACATGCTGAGTTTCCTAAAAGTTTTAACTTCCAAAGTAAGTTGTGGATTCATACAAACAATATTGAATATAACAGAATTTGCATCTGAAGCAATAAAAAGTTTTTCATCGGACCGCGATTAGAAGGTTGTTGCTCTATCCAGCTGAGCTAAGAATGCCTGGAATTTAAGTGGAAAATAAGTTTATATTATTTTAGTAAAGCTACTTAATAAAAATTAAATAAAATTAAATATAGTTTAAGTTTTTTATTGAAAGTAAAAAATAATTTGAAAATTGCTTACTATCGGACTTGAACCGATAACCTATGTTAGGAACAGATTTTAAGTCTATCGTGTTTACCAATTTCACCAAGTAAGCAAAAAAAAGTAAAAACATTGATGTATTGCTTAAAAAGAAAAACTTTTAAATTTTACTACCAGTGCTAAGCCTTAATTAAAAAAAAAGTTTTTTAATAAGCAAATAAAATTTTTTCTACGAAGAATTCTTTGAATCAGTGTAAATGATTCAAAGAATTCTTCGTAGAAAAAATTTTATCAACAAAGGTAATTTTTTATATTTTTAATAAATTACTAGTGGCTTAAAAAATTTTTTAGTTAAACATTTAATCACACAAAATATAATTAAACCAGCTATAAAAATTGAATCTTTTTTCGTTTAAGTAACATTGACTCTGTTGAGTTTAGTTAAAACAAATACAAACTTTCACAAGTACATTTAATAGCAAGCTAGCTTAATTAATTAAATTTTTTTAGCTTAACTTTTCAATAAAAAGTTTGGTTTACTAGAAAAGTTTTAGTAGGTTTTGGATTTAAATATTTTTTATTAAAAAAAACCTTTCAGGTTACTTGGTTACGAAATTTTTTATAATCAGAGTATTTATTTTCCTAATAACGCAATCATTGATAAAATGAAACAACGTTTCATTTTATTTGCAACCGTTGTAAATAAATTAGTTTTGATTTTCTTAGTTTTGTAAGTTTTGATTTTCTTAGTTTTGATTGAATATCAAAACTTACAAAACTAAGAAAATCAAAACTTACAAAACTTACAATTATAAAAATCTTGGATTCAGATTAATATAATAATTAAAGTAGTATACCTTTATATAAGTAGATTTAATTTAATTAGTATACTTAAAGCATACCTTTATGTTAATTAAATTAAAGTAGTATATTTAATTTAATTAGTCTATTTAAAGTATACTTTAATTAGTCTATTTAAAGTATACTTTAATTAGTCTATTTAAAGTATACTTTAATATAAGTATATTTAATTTAATTAGTCTATTTAATTAAAGTAATATACCTTTATATAAGTAGATTTAATTAAAGTAGTATACCTTTATATAAGTAGATTTAATTAAAGTAGTCTATTTAAAGTATACTTTAATATACGTATATTTAATTTAATTAATCTATTTAAAGTATACTTTAATTAAAGTAGTATACCTTTATATAAGTAGATTTAATTAAAGTATATAAGTAGATTTAATTAAAGTAGTATACCTTTATATAAGTAGATTTAATAGGCTTTAATGCAATATTACAATATATTTTATATTAAAATACACTATTGTATTATATGTTATATTTATATGTTATATTTATATATTACATTTAGAGATATGTTGAAAAGTTTACCCCTATCTGACGGAAACAAGACCCCTATCTTACGGAACATTCACCCTGACCCTGGAAAAAAAGCACTTTTTTTAAAATATAACAAATTAAGCTAGCTATTGATAAAATAAAAGATGATTTAAATAAAAAAATGAAATTTTTTTCATAAACACGGTTTAAATTTTTCATTCTTATTTAAGTTTTTATAAAAATTGTTGCAACGGAAAATCGAATTTCATGCAATACAGACAGTAGGACTTGAACCTACAAAACAAAAGTCACTAGGTCCTAAATCTAGTGTGTCTACCAATTCCACCATGTCTGCCTTTTATTTAAATTATAAAAAACTGTGGTAAAAATTTTAATAGAGTTTTTTTCAGCTTTAACTAACGCTATAATAAAAGTTTTTAATCTAATAATATTAATGCGGAAATACTAATTAATTTCAATCTTATTCTACAAAAACTTACAGTATTTTTCCTTTAAAACTAAACTCAAATAAAAATATGCTGTAGTTTAAGCTTAACATGAATTAAAAGCTTTTTTTATTGAAAAAAACTTCGGTTGTTTATACTAAAGTTTAGCCGTTTTTAGAAAAAAATTAAACTAAATTTGCTTAAATACCAATTTTGCCAATAAAAAAAATTATTTAATAATTTTTTGTTGATAAAATTCCTTCAAAAATGCGAATTTGAATTTTTCAAAAATGCGAATTTCAATCCTTGAAAAATGCGAATTTCAATCCTTGAAAAATGCGAATTTCAATCCTTGAAAAATGCGAATTTCAATTTTTCAAAAATGCGAATTTGATTCAAAGAATTCTTGGAACAAGGAATCCTTCTACGAATTTGAATCCTTGAAAAATGCGAATTTCATTCAAAGAATTCTTGTTCCAAGAATTCTTTGAATCAAGGATTCAAATTCGTAGAAGGAATCCTTCTACGAAATTGAATCGTAGATTTTTATTACTTGTTTAAATAGTAATAAAAATTTGAAATTTGTTGCAATTGCTTTTGGCAGCAAGCTAATAAAAGCTTTGTTTGCTAGTTAATAAAATGACACAAAGTGTCATTTTATTAACTAGCAAATAGTAAAAGTTAACCAATTTTTTAACCAAGATTTTTATTAACGACTTTAAACTGTACTTAAATACTTTAGCAATTAATTTTAAGTAGTTGGTTTAATTTTATTTTATGCACTCATAAACTAATTAAGTTAATTATAAATTTTATAATTGAATTAACTACCTGGAATACAACTACTTAAATTAAAAATACTTTATTTTATTTTTTAAATGCTTAATTAAATATCGCAAAATTTAATAAAAGCCGCAATAAAAACTTTTCAACGGAAAGTTTTGATAGTTACTTATTGGTAAATAAATTGAATATAACATAGTTAAATTTAATTAAACCAAGAGTGTTTTTTGTAATTAAAATTAATGTTTCAGGTTACTTTTTTACCAAGTTAATTTTATTAAAAACTACGTTACGGAAAAATGTATACTAGAGATTACCTTTCAATAGAAGTTCTATATCCAAACTACAAGGAAATATTATTTTTTGAGAACGGTATAAATAAATAACAGTTAAAGTTTTATAGGAAATTTCAAGGTTTAATGGTTTAAAATTTATTTTTCGTGAAAGATTTTCAGGAATGGAAAATTCACGCTTTTTGAAAAAAATATTTTTTAGTTTTAGGAAAAATAATATATCATAACACTTAATATAGTTTAATTTTAATAAATGATTCATATGATATTTATTTCTCACTTCATAAATATATCTATTATTTAACAATGAATTAACAATTTGTTTTGTTTGCTTTACTATGTTTTTATTTATATTACTCAATAAAATTTCTGCCTTAGTATTTAATTTTTCTTTATAAAATAAAAAGTGCCACTTTAATGAATTAACTGATTTGTGGCATAAATAATTAAATTTACTAGTAACTTTTATACTTGAATTTTTTATTATATTTAAATTGTTGTTATTAAATGTTTTATATTTTTCAGTATATAAAATAAAATTATTTATTTTAAAAATTTTAGTTAATTTATTAATATTTTGTTTCAGTAAAAATTTATTTATAGGTTTAATTTGATTATGTAAAAGTCTAAAATAGAAATTAGAGATTATGTAACGGTGTTTTTTCTTAAACTCATTTTTTAAAAAAGCACTTGTATTTTTAATATTAATGTTTTTTTCACGTATTAAAAAACATTTATTTTTGTTTTTTAAATTAAATTTAAATAACAGAGTTAGTTGCAGACTTGCTTGGCTAGTAACAAAAATTTCGTTTTCACAAGATTTAAACTTTGATAAAACTAAATTTTTATTTGTAAGTATAATATCTTTCCAGAAGCCGTTTATTAAAGACAGCTTTGTTTTATGAAGTTTAGACTGACTTGTTTTTAATTTTAGTTTTTTTTTACTTGCAAGTTTGTCTCTAGGAAAATTAAAAATAAATTTTTTTTCAGTGTTTAAAAGCAATTTATTTGCTTTTGATGTAAGTGACTTTACAGTATTATTTCGGTTATGTAAATTATATTGCAAAAAAAACTTTAAAATACGGCTTGCCACAGATTTTCTGTCTTTAGGTTTTATAGAAATTATATCCCCGAAATTTACCTTATAACTTGCTATGTTAATACATTTTGAATTTACTAAAATTTTGTTGCAGCCTATCCATTGTCTGGCAGATTTAATACTTGAAAAAAAAAGTGCACGATAGAGTATTACATCTAATCTGCTTTCTAGTAAAATGAGTAGGTTATCTGCTGTATTTCCATGAAGTTTACATGCTTGTTGTAAAGTTTTCTTAATTTTTTTATTTGAAAGATTTCCATATAATATAGATAATTTTTTTTTCTCTTTAAGTTTATTTTTAAAATCAGAGCTTCTAGTTTGTCTTTTTTCAAACTCAGATTTTATCATATTCATTGAAACCAGAAAATTATTATATTTTTCCAGTAAAACAACTTTATTTAACTTTAAAGATTTTTCAGAAGACTTTTCTAGTAAGTTAGCGTTAATTTGATAAAACAACCTAAAATTTTTTTGTTTAAACTTCAGAAGTTTTCTTTTAAGAACACTGCCTTTGATTAATAATAACTTTTTTCGTTTTTTATTAGACTTTTTCAATAGAAAAAAGTTTTCCGAAAAATTTTTTTCTAAAAATTCATGTGTATTTTTTAATAAAGTTTTTTTTAACATAATTTTTTTTTTGTAACATAGATATATAATAAAACATTAATTAGTATTTCCATGATTGGAATTTTTGTGGGTTTTACTTATATTTATTTAATGTGTTTAATAAAAATTTTCAATTTTTATAATGGTTATAAAAATCCTTGCATTGAACAAGATTTCTACTATGCATTTTTGTAAGCTTCAGTATGTTTAAACTAAGTATTTTTTAATAGCTTAGTTTTTAATAAAATTAATTTTCAGGTTACTTTTTTACAAATTTTATTTACTATTTAAGCAAGTAATAAAAATCTACGATTTTTATAACAGCCTTTGCTAGCAAGCTAGCTTATTAAAAAACGAAGTTTTTTAATTAAGGCTTGCTTAAATAGTAAATAAAATTCAATGTAATTGAATTTTATCAACAAAAAATATTTAATTTATTTTTAATTAAAAAACTTTGTAAAAAAGTAACCTGAAAGGTTTTTTAATAAGCTAGTAAATAAAAATAATTTTTCAGGTTACTTTTTTACAAAGTTAATTTTATCAACTAGCGAAGCAAGCCTGCAGTAAATAAAATTCAATTACATTGAATTTTATCAACAAAAAATATTTAAAAATATTTAAGCAAGTAATAAAAATCTACGATTTTTATAACAGCCTTTGCTAGCAAGCTAGCTGTTATAAAAATCGTAGATTTTTATTACTTGCTTAAATAGTAAATAAAATTCCTTCTGCGAATTTGAATCCTTGAAAAATGCGAATTTTAATCAATGTAATTGATTGAAATTCGCATTTTTCAAGGATTCCTTGTTCCAAGAATTCTTTGAATCAAGGAATTCTTCTAAAATAAGAGAAGGAATTTTATCAACAAAAAATATTTAATTCATTTTTAATTAAAAAACTCTGTAACGAAATAACCTGAAAGGTTTTTTAATAAACTTACTTGTTGATAAAATTAATGTTTCAGGTTACTTGGTTACGAAGTGAATTTTATTTACTATTTAAGCAAGTAATAAAAATCTACGATTTTTATAACAGCTATTTTTTGCTAGCAAGCTAGCTGTTATAAAAATCGTAGATTTTTATTACTTGCTTAAATAGTAAATAAAATTCACTTTGTTAATTTTATCAACTAGCAAAGGCAAACGCACTTTTATTTGAACTTATGTTAACTCCAATCCAAAGCTCCTTTGCGCCATTCATAAATAAACCCAATAGTTAGTATTATTAAAAAACACATCATAGACCAAAACCCGAAGTAACTTATTTTATTTAACGTTAAGGCCCATGGAAAAAGAAAAGTTACTTCTAGGTCAAAAATTATAAAAAGAATGGACACCAGATAAAATTGGATATCAAAACGACTTCGGGCATCATCAAAAGGGTCAAATCCGCACTCATAAGCCGAGATTTTTTCAGGATCTGCTTTTCGAGTAGCAAATATAAAAGATAAACCTAAAATAACTGTAGCCAAAGCTAAAGCTATTACGAAATATATGAACACACCTATATACTCTACCATTTTAGTTTAATTTTTTTTTAATAATTATAACTATATATTTTTAGTTATATATTTATAGTTATATTTTTATAGTTATATTTTTATAGTTATGTACTTTTAGTCATATAATTTTTAATTAAAATCTTCTATTTTACTCAACTAAAGCTTTTACTTGACATTTACGTAAAAAGCGTGTTGTTTTTAGTTTCTAAAAAAACACGTTTCTGAAGTAAAACGAAAATAATAGATTTTTATATATTAAATTTTTAATAACTATTTTTGTTTACACAAAAGTTATCTAACACGAAAAAAAAAAAACAATTTTTTTACAACCAAGCATAGCTTTTCAATAAAACTAGCTTGTTAGCAAACGTCAATCAATTAAGCTTTTCTAAATTACTTTTATGTATGTTCAATAAGTTTATAAACTTATTTTCAAAACATTTTAAAAGTTTAACTTCCATAACTACTTTTAAAAATGGAAACCACGCTACTGGACTATGGCATTGTTGAATTAAGTAAACATAAACAGAATTATCTAAATTTGCCAACTTTTTTAAATCTAAATGATTTATAATTTTATTTCTAATTAAACCACCAATAAAAAATAAACTAAATTTGTCATTATCTAAATTTAATAAATTAGATTTTCGTGACTCTAAAGTTAGTTTATTTTTTATAAATATAAAAGGTAGTTTTCTATTTTCTAGAGAACTTGCTTTAAATTCAGCTAAACTAGAAAAATTTTTTTTAGACTCAAGCTGATGTTTGGTATATGGCAAATTATATGTAAATGCATTTATAATTTCATAAATAGTTTTACATTGTTCAGATGATTTAAATGCTATTAATAAGGTGGGTCCTTGACACAAAAAGCACACTTGTGTGTTTAAATCCACTGTAATATTTTCATTGATTGAAATATACTTATTCGTCAAAACTGAGCTAAATTTTTTTTTACTGGTATTTAATTGATGGATTACCATATGCTTATTTAGCGTTTCATATGTAATTTTGTTTTTTATTACTACTATAGTAGTGTTTTCTATGCTTTTAATTTGATTTTTTAATAAAATCCATTGTTTAAATTTTATATTATTGAATTGAAAAAAAAGCACGAAATAATTTCGTGCTAGTATATTTTGTATTTTAGAATAAAGTATTTGTTTTCTTAGAGTTGTCATAATATTTTACATTAAATTGAATATAGCGTAGAACAATCGTTTTATTTTCGCATGATAGTTTTTATATTAGAATCATAATTTTATATCATAATTATAATAAAGTGCAAAATAAATAATTTGAAATTGAACATATAGCCATTTAAATGATATTTACCTATAAAAACAACTTTTTACTGTTGAAGTAGGCTTATCAATATTTTTTAACTTTGTTTTATTTAATAAAACAAAGTTTAGTTAAACTGTTTAGTTTTAAATAACAAAAACCATATTCACCTTTTTTTTTTTAGTTTAAACTAAAAAAAAAAGGTGAATATAGACAGATAAAAAAATTATCTTTAATTCTAAAAGCTTTTATAATTATAACTAACGTAGCTTTAAAAATTTATACTTTTTCTATTTGCTCCCAAGGACTGGTAAAATCAAAATATCTAAACTCTTGAGTAATTTCAACTGGTTCACTAATAACTCGTTTTTCTGAATCATCATATCTAACTTCTACAAAGCCACTTAAAGGGAAATCTTTTCTTAAAGGATGACCTTGAAATCCATAATCAGTCAGGATGCGTCGTAAATCTGGGTGGTTGGAAAAAAAAATTCCAAACATATCCCAAACTTCTCTTTCCCACCACCCAGCAGATGAATAAAGTGTAGTCACAGATGACAGTAAGCTAACCTCATTTACACAAGTTTTTACTCTTATTCGAGCATTATATGAAATGCTTAATAAATTGTAAACCACTTGAAAACGCGATACACGAGATGGATAATCTACTGCTGTAATATCTATCAGCATTTTAAATTGTGTGTTTACATGATTTTTGAGATAAAACAAAAATGGTACAAGATATTGAGGAAAAACATAAAGTGTTATTTCGTTTTTGTTATATATAGCATATTGTACGTACTTAGGAGTTGTAATTAGTACAGACTGAATAAATGTGTTTATTAAAAGCTTTTCTTTTTTGTTTAAAAGCAAAGTTGAAAATGACAATGGTTTATTTTTCATGTAAAAACACTGGCTAAAGTTATTGAAATTAATTAATTTTGTTTTAATACAACTACAACGTGAAAATTTATGCGCAACAGTATTAATCGGTTTTTTTTGCAAATATGAATTATTGCATATACAAAAAAGTTTTTTTTTGTTTAAATTGAAATTTATTAAATGTAAATTGTTACGTAATAACATAATAATATTTGTTGTTTAAATATATAAGTTTAAATACCATTTAGATATTGACAATAAAATAAAAATTATAAATCTTCGTTTTTTAATAAGCTATTTTTTGTTGATAAAATTCCTTCTGCGAAGAATTCTTTTAATCAATTACATTGAATTTTATTTACTATTTAAGCAAGCCTGCAGTAAATAAAATTCAATGTAATTGATTAAAAGAATTCTTCGCAGAAGGAATTTTATCAACAAAAAATGTTATAAAAATCGTAGATTTTTATTACTTGCTTAAATATTTTTTGTTGATAAAATTCCTTCTGCGAATTTGAATCCTTGAAAAATGCGAATTTCAATCCTTGAAAAATGCGAATTTCAATCCTTGAAAAATGCGAAGAATTCCTTGAATCAATTACATTGAATTTTATTTACTATTTAAGCAAGTAATAAAAATCTACGATTTTTATAACATTTTTTGTTGATAAAATTCAATTACATTGAATTTTATTTACTGCAGGCTTGCTTAAATAGTAAATAAAATTCAATGTAATTGAATTTTATCAACAAAAAATGTTATAAAAATCGTAGATTTTTATTACTTGCTTAAATATTTTTAAATAGTTGATAAAATTAACAAAGTTAATTTTATTTACTAGCTGTTATAAAAATCGTAGATTTTTATTACTTGCTTAAATATTTTTAAATAGTTGATAAAATTAACAAAGTTAATTTTATTTACTAGCTGTTATAAAAATCGTAGATTTTTATTACTTGCTTAAATAGCCTTTGCTAGCAAGCTAGCTGTTATAAAAATCGTAGATTTTTATTACTTGCTTCGCTAGTAAATAAAAATAATTTTTCAAATTACTTTTTTACAAAGTGAATTTTATCAACTATTTAAAAATATTTAAGGCTTTTTAAAAATACTCAAATAGAAAAAATTATTTTTTTTTAATTTTGTGAATAGGTTTTTTTCGCGTAGTTGAAAATTCACCAAATTTGTGTCCTATCATTTCTTCAGAAACTGTAAGTGGAATAAATATTATACCATTATAAACCAAAAAATTTTTATTTAAATAGTAAGGTAAAATAACGGAACGTCTAGACCACACTTTAGTTTTTGTGTTTTTTGTTTTTATTTCAGAAAACGGACCTTTCCATAATGATCGTGTCATATATATAATTTTTTTAATATTTAGTATGTAAATTTTTATTGTTGACTTGATTTCGTAATAAAAATTTATGATTGAAATTAAAACAAGGATTCAAATTCGTAAAAGGATTTTTATAACTGCTAGCAAGCTAATTTTTGAAAAAAAAAAAACAAAATAAAATTCTTTTTTTACTATTTAACCAAATCATAAAAATCTACGATTAAAAGAATTCTTGTAACAAAGATTTTTATAACAGCTAACTTGCTATTTAAACCCAACTGCTTTTTAGTAGTGCATAAAATGAAACAAAGTTTCGTTTTATTTACAATTATAAAAACTGTTAAATAAAAAGCTTTTTAGTACCAGCAATTATAAAAATTTTCATAAATGAAAGTTTTTATAATTGCCGATTAATCGCTAAATTATATTTAATTAAATCAAGGATTCAAAGAATTCTTCGTAGAAGGTTTTTTTTTGCCTTTGCTAGTTGATAAAATTAACTTTGTAAAAAAGTAACCTGAAAGGTTAATTTTATTTACTAGCTGTTATAAAAATCGTAGATTTTTATTACTTGCTTAAATAGTAAATAAAATTAACGATTTTTTGTAAGTTTTGATTTTAAATCAAAACTAATCTAGCGACCAAAAAATGTTTTTGCTAGTAAGCTAGTAATAAAAATCTACGATTCAAATTAAAACAAGGATTCAAATTCGTAGAAGGATTTTTATTTAAGCTAGCTTAAATATTTTTTGCTAGTTGATAAAATTAATTTTTCAGGTTACTTTTTTACAAATTTTATTTACTAGCTTATTAAAAAACCTTTCAGGTTACTTTTTTACAAAGTTTTTTAATTAAAAATAAATTAAATATTTTTTGTTGATAAAATTCAATGTAATTGAATTTTATTTACTATTTAAGCAAGCCTTAATTAAAAAACTTCGTTTTTTAATAAGCTAGCTTGCTAGCAAAGGCTGTTATAAAAATCTACGATTTTTATTACTTGCTTAAATATTTTTTGTTGATAAAATTCAATGTAATTGAATTTTATTTACTATTTAAGCAAGCCTTAATTAAAAAACTTCGTTTTTTAATAAGCTAGCTTGCTAGCAAAGGCTGTTATAAAAATCTACGATTTTTATTACTTGCTTAAATAGTAAATAAAATTTGTAGAAAAGTAACCTGAAAAATTAATTTTATTAAAAACTAAGCTACAAATTCAAATTTTTTGGTGAATTATAGTGTATACGGTAAAAAGTATAAAATTAAGATATTTTTTTTTCCACTGTTAAAAAACTATTATGAAACATGGAAATTTCTATTTCCACTCCAGGAAACTCTGAATTTTTTAAAATGAAAAAAAATAAAGCAGTTTTCTTTACGTTTTCATTTTGTACAAAAAGCTTTTTTTTGTAACGTGTGAATTCGAATTGTTCTCTAGATTTTTTGTCAATATGAGGAGATCTTAAAACAGTAAAAAGTTTACGTTTTTTTGGTAAACTTATTTCATTTAATTTTTTGAATACGTGTTTTGAGTGAGGATTTAGTAAAAGTTGTATTTCTCTTACAAAAGCAATGGTATTTTTTATATGATACCATTCAAAAGATTTAATAGTAATATACGTTTTAGGCATAACAAATTTTTTTTAATTAAAAACCAGTTCTGTTTTAATTGGTAATTTATAATCTGCTAACTTAGCTGCTTGTGCCACTAATTGTGAAGATACCCCATCCATTTCAAATAAAACTTGACCAGCTTGTATTCTGCATATCCAAAAACTGGGTGCACCTTTACCTTTACCCATTCTAACTTCCAAAGGCTTTTGTGTAACTGGAATATCTGGAAATATTTTTATCCAAACTTTTCCACTTTTTTTGAACTTTCTGGTAATAGCGCGTCGCACAGCCTCAATAGTTTTAGCAGTAATTTTACCGGATTCCAAGGCTTTCAATCCATACTGGCCAAATTGAAGTGTGGTAGTATTTGATTTGATGCCTCCTGTATTTCCTTTCTGATATTTACGAAATTTAGTACGTTTTGGGCTTAACATAAAAATAATATATTTTTTAAAAATGTGCATTTTGTCAATAAACAAAAGCCTAAGAAAACAATTCATTAAATTTTATACTTAAAAAAATTCTCAATTTAAGCGATTTTGTCACGAAGTCGTGGATAAAATGAAATAACGTTTCATTTTATTTACTATTTAAGCAAGTAATAAAAATCTACGATTTTTATAACAGCCTTTGCTAGCAAGCTAGCTTATTAAAAAACGAAGTTTTTTAATTAAGGCTTGCTTAAATAGTAAATAAAATTCAATGTAATTGAATTTTATCAACTATTTAAAACAACGTTTCTACGAATTTGAATTTTTCTACGAATTTGAATTTTTCTACGAATTTGAATCCTTGGTTTAATTAAATTTAACTATGTTAAATTTAATTTAGCGGACAATGGGCAATCTTGGTTTGATTAAATTTAACAATGTTAAATTTAATTTAGCGACCAATACGCATTAAAAAACAAAAACTTTTAATAGTCAGCTTATTGGTTAAGCTCAACTAAACTTCAAAGAATTGATAGGAAAAAAGTCTGCTTTCTTTTAATGGCTATCAGACAAGAAAGGTAAAAAAAGGTTTACAATTTTTATTATCTGATTTTTAAAACCTGTTTTTTTGCCAAATAAAAAACTAGAAAAAATACTTTTTTTAAAATATAACACCAAATTTTAACCTGTTTTCCTAGTTAAGGTTAGAGACAGATTTGAACTGTCGTTCCAAGATTTGCAATCTTATACATTAGCCACTATGTTATCCAACCATCAGTGTTTCTGTATTAAGCAGTAAATACTTTTTACGGAAAAAACTATATTAAAAGGAAAATTTTCTAAAGTAAACCTTGTTTTCGTAAGTTTTTTAGTTGAAATTTTTTTTGTTTGAGTTTACGAAAAAAGTGTTTTTTTTATTACTAGCAATCTTTTATTAAAAAGCTTTGCTTTTTAATAAAAGGTTGCCTTAAATAGTTGATAAAATTCACTTTATAAAAAAGTAACCTGAAAAATTAATTTTATCAACTACTATACAAACCAATTACTGTAAAAATATATTTTTATTAGGAGAATATTTCAAATGGTAGAATAATAGTTTCCAAAACTATCGGTTAAGGGTTCAAATCCCTTTTCTCCTGTGATTTTTTTGTAATAATTTAGCAAATTTACTATTTAAGCAAGCCTTAATTAAAAAACTTCGTTTTTTAATAAGCTTTTTTTTGCTAGTTGATAAAATTAACTTTGTAAAAAAGTAACCTGAAAGGTTAATTTTATTTACTATTTAAGCAAGTAATAAAAATCTACGATTTTTATAACAGCCTTTGCTAGCAAGCTAGCTTATTAAAAAACGAAGTTTTTTAATTAAGGCTTGCTTAAATAGTAAATAAAATTCAATGTAATTGATTCAAGGAATTCTTCGCATTTTTCAAGGATTGAAATTCGCATTTTTCAAGGATTCAAATTCGCATTTTTCAAGGAATTTTATTTACTATTTAAGCAAGCCTTAATTAAAAAACTTCGTTTTTTAATAAGCTAGCTTGCTAGCAAAGGCTGTTATAAAAATCGTAGATTTTTATTACTTGCTTAAAT
>JAABUR0100000263.1_pt1 | contig 123226 bp, 106 predicted proteins | sample 5560091 | NCBI WGS metagenome assembly JAABUR01 (sample SAMN10711879, study PRJNA513375) | rock metagenome | isolation source: Antarctica rocks | place: Antarctica: Victoria Land, University Valley sud | reverse complement strand
AAAGGGATTAAAAGTAGATGATGAAGCATTGAAAAAAATAAATCTGACAAACAAGGAATTCAGAGGCGATTGGAATTATAAAATTAGCCCCTAAATGTATCGTTTATTTTTTAACAGTTACTAAATGGATGCAATTACTGAAAATCGAACATCTTACCAAACGTTTTTTATTTCAGCTTTCAAATAGTGAGCAACGGTTGGTTTTGCTGGCGCGTGCCCTTGTAAAAAATCCTCCTTTGCTTATTTTAGACGAGCCTTGCCAGGGATTGGATGATGAGCAAACAGCATTCTTTAAAGCCATTATTAATGAAATATGTGTTGCAGGAAATAAAACCCTTATTTATGTTTCTCATTATCCTGCCGAAATTCCTGAATGTGTTACTAAATTTATAAAGCTTGAAAACGGAAAGAGGATTGAGTAAAAGCGTCATACAACTGCCTCAATTTCATTTGATGTTATTCTTTTTACTATTAATATCCGCAGGTTTATATGATAGGCATACGTTACTGTCTTATTCAAATAATGTTTTGCAAAGAACTTATTGTTTTACGTTACCTAAATTTACCTAATAAAGCATTGTAGCTTTTGTAATAATCATCAACGGTCATTCTTGCTTCATTCAGATATATAATGTTAAGTTGCTTCATTCTTTTATAAAAATCATTTAAAAGATCAGCGTTAACTTGTTTGTCAGCCGCATTTACTTTTGCTGCCACTATCGCAGCTTTATTAATTTCAAGCTCAGCATACAAAACGGGCAAATATTCTTTCATCACTCTTGCATTATAAACGGTACCTGCAGTTGCATTTAGTGCATTTGAAAAAATACTTTTATACGTTTTAATATCTTCAGGAGATAAATAGGCATTCATCGCATCCAGCGGTGTGCCTCCGCCTCTTAAGCCGACTGGTTTTAACGCAGCATTTTTATCAAGCAGATTAATATAGCTGCTTACGTATCTGCCGCCGGTTTGGCCATAATAACCATTTATAAACTCGTTCATAGTTGCTTGCATATCCACATTCTTATTCCAAAGTAAACGGCTGACCATGTAAGTGCGCAATTCAGAAAGCTCACCGGGAAAATCACCTATGCCTTCCAGAAAAATATCAGATACATTTTTCGAACCAAAATATATAACATCAGGCTGCATGGCGTAAAGATTTGGAAAAGGGCTTAACGAATTTGCGAACTGAACAATATAATCCCATATAAACAATTTTGAAGTAATTGCAGACCACTTCTTAAAGTTATTATCAAAATCCTTGAAAACCTGTTTATAATAAGGAACTCTTCTTTCATCGTATGTAGTACATAGCATAATCAAAACATTAGGCGCAGGCTTAATTGTATTTGGCGGCCTCTCTGTGTTCCGGTACGCCAGTGTCGTAATGGTTTTATCGGGAAAATGTTTAGCGACATTGTTTACAAAAGGTAAAAGGCTTCCCTGGTAACCTCCCTGCTCGCCGTTTAATCTTTTGCAATTACTGCATTCGCAAAAATTGCTGTTATCATTCTGGCTTACGCTCCAGTATTTTAAACCCGGTTTTTCTTTCATTAAATTCTGCAGGTTTTCGATGACGACATTTAAAACAGCAGCATTGGTCAGACAAAGCTGGTCTGCAGTTCGCTTACCATTTACCAAAGCAAAATATTCGGGATGAGTTTGAAAATACTTATCTTTTGGCACCAGCACTTCAAAAGAGTGCACCCACAAACCAAAACCTTCTGCATAAGTATTCATTTTATGAAAGTCGCAATAATCTTGGTTTACAGCGTCTGCAAAAAAAGTAGTGCGATAGGCAAAAGAAGGAACTTCTTTTCTATTGAGAGAAGCAGGCAGACTAACGGTATTATTATGAGGTATATGAATGTCTTTGGAAGTGTACATTCTGCAGCCCAGATAATCTTCGAGCAAAGTATAAACACTATATAAAGTTCCTTTTCTGTTGCCGCCGGTAAGAATGAGAGAATTATTTATTTTTTTTATAATAAAACCATCACCTCCCAAACTATTAATATCTTTTTGCGGAATAATTTTGTTTCGCCCGATAATAATTTGCTGAGCTGAGGTGGAATAATTTTGAGCGGAGACAGGTATTTTACAGTTAGACATTTTTTGGATATAATCCTGCAAAACCGCAGCAGACTGCTTTTCTATGTCTGCAGCATCAGCAGAAATAACAATCTTATAATTGCTCCTGGCATTATTGACTAAAACAAAGGTTTTTTGTGCAAAAACTTTATTGGCTGATACAAGTATAAAAAAAAGATAAAATAAATGTTTGTACATAGCTGACAAGATAATATTAAATAAAGATTTCTTTTGTTAATTGGATAAAAGCTTTTGTTGGTTACCTTTTAAAATATTTTAAGTTATCAGTGAATAAATAAGTAATAAACGACCTGAAATACGAGCCAAAATAAATTAAACGCAAACAGGCCGGCTTGCATTCCTTTTTCTTTTTTCTTAATAAATATTGCTAAAGAAAAGGCAAAAATAATGTTTAAAATAACAGACATTATCCATCCGGTAATGATGATGAATTCTTTAAAACCTTGAGGAACAGTGAAATGAGTATGCCGCAATAACAGGCACAGAATAAAGAAAAGGTTGCAGATAAATGTTATCCTGCCCAGAAATAAAAGCCCGCGCATGAAATTATTTCGTGTAAAATAGTATTATTTTGCCATCTGCTTTAAAATAACAACATGAAGAATTTTGACTGGAAGAAGATTTTACCGCATGTTATTGCTGTTGCCATTTTTTTAATAGTTGCCGTTATTTATTGTAAGCCAACTTTAGAAGGAAAAGTGCTGCAGCAAAGCGACGTTACTCACTGGAAGGCTATGAGTAAAGACGCTTTTAATTACCGCGATAAACATGGCATATTTCCTTTGTGGATAAACAATATGTTTTCCGGCATGCCTTCTTTCCAGGTGGGTGCACAGTACAATAATGATGTGCCGTATATATTTATAAATATATTTTCGCTTTGGTTGCCTAAGCCGATTAACTTTTTCTTTTTAGCCTGTATTTGTTTTTATTTTTTAGCACAGGCTTTAAAAATTAACCGCGTTATTTCTATTTTAGGAAGCCTGGCATTTGCTTATGCCACCTACAATCCGGTTATTATTGTAGCAGGCCACGATACCAAAATGCTTTCAATAGCATTAATGCCTGCATTGATAGGATCTCTGATACTGATATACGAGCGCAACTATTGGGTCGGCACAGCTTTAACGGCTGTAACTGCCAGCACTTTGTTTGCAGCCAATCATCCGCAGATTGCTTATTACACAGGTCTTATAGCCGCCGCGCTTACCATCGGCTACTTTCTACACTGGATAAAACAAAAACAATATAAACATTTATTTGCAGCAGGAAGCCTTGCTGCTTTTGCTGTTTTGACCGGGTTTTTAGTAAATGCGTCTATCTTATTTACCACGTACGATTTTGCAAAAGCTACCATCAGGGGCGGTAATGCGCTGAGTAAAGATATGGGTGATAAAAACTCCGGCGGCTTAAGTAAGGACTATGCTTTCAGCTACAGTTTGTATAAAACAGAACCGCTTGTATTGTTGTTTCCCAAAGTATATGGCGGCAGCTCGTTTAAAGATGAAAGAGAAGAAAAATCCAAAGCGGTGGAAGCTCTTTCCGCAATGCCGCAGGAATTACAATCTCAACTTCAAAACAGTGTATCCTATTATTGGGGAGGCATTGACGGCGGTACTTCAGGACCTCCTTATGTCGGAGCTGTTATCTTCTTTTTTGCCTTTATGGGAATGTTTGTACTGGATAACAAACACAAATGGTGGATAGCGGCAATAACTGTTTTGGCCATAATAATGTCGTGGGGCGGATATTTTCTTGCTTTCAATGAACCTCTCTTAAAGCTTTTGCCTTTTTACAATAAATTCAGGGCTCCGTCAATGATTATGGTTATCCCGCAATTGGTGCTTACTATACTTGCCTGTTTAACGATAAATTATTTAATTACCGAAAAAGTAAGCAACAATATCACAGGAAAGGCAAACAACAATATCACACAAAAGGTAATTAACAATAAAAATTTTTTTAATAAGAATTTTAAAAACGGGTTAATAGCATTCGGAGTTTTAGTCGGGCTTACTTTACTTTTATACTTTGCCTCAGACTTTTACAGCCTGCAGGATAAAGCCGTTCTGAAGCAGGTAAAAGACCTGCAGCCGCAGGTAAAAGAACCAGTTATGTCTTTTTTTACAGCGCTTAAAGAAGACCGCCAGGCACTGATGCTTAATTCAATTATAAGAAGCCTTATATTCATTAGCATCGCCACAGGGCTTATTTATTTTTATAAAAAGGGAATTATCAAGCAACTGCTGTTAACCATACTTTTAACGCTTACCGTGTTTATTGATGTAATAACAATTGATACAAAATACTTTAACGGCGACAATTTTTTAGACGCAGAAGAAGATAAAAGTACTTTTAATCCCACACCTGCCGACCAGCAGATATTGCAGGACAAATCATTTTACCGTGTTTTTAATACAACTGCAGGTCCTTTTACTGATGCAATGCAATCGTACTATCATAATTCAGTCGGCGGATATAACCCCGCCAAACTCAGTATTTACCAGGATTTAATAGAATACCAGCTTGCTAAATCTCCTGCTAATATGCCCGTTTTTAATATGCTTAATACCAAATATTTCATAACAGGCAATCCTGCTTCTCCACAGGTTCAGGTTAATCCCGGCGCTTTAGGCAATGCGTGGTTTGTAAAAAATGTAAAGCTTGTAAATACGCCTTTGGAAGAAATGAATGCGTTAAATAATTTTCATCCCAAAGACACTGCTGTTGCAAATAAAGAATATGCAAATGCTGTAAAATATGACGCCAACGCATTTGACTCTTCTGCCAATATCCGCCTGATAAAAAACGATAACGATTATATACAATACGAATCAAATAATAGTCATAATGGTTTTGGCGTCTTTAGCGAAGTATTTTACGACAGGGGATGGAAAGCTTTTATTGATAAAAAAGAAACACCGGTTGTAAAAGTTGATTATGTTTTAAGAGGCCTTTCCATTCCATCAGGTAAACACAATATAGAATTCCGCTTCGAGCCAATGGCGTACAAAACGGGCAGTATGACAACATCCATTTTTACAGTTGTCTTGTTATTAATCATTTTAGCAGCAATATTTATGGAATATAAAGATTACAGAAAAAGAACGTCAAAAGTCAACACGTAAATTTTTTTAATAAAAGTTGAAATAAAACGCATGGTAACCGGAAGCGGAATGATTGCAAAAAGATTAAGTGATTATGCACAGGATGACAGGTTTTTGATATTTGCATCAGGCGTTTCTCATTCTATATTAAACGACTCAAAAGCTTTTGAAAGAGAGAAGGACTTGCTGTCTGATACGATAACAAACCATTCAAAAAAAAATCTTGTTTATTTCAGCACCTGCGGCATTTATGATCCTTCCATGAAAAACTCTCCTTATATTTTGCACAAGCTGGAAATGGAAAATGTTATTAAAACTTCGGGTATCAACTACACTATTTTTCGTGTTTCAAACCCGGTTGGCAAAACAGACAATTCTCACACCGTTTTAAACTATTTCATTAAAAATATCAGGGAGAAAAAAGAATTTACTGTATGGAAATATGCATCACGGAATCTAATTGATCTTGATGATATGTACGCGATTTGCCATTATATTTTAAGTAACCATCTTTTTAAAAATCTTACAGTTAATATTGCCAATCCCGTTAATTATTCTGTCATATCTATTATTAACGTAATTGAAGAACATTTTGGAATAAAGGGAAATTACCGGCTGGCAGAAAAAGGAAACAGTCCTTTAATTGACATTTCTTTCATACAACCCATCATTAGTAAGCTTGCAATAGATTTTAATAACTTTTATCTTCCTTCCCTTCTCCAAAAATATTTTCCCGCATAATGACTTACAGAGAAGCCAAAATAAAATTGTTCGCCGAGCAAATAATAATGTCTCCTTTTGTAATGACCGGGAAGCTATACGGTTATTTATTTCCCTTAAAAACAAAACACAATGCTTTTCTCTTTTTTTCAAATGCAGATATCGGCGGAGGCCCAAAAGTAAATGCACAGATTACAGAATGCATAAAGGATCAAAATCCGCTTATTATTTTTTCTAAAAAAGCTAATAACAATCAATTCCGGCATCTTTTCGATATTCCCGGTGCAAAAATTATTGACCTGCATAAGTATATTGATAATAAAACTTTTCATTTTGTAAATTTTTTCTACAGGGGAGTCTTAGCTGCGTGGATAAACAAACAGGAAAATGCGGTAGTATTTGGCGGAGAAACTATTTTTTTTTATAAAATAATACCGCATCTCAGAAAAGACATTCGCTGCATAGAGCTTTGCCATCTGGCAACCTGGTTCCCTTACAGCATTGGATTTATTGACAGAATAAATCTAAGGGTATTCAGCACCGAAAAACTAAGGCAGGATGCAGAAGAACAATACAGAAAAAACAAGCTGGGCCCGCGTTACTTTAATAAATTGTATTTTATAGAAAATTCAGTTGAACTGCACGAATACAGGCACACAGAAAATGAAAAGCTCGAAGTTGTTTTTATCGGCAGAGGATCGCCGCAAAAAAGAGTCCATCTTATTGCCGCAATAGCGGAAAAAATGAATACAGCAAATGACCGCGTACATTTTTCTTTTGTAGGAGATGTAGAAAAAGTGATTGATATCTCTGAATATCCGTATTGCAGGTTTTATGGAAATGTAAAAGATGAAGCTTTAATGAAAGAAATTTACCGGCAATCTGATGTGCTGCTGCTTACCTCCGCTTTTGAAGGGTTGCCGGTGGTGGTAATGCAAATGATGGCTTATGGAAAAGTAGTGGTGTCAACGGCAGTAAATGGCATTCCGGATTACATCGGCCATAATGAAAATGGTTTGCTGATAACGGCAACTGCCGAAGAAGAAATTATTGATGAAGGAGTGAAATTGCTGCAGCTGCTGATTGATGATCCGACATTAAAAAATTCTTTAGGAGAACGAAGCAGAAAAATAGCAGAACAAAAATTCAATTACGAAATCTTTTGCAACGAGTACAGAAATTTGTTAGTGAAGCCCCAACCCTAAAGGGAGCTGAAACAGGTGTCAAAAGAACAACATAAAATATAATTTCGCTTCCTTCACCTAATTCTATAAAAAAGCTGGCTTTTTAAGTTATTCATAAAATTAATTATTAGAAATACAATTCGCAATAAAATATGGATATGAGAAGAATTGCAGCAATTGTGCCTTATAAAATTTATCCTTATCATTCCGGAGGTCAAAAATCTATAGCTTTGTTTTATCAATTCTTCTCCCAAAAAAGGGAAGTGTTTTTAATTTGTACTTCAGATAATACTAAGCCTGCAGATTCCGGCTACACACTTGCTCCTGTTTTAGGCAGCTCGGTTTTACGCTACATTAATCCTTTTCTTTATTTCAAAGTAAAAAGATTTATTAATGAAAATAAGATTGACGTAATAATTATCGAACAACCATATTTTGGCTGGTTAGGTTACCTGCTGAAGAAATCATTAAAAGTAAAAATTATTATACGGTCGCATAATATTGAAGGATTACGTTTTAAAAGTTTACAAAAGTGGTGGTGGAAAATATTATGGCATTATGAAAAATGGGCTTATTCTATGGCGGATTTTACTTTTTTTATTCAGCAAAATGATAGAGAATATGCTGCTGCAAATTATCATGTAAACCCGAATAAAACGACGGTTATCACTTCCGGTATAACATGGAATAAACCAACAAACCCCGAAGAAAAAGAAAATGCAAAAAGGCGTTTACAAGAATTATATAATTTATCGCAAAACGAGACTATTATATTTTTTAATGGTGCTTATGATTACAAGCCTAACCGCGACGCTTTGGAAGCAATTATTTATACCATCAATCCTCAACTTTTGCTAAAAGCTGATTTTGCATATAAAATCATTATTTGCGGAAGAAATATTCCGCCGGAAATAGTAAAACAAACTTTTCCGAATATCATTTTAGCAGGCTTTGCAAAAGATATAGACATGTATTACAAAGGTTCCGACATTTTTATAAACCCTGTAAACGACGGCGGCGGCATAAAAACAAAGCTGGTGGAAGCGCTGGGGTTTAACCTTACTTCTGTATCAACAATCAATGGAGCTATTGGTATTGACGCAGCAATTTGCAATGGCAAGTTGCTGCTTTCGCATGGCGATAATGATTTTGCTACAAAAATTGCAGAAGCATGTTCAGTGCACTCTTCGATCGGAGAAGAATATTATAATTATTTTTATTGGGGAAATATTATTGACAAGGCAGTAAACAATTTAGAGCAAATTGCATAATTAAAGGAAGCTGTTCTTAATCTTCGAGGCGGTTGTGCCACACCTCCGAGGTGTAGCACAACCGTAACGGCTACTTCAAAAGCGGCTTTGAATATATTTTCTTAAAAGCTAAAAATAAACTTCTGCCGATAAAACTGCTGTCTAATATTTCTGCCAGCCGGACAGAAGGAACTGATAACGGTTTAAATGTTTTACCCGGAGCAAGAGATCGCACGTAAGCCTCGCATTTTTCTATAAATTTTTTTACCGTTAAATGATCCCTTTTATCCAAAGACGTTCTTAATATGCGGTGTGATAATCCTTTGCAATAGTAAAGAAGAAAACCGGGGCTGTACTCTTCAATTACTTCAGCAAATAATTTATCCTGATTTTTTAGTGATTGAAGAAAGTGAACAAACTGCTCAAGCGCTTTAATGAATATAACAGGCGAAGAAACAGCAGTGGTACTTTGATGAAGCCGGAAAGAAAAACAATTTTCGGAAGCGGTGGCTTTATAAGCTAACTTGGTCAGACTGATAAATAGTACAAAATCAGCAAACAAAAGATTAGGAAAGGCAGGGATACCGCCAACAGCGTCATAATCGCGGGAACGCATCATAAAACCGGTGCCCATAATATCGAAGGTATTAGTAAGAAGAGCTGCAAGAAAATTTGCGGTCGTTTCTCTTTCCGCCATGGGTTTGCATGTACGGATTATCTTGCCCTTACTGTCAATAAAATTAAAATGTGTTTGATAAAGACTTGCATCAGGATACCGGGAAATCAATTCATCCATTACCTCCAGGTAATTTTTAGCCAATATATCGTCATGGCCGATAAGAGTCAGGTATTCATTTTTAGGAACAGTCAACACTCTTGCCCAGTTTTCTTCAATGGTTAATGATTTGGCAGAAGGAGTAATTATAATACGATTATCATGCAAAGAGCTTATCCAATCTAAAGTTCCGTCGGTGCTGAAATTATCAAGCACGTGGAGATTGAAGTTATCCAGCGTTTGTGAAAGTATACTGTTCACGCACTCTTTTACATATTCCCCGCCATTTCTTACAGGTAAGACAATGCTGTATTTTTTCATTTATTCGTTCTGGTTAAGACAACTTTAAGTTACCATACTTTCCACTTTGCCTGGTTATTTTGCCACAAAGCTTCCAGCTCTATTTTATCCCGCAGCGCGTCCATCGGTTTCCAAAATCCTTTGTGCTGAAAAGCCACTAACTCATTGTCTGCAGCCAATCTCTCCAGCGGTTCGTCTTCCCACATCATATTATTCATATTTGCGTTTAAATATTTAAATACTTCCGGTTTTAAAACAAAAAAACCTCCGTTTATCCATTTACTTTCATCTTTTGCTTTCTCCCTGAACGAGGTCACTTCTCCTTCGCCTGACACGTCCATACCGCCAAACCTGGCATCTAACTGCACAGCTGTAACTGTTGCAATTTTGTTGTGCGCTTTATGAAAAGATACTAACTTACTTATGTCAATATCTGCAACTCCGTCACCATATGTCAGCATAAAATCTTCGTCGCCTATGTATTTTTGTACCTGTTGCAGGCGGCCTGCCGTTTTTGTATCAGCCCCGGTTTCTACAAGTGTTACTTTAAAAGCCTCAGTGGTAGAGCCGTGCATCTCCATTTTATTGTTAGCGACATCAATAGTTATGTCTGAGTTATGAAGGAAATAATGCATAAAATATTCTTTTATCACATATCCTTTGTACCCGAGACAAATGATAAAGTCATTAAAACCATAATGACTGTAAATTTTCATAATATGCCAAAGCACGGGTTTACCTCCTATCTCAACCATTGGCTTGGGCCGTGTATCGGTTTCTTCAGATATTCTCGTACCAAGGCCGCCGGCAAATATGACTACTTTCATAGATTTTAAAAAGTTGTGGCAAAAATATTTTATTTCGGTAATTATGGCAATAAATTATTAGTAACAGCTAATGCTACTTCAATAAATAATTGTTTGATAATGCAAAAAAATTACCGGGAGTTGTTATTGTACCTAATCAGAAACAAAAAACGATTTGAACATGTTCTTTCTTACCTGCCACGCAACGATAGATTATATGCAATAGATAATTCGACAAATAAATCTGCAATTAGCGGTAAGACAGTGAAGCCGGACAGGGTTAAATATTTTCGAAATGGTGAAAATTATGGTATAACGGAGCTGTTGAATTAGGCTTGCAATCTGGCTCTTGAAGATAGATTTTGAATTGCTGCTAAAAAATCTAATTCACCTCAGTCTATAAATATTCTATTCCCCACGCTAAAAATGTCAACTCTTTTCTGCGTTTTTCATCAGCCTGCTCATACATTCTTGTTTGGTTATCCGATATCAATAAATTTTCCTGGTTATCTATCCAAAAGGTTTTACTATTCAGCCATTGGGCAGCTTCATAGGCTTTACCTGTTTTATCAACCATCAAAACTTTAAATCCCTTTTTTAAGTATTCTCTGGTTAAACTTTTTCTTCCGCTTTCAAAAAGATATGCCTGAAATTTTGTTCTTAAAAGGCCGGGATACATCGTCAAAAAAGTTTCTCTTTGTACCATAAAAGCATTTGTTCTTGCGTGTGGGTTTGGAAAGGGCTTAAACAACAATCTCCAATAAAAAAGAGCTTTAATCAAAAGTTTGTATTTTCTAAAATTATAAGAAAATGTTTCAGCTCTTTTCCATGTCCAACTATTTACCGTAAAAACCTGCGAATAATAACTTTGCCAGGAAGCCGAAGCAGTGATCAGTCCTGTTTCCTTATAAAAATGATTCACATAATTTTGCAACCAATTATTGTGAAGAATTTGAGAAGAAGAGTTTAAAAAAAATAAATGATCAAAATTTAGTTGTTTTGCAGCCCAAAAATAAGTGTCAATATCAAGTCCCTTTCCATAGTAGTCTAAACTATTAGCTTTAATATTATATTTCAGGGTTTTTTCTATATAAATATCTTTATCTGCTTCTGTTGTACTTCCTTTAAAAATGAATAAAAGTTCATGGCCGGCTCCTGCCGGATGGTCGCTATAAGATTGTAGAAATTTTTCAAACAATAAAATTCCATATGGAATGTATATTAAGTAAACAACGCAAATTGATTTTTGGTGCATTTCCATTTTTTATAAATACATTTTTATCAAAAATATCTCGATGTAATCAAAGGTCGTTTTGCTGTTTGCAAATGTTTTTTTTATTTGGTGAATTATCAATTCTCCCGGTTTGAATAATATTGATAATTATTATTTGTGAGTTTTTTTTAGTGGTGAAGTTTTTGATATCAGGAAGTATTGATTTTAAAAGAATGGAGATGGGTAAAATTTCAAATTGAAGTTTCTGTGCTGTATTTCTTTATAATTGTTTGAATGTCTGATAAACAGCGTTTATCATGTTCACTTCTCAATGTTTTTTTCATGTCCAATGCTTTTTCTAATTCCCGGTTTTTTCTAATTAATTGTTCTCCTACAATAGGGATGTGCTGAACCAATAATCCTATCCTTTTTTTAAATGATATCCTCGTCCTTCTTTGCAGCAAAGGACTTTGCGAAAATCTTTGAAGTATGTTTTTAAGTTCTTCCTGCATTTTGGTTTCATCGTCTTTTATAAGGGCGGCCATTTTGTTTGCTGTGAAGGCAATGAAATTTTTAAATTCGTTCTTATATTTCTCATCATGTAAAATTTTATCTAAATTATCTGTGGTCTTGCCATCTGAGTCCTCTGCAGACTCCCTCACCTGGTAAAGAAACGGCAGCTCTTTATACTTACCAGAAATAACAGGAATAATAGCTGTAAGATATTCGTTTAAATAAAGATTCTGAATAACTTTTCCGGCACTTTTAAAAGCGAATTTTAAGTTATCAGTATAGTGCACAGCAGAAAATGTGGTTCTGTATGCTTCAAATAATTCTTTTAACCTTTCTAAAAGGTTATCGTTTACTATTTCCTGAACCGGATTTTCATATAGACTTGAAAATCCTATTTTAGAACCATTCAAGTCTTCTTTTTTGTAAGAAATAGCGTTGCCCTGCACTGCAGAGTATTCTTTATTGTTTTCTAAAAAATTGATACAATCAAATATGCGGTCAGCAATAATGAAATCGTCATCAGCACACATAACCACATACTTCGTCTTTACCTCGTTTAATGCAGTTTCAAGTTTTTGTGTTAACGATATATCAGGGAAATGCAGGTATTGAAAAGAACGGGGTTGTGGCGTAGTACTATTATACCCATTTTTTGAACTGTCTGCTACGATTACATGAAATGAGCAATCCTGATAATATTCTAAAATTCTTTTCAAATATTGATGCCTGTTGTAAGTGGGAATTAGAAGAGTTATCAATTCATCCATATTGAATTTGTTGTAGTTGGTATTTAATTAAGAAGTTTATGAATGTTGCTGATTTAAGTTTTATTTTATTCTTTTTAAATATCCCTGCGGTGCCACGCTTATCAGCAGCTTATTGTCTATTTCTTCATTAATAACAAAATCACCATTGTTTTTAAGAAATTCAAAAACCGCAGTTTTAGGATTATTACCAATGCCCCAGGGTCTTTTTTCTTTAAAATAGTTTGCCGGAAGATCTTCTACAATGGTATCAAAAACTACGATATAAGAGTCTACGCTCACAAAAGGAGCATATAATTGCAGTTCTCTTAATACATGTTCAAAAGTATGATTACTGTCAAGAACAACTAAAATGTTTTGTTTGCCTTTTGCTATCAGGCTTACCTGCGCCACTATATCTTCACTCAGCGAAGAACCTTCAAGCATCGTAATGCGTTTAAACATCGGATGTTTTTCAATTTCTGCTCTGTTATGTTTTCTGATATCAATATCAATACCTAATACCTCACCCTTTCCGATCAGCTCTAATAATGACGCATAATACACTAATGATCCGCCGTGTGCTATGCCTGTTTCAATTATTAAATCGGGCTGCACCTGCCAGATGATTTCCTGCATGGCAATCATATCCTGCGGATATTGAATAATAGGTCGTCCCATCCAGGAAAAATTATAAGAATACTGGCTGCTGTTGGAAGCATCGTTAAAAGCTTTTGCCGAATCCTTTAAACTTTCGTTGCTGCCATTCGCTTTTATACGCTCTTTTCTATCTTCTATAAATTCTTTAATCGCATTTTCCATGTTCCAAAATTGTTTTCAGTTTAGTGTTATCTCCCCAAAAACTCATTGGCTCGTAGTCGGGATAAGGATAATAACCAAGATTAAGATAAATATTTGATTTTCTTTCTTCTGCAAATTTTTTAATTAATTCCTTAAGCTTCGCAGGCTCTCCGCTGCTGCAGTTTATAACACCGGTTATTTCATCTTGCATAGCTATTTTGGTAATGTAACAAGCAACCTGCTCAACTGGCAAATAATCTCTGATCTGCTCGCCGCCGCTCATGTTAAAAGCGGTTTCGTTATTTGCAATAGCTTTTTCTAATTGTGAAAAAATGGAGTTGGGATTTTGTCCTTTTCCATACATATAAAACAGCCGCACCCATTTTAAAACAAAAGGATGAACTAACTGTAATTGTGTAAGAAATGTATGTAAAGTATCTTTTGCAATAGCGTAAGCATTGGTGGGAGTGATTTCCATTTCTTCTGTAAAACAACCTTCTTTAAACCCATACTCAAAACAGGTGCCGGCAACAGTAACATTTGTAAGACCGTTTGTTACAAGATTTTTTATAAAAGAATAATGTCGCGGCAAATTTTCTTCAAAATGGAACAGTGATTTATAGTTGGGCAAACCTTCCCACGCCAAATGTATCAAAGCATCAGGGTTATCGAAGTATTGAAAATAATTGGTTTCTGCGGAATAATCTTTAAGATTAAAAGGAATGTATGTTACTCTTGAATACCATGATTTTTTTGCTGCTTTGTCAGGTGAAGCAGATGTAGCGATCACTGAATGGCTATTCTTCAATAATTCTTCAATAACATATTCGCCAATAAACCCGGAAGCACCAGTCACCAATACTTTTTTCATAGCATTATATCACTTCTAATTGAGGAATTGGAACTGCAAATTTTCCGTTCCAGTCTTTTATATAACTTAACTGTTTCATCACTTCTTCTTTTATATTCCATGGAAAAATGATTACAAAATCAGGCTTTGCCTGCTTCAGCAAATCTTCCGAAACGACAGGAATATGACTGGCGGGAAGAAATTTATTTTGTTTATGCGGGTTTGCGTCCGCGACAAATTCGATCAGATCATTTTTAATGCCACAGTAGTTTAATAAAGTATTTCCTTTGGCAGCCGCTCCATAAGCTGCAACCTTTTTACCTTCTTTTTTTTGCTTTATCAAAAACTCAGTAAAATTTAATTTCACCTGTAAGGCTTTTTGCTGAAAATTTTGATAATAGGCTGGTTTATTCATTCCTTTTGCTATTTCCTTATCAACCAAATCAGCAACGTTTTGCGAAATTTCTTTACCTGCATCTTCCTCGTGTTTTGCGTAAATGCGTAGAGAACCGCCGTGCGTCGGAATTTCTTCCACGTCGAAAAGACTTAACCCGCAACTTTCAAAAATCTGCTTTACTGTGTAAAAAGATAAGTAAGAAAAATGTTCGTGATAAATCGTATCAAACTGATTGTTATCAACCAATTGCATCAGGTGCGGAAATTCCATCGTTATCACGCCGTCTTCTTTCAGCAGAATTTTCATTCCTGACACAAAATCGACGATGTCGGGCACATGAGCCAGCACATTATTTCCTAAAAGCAGGCTTGCTTTTATTCCTTTTGAAACCAGTTCTTTTGCCAGCTTTACCCCAAAGAATTCAGTTATGGTTTCGATGCCTTTATTAATGGCTACTTCCGCTGTATTTGCTGTTGGCTCAATGCCTAAAACCGGGATATTTTTCTCATGAAAATACTGCAGCAGATATCCGTCATTTGAAGCTATTTCGATAACTTTTGAATGTTCATTAAAATTAAAACGACTAATCATTTTTTCGGTATAGCGCCTGGCATGCGCCAGCCAGCTTGTAGAATAAGACGAAAAGTAAACATAGTCATTATCAAAAATGGCATCTGATTTTTTGTATTCTTCAATCTGCACAAGAAAACAGGTATGACAAGTATATACTTTTAAAGGGAAAAATATCTCAGGTTCGTTTAATTCTTCTTTAGTCAGAAAAGAATTGGAAGCGGGAGAGTTGATCAAATCAATAAAAACATCAGATAATTCTGATTTACAAAATCTGCATTTCATAGTTATATTCCCTTAAAAGTTTCGTTTAGATATGGGTGATTGGAGTCTCGTTCAGAAATTTCTTTTACCGGTAAAGGCCAGTTTATATTAACCAACGGCTCATCAAACCTAATTCCTCCTTCACCATTTGGCGTATAATATTCAGAATGAAAATAAATCAATTCACAATCGTCAGTGAGCGTTTGAAAACCGTGTGCAAAACCTTCCGGAATGTACAGCATATTTTTTTTCAGAGCAGATAACTCTGTTGCATAAAACTGCAAAAAAGTTTGTGAATTTTTTCTTACATCAATAATAACATCATACACACTCCCTGCGATACAGCGAACCATCTTTATTTCTGAATAAGGCGGATATTGAAAATGCATTCCTCTTAAAGCGCCTTTTTCTGCGGTAAAAGAATGGTTCATCTGAACCCACTCCTTATCATGTCCGATTTGCTTAAATTCATCTTTACAGTAAAAACGCGCAAACCAACCTCTGCTGTCTGCACGGGGAGCCAGGCTGACTTCATAGCTTCCCTCTAAAGGAGTTGGTGTAAAAATCATATTGAAAGATATTCCTGTATTTGGCTAAAGGTGTAATCGGCCACTGCAGCCAAAGGTTGTTTATACCAGTTAATTGTCCATTCTATTGCCTGCATTGCATTCAGCTTCGGATGCCAGTTTAATTCTTTCATTGCTTTACTGATGTCTAATTGTAATAAGGCTGCTTCATGTACATCTTCCGGGTTGGATATATCTTTCCATGAGCCTTGTTGCCAAAATCCAATGGCTAATTTCACTAAACTTTCTACAGTTAAATGGTCTTCAGGCAAAGGTCCAAAATTAAATGCTTTTGAGAAATCAGCGGGATTATTATGCAACATGGCAGCAAATAATAAATAACCAGTAAGCGGCTCAAGCACATGCTGCCACGGTCTTACTGACTTCGGATTTCTTACCTCAATAGTCTTAGACTCTGTCAGTGACCTTACTATGTCAGGTATCAGCCTGTCTTTGCTGCGGTCGCCGCCGCCGATCACATTTCCTGCCCGCACACTGCCAACAGCTTTTTGATGCGTATTATAATTTTTTGTATTAAAAAAAGAATCCCGAAAAGAACTTACAACTAATTCAGCACAGGCTTTACTTGCGCTGTACGGGTCATATCCGCCCAGTCTGTCTTCTTCTTTATATAAGATATTTTGTTCTTTGTTTTGATATACTTTATCGGTAGTAACAACAATTACAGTGCATTTTTTAGTAAGATGTTTGACAGCCTCCAGCAGGTTTGCAGTTCCTGTTACATTTACTTCAAATGTTTCTGCAGGTATTTCGTAAGAACGCCTTACAAGCGGCTGGGCAGCGAGATGAAAAATAAAATCAGGCTCAAAAGACAAAATTTCTCTTGCCAGTCTTTTTTTATCACGAATGTCTGCTGTTATATCGTTTGCAGCTATTCTGTCATATATAACTTCATACAAACTATTTTCATATTCCGGCTCAAGCGCATATCCTTTTACATCAGCATGCAGCTTCTCTAAAATAGCAGATAACCAGGCACCTTTAAAACCTGTATTGCCTGTTATAAATACTTTTTTACCGAAATAAAAAGATTGTAAATATTCTTTATTTGCCGGATTTTCCATTTACCACAATGATTATTTATAAAGCCAATTTTATTTAATCCGGCAAAAGACGCGTATTTTTTCAATTACTCAAACATTTGAAGAAAATAATTCATTTGACTGCTGTTAAACTTTTTAATATCAACGAAACTTCAGAAAAGAGAAAAACAACCGATAAATTGTTTCTTCGGTTCGTCATTGCGGTGCACGAGACAATGCCCTACCAAATCAGATTAACGAGTTGGCTGGGGATCGCTTCGCCAAGCTGCGCAAGGCTCACAACGATGAACTTCGAAGCGATGATTTGGGATGTATCACTTTCATTTCGTTTTACCTGTTATGATAAATCTGCAATACCTTCGACTGCTTAAAAAACCAGGATCGCCACTACATGAGTGTTATTCAAAAGCAAAGTATTCAGTCTTCTGTTGTCATAATGATTGGCTTTGCTATCGGGGCCGTTAATATCATTCTCATTCAGCCTAAAGTTCTTACTGCAGAGCAGCTTGGGCTTACAAGAATAATTACAGATGCAGGTCTTACGCTTGCTTCATTGTGCACTTTAGGTTCTATACCGGTTATTAACAAATTTTTTCCTTTTTATAAAAGTTATCTAAATCCCGATAAGAATGATCTTCCTTTTATTACCCTGCTTACCTGCCTTTTAGGATTTATGATTATGTGCATGGCCGGTTACGCCATGCAGGATATTATAGTAAGAAAGTTCAGCGAAAAGTCGCCATTGTTTGTAAAATATAGTTACCTGGTTTACCCTTACGGCTTATGTATGCTCTTGTTTATATGGCTCGAGAGCTTCAGCTGGTCGTATAGAAAAGGCGTAGTTTCAAACGGTTTAAAAGAGACAGTTGCAAGACTTACTTTTACTTTTTTGCTGCTGTTTGTAAGCCTGCGATTTATAAACATATCACAGTTTTTTACGGCTTTTTCGTTTTCTTATCTTTTGCCTGCCGCTATTTTATTTTTTGTTTTAAGAAGAACAGGGCAATTTACTTTCAATCCTGTTATAAGCCCGGTAACAAGGCGGATAGGAGGCAGAATGATAAATTTTGGTCTTTTTATTTTTGGTGCGCAGTTTCTAAACCTTTTATCACGCACCGTTGACACGTTTATTTTGTCTTCAAAATCTGACCGTGGATTGAGGGATGTGGCTGTTTTTACCATCGCTACATATGTCGTCACTATCATGGAAATTCCGCAGCGAAGCATAACTTCTATATCTGTGCCGGTATTGGCAGAGTCCTGGAAGAATAAAGATCTCAGGCATATAAAAAGTATTTACATAAAAAGTGTAAGTAATTTATTAATCATTGGTCTGGTCATGTTTTCTGTTATCTGGCTCAATACGCCTAATCTTGCTAAATACTTAGGCAAAGATTTTACAGGCATCGGAAAAGTGGTGCTTTTTATGGGAATTGGAAAATTGATTGATCTTGGTACCGGCGTCAACGGCCAGATTATTGCTACTTCCAGCTATTGGAAGGTTGACTTTACTACCAATGTATTGTATACTATTCTCGCATTGCCGCTCAATTATCTTCTTATTTCGACCTACGGACTGATGGGTGCGGCTTATTCAACACTTATTTCGCTTACTTTTTACAATGCTATGCGGTTCGGTTTTCTCTGGTATAAATTTAAGATGCAGCCTTATACGTGGTCAAATGTGCTGGTGGCAGTGATAGCAATTGTATGTACGGTAACAGTGTATTTTATCCCGAAAAATCCTTCGCCGGTTATAGATACGATTATCAGGACAGCAGCATTTATAGCATTATTTACCCCGGCTATTTATTACACTCGTATCTCCGAAGAAATCAATGGCTTAATCAGGAATTACCTCAATAAAGCAAAAAGCATAATAAAGGGCAAATAATTTTCTTCTTGCTCCCTCTCTCCTTTCTTCTTGCTCCCTCTCCTTTGGAGAGGGCCGGGGTGAGGTCGCTATTTTTTTAAAAACGATAAGAACTTTTCCAGGCCTTTTCGCTTATTTTCTGTTAACTCATAACTTATATTTTCTGTAAAATATTTTTTCAGATCATACAAAGGAGAAAAATTTTCTGCCGCGACTGCGGCAATGTTTTCTAAACCGGCTTTGTTGGCTTCGTTAAACTGTTTTATAAAATCTTGCGGCAATGGTTTGTTTGCAACCCATGCAGCAAATACAAATGGCAGCCCGGTAAATGATATCCATGCTTCGGCAAGATCATATTTATAGCTTGATATTTTTCTTTGCTCAAAAGCGCGGTCACCAATCACTACAGCCGCTGTTGTGCCTTTTATTTCTTCCCTGAAGTTTTCTTTCGCTTCTTCAAAAACGACCTGCAGCTTCCAGTAATTTTCTATTAAAACCCGCGCGAGCGCCACCGATGTTTTGCTTTGATAATCAAGCAGTACCTTTTCTATTTTCTCCAGCGGCGCTTCGCTAAAAAGGCAGACGGAAGCAACCGCGCTTTCTGCTCCTATACAATAGTTGCTTATGATGTAATGTTCTTTGAGTTTTGGTATGATGGCTACGGGCACCAGGCCCACGTCAATCTCGTCGTCGAGTAACATGGCTGCAATTTTTGCCGGGTATCCTTCTGTTATTTTCATTCCTTTTATCTGCAAACCATGCTTAAAAGCGTACATTAATGGTTTTGTGTTCAGGTAACTAACTGCGCCAACCTTTATAATCTTCTGCAATTCATCTAATTTTGGTGCAAAGAAAAATGTTTTTTATGAACCGGGCAGTTGTGGTACTATTAAACATCGTTGCGTCGCACTCTTGTACTGTTAAAACTTCATTGTGCTTTTTTTAAATTGTACCATAGATTTTTCAACACAGAGATACAGAGGAACAGAGGTGCACAGAGTAAATGGTGCAAAAAGATGAATTGAATTAATACTGTGCGACTTTTTAACAAGAAGGCACAAAGTTGCACAAAGCAAAAGGTGGAAAAAGCTGAATAGAATTATTACTGTACAAGAGTGCGACGCAACAGGAGCTAAATAGTAATTCCAAAGCTGGTTACATAATCTTTCTTATACACCTTTTTAAGAATCTTTTGTAAAGAAAATACCATACATGGAATTAGATAGTCTTACAGCCATATCACCAATAGACGGGCGTTATAGAAAGCAAGTTGAGTTTCTCGATGAATACTTTAGTGAATATGCTTTAATGAAATACAGGGTTTTGGTAGAAATAAAGTACTTTTTCTTTTTAGCTGATAATAAGTTTTTTTCTGCAGGCAGCGGAGTGAGGCAGGTGTTGCAAAAAGTTACAGATAAATTTTCTTTGGAAGATGCCCGGCAAATAAAAAAAATTGAAGCCATTACCAACCACGACGTAAAAGCGGTAGAATATTTTTTGAAAGAACAGCTTGTAAAAGCCGGCGGCGATGACGTGAAAGAATGGATACATTTTGGCCTCACTTCCCAGGATATAAATAATACTGCCATTCCGCTTGCGTGGAAGGATTGTATGGAAAATGAATATTTGACATCGGTAATTAATCTTGAGAAAAACCTGCAGCTATTAGCTGTGCAATGGAAAAACATTTCGATGCTGGCCAGAACACATGGCCAGCCAGCATCGCCAACGACATTGGGCAAGGAAATAATGGTTTTTGTAGAAAGACTTCAAAACCAGGCAGAACTGTTTTCTTACATTCCTTACTCTGCAAAGTTTGGCGGAGCTACCGGTAACTTCAATGCGCATGCTGTCGCCTTTCCCGGTAAAGACTGGGTGCAACTTGCCAATGATTTTGTAGGGAGTGATTTAGGTCTTCAGCGCCTGCAGTTTACGACGCAAATTGAGCATTACGATAACCTGGCTGCCCATCTTGACTGCATAAAACGCATTAACAACATTCTCATTGATTTTTGCCGCGATGCGTGGTCGTATATCAGTATGGAATATTTTAAGCAAAAAACCAAAAAAGGCGAAGTTGGCAGCAGCGCTATGCCTCATAAAGTAAACCCGATAGATTTTGAAAATGCTGAAGGCAACCTTGGCGTGGCAAATGCACTTTTAGAACATTTCTCTGCAAAATTGCCAGTGAGCCGGTTGCAAAGGGATCTTACAGACAGTACTGTCTTGCGAAACCTTGGCGTGCCTGTTGCACATACTTTAATAGCGATTAAGTCTATTGAAAAAGGACTGGAAAAACTGGTGCTGAATGAAGTTAAAATAAACGAAGATCTTGAAAACAATTGGGCAGTTGTAGCAGAAGCTATTCAAACAATTTTGCGGAGAGAAAATTATCCTGAACCTTATGAAGCATTGAAAGAGCTGACAAGAGGAAAAACGTCTATCACTAAAAACGATATTCAGCAATTTATTGAAAAACTGAACATACAGGCAGAAGTTAAAGACGAGTTGAGAGGAATTACACCACAGAATTATGTTGGGATTACGGCACTGTTTTAATAGTAATGCCTGAAGGAATGGAATTTTAAAACAAAATGATACGTATTATACTTCTTATAATCAATGGTAATTAAAACCGGCGTGATTTCCAAAGCCTGAAACACTGGTAATCGGTCTGCAACATCAGGTAGGTATGCGACTTGTAAAGAAATGAATCGGTGTAGCCTGCTATTGGTATAATTTGCTGAATCACAGAGCTCGTAATCTGTTCATATAAATGTTTTAAAAGCATATACTCCTATATCTTCACAAAGGTTGGGTTGAAAAGAAGGAATCTGTATTAAAATATTTTTTACTTTAAAATATTTTAATAGATCAAGTTGCCCTTTTACAACCTTAACAGTTAAGGGAATACTATATGCCGCAACAACAGATTCATAACGAATCAATTCAAGCATTTATTCACCATAAACTTATTCTCCTTACATTTCACCTATGAAAAAATCAATCGTATTTCTCCTGTTTGTTTTCTCAAGTCAGGTGCAATCGCAGGTAATTACATCTGCCCAAATTGACTCTGTAGCAGAGCTGACACTAAAAACTTTTGACGTGCCGGGCATTGCCGTTGCAGTGGTAAAAGATGGAAAAATCATTCATGCAAAAGGTTATGGAGTAAGGTCTTTGGCCACAAAGCAAAAAGTGGATGAAAACACTTTATTTGGTATAGCTTCTAACACAAAAGCCTTTACAGTTGCAGCTTTAGGCATTTTAGTTGATGAAGGCAAACTAAAATGGGACGACAAGGTTACAGATTACATTCCTGAATTTAAAATGTACAATCCGTATGTAACGGAAGAATTTACTGTAAGAGATCTGCTGACGCACAGAAGCGGCCTTGGGTTAGGCGCCGGTGATCTTATGTTTTGGCCCGACTCAAGCAGTTTTACCAAAAAAGACATGATACATAATCTTCGTTATTTAAAACAAGTGTCATCTTTTCGTACAAAGTATGATTATGACAATAATATGTACATGGTAGCCGGCGAAGTGCTTGCAAGAGCGTCAGGAATGAGCTGGGAAAATTTTATTCAAAAAAGAATATTAGATCCATTAAATATGAACGCCACTGCGCCTTCTTTTAAATTATTAAAAAATAAATCGAATGTAATTGATCCGCACGCACCTGTAGACGGAGTTGTAAAAGTTATCCGCCGCGATTGGAATGAGATAGCAAATTCGGCAGGAGGCATTTACAGCAATCTTACAGATATGTGCAAATGGATTACTATGCAAATGAACAACGGCAAATATGGCGAAGGGCTAAGCAAACAGCTATTAACCAGCGATGTGCATGAAGAAATGTGGACGCCGCAAACCATCATTCCTGTAAAAGGTGAGTCGCCATACAATACTCATTTTGCAAGCTACGGCTTAGGCTGGTTTCTAAGTGATGTGAAAGGTTACAAACAGGCCACGCATACAGGCGGGCTTGCGGGCATAGTTACACAGGTAACGCTTATTCCCGAGATGCAGCTGGGCATTATTGTGTTTACCAATCAGCAATCGGGCGCAGCATTCAGCAGCATTACCAATACTATTAAAGACAGTTATTTTGGTATAAAAGGTCGAAACTGGATAAAAACTTACAATGACAGAGTAATTGCAAGCGAAGCTGAGGCCAAAGAAATTACCGATAAACTATGGAAGGATATTGAGGCGAAGGCAGCGCAAAAAAATATTGCAAAGGCAGATGTAAATTTATTCACCGGTACCTATACTGACCAATGGTTTGGTGATGTAACAATAGCTGTAAATAACGGTAAAATGTGGTTTCAGTCAAAAAGATCATTTTTATTACACGGCGAAATGTTTCCTTATAAAGGCAGTACATTCATTGTAAAATGGACAGAAAGAAGCATGGATGCGGATGCCTTTGTAATGTTTGATCTCGATAATGACGGAAAAGCATCCGGGATGAAAATGAAAGCTATATCTCCGCTGACAGATTTTAGTTTTGATTTCCAGGATTTGGATTTTAAAAGAGTGAAATAACAGAATTAATCCCGATCCGATTTTAAATGAGGGGCTGCGATATTCGAAGCAACCAATTACTATAATATTGAACATATTATAAATGAAACGCATTACTTCCATTGATTTTACGAGAGGCCTCGTTATGATTATTATGGCATTAGACCATACACGTGATTTCATGCATGTTAACTCACTCACTCAAAGCCCGACTGACTTAGCTACTGCTACACCTCTATTGTTTTTCACGAGATGGATAACACATCTGTGCGCGCCAACATTCGTTTTTTTATCAGGAACCTCAGCTTTTCTTTTAATTAAAAAAGAAGGTAATTATGCCAAAAGCAAAAATTTTCTGTTAAGCAGAGGTATTTGGTTATTGGCTTTGGAATTTACATTTGTGAACTTTGCTCTTGGGTTCGACCTGCAATTCCGCACACTGATTTTCGAAGTTATCGGCGCTATTGGTTTTGGATTTATCGTGCTTTCCTTCCTGCTGAAAGCTCCGGCGCGGGTGATTGGTATAACAGGTTTAGCTATTATTTTCGGCCACAATCTTTTGCAATATCTTTCATTAAATAATAGTTTACCGCTAAAAACAATTGTATCACCTTTTTTCAGTCCTGGTGCATTTCCCGTCACTTCGCTGTTCACTTTCGTTATCGCCTATCCTCCGGTTCCCTGGCTCGGTCTTATGCTGGCAGGTTTTGCTGCAGGTCAATTTTTTGAATTGGAGGAAAAAAGAAGAAAACGTATTTTTCTTACAATTGGCCTTGCGGCGATAGCATTATTTGTTACTATCCGCCTGTTAAATTTTTATGGAGATCCTGTAAAATGGTCTGTTCAAAAAAATGGTTTATTTACTTTTTTGTCATTTATAAATGTTTCTAAATATCCGCCGTCTTTGTTATTTTGTTTAATGATGTCAGGCAGTATGTTTTTAATACTTTCTTTGGCAGAAGGAAGACAAAATAAATTTATTGATATAGTTACAGTTTACGGAAAAGTTCCTCTTTTTTACTTTTTAATACATTTATACATTCTTCATTCTCTGATGCTGATAATGGTATTTATGCAAGGATTTACATGGTCAGCGTTCATTTTTGGAGGTTTCAATTTTGGCCGCCCAAAAAGCGGGAGCGGTGTACCGCTTTGGGCTATTTATTTAATCTGGATAAGTGTTGTAATAGTTTTGTATCCTTTGTGTAAATGGTACGGTTTATACAAAGCAAAGCACAAGGAGAAAAAATGGCTTAAATATTTGTAACAAATGATATCCGGCCCTTATGATTATAAAACTGCTTCTTTGTATGAATTAGCTTTATAATAATTATAGGTGCTTTTTATTCCTTCATCTAAACTTATTTTACTTTTCCAGCCTAACTCAGTTAACCTGCTTATATCGGTAAGCTTTTGAAAAGTTCCGTCAGGCATTTCAGTATTCCACTCAATTGTTCCGGTAAAGCCAATGATTTCCTTCACTTTCATAGCAATCTCAAACAAAGTATAATCATGACCTAACCCGATATTAACCTGCGTATTTCTTATTTCATCCTTTACAATTCCATTGGAATATACTGCGGAGGTATTTTGAAGCAAATCAGGGAAATCAATATGCTCCATTATATAAAGGCATGCATCAGCAAGCTCATCGGAATGTAAAATTTCCCTTCGGGGTTTGCCTGTACCCCATAAAGAAATGCTTACCTCATTGCCAAAAGCGTTTTTTGTAATGCCGACGTATTTATTTAATAGAGATATAATTTCTTCTTCTGAAGCGCTTCCGTCAACATCAGCGACCGGATTTTTGTAAAGATCATCGCGAATGCTCTCCCAATCGCCTTTCTTCAAGGCTTTTGCGAGGTGCATTTTTCGTAAGAAAGCGGGTAAAAAATGAGAATTTTGTAAATTATAATTATCATTTGGTCCGTACAGATTAGTTGGCATTACTGCTATATAATTTGTATTATACTGCAGATTGTAGCTTTCGCACATTTTGATACCTGCAATTTTTGCTACTGCGTAAGGCTCATTTAAATATTCTAAAGCGCCAGACATTAAATATTCTTCTTTTATCGGCTGGGGAGCGTTTTTAGGATATATACAAGTGCTGCCTAAAAAAATCAGTTTCTTAACATTGTTAAGATAACTGCAGTGAATAACATTATTTTGTATCTGAAGATTATCATAAATAAATTCTGCGCGATGATTATGATTTGCCATAATGCCCCCAACCTTCGCGGCTGCTAAAAAAACGTAATCCGGTTTTTCATTGTAAAAAAATAACCTGGTTTCTTCCTGGTTTACAAGATTTATCTTAACGAACTTTATATTTTCAGCAGCCAGATAATCAGGGGAAAAACAGTCTGAAGGATTTTTGGTATGGTATGTAGCGACAATGTTTTTAAAACCTCTTGCTGCTAAAGCTCTTACAATGGCAGACCCTGCAAGTCCGCTGCCACCCGTAACCAGTATCTTTTTATTTACATTCATATCTGTTGCTTGATTGAAAAAAATGAAGTATCAAAATGGTTCTACATTACGTGATAAACGGAATTCAATGGTTTTTTATTGAAAGGAAATTTTTAAAAAAACGGATGATTGCAGGACACTGTGACAAAATAGATTTCTGTTATTAAAATAATTTATGCTAATTCCTGTTTTTACCCTTCTTTCGCCACTCGTCCAACAGTTCTTTTTCTGTTTTAAGCGGCGGCTCTGTTAATATTTTTTTGAGATAAACAGTGACGTGCTTTTTTACTTCAGGATGTTCTTTCAGGCTCGCAGTTATCACTACCGAATCCTGTCGGGCGCCTGTGTCTATAATCAGGCTGTTGCCATCCCATCTGCCGTAAGAGCTTGTAAAGGTAACTTCATTGCTCATTAATGGCTGGTAAGTGCCGTTGGTAAGCTTGCCGTCAACATTTATATAATTATAAACACCTTTTTTAAGACTGTCTGTATAAAGATTAAAATATATGCTTTCTACCTTTTGCGCCTTAGCAGCAAAGGCATAAAACATAAAGAATATAGTAACGATTTTTTTCATTTTTTTAAAATCCTATACGACGGCTGCCAAGAGAATTAATGGTTGATACACCTATCAGTTCATCATGCCGGCCTGACAGCGAACGGTAATATATCAATACAGTGTAGTCATTCTCCGTTTCCCAGTAGTCGCCTTCGGTTTGCTCTGTTAATGCTGTACTATTTTGGTTTTGCGCATCTTTTGTTACATATATGTATGAGTAATAACCCTGTTTCAGGTACAATGTTTTTTCGTACACACCTTTATCTGCATTGTAAGTCATAGCGCTGGTGTCATCCAAGTTGTATTTATTCATTTCTCCGGCCACAAAAACTTTTTTATTGGTAAAAGGCTGGTTACCTTTTGGTACAAAAGTAAAATGGACATTGGCATAATCTGTTTGCCACCACGGATTGGATACTTCTCTTGACTCTACAAAATAAAAACCATTGTAATCTATAAATTTCAGGTAGCGGGCCTGCGTTCTTTCGCCGTCGGGCTGCAGGTACATCTGTATGTTGCCGGGAGCGTATTCTGCCCTGGCAACACGTTCGGTTTGTAAACGAAAACTTCGCAAATCGGCCCAGCGGTATTCTTTTCCCGCAGGAAAAACAAGATCATTTTCATTACTGAATTCCAACATATTGTTACGGATAAAGGTCGGAGGAAGGTTTACCTTAGCATTGTCCCAGCGATAATTTTGCAACACTACCGCCTTAATTTGTTGTATTGGATTTACAACATTCAGCTGCCCTTTATTTACCTGGAACTGAACTTTTTGATGTGTTCTGAATAATTCTGTATTAAAAGGTTGCGTAATCGTTACACCTACTTCAGCCAGCTTTTCATACACTAAAATACGACGGGTAAAAGCAAGTTTGCTGGTATCTCCGTCTAAAAAGACTTTTAACATATAATTGCCGCTTTTAGACGGAGCACAATTGCGGTCGGGCAAAACAGCCTGGTAATGTATATATTTTGTCTGCGAGATCGAAGAAGGCCTGTATTGGTTGAGGCGTACCTGGCTAAAGCCTTTCAAATAATCAAAAGTGCTCAGGTCAACAGGCGTCCAGTCCGAATTACAGAGCTGAAAAGTATAATAATAATTTTTAACTCTTCCATCCAAATCATCAAAATGCAGCTCAAGCAGATCACTGCTGTTAAGGCCTATAATAGGATAGCCCAACTGGTTGCCCTGCAAAAAAAGCTTAATGCCCTGTATGTTGTGCATGTAAGTTACGTCAGGGCTTTGCCCAAAAGAAGACACAGAAACAGTAAAAGCAAGCAAAAAACATAAAAAACGTATCATGGTTAATAATTGATGACTCTAACCTACAACATATAAATGATTTTGCTGCATTCATTTCATCAATGTAGTTTTGGCAATAATCTAAAATCATGCCGATTGAATGTTGCTGTTTTCATAGCCCGACGTATCGCCTTTAACTCACACCAGTCATTTTCTGGTTTTATTATCAGGCTTGCTGTCACTGCAACTGCCGTGAGTGTTGCGGCGATGATACTTACGCTGGCTTTTGTGAATGGTTTCCAGGAAACGGTCAGCCAAAAAGTTTTTAGCTTTTGGGGTCATATACGCCTGCAGCAGTACGAGCCAAACAAAGCTTTGGTGGCAGAAGAAAGCCCGCTTCAAAAAAATGATACTATAATAACTGCACTGAAAAAGCTGCCCGAAATAGAAACCATACAGGCTTTTGCCACAAAAAGTGCAGTATTGCAGCGAAAAACAAATATCGAGGGAATTTTGTTTAAAGGAGTTGAGCCGACCTACGATTTTGCCCACTTAAAAAATTTTTTATTACAGGGAAAATGGCCTGCTTTTACCGACAGCTTATACAGCCATGATATAGTGGTATCTGCGCCAACAGCAGATCAAATGCAAATAAAGCTCTACGACAGTATTAAGATACATTTTATAGACGCAGCAGGCGGAAAAAGCAGCTTCAGAAGATTGCGTGTAAGCGGTATTTATAAAACCGGTATCGAGGAATATGATAATCTTTTTGCCATTGGCGACCTGCGGCTTATTCAAAGGTTAAACAACTGGCAACGTGATGAAATTGGGGGTTATGAAGTATTTCTTCATGATTATAAAACAATGGACAGTGTTAACGAAACCATCCGCAACAGTGATTTATTTCCAATGAGCTGGACAAGCAAAACAGTAAAAGAAGTGTATCCCAATATATTTGACTGGCTGGGCATACAGAATGTAAACCGAAATGTAATATTTATAGTGATGGCTGCAGTGGCCATTATTAACCTGGTTACCTGCCTGCTCATTCTTGTATTGGAAAGAACGCGGATGGTAGGTATTTTAAAAGCCATCGGCAGCAGTGATGCATCTATTCAAAAAATATTTTTATTTAATGCGACTTACATAACACTCATTGGCGCCGGGGCAGGTTTTTTAATTGGTGTGGGCATATGCCTTTTACAACAGCATACAGGGTTTATCACCCTCAACGAGTCTGCTTATTATGTATCCGTAGCGCCTGTAAAATTAATCTGGTGGCAAGTAGCCGCCGTTTGCGCCGGAACAGTGATTGTTTGCTTTCTTTCACTAATAATTCCGACTTTGCTTGTAAAAAGTGTACAGCCAGTGAAGGCGATACAGTTTAGGTAAATTGAGTCATTAAGTCAATAGGTCATTAAGTCAATAGAGCATTAAGTCAATAGGTCATTGAGTCAATAGGTCATTGGGTCAATAGTCAAAGGGTCAATTGATTATTATGTCAAGGTTGTTTAAGTCAATGGGTTCCATTCATCCAGGTTCAAACAAATGCCTCAATGCCTTATTGCCTTATTGACTAATGCCGTAATGCCCTATTGACTTATTGCACCATCCACCCGACAATTATCCCCGTTGCTACAGCAGCATTCAGCGACTCTGCATTACCTTTTTTTGGTATCGTAACGGGGTGCGTTATTCTTGAAAGAAAAGGTTCACGGATGCCTTTTGACTCATTGCCAATTACCAGCAGTCCTTCCTCAACTTTTGCCATAGAATAAATGTTTCGACCATTAAGCATGGCACCAAAAACAGGCATATTTGTCCCTGCGTTCCACTCCTCAAAGTCTTTATACCAGCAACTTACTCTAAGTATGCTGCCCATGGCAGACTGTACAACTTTCGGATTATACATGTCCGCACTGTCGCTGCTGCAGATTATTTGCTGTATGCCAAACCAGTCAGCTATCCTTATAATCGTTCCCATATTTCCCGGATCCTGTATGCCGTCGAGGACTATGGTAAGGTTTCCTTTTAATATGGGCTCACTTGCAGGTGTAACCTGATGAGCAATTACTACTGCTTCATTGGGTGTCTGCAGGTTGCTTATTCTGCCTAATTCAATTTCTGAAATTTCTGTCACCGGTACGTTTGGTGCCGGGTTTTTTTGTAACCAGTCCGCGGTAGCATACATTTGCTTTACCGCATTTTGATTATTCAAAAGTTCGTCTGCCAACTTTGGCCCTTCTGCTATGTACAGCTTATCTTCATCCCTTTGTTTTTTGTGGAATAAAGATTGAATATATTTGATCTCATTTTTAGTCAGCATATATGTTTCATTTGATCAGGCAAGCAAAAAATTATTTTTTTTATATTTTCCCTGGAATGATCATGCTTGCTTCGTGTACAGTTGTCAAAAATTATCCTAAAAATACTGCTTTCGTATTTGCTAATAAGGTCACAGTAAACGGAGCTGTATCAAAAGATGAAAAGAAAAGGCTGCAAACCGAATTGTACAACTACTGGGATGACAGCTTAAAAGTAAATTCCATCCTCCAGTTTGGTGTCAGGACTATTATTAAAAGTCCGAAGGTATTTGACAGCGCCGGTATCACAAGAAGCGTTGTTTTTATGAATTCTTACCTTAATTCCCAAGGTTACTTTAACCCGGTGATTACTCCTGCTCCGGTTAAAACAGATACGGTAAAAAACCAGTACCGGACAACCGTGCAAATGCAAATCAACGTAAATAAATATTTAAAAATAGACTCGGTTTCTTACGACTCATTACTGACGCCTGAATTAAAACAGCTTGCATTCAGCAATAAAAAACAAAGTCTTTTAAAAGCGAACAAACCTTTTACAAAAGCGCTTATTTCTTCTGAATTAGACAGGTTAACTTCTTTATTCCGCAGGAATGGATTTTATAAATTTACGAGAGAAAATCTTTTTGCAGAAGCAGACACAACAGATGTTTCATTGCTGGAAATAACGCTTGACCCTTTTGAGCAGGCAAGAAGAATTGCGGAAGCCGAAACCCGCAGAAAGACAAATCCACGGATAAATATTGTGATAAAACAACGGCCTTCTGCAGATACTAACGCATTTACAAAGTTTTATGTTGGAAAGATATTTTACTATCCTGAAACTTTAATTAACCAGACACCTGATTCTTTGATGAAAGAAACTTTTCCCGTGGTCACAACACAAAGAGAATTTACCCTTAAACAGAAAGTTCCCAACATACGAATGCGGCCTCTTCGTGAACATACCTACCTAAAAGAAGGGGAAATATATAATGACCAGAATTACTTTAAAACCGTAAATGCCTTTTCACAGTTAGGCCCATGGAACCAGGTTGATGTAAGAACTGTAAACAGGAAAGATTCAGTAAACATACTCGATTTTCATTTCTTTCTTACCCCGGCACCGAAGTATTCTTTTGGATACGATATCGAGGCCAGCCGCAACAGCGGAAGCATAATTTCAGGCAACCTTTTAGGTCTGACCAACGTGCTTACTTTGCGCAACCGCAATGTGTGGAAACAAGCTGTTCAGTCAAGCACAAACATAAGAGCGGGTGTTGAGCTTGGCTTTACCGATACTGTTTTACAAACCATCCAGGCCAGTGTGTCACAAACGTACAGCATTCCGCGGTTTATAACTCCCTGGCCAATAAGAGGTGTAAAAAAGCTGGACGATTATAAAACAGTAATTAATTTTAATGCCGCCTATACAGACAGAAGAAATTTTTTTCGCCTGCGGTCAGCAGTAGCATCATGGGGTTATGAGTGGAAAAAAAACAACCATGTCTGGTTATACAAACCTTTGAATGTTGAGCTTTACAGTCTTGATACTTTGCCAGGTTTACTGACTGCTTTCAACACAAACCCTTTTTTAAGAACAGCGTTTAATACGGGTTATGTTATCAGCCAAGACCTTACTTACAGCATTACTTTTCCCGGCAGGCGACATCCTAATGTAACTAATAATCTTAGAATTTCGGGGGAAGAAGCAGGCGCTATCTTTGGAAGGTTCAGAAGCTTGAAGGATAAAATTTACGAGTATTTAAAAGTAGAAAGTGAATTCAGACAAGTAACGCTATGGAGAAAAACTTCGTTTGCTTTCAGGCTTTTTGGCGGTATCGGATATAACTACAGCAACGATCCGGTTATCGGAAGGTCACTTCCGTTTTTTAAACAATTTGTTGCCGGCGGACCTTACAGCATGAGAGCGTGGGGAGTCCGGCAGCTTGGCCTGGGATCTTCTTTGCTGAGCGATACTTCAGCTTCTTTTCGCGATCGCTACGGAGATATACAGTTAGAAGCTGATTTGGAATACCGATACCCGGTAACAACCATAGGCGGCGTAAAAGTCAACAGCGCTCTTTTTGTTGATATAGGCAATATCTGGAATTTGAAAAACAACGTAAATAATCCTGAGAGTAAACTTGCCCTAAATAAATTACTTACTGATATAGCCGTAGGTGCGGGAACAGGTCTTCGCTTTGATTTCAATTATTTTCTCGTACGCTTTGACTTTGCCTACAAGGTAAAAGACCCGGCGCGTATCAGTAATAACGGCTGGATGAGCATCCGTGATTTTGAGTGGCGCAACCGCGAGTTTGAAAGAAGAGATGATAAAGGCAGAATAATATTAAAGAGAAGTAATTTTGCTTTTCAATTAGGCATCGGGTTGCCTTTTTGATAAGGCTTCCTTTTTTATCTGATCAGTCAGGTCTGTCATTTGCAGTGCGTCTTCTGCTGAATATGTTCCTATTCTTGTTCGTCGCAAACTGCCTAAATAAGCTCCGCAGCCTAATTCTTTTCCAAAATCATTTGCCAGGCTTCTTATATAAGTTCCTGTTGTGCATACTACTTTAAAATGAACTATTGGCAATTCTATCTTTTCTATCGTAAAACTATTAATAGTAATTGTTCGTGGTTCGAGCTGTACATCAATTCCTTTTCTTGCCAGTAAGTATACGGGCTTGCCATCTTTTTTTATGGCAGAATGTATGGGCGGCACCTGCTGAATTTCTCCTGTAAAATGTTTCGCAGCAGTATGTATTTGTTCTTCTGTAATGGCGCTTATATCTTTTATCCCTGCCGGTTCGCTTTCAAGATCGTAAGTGGGTGTAATAGCGCCTAACACAAAAGTGCCGGTGTACTCCTTTTGCATACCCATATATTCATTGATCTTTTTGGTAAATTTTCCGGTACAAACAATTAACAGACCGGTTGCCAGCGGATCTAAAGTACCTGCATGACCGACTTTTTTTATCTTTATAAGAGAGCGAATTTTTCTGACTACGTCAAATGATGTCCAGTTAAGCGGTTTGTCAACTAATATCACCTGGCCTGCTTCGTACTTATTCAAATCTTTTTCCACTACTTTTAGTGTAAATGTATATATTGGTTAGAAAAGTACAGGGAAATGGATTGGAATTAATAATGATATTATGATTATTTGCTCAAAAGGTTTGTGAGATTCGAACTGATTTAATCACAAATTATAGTGGAAATTCTTCTTAACACTCTTGTTTATTTATTCAGATAATCACCCAAATTCTTCAGAAAAAGTTCATTAATAGCATTATCACTGTTTTCTGAAAAAAACCTATTTAGTCTTTCTCCTTCCGAAGCAAATGCTTCCTTTACTGATTTTTTCTTCAGACTTAATTTTTGCACCTGGTTGTTTTGGACATTAAGAACAAAGTAAGAGTCTTCGTCAACATATTCATCAAATGAATTGCCGGTAGTAACAATACCGTCAGTATGATAATCGGACTTTACAAATTTTGTTTTAGTAAGCTTATAAATTTTGTATTTATTTCCTGAATAAATTACCTGAACAAAATGTACGTTATCAACAGACGGAACATTTTCAAATACAGAAGGCTTGTCTTTATCAACATATACTGTGAAAGATTTTATTTGTGCTTTATCAACTTCAATGGCTGATTGTTTGTCACCGGTCATCAACAGGGCACCTTCCATTTTATCGTAATTGTATACATAACCGGGGTTATTAAATGCAGAGTTGTCAGCATTGACAACAGAGCCGTGAGCCCAATCTCCGAAAAGATACCGCCTGCCCTTTGTTTCTTCTTTATAACTAAAAACTGGCAAAAGTGAACCTGTATAATTTCTTACTCCGCCGCCATAAACGTAATTATTATTTACGCCGCTTTGGGTAGAAACAGCATCCTGCATAAGATTTTTGTTGATAAGAGAGTTTTCAGTGTTATCTCCCGCTGAGTTGTTTAAATGTTTGCCATTTTTTGATTTAGATAAAATGATTGAAATATCTTTCTTTCCGGCTATATTAATTAAAGTATCATTATACCCGTTGCAGCTAATGTTCATTTTGGAATAAACACCAACCCGGAAGCTGAAAAAACCAAGTGAATCAGTATAGGTTGCAGATGCAGTTTTTGATCTAAACTCGCTGACCATTGCCCCGCAAATTGGGTTACCCTCTTCGTTTTTTACAGAACCTGCAGCGGTTATAGTTTGGCCTGTTGTTATTTTTATTATATTTAAAAAAACAAAAATTGAAAGATAATATTTCACAGATGGTAATTTAAAAAGATTTCGCTATGTTTCGTCATTAGTTTTTCGGAATTTATCTTTTATAATGTTTACTCTATTTCCTGGTTTGAAAATAACAAAGTGACTAAATATCCTGAATTAATATAAACATTAGAAAGAATAGTTTTACAAGCTATAAAAAAAGCCATCTATTAAGATAGCTTTTTTTATAACCTCAATATTTAATTCTATTTATAATACTTATCTATTAAAAGTCTGGGTGCGCCTGAAGCATTAGTTACAGAATAAGTAAATTCAAAAATATTACTGACAGGATCTGCTGTTATAATAGTCGGCCCACCCGTTACTACAATTCCTGAAGCTGTCAAATCATCTAAAGTTGCTTTACTGAAACTTACTTTAAAATCAGAAAGAACACCATTATTATTTGTAAAGTTTAGAACGTATCCCGCAGCGTAGTTACTTCCAACTTCAATTGTAGTTGCATCAATGGGTACAAAAGTGGTGGTTGCACCTGGAACAGGAGAAGTATTTGGTGTGCCGGTAGCAGTAGCCTCATTATATCTTGTAAAATCCCAATTATAAACACCGGCTAAAGGATTACCAATAATGTGAAGATAAATAGTGCTTAAATTGCCACTGATGGTGAGACCGGATGCATCAGTTAAGGTTATCGGAAGCATATAGCTTTTTGAAGGATCCAAAGTTTGCGGTAAAAAAGTTACCGTAAATGTTGCAAGCCGTGTACCTGCTTTAATAACGGCCGTTTTAACAGGAAAACTGTAGTTACTGTCAGCGGGAAGTATGAATTGATCTGCCGGAGCTAAATTACTGTTGTACGCAACCCGCTTTGCATCATCTACAGCTAAAGTGACGGTAACGTCTTTGGCAGGAGGATATTCGCCCGTGATATTTACATTGAAAGTGACATCAAAAGTGGTGTCAGCACCGATATAAGGCAGTGTAGCCTGGTTAAAATAATCTAATCCTGAACTCGGTCCGTTTTTCGTCGGATTTATGTTGCTTGAAGAAATCTCTGCAATGGGAGCGATGTTGCTGAAATCAACGTTGGGCTTATCCTTTAAACATCCTGTTGCAGAAAGGGCAAAAACTATTATAGAAAATATCTCTGATTTTTTCATTTACTAAAATTTTAAATTAATTTTTTTACGGCATCCAAAATATCTTGGAATTCAGTATATCTATGGCTCCTTCCTTAGCAGTAACGGCAGAGTTGTAGCTGCTCTCGCTGTCGGGATACAGAAGCCTGTATGGAATGTGCGTAGCCTGGCTGCCGGGATAATCTGAAACAGGCAGGTCAGTTGGTATTTTTAATCTTCTCCAGTCACTATAAGACTCTAATGGATCATAGGAATTGCATGACGCCCATTTCTGGGTGATCAGGGTTCTTAATTTATCAGGAGATGCAGCATAGTTAACGTTAATATTATTTGGTTGAGCTATATAAGCATCTGCTGCAGCTATAGCATCTGTAACACCTAACAAATTAAAAGACTGTTCCACGGCGCTTTGATATAAAGCGTTTGCATCACCTGCAATAAATCCTCTCTGTACCGCTTCTGCCTGCAGGAAAAAGCTTTCAAAGGCTCCTATAATTATTGCTTTCTGATCCGGGCCTTTTGCATTTCCGGGCCCGGCAACAGACGAGATATTATCATTACCTTCATTACCTGCGGTACTGCCTAACTTTCTTCCGATTATATCACCTGATTTTGCAGGAGAATAAAAATAGGCTGCCCTTGGGTCATTATTGCTTTTGTAAAAATTAACTGCATACACATTCGCACGCCAGTAGTTAGCATTAGTGCCGGCCGATCCCGTAACTGTTTTGGCAACATTCAGATAATAAGGATTTTCCTGTGAATTAGATGAAGTGGAATAGCCGGGATTTACACCTGCATCTTCGCCTGCTCCTAAAAAATCTGCTTCGGTCAAACCGGCTAATTCTGATGCGGCAAGAGCAGGGCCGTCAGCAGTTTGTGTCAGCCGCATCAAAATTTTGAGTTTTAGGGTATTTGCGAATTTTATCCACATATCCATATCGCCGCCAAACATAACATCATATTCTCCGGCATTTTCTGTATTCGTGTTCCCTTGTGCAGCTTTTATTATATTTATAGATGAATCGATCTTAACTAAAAGATTTTTATAAATATCGCTTCCTTTATCATACGCCGGAGTTGTATTTGTATTGCCGAAAGCCTCTGTATAAGGAACATCGTTGTAAAGATCTACTAATCTCTGAAATACAAAAGCCTGCATTATTTTAGACATGCCATTATAATTACCAAGAGTAGGATCTGAGGCGGAAAGGGTTTCAATTACCTTATAATTTTTCAGGTTCAGATAAGCATTGTCCCAGTTAGCGGTACCAGTAGTAGAGGTTAACTGGTAAGTTACAATTACAGGGCTTGGCGTATATCCCCCGCTTGCTGCCCAATAGCCCATCCAGGTATTTAAAATATCAGAACCGGTAAATACACCGACATTTCCTCCGTACATCAAAGTAGCGGTACCGGCTAAAGAAGAGGAAAGATAATATTTGGGGCCTACACTGCCCGGTGATAGTGAATTAGGATTAGGGCTATTGATATCAAATGTTCCTTTCCTGCACGCTGTCATACTTATCAGTAAAATTGAAAAGAACCACAACAATACCTGTTTTACTTTCCTTTTATGTATTGTAATCATAATTTTTTTTATTATTTAATTAAAAATGCAACAATTAAAATGTAACCGATAAAGTAGCGCTGACAATCCTTGTTGGCGGAGCTTGTCCAAGGCCTGTTCTTCCTACATCGTTACCTGTGCCTTCGTTAAACTCAGGATCTGTCCATTTGTTGGTAGACGGGCGGATCATAATAAGATTTCTTCCTGATACAGATAAGGCAGCACCTTTTACTACATTGCCATACCCGATCCACTGTTTAGGAAAATTATAAGTTATCACTACTTCCCTTAGTTTCCATGCCGCTGCACTGATTACATAATTGGCTCCGACACTATTATACAATGATGGCCAGAAATTAAAATTAGCATCATCTACAGTGATATTTGTATTATCAACATAAGTGCCTTTTGTGGCATCAAAATAAACAGAATTAGGAAAAACAAATCTCTGGCGGCCTGTACTTGCCGTAGTTAAACCAACACCACTATGGTCAATGGTGTTTCCAAGCGCATTAAAAATTTTATGACCTCCTCTATAGTCAGCAGTGGCGCCGAAAGTGAAATTTTTCCATGTCACACTCGTTGTAAACCCTACAATATCTTTGGGGTTTGCCGGTCCCAGGTTAGTTAACTGGCTGCTTTTTTTAGGATTGCCTGTTATTGCATTTACAATCACTTTTCCTGTTGCTGAGTCGCGTTGCCAGTCATAAGATTGAATAACAGGATAAGGCTGGTTAAGAATTGCGTAAGAATTAGCGTTTGTTCCGGTATTTCCGCTGGCGCTCTGAACGTAAGGGTTAGAGGATCCTAAGCTAAGTTGCGGAACAGAACCGCTGATAGCCAATACTTTACTGTCGGTATGCGTCCAGTTTACTCCCACGTTCCAGGTCAGGTTATTTGTTTTAAGAACAGTTGCTTTTAAATCCAGTTCCAACCCTTTATTTTGAGTCTTGGCTGCATTTACCAACGCCTGTACAGCACCGGTAGCTCTTGATATTTGCGCAAACACAATACCATCGTTTGTGATCGCTTTATACACCGACCCGTTTAAAGTAATTTTGTCTTTAAGAAAACCTAATTCTATCCCTATTTCATCTTCGGTCACTTTCTCTGGTTTGATATTAGGATTAGCGATTGTTGTAGCGATACTGTAACCGGATAAGCCGGAAAAGCTGTATGGGAAACCGGAAGCGGCGCCTACGGCCGGTTCGGTAGCATATGCGCCAAAAGCGATATACGGAGACCCAAAGGCCAAAGGAGATACGTTACCGGTTAAAGAGTGTGCACCATGCAATTTTGCATAAGAAAGCACTCCGTTGTCCGTTATTGACTTAAATATATCACTAAGCACTACAGAAGCGTCTATATCATAATAAGGAATAAACCTGTTATCTCTCGACAGCCGGGAGTCTATATCAGTTCTGTAAGAACCATGTAAAAATGCAAATTGTCTGTAGCCAACAGTAGCTTCACCAAATACACCCATTTTTCTTGCTTCGGCTACCGCCTGGCCCAATACAGAAGGGGCGCTGCTGTAAACGGATGTATTATATACAGGAAAAGTCAGGTTGTTTCCTCCTTGTACACCCACAGGGGTGTAATTAATTTTATTGTCTAAATAGCTGTAACCCACCGTACCATTAAAGCTGAAATCTTTTGCGAAAGTTGCAGTAACGCTTGCAAGCAAATCGGTGCTGAAAAGAAGATTGTTATAGTTAGCGGTAGTATAAGAAGCAGGGTGAGGATTGTCATTTACTGCTTGTGTTTTAGCGCCTTCCAACACGGTATCCACTCCTGATGCATCAGCGTTTGAATAGACAATATGATTATCTGTCAGAGCAAAGTTGCTGTATTTAATTTCAGCACCTTTATATTCGAACCTGGAACTTATATTGTTTATCGCTGTTCTGTAAGATAGGTTTAACCACTTAAACGGTTTTAAACCAAGCTGAACATTTGCAGCAACGTTATTTTCTTCGCTCATATCGCGCTCCTGCCCTATTACTGCGTAGGGGTTTCTGTAGTAATCATTATAATATCCGTTGGGTGAAGCATAATAATTGTTGCGAAAATCTTTTAATTTTGAAAAAGGCACTAATGTTGGCGACTCAATGAGGTCATCATACACATCAGATGTATTAGTTGTATTAGTACTTTTATAAGTATAAGAAGCGGTGTAGTTAGCTGAGAAAATGCCATATCTCTTGGTTCCGCCTATCCTGAAAATATCTCTGCGCCCTTTATCTCCCGGCATAACAGCTTTACTTAAAACATCCTGCAGGCTCAGGAAAAAAGAACCATTTTCTTCGGAGGTCTGAAAAGACAAATTATGTTGGGTTGTGATACCTGTATTAAAGAAATCTCTTTTCTGATTTTTAACCGCGCTGTAAGGAACAAAGAAACCTGTGCTGTCAGGGCCTGGCCGGCCTAATGGAACAATTTTGCCATTGTACTCAGGTCCGTAGCTCTGGTTTTCATACGGTATAAAGGTAGAAAGATCATTAAAATCTTCTATAAAAGCTTCACCGCCGTTACTGCCAAACCTTTCCTGGTAAGCAGGGAGATAAGAAACTTTCTCTGCCTGTACCGTAGAAGAGAAGGTAAGACTGCTCGATTTAGTGCGTGTTCCGTGTTTGGTAGTTACTATAATTACCCCGTTAGATGCGTCCGACCCATATACAGCCGAAGCGCTCGAGCCTTTTAATATAGTCATATCCGAAACATCCTCAGGATTTAGTGTACTTAAATCACTGTAATAAATAGCGCCATCAACTACTATTAAAGGCTGGTTATTACCTGTAAGAGACCGGTTACCTCGTAAAGTAACGCGGGTAGGGGCAAACAAACCATTGTTGACTGTGTTGATTTGCAATCCCGAAACTTTACCCGTGAGGCCATTAACTACACTTACAGGTTTAGCCTGTGATACATCGGCGCCTGTTACTTTTGCAGTAGAGTAACCTAACGATCTTGCCTGTTTCTGTACACCCAATGCAGTAGTTACTATCACTTCCGACAGTTTGGTTGAGGCACTGTTAAGCCTGATAATAACAGCATTTTGGTTACCTACTTTAGCCTGTGTATTGCCAAAATTTACGGAAGTAATCAGAAGAACGTCGCCGGTTTTTGCATTAATCCTAAAATCACCGTTTGCATTGGCAGAAGCGCCGACACCTGATCCCCTGATTGTAATGGAGGCTCCGCTAACCGGTTGGCCGGTTTCATCGAGCACCCTGCCTGTCACAGGCCGGGTTTGTGCAATTGCTAATACTCCAATCAATATCAGCATCGCCAATAGCGATAAATTTTTTGTCATGTGCATAATAAAGTTTAAATTACAATAAAAATAAGATTTTTATCGATTTAACATAGAATAAAAATAATAAATCGTTAAATATTAGTAACGGTCTCTATAGAGGACAAACGGCAGAAAAGAAACGTTGCACAAATATTAGTAAAAAGTTTTTATTTTCAAAATATTTTAAATATCTGGAAAAAAGTGATAATAACGCAGGTAGTGGTTAAAAATTTTAAAGATATTCGCTTATTAACTGTAAAAAAATAACTAAATTTAAGTTTATAGAAGTATTAATGTTTATATTAATATCAAGTAAAAGAGATTATATTACTTTTAATATTTGGCAGAAAAGTAACTTTTATTACATTGTTAATCCTCATTCCTTAACCAAGGATAAAAGAAAGTAAAATTTTCGAAGACAGAAAAGTGGTTACTTTATATTCCTGCGATTCAACTCTTGTTTTATAAGAGACAGTTCCCTTCCAGTCTGACCGCTGACACTGCTGTTTTCCTGTGCCCTGCGCATGAGATATGGGATTACTTCATTAATGGGACCGAAGGGTAAATATTTGCTGACAGAAAAACCTGCTTTTGCCAGGTTGAAGGAAATATGATCGCTCATGCCATACAATTGAGAAAAGTGCAGGTGCAGATGATGAAGCGGCAATTGTTTTTTGTCCATCAGTTTAACAGCTAAAAGACAGCTTGCTTCATTGTGAGAAGCAACTATGCAGGCAATATTTTCGAGGTGATCAATACAAAAAGTAACTGCACCGTCGTAAGCAGCATCCGTACTTTGCTTGTTGACTTGTATGGGTGATTGCACGCCTTTTTGAGCGGCACGTGCTCTTTCCTTTTCCATATACGCTCCTCTCACCAGCTTAAACGCTGCTATAAACTTTTGTTGCTGAGCTATATTATAAGATAAATTTAAAAAATGTAACCGGTCGTGCCGGTAAAGCTGGATGGTATTATACACAACAGGTTTTTCCTTATTAAACATTTCCATCATCTCCATAGCCAGCCTGTCAACCGGGTCCTGTATCCAGCTTTCTTCTGCATCTACCAAAACACCTACATTTTTTTTGGCAGCCGCCGCGCATATTCTGCACATTCTTTCTTTCACTCTTTTCCACTCTTCTTCTTCGGCTTCATTATCGTGAATACCTGACCGCAGGCGGGGTGCTTCGTGGAGTCTTTGAAGTAAAGTAAACCGGGCAAAAGCTGTTACTTTAATACTGATAAATGGAATGTTTGGCTGAGCAGCCGCATAATTTATAACACGAATGAATTCCTCTGCAGCCCTGTCAAAATTTTGTTCTCCTTCTTTTCCTTCAACACCATAATCAAGTATTACGTCAACACCATATTTTGCAAGAATAGCTGCTATAGGTGCCGTTTCTTCAAGGGTTTCGCCACCCACGAATTGTTTGAAAATAGTATCACGAATCAATCCTCTTACAGGCAACCCTGTTTTCATGGCAAAGGGAGTAAGGCGAACGCCTGCAGCAACTATCCACCGAAAACGCATTGAATTAAAAAGAAACTTTGCTTTTTCCAGGTCTTTATCCGACTTGTAGGCAAAGGCATTTTCACTATTGTCAAAAGAAATATTCATACAGGCATAAGAAAATTCATTGCGAATATCGGTTGTTTTATATAATTAAAATCAGGCCCGCAATAATTGATAAACGTTTCAATTACTATATCCTGTCTGCCGGATTATATTATTTCTGTAAAAATAAACAATACATCTGCTGTACTTGTTGCAATCATCAGTATTTTGTTTATATCTTAAAACTGCAAATGTCTAAAGCTGCCACACTTATATTTCCGCACCAGTTATTCAAACAACATCCTGCTGCAAGCAATGGCAGAAAAATTTTTTTGGTGGAAGAATGGCTTTTTTTCCATCAATACACATTTATAAAGCAAAAGCTTGTTTTGCACAGGGCGAGCATGCAGTTTTATAAATCGTACCTGCAGAGTCAAAGCTGTGAAATGGAGTATATTGAAGCAACTGACGAAAAATGTGATATACAAATACTGATACCGTTTCTTGCAAAACAGGGCGTAACTGAAATACACTATGCTGACACTGCTGATAACTGGCTTGAGAAAAGAATAACAAAAACCGCTTCTGCCTCCGGCATAAACATCACAAAGTATTCTACTCCCAACTTTTTAAACCAGCTAACCGAGGTTGAAGATTTTTTTAACCTGAAAAAAACATATTTCCAAACAGACTTTTATATATGGCAAAGAAAAAAACGCAATATCCTTCTTACAGCAAATGGCCAGGCTGAAGGCGGCAAGTGGTCTTTTGATCACGATAACAGGAAAAAATTTGCTAAAGGAGAAAGAATACCCAAAATAAACTTTCCCGAAGGAAATGAGTTTGTAAAAGAAGCAAGGGAATACGTAGACCTCCATTTTGGAAATAATTATGGAACTGCAGATTCTCACATTAAGGGGGAAAATGTCTTTTTTCCGGTAACCTTTGAGGAGGCCGAAAACTGGCTCGACGAATTTTTGCACGACCGCCTGCCGCTTTTTGGTGTTTATGAAGATGCTATGGTAGGCGACGAAAGCTTTCTTTACCACAGCACTCTAACGCCCATGCTCAATATCGGATTGTTGAATTCGCAGCAAATTATTGATAAAGCTATTACTGCTGCTTCGCAGGAAAGTATTCCGCTTAACTCTCTCGAAGGTTTTATACGCCAGATTGTTGGCTGGCGCGAATACATTCGAATCGTGTACGAAAGAGAAGGCAGCAAACAGCGCACAAAAAACTATTGGGGCTTTTCAAGAAAAATACCGCAAAGCTTTTGGACGGGCACTACAGGCATTGTACCGGTTGACAAAGTAATCAGCCGCGTATTAAAATTAGGCTATAGTCATCACATAGAAAGATTGATGGTGCTGGGGAATTTTATGTTGCTGTGTGAGTTTGACCCCGACGAAGTATATAAATGGTTTATGGAAATGTATGTTGACGCTTACGACTGGGTGATGGTTCCTAACACGTATGGTATGACGCAATTTGCCGACGGCGGACTGATGAGCACAAAACCATACATAAGCGGAAGTAATTATATTATGAAAATGAGTGATTACAAAAAAGGTGACTGGCAACTAATTTGGGACGGCTTGTTTTGGCGATTTATGCATGTGCATCGTGATTTTTTTGGTAAAAATCCGCGCCTGGCACTGCTTACGAAGACATTTGACAAAATGCCCAAAGAAAAACAACAGCAGCTTATAAATGCTGCAGAAGATTTTTTGGACCAGTTAGACACAAATGCAGCAGAAGGAGTGAGTCAAACCCTCTTTTAATACTCATGCCAAACTTCTATAAGTATAATCAGAATCAATAAAAGAAATTACTTAAAACAAAAAACGCTGAACCCGTTTAAAGTGAGTTCAGCATTTTTAAAAATACCTTCCTTCTGTCAACTGTCATCTTACAACCGTCAATTAATTAAACGCTTCTTTTATCTTCTCAAAAAAACTTTTATCATTTTTATCAGGATGTGGTTTAAAGTTATTGCTGTCATTCATCTTTTCGAGCATTGATTTTTCCTCGTTGCTTACATTTTGGGGCGTCCATACATTTACGTGTATCAACTGGTCGCCTTTTGAGTAGCCATTTACCTCAGGAAAACCTTTTCCTTTTAACCTGAAGATTTTACCGCTTTGTGTTCCCGGTGGTATTTTTATTTTCGCTTTGCCGTCTATGGTAGGCACTTCTACGTTTGTCCCAAAAACAACATCAGGAAAAGTAACGAAAAGATCATAAGCTACATTCAACCCATCCCGGTGCAACGAAGGATGCGCTTCTTCTTCAATCAGAATAATAAGATCGCCATTCATTCCGCCTCTTTCGCCTGCATTTCCTTTTCCGCTCAGGCTTAGCTGCATTCCTTCCTGTACGCCTGCGGGTATATCAAGGCTTACCATTTCTTCGCCATACACGCGACCTTCACCTTTACATACATGACATTTTGCAGTTATGGTTGTTCCTTCCCCGTTGCAGGTGGGGCACGTTGTAACGGTTTGCATCTGGCCTAAAAAAGTATTTTGTACTTTTTTTACCTGCCCGTTGCCGCCGCAGGTAGTGCAGGTTTGCATACTTCCCTTGTCTTTTGCACCGCTGCCGCTGCAGGTAGTACAGCTTACATATTTTTTTACCTTTATATTTTTTGTTGCACCTTTTGCAATCTCTTCAAAATTCAGCTTCAGCTTCACACGAAGATTGCTGCCTCTCTGGCCCGTTGCTCTTCTTCCGCCGCTGCGACTTCTTCCGCCACTGTTTCCAAAAAAGTTTCCAAAAATTTCTTCACCAAAAATATCTCCAAACTGGCTGAAAATATCTTCCATATTACTGGCGTGCCCGCCGCCAAAACCGCCGCTGCCTGGGGCAAAAGCCTGGTGGCCGTAACGGTCATATTTCGCCTTTTTATCAGCATCACTTAAAACCTCGTAAGCTTCTGCCGCTTCTTTAAATTTTTCTTCAGCCTCAGCATCTCCCGGGTTGCGGTCAGGATGAAACTGCATCGCTACTTTGCGATATGCTTTTTTTATTTCATCGCCTGCAGATGACTTTGCTACCCCTAACACCTCGTAATAATCTCTTTTTGTTGACATATATGCTCCCATCCCTGTAAGGGAAGTTTATTAATACTTTTTTTATAAAAAACAATACCTGCTTCAGCAGTTAATTATGGTTTTATTATAACTTAATTTCCTTACTTTTATTACCCTTTGTTTCAGATTTGGGACCGAAAAAAGTCATAAAAAGGTTCCGTATTCATTTACCTACAATCACTTTTGCAAAACGGATAAGCTTACCATTCAGGTAATATCCTTTTGCAACTTCATCCACCACTTTGCCTTTAAGATCAGGCGTTGGAGCGGGTATCTCGGTAATAGCTTCATGTTTTTCTACATCAAATTCTGTATTGATGCTTTCCATTGCCTTTAAACCCTGGTTCTGCAACGTTGTTCTGATCTTATTAAACACCAATTGCACTCCTTCCTTCACCTGTGAAAGATCCGTTGCAGACTGTATTTGTTTTTCTGCCCGTTCGCTGTCGTCTAAAACATCGAGCATAGAAGTGATAACTTCTTTTCCTGCGGTCTGCATCAGCTCAATTCTTTCCTTTGCGGTGCGACGTTTAAAATTATCAAATTCGGCAAACAGGCGAAGATATTTATCTTTTTGCTCCTGCAATTCAGCTCTTAGCTTATTAACCTCATCTTCTTCGTCCATTAAAGTGTCGCTTAAGTGAGAAGTGCCGGGCATGCTGTCATCAGAATTTATATCTGCATCTTCCATTAATTGAGTTTCATTCTGCTGTATATCTTTTTCTTCCATGTTTTTAGTTTTTGGCAAAAATAAATGTCAAACAGTTTGCCAAAGAAGAATTTAAAGTCAAATTGACAATTTTTATATAAAGAGTAAGACAATAGGTAAAAATTATCTTTGCAAAATGACAAAGGTGTATTTACAAAAAAAGATAAGCCAGAGAATAGCAAACGGCCATCCGTGGATTTTTGGTAATGAAATAGAAAAAACAGAAGGAACGGCAGCGCCGGGAGACTTAGCCGAAGTGTATACGCACGATCAAAAATTTACAGGCAAAGGCTATATAAATACAAAATCACAAATAACCGTAAGGCTGCTGACGCGTGATAAAGATGAAATAATAGATGAAACCTTTTTTTTAAATAAAATAAAAGCAGCATGGAACTACAGGCAGAAAATTGGCTACACCGAAAATTGTCGCCTCGTTTTTGGCGAAGCAGATTTTTTGCCCGCTTTAATCATTGATAAATTTAATGACTATTTTGTAATACAAACGCTGTCTTTTGGCATTGAAGTCTGGAAAGCAGCTATTGTAAAAGCGTTGCAAGCTATTTTTAATCCAAAAGGTATTTATGAAAGAAATGATGTGCCTGTAAGAGAGTTGGAAGGACTTGAACAAAAGAAAGGATTCTTAACAGAACCGTTTAATACTGATGTTATCATAAACGAAAATGGGCTTCGTTTTAATGTTGATATTAAAAACGGTCAAAAGACCGGTTATTTTTTAGACCAGCAGGATAACCGGAGAGCTATTAAGCACATTGTAAAAGATGCGGATGTTTTAGGCGCTTTCTCCTACACAGGCACTTTTGAAATACACGCTGCTCACTACGGAGCAAAAAGCGTTTTAGGTTTCGATATTTCTGAAAGCGCCGTGGCCCAGGCAACTCGCAATGCGCAATTGAACGCGTTGCAAGATATTTGTACTTTTCAGGCGGTTAATGCATTTGATGTTTTAAAACAATGGGGAAAGGAAGGGCGTCAATATGATGTTGTAATGCTTGATCCGCCGGCTTTTACCAAAAGCAGGGAAAACATTCAAAAAGCTGTAACAGGCTACAAAGAGATTAATTTAAGAGGCATAAAATTAATAAAACCGGGAGGATTTTTAGTTACAAGCAGTTGTACAAATCTTGTCTCGCCCGAGCTTTTTATACATACGGTAAATATGGCTGCAAAAGATGCAAAGAGAAGATTAAGACAGGTAACCTTTAAAACCCAGTCAAGCGATCATCCGATTATTTCGGGGATAGAAAATACCAATTACCTTAAGTTTTTGATTGTGCAGGTATTGTGAAAAGAAGTAAGAAATAAGAGGATTAACTATTTACTTACCTGAAATTTTCCGGATTCTATAATTCGGCCGCTCTTGTCACGAAGTTGAAATATATAAATACCTCTATAAAAATCGGTTAAAGAAATGGAAGTTTTTTGGGATACGGAGTTCGATTCAAAAACTTTTTTCCCTAAAAAATTAAAAACCTGCAAGGTATAGTCCCGTTGAACAGGTCTGGAAAATTCAAAATTGATAATATTATTAGCCGGATTTGGATAGAACCTGACAACTTTAGATTGACCGTTGTCAAATGAAAGACTGCCTTCGCTTGTTTTAGCAATCTGAGCCTGCCCAAAAAAAGCAAGACATGAAAAAATAAAAACTAAGTAAAATCTATTCATATTAATACAGACTCTAATAAAATTAATAATAATATTTAATATTGCCAAAGTTTAGCCAACAAACTTTTTATTTTTTCGCGTTAACCCGGTTTCAACAATTTACTAAGTATTAAAACACTTTTGTAAGCTTTTAAAACACGTCCGCAAGTTATAATAAAAAAAATAATCACATTAATCTTTTCACATTTTATAAGATGATAAACAGAAATAAGTAAAGTTGTTTCTGTGTTAAAAAATTTTAATCACCTAAAGAAACTTCCTTTTCAAATGCAAATCCGGTAATTGCATCGAAACGAATACTAAAAACCCGCTTAAAATCTTGGACAACGAACAGCATTCTTACTGCTGTTATCCCTATCAAAAAAACCTGTATATGTTACCGACAGTTCTGTGCCGCCCTGGCCCTGACTGGCTGTTTTTAATTCACTTACATTGATGTCATAACTGATTGCTATTGCAAAAGGATTGTAATCCAACTTTATGACAGGAATAAAAGCATCCTGCAGACGCAAATATCCCCCTAAGCTTACAGCATAATCGTATTTTTCTAAATCATTTCCCATTTTCACCGTATACATAGCGCCGCCTATTGTTTCCTTCGCCGGTCCCTGAAGGGAATGATCCGCTTGCAAGGTCAAATAAGATGTCTCGCTAACACCAAACCGTACTCCGCCAGAAAAAACCCATTTTGGATTTAATTCTATATCAGGCCTTTGATAAAACGTATTTCGTGGCCTGTTAAAATGGTGATAAGCAATTCCGATAAAATAATTATCATCCGGTTTGGCTGCAGTTAAGGCAGAATTATAAGTCATGCCGACACTGCCATCGAGATATGCATAATTTGAGTGTGCAAAGGTCTCCCCGTTTGACATACCAGGATTAAAGCCTCTTCCATCAAACTGGCTGTTAGTAGTTATTTTAGACCGGTCAAGACGGCGTTGTATCACTCCGCCCATAAATCCTAAAGATAAATAGCTGCGTTTTTCTCCGCTCAACGATTTATGATAATTCAGCGCAGGAAAAACACTTGAAGTTGTAAAATTTGTTGCGCCGGCTTTATCATATACCAATTGCAGACCGGTAGTAATAAAATCATCGGCATGGCCGATCGGATGTTTGATCTCGAGGTTAAATGAACCTGTCTTATATGGAACTGTAACTGCGCCCCACTGGTTTCTGTATATTCCCTGCACACGAATGTCACCGTTAAATATTCCTGCAAGTGATGGATTTCTTAATAACGGCGCTTCAAAAAACTGGGAAAAATGCAGATCCTGTGCATTTACTTTCGTGCATATGAATAACGCAAAAGAAAAAGAAAGCAATAAAGAATTACGAAAGTTTGTCATAATGCGAACCTGATAAAATTTATAACGAAAACTTTCCCGTTTTATTAGATGCGCGATGTTAGAAAACAAGTTAAAGATGAGGTCTGGTTATAAAACCTTTTTCTTTGCAATCCAGAGTTTTGAAAATAAAAAAGGCCGATAACATTATTGTATAGAAAAGAGTCATTTTGAACCTGGCAGCAAAACTTTCATGTTGCTTCTGTTGCGACGCAGTACGTTCATCTTTTGGTAATTCTATTCAGCAAAAGTGCGATTTATAAAATTTGTATGGAAAAAAAATGATGTAAGGCAAATATAAAAATACCGCCTTACATCATTAATAATAAGCAATTAATCATTTGGTCAACAAATTATCCAATGTAATGGCTACATAATACAGACCTCCCAAAGTTGGTCCGCCTGCATATTGCAGATAACGGTGATTAAAAATATCAGAGCCGCCCACTTTTATAGTTGCTTTTGCCTTTGGCAGGCGAAAGGTAACCTGGGCATCAACAGTGCTGAAAGCAGCAATACCGCCGGTTACAAGCGGACTTTCCCATAAAAATGCATTTTGCCATCTCCACGCTGCATTAAAGCCAATGTTTTTTACAATGGCACGATTACCGAAAGAGAGATTTGTACTCCAGTCTGGCGTATTGAAACCGGTAACAAAAATGTCATCGGTTGCATTAGATTTCATTTTATTATAATTCACATTACCCGAAACCGTATACTTTTTATAAAAGTTGTAAGTAACGCCTAATGACGAGCCGTAATTACGATAAGTATTTTTTGCATTTGTATAAACGCGGTAACGATCCTGACCATTGCTTGCCGCAGTAGTTGATGTCGCTACAGTTGCATCGCGGTTTCTGTCAAGCATCGCAAGAGCTGCTGCATCAGAACCCACTTTTTCTCCTTTTGGAACAAAAACCTGCACCTGCCCCAAAAAACCATGGTATTGATTGCTGTAAGCGTCAATATCAAGAAATAATTTGTTATTTAATACAACACTTTTATAACCAATTTCGAAAGAATTAATTTTTTCAGGACGGGCCTTCGGTAAATTAGCGACAACAAGTAAATTTTTATTTGCCAGTGCTGCCGGATCTGTGTTGCCTGCGGCGCTTACCGCAGCATTGTAATTAATAACTGAAGCCTGCGTATAACTATTTTCAAGATAACCAAGACCTTCATCTATAAATGATAAACTTCCGACACGTTTTACCCTTCCGTTGTTTACGTAAGACAGCGCCTCAAAGAGTGAGGGGAAACGGTACCCTTGCTGATAAGTGACACGAAAGTTATGTTTATCATTAACCGTATAAACTGCGGCAAGGCGCGGCGTAATTTTAGGATCAAATTCAGGATTATAATCCAAACGAACTGAACCAAATAACTTTAGTTTGTTATCAAAAAAAGTTTTTGTAACCTGAGCAAAACTGCCGAATTTTTTGTAGTAAACATCTTTTCCAAAACTGCCGTCAGGCAAAGCTCTATTACGATCGGCGACAGGACGGGAGAAGTCCACAAAGTTATTTCCGTCAGGAATAATCTGGTAAACACGCGCATCACCACCAATAAGCAGATCGAATACCTTCACTTGCTTAGACAAATCCCATTGGGCCTCTGTATGATATAAACGGCTGTTTTGAATCAAAGCAGCTCCGCCGGTTGCCGGCGCATCAGGTATTACCGTTGATTTTATATCCCAGTTATTAATTTTAATAATGGTATTCTTCAAGGTTTCAAATGCTCCAGTTCCAGGTTCTGCGCGACCGGCATCTGCGGCGGTGCGGGCATTTTTAGTCGCGGTTGCCAGATCACTTCCTTTACTTAACTCAGTTACAAGTGTGTTTTTATACTTTGCAGCCCACGCATTGTTGCTTCCGCCGCTGGCCAGATCAAGGTTGTCGGCCAGGGGTTTTACATTGTAAGAATCACCTGTGTTTTCTACAGAAATATAACTGCGGATGACATAGTTTTTTCCTTTAAGCTCCAGCTTATGATTTTGCACAATTACATTATCTAATTGTATTTTATTGCCACGTTGAAATACGCCGTCCATTTTGCCAACCCGATAAGAATAAGAAAGCTCTGCCTTGTTGTTGATACGGTAATGAAGAGCAGCATCTAATTTCAGGTTATCAACTTTTGGGTTTACAAGATCTGTTTCCCAGTAACCTGTACGGGCAACTCTAAGCGTTTGGTTAGGCTGGCCGTTGATGGTAAGCCCGCTTATCGAGACGACATTGCTTCCCGCCAGGGCATCGTCGCCGTATTTATTCCAGCCGTCAAAGGCTGCATTGTTGCTTCCGCTTAGCTGCGGAAAGCCGGGATTGGCGCTTTTTAGATTATTCGTATTCTGGTCAAGCCGTGTGTTTGACCGCCAGTCTGTGCCCTGCATGTAGCTTGCGTTAATTTTGAAAGCCCATTTATTATTAAAAGCTTTTGCATAACGGATAGCCGTTTCAGTTAAAACAGCCGGATCATGATCTTTTCCATCAACATGATTTACGCCTGTTTTTTGATAAATACTTAATCCCTGGTAGAGAAAAGGACTTTTGGTAAGCAAATTAGCCATACCGTTTATTGCATTCATTCCATATAAAGCAGAGGCAGCGCCAGGAGTGATTTCTATGCTTGCAATGTCCAGCTCTGTCGGCCCGATGGCATTGCCTAAAGGTACACCGAGCGTAGCCGCCTGCATATCTACACCATCAACTAACTGAAGAAAACGAAAGTTGTTGGGAATATTAAAACCACGCGTATTAGGCACTTTGAAAGTAAGACTGGAAGTAATCATTTGCACACCTTTTACATTTTCCAGCGCATCGTAAAAGCTTGGCGCAGCCGATTCTCTTATGGCGCGTATATCCAGTTTTTCGATTGAGACAGGTGATTTTAAAATACTTTCCGCTACGCGGGATGCAGTAACTACCACTTCTTTTCCCAGCACAGTTTGCGTTACTAAAGCTACGTTCAGCTTTGAATTAATGCTTTTCACTTCAAACTCCTGCTGCTCAAAACCGATAGATGAAAAGACAAGCGTAAGGGGAAATTTATTTTTTGTTTTCAGGGTAAATTGCCCTGCATTGTTAGTTATCGTACCGGCTACTGTTCCCTTTATCTGCACACTTACTGACGGTATCTGTTCTTTAGTTTGTTGATTTTGTACTGTTCCTGATATTTCGATCAGGTTATTTCCCTGGGAAAAAGAAGGTATACTAAAAACAGAAAACAGGGCAAAAAAGATTGGTAGTGTAAGGTTTGTTTTTTTTGTAAAAAGATTCCTTTCAGGTAAAAAATAATTCATTTTATCAGTTATTGTATTATTAAAAATTTATGGATAATTACTTTAAATTATATAGTAGTATTTAGTGCTTAAAGGGCTAAATTTGTCTTTCAAATTGCTAACTTTTATTAGTCCACTAAATTAGTAGACAAAAGTAGCACAAGGAGTTTATTTACCAAATTTTTTTTAGAAAGTTTATTGAAAAATGAATCTGCGATAAAATCAGCGCCATAAGAGATGCCAGCGGGAAAAGAAATATTAAAAGTAGAAGCTATTTAAAAATAGTCAGGAAGCTGCACTGTAAGACTGGAGTTGCCCAAAGAACTTACAGTACAAGAGAGTGACACAACAAAAGATGATTTGAAAACCGATGCTGGTGACCAAAGTAAATTCAGACAGGTGCTCAATGTTGGTTTACTTTCACTTCCGGCTGCATTACCTGTTGCGTTGCTTTATATAATGTATTGAGACTGGTTAAAATAACAAATGCTCCGACAATGATAAACATTGTTTTTAAAGGTAATTTTCCAACCAGTCTTGCAGCAATTGGTGCAGCGATAAGCCCACCGGTAATAAGTCCGGCAACATCTAACAAAGGAACACTTCTCAGTAAAATAAAAAAGGTAATAGAACTTGCCAGCACAACAAAAAACTCTGCAAGACATACAGAACCGATAACGTAGCGCGGACTTCGTCTTTTCGAAATAAGAGTACTTGTAACCAGTGTGCCCCAGCCGCCGCCGGCAAAGGCATCCATAAAACCGCCGGCGGAAGCAAGCCAGCCGGCTCTTTTCACTTTATCCTGAAAACTACTTTTTTTGAACGCTTTTCTGATAATATAATAACCAAGATAAAGTGTATAAACCGAAAGCGGAATGCGTACATAAGAAGAATATTTCTGACCAAGAAAAGCCAGAGACGCACCGATGATTGCACCGATAACGCCTGGAATAACCAAAGCGCCAAACAATTTTTTATTGATATTTCCAAAACGGTGATGACTGTAACCGGAGACACCACTGGAAAAAACCCGGGCAGAATGCACCCTGCTGCTCACAATTGCCGGACTGACTCCGTTAGCTAAGAGAAAGGTTGTTGAAATAGTGCCGTAACCCATTCCTAAAGAACCGTCTGTCATCTGGGCAAGAAAACCAGTCAGCAACATTATTAAAAAAGACCTGGTATCTACATAATCAGGAATTGTTTTTACACCTTCTATTATTTTGTGATAAGGAATATATGAAAGCAGTGCGTGACCAATAATCATAAACAGAAATGCGAACAAACACCACTTTACTACTTTTTGCCACTGTTTCTCGACAGGTTTCGGCAAGGGCTGCAAATCAGTTTGCTTGGCAATAAGCATTTCTGTAAGATCATTGAGTTTCCTGACTTTTTCACTGAAATTTCCGTCAATGCCGTTCCTGATGGTTTGCATGTTATCAAGCACATTTTCCATTTCATCGGGAAGCATATTGTTTATCACTTCCTTCAAACGCTTTGCAATGGTCGGTGATTTTCCGTTTGTAGAGATAGCAATCTTCAGACTGCCTTTTTTTACAATTGAGCCTAAATAAAAATCACACAGCTCAGGTTTATCGGCGGCGTTTACAAGTTTGCCTTGTTTTTTTGCTTCAATTGTTATTTCGGCGCTTGCTGCCGGATCATCAATGGCAACAATTACAAGATTAGTATTTTGCAGATCGTTTGTTGCAAAAGGTCTTTGGTGCAATGTTATATTTGAATAAGCTTTTGCGAGTTGCTTTACCTCTTCATTGATTGTAATGGCAACTAAATTTATTTTGGTCAAAGGGGAATTATTCAGAACAGTCGTCAGCTTTTCTAATCCGATATTTCCGCCGCCGACAATTAAAAGCCGCATTTGCTCCAGCTTTAAAAAAACCGGGAACAGGTTATTTGCTTCTTTTACTTCGGCAGGTAAAATTTGTTTTTCAATATTTAATTTCGTTTCCGTCATTATCTTTCTTCGTTCACTATCTTTTTATTAAACCCCGAAAGGGAAGCACTTGCGGAGCTTGATTAATTAATTTTTATTTCTACAGACAGGCAGCTCCTATGGGAGCTAATAACATTTACTCAGTTTCGTGTTTTTCCTATTTTACAAACTTTAGTTAACGATTGCCCTGTTTGTATAATCACCAAATGTTTCACCGTCAACTCTTTCATTAGCATATTGGCCAAAAAGATTATCCAGCTCACTTAATATTGCTTCTTCTTCCAGGCTTTCTTTATACAATTTATTTAAACGCTGCCCGATTCTGTCGCCGCCTAACTGCAGGTTGTACTTTCCCAAGGCAGTTCCTACCAAACCGATTTCAGCGGCAGATGGCCGTGCACAACCGTTGGGGCAACCAGTCATTCTTATCACTATTTCATCCATAATAAGATCATGCTTTATCAGCAGCGGTTCTATCTTAGAGAGTAATGCCGGCATGTATCTTTGACCTTCAGCCAAAGCTAAAGGACAGGTATTCAAAGCGACACAAGCCATCGCGTTTTTACGAATAACTGAAGCATTATTAGTATGATCAGTAATTCTAAATCTTTGCAGTATTTCCTCAATAAGTTCTTTGTCTTCCAGTTTAATATCTCCTAATATTAAATTTTGGTTGCAGGTGAATATAAAGTTTGCTTTACCTGTTTTAGCAACTTCCAATAAGGCAGATTTTAAAGCAACATTTTCATCGTCAAGGATTCTTCCATTTTCGATAAAAACAGTATAATACCACAAACCTTCATGATTTTGTTCCCAGCCATAATAATCACGACGGGAGTTAAAATGAAACTGCTTTGCTTCTTCCAGCTCAAAACCAGTTCTTCTTTCCAGTTCTTCTTTCCACCATGGCAGACCAAGCCTGTCAACTGTATATTTTAGCCTGGCTAATTTTCTGTCGCTGCGGTTTCCATAATCTCTTTGTATCGTGGCCACCTCGTAGACAGCTTTCAATGTTTTTTCTTTACCCTCAACAAAACCAAGCACAGATGCAAGTCGCGCATAATGGTCAGGATTGCCATGCGTAGCTGACATGCCGCCGCCGATAGCGATGTTGAAACCTTTTAATTCATCGTTTTCAATTATTGCAATTAAACCCAAATCATTAGCTAAAACATCAATATCGTTGTTGGGCGGAATAGCGATGCCGACTTTAAACTTACGCGGCATGTAACGATCCTGGTACAATTCATCCTTTTCAAGTTCTTTATCAGCTATTTTTTCTCCGTCGAGCCAGATTTCGTAGTATGCATTTGTTTTGGGTAAAAGCATCGTGGCTATATCTTTTGCATACTCAAATATTTCTGCATGCAGCGGGGATTGCTTTGGATGAGAGGTACAAAGCACGTTTCTATTGATATCGCCGCAGGTTGCGATAGTTGATAGCCCCGCTTCGTTGAATGCTTTAAGCGTAGGTTTTACCTTAGATTTCAAAACACCGTGCAATTGTATTGTTTGTCGTGTTGTAATTTTAAGAACGCCGGTAGAATTTTCACCGGCAATATTATGAAGGGCAATGTATTGCTCCGGAGATAAAACACCACCGGTCAAACGCAAGCGGATCATAAAGGAATACAAACGATCAAGCTTTTTCTCTGCACGTTCATCCCGGCGGTCGCGGTCGTCCTGTATATACATTCCGTGAAAACGGACGAGCGCAACATCATCTTCATTTATGCTGCCTGTAATCTCGTTTGCAAGGCTCTCGACAAATGTTCCGCGAAGGTTATCACTTGCCATCTTTATCTTTTCGGTTGACGAAAGATTTTCGTTATTTTCAGACATTACTAAGGTCTTTAATTTTAAACCATAAATTCCTAAAAGAACTTAAAGTATTTATTTAATAATTTTTTTTTGTTATTCGCAGTTGCCTTCAGTTTTTCGCCTCACCCTCAATCCCTCTCCGCGAGGAGAGGGATGCAGAACAGCAGAGTTTTGATGTAAATAACTTTCAGCTACTTATGTTTATTCCTTTAAAACGCATTCCTATTGACCTAACCACGACCACCTCCAAAGGAGAGGGAGAAACATCCCTTTCCCACCAATCCAATTCATCCCACCAATCCCAGTTCAAACTAATACACATCCTTCAGATACCTGCCGTCTTCTTTCAACTGCTCTACAAACTGCACAGCTTCTTCTATTGTTTTATTTCCAAATTTTTCTACTATTTGCATTAAAGTATCTTCCACATCTGCGCTCATTGGTTCCTTTGCTCCGCAAACATATATGGATACACCATTGTTCATCCACGCGTACAATTCTTCGCCGTGCTGTAGCATTTTATGCTGCACATACACTTTCTCTTTCTGGTCGCGGGAGAAAGCTGCATTTAACCTTGTAAGGGTTCCTGTTTCTTTCCAGTTTTGCAATTCTGTCTGGTAGAGAAAATCGGTTACAAAATGCTGTTCTCCAAAAAATAACCAGTTGCGTCCGGTTGCGCCGGTTGCATCTCTTTGCGCAAGAAAAGAACGGAAAGGCGCAATGCCGGTTCCGGGGCCAATCATGATAATATCTTTATCATCTGCAGGCAGGCGAAACAGGTTATTTTTATGGATGTAGAACTCAATGTCATTGTCAGCTTTTAACTGGGATAAATAATCAGAGCACAGACCGCATTTCCACTCGTCATTTACATGAAATTTGTCCCGTGCAACTGTTATGTGAATTTCTCCGTTATGCGCTTCAGGTGATGAAGAAATAGAATACAATCTGGGGGCAATAGGTTCGAGTATCTCAATTAATTCATCGAATTGGTTATTATCTTTTAAAGGATAAATTTTCAATAAATCCCATAAGGCAATTTTTGTGGAGGGAATATCCTGACCGACAAGAGCTGCATATTTAGAAACAACTCTTTCCGGTAAATAAAAAATATTAAGTTTTTTTTGGAGAAGGTCGAATGCAGTAACTTCTTCATGACGAAAAGTAAAAGTTTTTTGACGATCAATATTTAAAAGCGCTGCAATCGGCTCAACGATTCTTAAAGGATTTTCGGGAATAACGCCTAAAGAGTCACCGGGCAAATATTCTATATCATCTGCGCTGATTTCTATGTGATGCGTTTCTTTGCTTGAACCTCTGTCGTTTAGATTTATATTGGTCAAAACAGTGCCGTTGTAAATCTTTTTTCCCGTTGTTTTTTTTGCAACAACCGGAGCAGTAATTACTTGTCCATTGGTGGCAGGAGCGGAAGAACTTAATTGTTGCAACACCTTGCCGAACCAACTTTCGGCATCACTTTCATAATCAACATCACATTTTTGCAGCGGAATAATGCGTTTACCGCCAAGTTTTTCCAATTGCATGTCTACTTCTTCGCCTGCTGTACAAAACAACGGGTAAGAACTATCTCCTAACGCTAAAACGCCGTATTTTAATTTATCAAGCTTAAAGCCATTTGTATGAATGTGGTCGTAAAATTTTCTTGCAGCAGCAGGAGGTTCGCCTTCGCCATGCGTACTGACTATGGACAAAAAATAATCTTCTTTAGGCAGGTCATTCAAACGATATTGGTCGAGGCTTACGACTTTTGCATTTATGCCGCTTTTCTTTGCTTTTGCAGCAAATTCACCTGCTAATTTTTTTGAATTACCAGTTTCAGTGCCGTAAGCGATCGTGATTTTATTTGTTACCGGCTTTGTCTCTGCTGCCTGCGACTGCATTTGCGGCACAGCCTTTCCGTTGGAAAGCATTCCTGACAAATAACCATTTACCCAGATTGTTTCTTGGTAGGTAAGCGTGGATAAATAGTCAAGCAAATTTTTTAATTTAGACTCTTGCAGCATGTAAAATTACTTTATCCGAATGTTCGGTTTTTGTATATTGATTAGTTACCGGTTTAAAATAATATTCACTGCTGTCGCTGTTTTTTAACCAGGCAAACTGTTCATGCAATGCCACTACTTTTCCTATAATTACCAATGATGGCGAAATAAACGATTTCCCTTTCAGGTTTTCTTTATAATCATACAAGCTTGTGACATGTACGTTTTGCAATGGTGTAGTTGCCTGTTCGATCACTGCGAGCATTTTATCTTCTGTAACATTATTTTCTACCAGTTTCTCTACCAGTTGATCCAATGTTTCTGAAGACATATAGAAAACAAGCGTATCATCAGTTTCAGCAAGTTCCCGCCAATACTTATTCGTAACTATATCGCTTTTGTAGTATGTAAGTAAACGAACGGCGGTGGAATAACCTCTTGCAGTTAACGGAATGCCGGCATAAGCCGCCGCACCCAAAGCCGCTGTAACGCCAGGAATAATTTCATAAGGAATATTATTGGAAACAACCGTCTCCAACTCATCCAATATATTAGAGAAAACAGAAACATCACCTCCTTTTAACCTGACAACCAGTTTGCCTTCTGAAGCATATTGCACGATCAGTTCATTAATTGTTTCCTGTGGTGTGGAGATACCTCTGCGGCATTGTTTTCCTACGTATACAATCTCTGCTTCAGCATTCACATATTCGTTCAATATTTCTTCGCTTACCAACCTGTCTGTCAACACCACATCGGCCTGCCGGAGATAACGGGCTGTTTTCACAGTAATAAGTTCAGGATCACCAGGACCTCCGCCAGCCAGTATCACTTTTCCTTTTCCGGTTTTCATTGTTTTTCTATTAAAAACGTTCATCGTCAATACATCAAAAATAAAGTAAGCAAGTTGATTCAAAAGCCCCGTTGGGCGTTTGATGTTTTAAAACAAACCTTCTATAGATAAATATCTTTCTCCGGTATCGTAACAAAAGGTCAGCACTTTGGAGCCTTTTGGTATTTCAGGTAACTTTTTGGCAACTGCAGCTAAAGCAGCTCCTGAAGAAATGCCAACCAAAATCCCTTCTTCCCTTGCTACACGTTGAGCATATTCAAAGGCTTCCTCTTTTTGAATCTGTATAGTTCCATCTAAAAGAGCCATATTTAAAATAGACGGAATAAAACCAGCGCCGATCCCCTGCAGAGGATGAGGGCCCGGAGCGCCGCCACTAATAACCGGCGAAAGTGCAGGCTCAACAGCATACACTTTCAGGTTGGTAAATTTCTTTTTCAAAACTTCAGCAATTGCTGTAATGTGTCCGCCCGTACCTACACCTGTAATTATATAATCAAGCCCTTCAGGAAAATCATTTAGTATCTCCATAACAGTAGTCCGACGGTGAATGTCAGTATTTGCAGGATTATCAAATTGCCCGGGCATCCAGGCATTTGATGTAGTGCTTACTATTTCTGTTGCCGTTTCGATAGCGCCTTTCATACCTTTTTCACGCGGCGTTAAAACAAATTCGGCACCATATATTGCCATTAATCTTCTTCTCTCAATGCTCATGCTTTCCGGCATAACAACTACCAACTTGTAGCCTTTTACCGCAGCTACTATGGCAAGACCAATGCCTGTATTGCCTGAAGTCGGTTCAACAATGACGCTCCCTTCTTTTAAGATGCCTTTTGCTTCCGCATCTTCAATCATGGCAAGTGCAATCCTGTCTTTAATGCTTGCGCCCGGATTATTCTTTTCCAGCTTCATCCACACTTCATGGTCGCTGTCAAATAATTTGTTGATACGCACATGAGGCGTATTTCCTATCGTTTCTAATATATTGTTCGCTTTCATTTTTACTTTAAGTCAATAGTTAATAGACCATAGCAAAGCCCTCTTCATTTTTAATAGATCTTGCCCTCTCAATATTCCACAATTTCGCCTCACCCTCAATCCCTCTCCTCGCGGAGAGGGATGCCAGCGACAGATCCCAACTATCCAAATTATCCCCAAGTCCGACATTTTCCTCATAATCTCTAAAAATCCTAAAAATCGTGGTTCTGTTAAATAACAAAATTCAAAGCCTCAGGCAAAGGGTTTTTATCTCTTACCTGAATCTCACTTTTATGATATACTACAGAAAAAGGAGGCACACTGTAAGTAAGCCAAACGTTGCCGCCTATGATACAATCATGGCCGATTTTTGTATCGCCGCCAAGAATGGTGGCACCTGAATAAATAATGACATTATCTTCAATAGTCGGATGGCGTTTGGTGCTTGCGGCACTTTTAGCAACGTTCAGAGCGCCAAGTGTAACGCCCTGGTATATCTTCACACAATCTCCGATAATAGCTGTTTCTCCTATCACTATGCCTGTGCCGTGATCTATAAAAAAAGACTCGCCAATTTCAGCGCCGGGATGTATATCAATGCCTGTTTTGCTGTGTGCATATTCTGAAAGCAAACGCGGCAATGTTTTAATTCCCTGAATATGTAACTGATGCGATATACGATAGATTGCGGTGGCATAGAAACCGGGATAAGCTGCCAGCACTTCTTCAATGGATTGAGCGGCGGGATCAAATTTTAATATAGCTTCAGCATCCAACAGCAAATTCTTATAAATCTGAGGAATAGCTTCAAAAAGATTAGAAGTGTGCTGTTTTACCTTTTCTTCATTTTTAATCAACTCATATAATAACGCCGAAAAAGTATTTTTCAGGCTTTCGTATTGCTCAGCCAGCTTTTCTTCGCCCAGTTTTCTTTCATGTGTGCCAAACATAAAAAAGAATAGCTCGTCTATAAAAGCTTCTGCAATTTGTTTATCAGGAAACCCGCGGAAACAAGTTGTGTTTCTTTTAAAAACCGCATTAATAAATTCCTGTTGATTTTTGCTGTGCGTATATATTTCCGATTGCAGTTCCATAGCTTTTATTCTTAATCTTTAGTCTTCAGGGGCTTGAATCATGCATGCTCCTACAGTTACCAGGCTTGTTTCATCTATTAGGATGGCTCCGCCGTTTACCCGTAATTTGTTGTACTCATCAAATACAATTGGCGACGCTGTTTTAATCCGGGCTTTCACTACATCATTTAATGCAGCAGCGTTAACGCTATAGTCTTTTTCAAGACTGTTTACATCAAGCCTGTATTCAATATTTTTCACTACACTTTTTACCACACGGCTGTTTATTTGTAAAAAGTATTTGTTGCCTGCAATCAATGGTTTGTTTGCCATCCAGCAGACCAATACATCTGCTTCCTGCTCTACATGCGGAATATTATCAAATGGTACAATTACATCGCCGCGGCTTACATCAATATCATCTTCTAAGTGCAATACAACGCTTTGAGGCGCATAAGCTTCTTCAATTTCTTCACCGCCTGTTTCTATTTTATCAATTGTACTTTGCAGCCCCGACGGTTGCACAATAACTTTGTCACCTTTTGCAAATACGCCGCTGATAAGCTTACCGGCGTAACCCCGATAATCATGCAGCTCGTCTGTTTGCGGTCTTATCACATATTGCACAGGGAAACGGGCATCGATATAATTTATATCTTTTGCAACTTCAACTTTTTCTAAAAAAGTCAATAGCGGTTCGCCTTCGTACCACGAAATCTTTTCACTTTTATCAACTATGTTGTCTCCATTAAGCGCCGAAATAGGAATGTAGGTTACGTCTTTTAAACCAAGCTGCGAAGCAACTTTTGAATACTCAATTACAATGTTGTTATAAACATCCTCACTATAACCCACAAGATCCATTTTATTGATAGCAACAACTATATGCGGTAATTGCAGTAAAGAAGCGATGATAGAATGTCGCCGCGTTTGCTCGATCACTCCTTTGCGGGCGTCAATTAAAATGATAACAAGATCAGCATTGCTTGCACCTGTAACCATATTTCTGGTATATTGAATATGACCCGGAGCATCGGCAATTATAAACTTACGGTTAGGAGTCGAAAAATATTTATAAGCGACATCAATCGTTATTCCCTGCTCACGCTCTGCACGAAGACCATCGGTAAGCAAGGCAAGGTCAATGGCGCCGTCTTCTTTATGCTTGCTTTGTTTTTCAATTGCTTCCAACTGGTCAATGAGGATTGACTTGCTGTCGTATAACAAACGGCCAATTAACGTGCTTTTGCCGTCGTCAACACTTCCTGCAGTTATTAATTTTAATATATCCATGCCCCTAACCCCTAAAGGGGATTTTGTGTTTTGCCCTAAATCCCCTTTAAGGAATTTAGATGTTTATTAATGAAATATGTATTTTGTTCTCGCTCCTCCCTTTAGGGTCAGGGCCTAAAAATATCCGCCCTTTTTCCTGTCTTCCATAGCTGCTTCGCTCACTCTGTCGTCTATGCGTGTCTCGCCGCGTTCGCTGGTTTTAGTTGCTATTATTTCGGTTATGATATCATCTATTGTGCTTGCGTTTGACTCTACTGCTGCAGTGCACGTCATGTCGCCAACAGTGCGGTATCTCACTTTTTTTCTTACTATACTATCTCCCGGATCGAGCCTTATAAACTCACTGGTTGCCACTAACTGATTTTCATATTCTATCACCTCTCTTTCGTGCGCATAATAAATGGAAGGCAACTCAATTTCGTAACGGCGTATATAGTTCCACACATCAAGCTCTGTCCAGTTACTTATCGGGAACACACGCACGTTTTCACCTTTATGTATTTTACCATTATAAATGTTCCATAACTCGGGTCGCTGCAGTTTCGGATCCCACTGGCCAAACTCATCCCGCACAGAAAATATTCTTTCTTTGGCCCTGGCCTTTTCTTCATCGCGGCGAGCTCCGCCAATGCAGGCATCAAACTTAAATTCTTCGATTGTGTCTAATAAAGTAAAAGTCTGCAGCGCATTACGGCTTGCAAATTTTCCTTTTTGCTCGGTAAGACCTTTTGATTTTATGGTGTCTTCCACATTTCTTACAATCAGTTTTTCACCAATCTTTTCTGCAAGCTCATCACGAAAAGCCAATGCTTCCGGAAAATTATGACCGGTATCTATATGCACCAAAGGAAAAGGAAATGCGCCGGGGCGAAATGCTTTTAAAGCAAGATGAACTAAAGTAATAGAATCTTTTCCGCCTGAAAACAACAGAGCGGGACGCTCGAACTGCCCTGCGACTTCGCGGAATATGTGTATCGCCTCCGACTCTAAACTGTCTAAATAATCAAAATGATATTTGCCCATTTCTAACTATGCTTGTTGAAGATTATTTGTATGAACATGCAAGCCGCACTCTTTTTTACTGCTGTCTTCCCACCACCATCTGCCCGCTCTGAAGTCTTCGCCGGGCTTAATTGCTCTTGTGCAAGGCTGGCAGCCGATACTTACAAAGCCACGGTCGTGCAAAATATTATAAGGAACATTGTGTTCACTTATATAATTCTTTACTTCTTCTGTTGACCATTTTACAAGCGGATGAAATTTAATCAACCCATTCACTTCATCCCATTCAAAAGCTTCGAGATCATGACGGTTTGGAGAGTGTTCTGCACGCAGACCTGTTACCCAGACTGCGTTTCCTTTCAATGCCCGGCGCAGCGGTTCCACTTTGCGAATGTGGCAACAGGCAATCCTGTTTTCAGGGGCTTCGTAAAATGAGTTCGGACCTTTTTCGGCAACAAAAGGTTCGAGTAAATTATTGTCAGGGTAGTAGGGGTGAATATTAGTTTCATAACGCTCGTTTGTACGGCTCCAGACTGAATATGTTTCCGGAAAAAGCCGTCCGGTATCGAGCGTAAATATTTTTATAGGAAGTTTGTCAGCCAGAATATGATGCGAAATAACCTGGTCTTCCCAACTGAAGCTTGTTGAAAAAGTAACTTTACCGGGATAGGAAAAACTTAGATGCTCAAGCATTTCTGCTATTGACAAATCCTTCGCCTGTGTTTGCAAATCAGCTATTTGATCAAATAATTTTTCTGTCATTAAAATCAGAATTAGTGATTGAAGCGACAAAATTAAGGCAGAATTATTCGTCTACCAAATTAGTAGAGTTAAGGCTTGTTTAATGAAGTCACAGAAGAGTAAGATTTTTATTAACCTTCTTTATCTTTTTTATCCTTATTTAATTAACAAGATTTGAATAAATAAGGTTCAGCCTTACCGGTAATCTTCATCAAAGTGCATAAAAATTGACATACTTTAAAATGCCTGACTTCATCTTTGATGACCGGAAAACTTCATGCGCTCCACCTGCCAGGTTTTCTTATTTAAAAGCCGTACAATTAACTATAAAAATACGTGCTAATTCTTTTTATCTAAATAGCTTATTTGCTCTTCAATCGCCTGCGAATTATTTTTTGTTTTTAATGTTTGCTTTTTCTTCTTTAATGTTCGCAACCGCTCGTTAACCTCACTTTTGAAAGCAGGATTAAAATTTGAAATCATATTTCTGAAAGCAATTATTTTATCAATGCCTTTTTCAAAATGGTCTGTATTATAAACATTCCCCAGGTAATTTATATAGCTCCTGTACTCAACAGCTTTATTGAAATAAGTTGCATTATCAAAATTCTTTGTCATTTGTTCAAAATCAGCCTCACCTTTCTGTAATGCTTCCACTTCCTGCACCGCCTGCTTCAATCTTCCTTTTGTATCTTTTTTTAAATCTGATAAAAGAGACAAAGCTTTCGTTTCATTCATTCTGGATAAAGCAAGCAGCGAAGCGCCGGCGACGGAATAAGAAGAATCTTCAGTTCCGGCCGTAAAAAAATCAATATAAGCAGGATTGTTCACGTCTGCCAGTATATCTATTGCGGCAGCCCTGTTTGTTCGTTTATCGTCTTTATGTGCTATATTTTCGACAATAGCGATAGCTGCTGTATCAAGGTCTGCCGCTTTTAAACTTTTAAGCGCTCTTTCTCTTAATTCGTAAAATGAATCATTGAGCGCCTCAATCAGCAATTTTTTTGCTTTCGCCTGTTCTTTATGTTCTGTTGCATAGTCTATCGCTTCCCTTCTGTCTACATATTTTTTTGCGTTGTAATATTGGTAAATGTAGTTGTCGAGGTTTTTATTCTCCTTTTTTTGCGCCAGCAATATTTTGTCTCCGTCAAAATTTACCAGGTCGGGTTTTGTATCAGCAGCAAAGCTGAAAGTGTCGCTCATATTTACGAGCCTGACATTGTATCTTGATTTAGTGCCATTATTATAAATATCAATTGCTGCGGGCAGCTTAAAGAGAGCCTCTTCGGCCTGCACTTGTTTTACAATTACTGTTGCTTGTTTTGAGTGGTCATCATATCCATACGTTATGTCCAACTTCGGATGCCCGCTGCCGTAGTACCATTGATTCCAAAACCAGGTGAGATCTTTTCCGGTGACTTCTTCAAAAGCCAGCCGAAGATTGTCAGCTTCGGCTGATTTGAATTTGTTTATAACAAGGTATAGATTCAAAGATTTAAAAAAGGCGCTGTCACCAACATAGTTTCTCAGCATATTTAGTATTCTGCCGCCTTTTTCATAAGTAACCCTGTCAAACATATCTTCCTTGTCGCGGTAGTAGAAACGAACCAGGTTTTTGTTTCCGCTTTCGCTTTCGAAGTACTCGAGCATTTGCGTATAGTTATGCTCATCGCCGGCATCCTGTCCATGCTTATATTCATTCCACAGAGTCTCACTATAGTTAGCCATACTTTCATTTACCGTAAGATTGCTCCAGCTTTCTGCAGTCACCAGGTCGCCGAACCATTGGTGAAAAAGCTCGTGAGAAATATAATCCTCATACATATTTCCGTCTGTAAGCTGCCGTGCATTTTGCTGCAGGTACTCAGAATGAAGTGTGGCTGAAGTATTTTCCATTGCGCCGCTCACATAATCCCTTCCAACCATTTGGGAGTATTTAGGCCAGGGATATTCAACTCCTAATCTGTCAGCATAAAATTGGATCATTTCCGGCGTCAGCCCGAATATCTTTCGCGCAACTTTTTCATAATCTTTTTCTACATAGTAATTCACTTCTTTTCCTTTATAATGATCTTTTACAATGGCAAAATCTCCTACGCCCATAAAAAATAAATAAGGAGAATGCGGCAATTCCATTTTCCAATTGTCGGTTCTGGTGCCGTCTGCATTTTTGACCTGGGTGGCAAGCCTGCCATTGCTAAGCGTAATATATTTGGCCGGTACTGTCATACTTATTTCGGAAGTAGTCTTTTGGTTTGGTTTATCTATTGTAGGAAACCAGACAGATGATGCCTCTGTTTCACCCTGCGTCCAGATTTCGGTAGGTTTGTCTTTTTCTTTCCCCAGGGGATTTATAAAATATAAGCCTTTTGCATCAGTAATGGCAGCGCTGCCTATTGTTTTCAGTTCATTTGGTTTAGCGGTGTAATCAATAAAAACAGTATATAATTCGCCGCCTTTGTACATTCTGCCGAGGCTGATATGCAATTGCATACTGTCGTATAAAAAGTGGATATCAGTCGCTTTTCCGTTTTGCCAGATCGCAACTTTATGTATATCCATCCCTTTTGCATCTAAAGTGAGCGTATCAGTATTGTAAAAGTGCGGTTTAAGCGTTATCCAGGCCTTTCCATACAAGTACGATTTACGGAAATCAAACTTTACTTCGAGTTTTGTATGTACCAGGTCATTATCTTTTTCTGAGGTTAACCGGTACATTTTTTTCCAACTGTCACTGTCCGGGGAAGCTTTGAATTGGGCAATTGCTGTCAGGCGAAATAATGCGGATAAACTAATTAAAACTAAAAACGAAGCATTTCTAAGCATAAGGATTACTTAATAATAAAGATGTTAAATATACTGTTTATCGTTCTTGTTGTGTCTGTTCCCTTTAACCGAATTAGCGATATATTTGTTACCCGGAAGAATTTCCTCAATTTTTGTTATTAAAATAGCCCGTGAGAATCAAATAACTTTAATCCCAGCTTTTTTAATGCAAAATATTTTGTAGATGTTTTTAAATCAACTGCAACAGCCAAGCGGTAAAAAAAGTTACGAAATTTTACAAATCAATCGGGCAAGTAAAATTACCAGTCGCCGCTCATATCTAATCTGGTAATAAAGGAGTTATATAATTTTTTAGAAGAGCACATTGTTTTGCTGCTATCTGCTTTAAAGCTTTTTTTAACCTCTGCAACTATTTTTTATGCGCGGTTTTCCTAAGTGATTTAAGGTAAAAATACGGGTTGAATAGTAGAATGTGTAAAACTTATAACATACAGATAACTGTATTAAAGAAAGTTTCCCTTATTTTCGTGCCATATTGGTGTCAGATGTAATTTATTTTCGAAAACTACTAAATCTGCCAAACTTGAAGAAATTCATTTTTACGTTCTTGCTAATTCCTTTTTTTGGGTTGGCTCAAAATATAGAGAAAAAGGCCGGAAAACAGTTAAAAGGTTTTGCTACTATTTATGCGAATCGTTTTGTCGGACTCAGGACAGCAACAGGAGAAATATTCAGACATAGTAATCTGACGGCTGCAAGCAATAATTTCAAAATTAATAGCTGGGTCAAGGTTACTAACCTTTTAAACAGTAAATCGGTAATTGTTCGCATTAACGACCGGATGCACCCAAGGATGGCTAAAATGGGCAGGGTTGTAGATCTGACGAAAGCAGCAGCCAGGCTTTTAGGTAATTTTGATGGAATCGTAGGTGTAAAAGTAGAAAGCCTGACACTTGCAGATGTTCTTTCTTATTATAATTAAGGCATTTTTTATATAAGTTTTTGTGTAAAATACAAAAGAAGTAAGCACTTTTACAAATTTTGCTTATTCTCTCGATAATCATTCTTCTCTTCAGATATTCCACCGTTTTAATTTCGTGCTATATATTTTTCCATTTCTCTGGCATTTATGATAGCAGAGCCATCAATATCATTATTGAAATATATAAATGTTTCTTTAGTTCCAGGATTGTTTTCTATTTCACCTGCAATTTTCTGAAGTGCTTCAATAGTATATGTTGACCGGTACAGATCCGGTACTCCATGAAATCTGTAATAAACAATCCTGGTGTTTTGCACTGCGTAATCCGGCAAAAACGGATGGCTCATACCACAAAAAGTTATGTTGTGCCTGGCGAGTTTGATATATACTTCTGCAGTCCACCAGGTTTCATTTCTAAATTCTACAACATTGTTAAACGCAGGATCGAGAGTGTGTATGATTTGTTCAAGCTTTTCTTCTTTATAAGCCATGTTAGGTGGCATTTGAAATAAAACACAACCTAATTTGTCTTTTAAGCCTTCCCGTATCGTTCCATAAAAATCTGCTGTTAACTGTTCTGCATTATTAAATTGTTTATAATGCGTAATAGCGCGCGGAGCCTTGACGGAAAAACTAAAAAGTTCAGGGCTCTTGTTGTACCAGGTTTCTAAAAAAGCTAATTGCGGAAAACGATAAAAGGTTACATTTAATTCAAGTGTTTTGAAGTGACCAGTATAATAGCTGAACCACTTACTTTGAGCAAGACCCTCCGGATAAAAAATGCCTTTCCAATGTTTGTAATGAAAGCCTGAACAACCTATCCGCCATTTTAACATAATTAAAGATATGTCATTTCATAAACCTGAAATTGAAGAATTAACAAGGCTTCGAATGAAATGTATCACCACTTTATTAGTCGGACGTTATGTCATGTTTTATTTCTTTGGCTAAAGCCTGATATTTATTATTCTTTATCCAAGACCTAAAAGGTGGTGGCAATTGCAGATCAATCATAATTACACATACTATCCGTCATAGAACCGCATCTTTTAGAGACGGGTAAACTTAAAGTTTACATTACCATAAGCACAAAAGCCTGACAGAAAATATCAGGCTTTTTGTATTTTATAATTTTTCTTATCTATTTATAGTTACCTGCAAGGCTTTTAGCAAGTTCTGCCATTTTGGAAACTCCTTCCGGCGGCAGATTTCCATGCTTAAATTCTGCTAACAATTCGGGCATTCTATTTTCTAATTCAACTAAAAAGTGTTCTTCAAATTCTTTAACTCTTCTCACGGGCACATCTCTCAATAACCCCTGCGTACCAAGATAAATAATAGCAACCTGCTTTTCAACAGCCATAGGAGAATATTGCAGCTGCTTCAAAATCTCTACATTGCGTGCACCTTTATCCAACACAGCTTTTGTAGCAGGGTCAAGGTCGCCGCCAAACTTGGAGAAGGCTTCCATCTCGCGGTACAAAGCCTGGTCCAGCTTTAAAGTACCTGATACTTTTTTCATTGATTTGATCTGTGCATTTCCTCCTACACGGCTTACAGAAATACCTACGTTAATGGCCGGGCGGATGCCGGCGTTAAACAAATTACCTTCAAGAAAAATCTGTCCGTCTGTAATTGAAATAACGTTAGTAGGTATGTATGCAGATACGTCACCTGCTTGCGTCTCAATAATAGGCAATGCAGTAAGTGAACCGCCACCTTTTACCAAATGACGAATGCTTTCAGGCAAATCGTTCATTTTCCTGGCAATTTCATCTTTAGAGATAACTTTGGCAGCTCTTTCCAGTAATCGGCTGTGCAGGTAAAACACATCTCCCGGATAGGCTTCACGTCCCGGAGGTCTTCTTAACAACAAAGAGACTTCACGGTAAGCAACAGCTTGTTTTGAAAGATCATCATAAATAATCAATGCAGGACGACCGGTATCTCTGAAAAACTCACCGAGAGCAGCGCCGGCAAAGGGTGCATAAAACTGTTGCGGAGCAGGATCGCTGGCAGAAGCGGCGACGATAGTTGTATAAGCCATTGCGCCATGTTCTTCCAACGTTTTCATTACGCCCGCTATCGTACTTGCTTTCTGGCCGATAGCCACATAAATACAATAAACAGGCTTACCTGCATCGTAAAACTCTTTTTGATTAATGATGGTATCAATACAAATAGCAGATTTACCCGTCTGGCGGTCACCAATAACCAATTCACGCTGTCCGCGCCCGATAGGTATCATCGCGTCAATGGCTTTTACGCCTGTTTGTAATGGTTCCTTAACTGGTTCGCGAAAAATGACACCCGGCGCTTTACGTTCTAACGGCATTTCATATAGTTCTCCTGTAAGAGGTCCTTTGCCGTCAATAGGTTCTCCCAGCATATTTATGACGCGCCCTGACATACCGTCTCCAACTTTTATGGAGGCAATTTTGCCGGTGCGCCGCACTACAGATCCTTCTTTCACCGCGTCCTGGTCACCCATTAATACAACACCTACATTATCTTCTTCAAGATTAAGCGCTATCGCTTTCACCCCATTTTCAAACTCGACTAATTCACCGCTGCGTACATTGTTTAACCCATAAACCCGTGCGATACCATCGCCTACCTGCAGAACGGTGCCTACTTCCTCAAGATCAGCAGAAGTGTTGAAACTGCTTAACTGCTGTCTTAATATTGCTGATATTTCATCCGGCTTGATTTCAACCATTTTACTATCGTTTTGCCCCAACCCCTAAAGGGGAGTTATTTACAGGGTATGTTATCAAAGATTTGTTACCAACTTTGTATTATCTCTCTTCTCCCTTTAGGGTCGGGGCCTCATCTACCTTATTTGTTGCACATAAATGTTCTTTTCAAACTGGGCTTTCAAGTCTCTCAAATCCCGCTGAATGCTTGCATCAACAAGATTATTATCAAACTCAAGTATAAAACCTCCGATTATTTCTTCTTTAACTACAGATTCTAACTCAATATGTTCCACGGAAATTTCTTTTGTTATTCTGCTTACAACAGACTTTTTTACTTCATCACTTACAGGAGCTGCAGTGGTTAATTTTACCCGGTGTATTCCTTTAATGGCATTATACTGATCAATAAATGCATCTGCTATTTCAGGTAAATAAAATTCCCTGTTTTTGCTTATTAACAACTTATTAAATGCAGCAGTCAATTCAGAAATTTTTCCCTGGGTTACTGCTGTTAAAGCGCTGTTTTTCTTTTCTGAATGAATAACAGGGCTTTTTAATAAAACAACAAATTCCCGGCTCGCCTTACAAACTGCCTGGATGTACTGCATATCTTTGTAAGCATCCTCTAATTTATTTCTTTCACCTGCAAGATCAATCAGGCTTTTTGCATATCTGCCAGCTAAGCGGGGGTTGAGCATTTATTTGTTGATTTTAGCCTTAAACCGGAAACTGCAAGCTTGTGGCTTATAGCTATAGCCTGCAGTTATTCTTTAATTAAAATTTACTATTTCGGCCTGTTGTTTAATGAAACCTTCCTGTTCGTTTTTATTTGCCAGTTCACGGCGCAGCACTTTTTCACTTACTTCAATCACCAGTTTACCCACCTGGTTTTTTACGTCAGTCAGCGCGGCATTTTTTTGTTGTTGTATTGCAACCTGGGCTTCTGACACTATACGATCGTACTCATTTCTTGCTTTGTCTTTAGCTTCGCTGATCATTTTAGTGCCTGCGTCTTTTGCTTCTTTTATCATTTTTGCTCTTTCGTCACGTGCCTGTGCGAGCAATGCTTCGTTTTCATTTTTCATTAAAGCCATTTCTGCCCTCATACTTTCGGCAGAAGCAATAGCGGAAGCAATGCTTGTTTCTCTGGCTTTAAGCGAGGATAAAATAGGCTTCCATGCATATTTTCTGAGAATAATAAAAACAATAACAAATGCAATTAATGTCCAGAAAATAAGACCTATCCCGGGTAATAAGAGTTCCATATTTTGCCCTCCATCTCCCTAAAGGGAGTATTTATAATTTTAATAAATTTTTTTCTTAAAGCCCCTTCACGGATTTGAGGTTTAATTACTGCATCCGCCGCCCTGTGCTTTAGATGCAGTAATAACTTTGCGATGTGCTTACATTACTTCAATACCGCCAAAATACCCGCAATAACTGCAAAAAGGGCAACACCCTCAACGAAAGCAGCAGTCAGGATCATGTTGGCACGGATGTCATTGGAAGCTTCCGGCTGACGGGCAATAGACTCTACCGCGCCACGGCCAATCTGGCCAATACCAATACCGGCTCCGATAGCTGCAAGACCGGCACCAATAGCGCCACCTAAATGAGACATTGAAAAATTAGCTGCGGCATCATTCGTAGCCTGCAACATAATGGTCATTAAAGACATACTGTTTGTTTTTATTTATGATAAAAAAAATTTATAAAGCGTATTCTTTTTCTTCACGATTACTTGCAGGATGAGGATCGGGTGGCGGGTGGCTTTGATCTGCGTGCCCTGTCTCAAAAGCCTGGCCGATAAATACCGCTGTCAGGTTGGTGAAAATAAAAGCCTGGATAAATGCTACCAATATTTCGATAAAATAAATAAATACGGTAAATACAAGCGATACGGGCGTAAAAACAACACCCACCGTTTTGCTCATTGCGCCAAAAATAAAAATAAGAGAAATGAAACAAATAATTATAATATGGCCTGCTATCATATTGGCAAAAAGACGTATCATTAATGCCATTGGCTTAATAAATACACCTGCAAACTCAACCGGAATCAAAATAACTTTTACGAGAAAAGGAACATTGGGAGGCCAGAATATATGTCCCCAAAAATGACCGTTTGTGCTGAACAGAATAACAATCATCGAGATAAAAGCCAGCACTAAAGTAAAGGAAATATTGCCCGTCACATTAGCTGTACCAGGTATTAATCCTATAATATTATTTATTAATATAAAAAAGAAAACAGTAAGCAGGTAAGGCATGTATTTCTCATACTTTTGCCCGAGGTTTGGCTTGCCAACTTCATCTCTTACGAAAGTTATTACGGGCTCTATAGCATTCTGAAAACCTGTAGGAGCTGCATGTTTATCGTTTCCTCTGTACTTCTTTGCTACATTTATCATTAAAAGTAATAAAAGAATAACTGCAATAAACATCTGAACGACATTACGCGTAAGTGAAAAATCAAGTACTTTTACACTATTATCTGCCTGCCCGCTATCATTTACAGCTATTATTTTACTCTTGTTGTTTTTGTTATTCTTATCAATTTTATAACCATGATAAACAGCTTCGCCATGCTGAAAATTTGAAGACATAAACCCGTCAAAGCCACGTTGGGGAGAATATAAAATAACAGGTAAAGGAATTGATACGGGATGACCGCCAAACTCAGCAAGATGAAATTCATGGTTATCCAGCACATGATCCATAATCAATCCTGCAGCATCAATCTTTTCCTCATGTTCGATCGTAGTACCTTTTTCGGTTATTTCTGCCCCTGTCTGAGCAAATGCTGAAGTATAAAAAAACAATACAGATATGCCAAAAATAGCAGCAATCAATGATTTAAAGCTCCTGGCGACCATATCAATTTCTCAATTTTGCGCAAATATAAGCATTGGAAAGATAAAAAAGGAACTGAAAACGGAAAATGAAGAAAAGTATTAATCATTGTTTTTGCCAAGCAGTTGTTTTATTTTTTTAAGTAAAAAACATCTATCCGGTCTTTTGGGCGATTGGCTGCTATTTTTGATTCTATCAAGTGATTGATATGCAGAAAAGGAATTTGACTCTTTCTATTTTGGCTTTTTAAGACACTAAAAAAATAAGAAAACTATCTATTTTTTTAAATAAGGCGGGTGAGTAATTTTAGCCTTTTTCATTGTTTGCTGCACTTTATATAATGTTGTTGCCATTAAAAATCGCTCCTTGTAAGAACGCATTAGTGCATCCCTTAGCAGATCCATCTCCGCTTTTTCATAATCGGCTTGCGGCTCTTGTATTATGTTTTTGTTTTCATCCATCAGGCAAATGCTTTCTGTTTTTCCAACTGCATGTTATGCAAATTAGAATAAAAACCTTCTTTTGCCAACAGCTCTTCATGGGTTCCGGTTTCTTTAAGCTCACCTTTATCCATTACAATTATTTTATCTGCTTTGCGTATAGTTGACAAACGGTGGGCAATGACAATGGAGGTGCGTCCGGCAATAAGCTTATCAATGGCATTTTGAATGAGAGCCTCGCTTTCTGTATCAATGGAAGAAGTTGCCTCATCTAATATAAGGATAGAAGGATTGTATAGCAGCGCTCTTATAAAACTCAGCAACTGGCGCTGGCCAAGGCTCAGCGTGCTGCCTCTCTCCATAACATTGTAATCATAACCATCCGGCAGACTCATGATAAAATCATGAACACCAATCATTTTTGCTGCTTCAATCACCTGGTCTTTTGATATAAGAGGATTTCTTAACGTAATATTCTCAAGAACGCTTCCTGAGAAAAGAAACACATCCTGCAGTACAACTCCTATGTGACTTCGCAATACACCAAGATCGTAATCTTCTATTTTTACATCATCTATTTTAATTTCTCCTTTCTGAATATGGTAGAGCCGGTTTAGCAAACTGATAATAGAAGTTTTTCCGCTTCCCGTGTGTCCGACCAGCGCTATCGTTTGGCCGGGCTGTGCGGTAAAAGAGACATTTTTCAGTACATATTCATCTTTTACATAAGCAAACCAAACCTTTTTAAATTCTGCCTTACCTTTTATTTCAGCAGGTGCATACGTTCCTGCTGAGGTTGCTATATCCGGATTGTCAAGCACTTTAAAGACCCTTTCGCTTGCGACCATTCCCATTTGGATAACGTTGAATTTATCAGCAATTACTCTTAACGGCCTGAATATCTGGTTGAGATAAAGAATAAAAGCAACCAGCAAGCCGGCATCGAGATTTTTACCTGCTATCCACCAGACAAGTAAACCTATGCTTACCGCCAGCACCACTTCAACCACCGGAAAAAATACGGAATAAGCAAAAATGGCATTGATATTTGCATCGCGATGCTCTTTATTAATCTTTCTGAATTTTTTAAATTCCCTGTCTTCTGCTGCAAAGGCTTGCACGATCTGCATGCCGGTTATATGTTCCTGCACAAAAGCGTTTAATGCAGCTACCGCATTTCTGACGTTCATAAAAGACTGGTTTACGCTTTCTTTAAAATAATAAGTAGAAATGATTAATACCGGGAAAGGAATAAGGCTTATTAAAGTCAATTTCCAGTTCATGTAAAACATGATGGCGAGTGTAAAAATGATGGACAGCAAATCAGAAATGATTGGAATTAATCCATCAGAGAAAATATCGTTGATGCTTTCAATATCATTAATAGTACGGGTCGTCAGTGTGCCGATAGGTGTTTTATCGAACTGGGAAAGGTTTAAAGACATTACCTTTTTGTATACAATGACCCGAATATCTTTCACAACGCTCTGGCCAAGCCATGAGGTAAGAAAAGAAAAAACAAATCTGAAAGCAGTTTCTATAAAGAGGAATACTATCTGGAAAATAGTGACTGCAATAATAAACCTTGTGGCATCAGAGAGATCAGCATTAAACAAAAATACTTTTAACCACCCCGGAGTATGAATTGGTTTACCTGTGGCAACATTTACAGTAAGATTGATTAAATAAGGACGTACCGGAGCAAATAATGCCAGCAATATAGAAAGCGCGATACTGATAATGAGATATTTAGAATATGGCCGTACAAACTGAAAAACCCTGTTTAAAAGAGAAAAATCAAAAATCTTTTTTTTAACTGCATCTGGCATAGAACTGCAAAAGTATTATTAACGATATAAATTGCTGAAACAAAAAGAGAGCGGCATTTGTGCTCTCTTTTGTGATTATAAAATTGTCTGTTCGTGAAACGTCAAAAGTAAAAAGTGAAAAAACGCATTCACAACTTTTTCACTTTTCATTTTTCACTTTAAATTATCCTTCCATTACTTTATTGTAAGCCATTATAAAAAGGGCGCCGAGGTTTTTATAAGGCGGCACATAATCTTCAAAAAGATTATTGGTTTTTAATTGTTTGCCAAGATTCTTCCACATGGCTGGCCAGTTCAGGTCTTTTCCCTGGCGCAATGTTTCCGTTATGCTCAAAATCATAGGGCCATTCACTGTGCCGCTGCCGACCTGCTTACTGGCAATTATATGAGCATAAGGACAAATATTCAACACCCTGTTTATATTCTGGTATCCGCCGCAGCTTCCTAATAAAATCACTTTTGCAGTCGGCACCAATTGCTCTATTGTAGATGATACATGATAACTATGGCCACGGTGAATGACAACTGTCGGATTGAAGTCATTATCTGCAAGATACTGGTCTAAATTTTTCTGGGCTTTGTCATCCAACTCTTCTTTTTCATCCAAAGGTTTATTGGCATAAATAGTTATAGGAGTTCCTTTTGCTGAGGTTACTTCTATCCAGTCTTTTTTATTAACCATCCTCCAGGCAGGATTATTATAAGCAGCTTTGAATTTGCTGAAATCAACAATGCCCCCTTCATCACCATAAAAAAACTGTTGTATTATTATCTTCCCTGAACTGTCTTTTAATGAATTATTTTTTACTGAATAAATCGGCGGAATACCATATTTCGCAGAAATATCAATTTTATTTGATGAATCCAGGCTCGAGAAAATAGTATTCATCAAATCATAAATGGCCAGTCCTCTCTTATTGCCATTTTGCGTTTGCTTCTCTACATTAGCCTGCACTTCATCCGAGATAAGCTTGCGAAGCGTATTATCCGAAATACTTGCATAACTGTCAGCAACGTCTACGGCGTCTTCCAAAGTGCTGGTCCGTTCCAAACCGCTTGCGAAGGCACGCATTAAAATTTCTGCATTGCCTTTTTCCATCCTTTTTAAAAAATCATCGAGGGTGTTGTAATTGGCGGCCATTTTTATAAACTTTTTAAAATGGTCAAAGTTTACGCTCATCAGCAGTGTGTCACTGTTAGGGTTTTTCATTCTTTGAAAAATACGCTCATAAACCTTTAAATAACTGCTTGTATAAATCTCATCTTCCCCCAATACGCATAAATAATATAGTTCCTGCGGATTCAACGGCTCGACTTTCTTCATCCGTATATTATCAGGCGACTCATGCAGACCATTTATCTCGTTAATAAACTCTTCTATCGCTTTTGTTGTCAGCATGTTTGTCAAAGCAGTCATAGCCATCGGCGTATCACGATGCCGCAGTCGGTCAGTATAATCAATCTGGGTTTTTACAAGCAGACCATAATATTTATACACATCAGCCTTATCCTTGTTGATTTCTTCCATTGTAATCTTGCTTTTGTACAGGTTGTCAAGAAAAGGAAAATAGAGACGCCCTTCGCTTATATTGGCAAGCTGCGCAATAGTTTTAATTAACGGATCATCTATTTTTTGTATTCTTCTGCCCAATGCTGTATTGGTAGACTGGGCGTACGTGTAAATATCTTCCTGTTGGGTTTGGGCAACTATTTTTATAAGGCTGTCGGCAAAACTCACGTCAGGGTTTTCCTTAAGCAGCGGTAAAACTTTATACGGATATTTCTCACAGGTTTTCAGAAGAACTATTTCTTTGCTTTCTGCAAGGCCAACATTTTTTTGAAAAGGAAACGCTTTCAGCAGTATGCTTGCTGTCTCGGGCTCCAGGTCTTTTATTACGGGAGTTACCGGCTGTTTTTTTAATTCAAGACGCATTGCATCTTCATAGGCATTTACAAGCAGAGGAAGCTGGTCTGCCTTTAGTTGTCTGAGCCGGTATGCGGAGACAAAAGAGCTTAATATCTCATTCAATCCTCTTAAATAACTGATTTTTTCATTAGACTTAATAGCGCTGTCTAACTCGATATTATTCTCAATATCAGTAACCTTATTATATAATGTGTAGCTGACCTGCAGGTTTACTTCATCGTCCCCGCTTGCGTTAAAGCTTTTATCCTGCTTTTTATCAAGCAAGTCTATTTCTTTTTGACTCTTACTGATATTATCGTGAAAAACTTTTCTTATTAATGGAACAATGGGCTGCCGCTGCGCTGAAACCTGTAAAGTGAAAAGTAAAGTGAATAAAAAAAGTAAATATTTTAACATAGGAATTATATTGCACAAAAGTACTGCCAAAGCTGATGCTATAATTTATTGAATTTTCTTTTAAGATTTCATTTTATTATCTTTAAAAGCAGGACTTAACAATTACATAATAATGCTTCTGCCGTCGGGCATTGCCTAAAAATTATTTTTGTGTAAATACACTGTTAATGGAATCTAACTTAAAAAAGGTTTTAATTGTTGATGATGAGCCTGACATACTCGAGATAATTTCTTATAACCTTATAAAAGAAGGATACGAAATACTGACCGCAAAAAACGGGATTGAAGCATTGGATAAGGTTGCTTCCTACAAACCTGATCTCGTTATTCTCGACATAATGATGCCAAAAATGAGCGGTGTAGAAGTTTGTAAAATACTTCGTTCAAAACCCGAATATAATGATACGCTTATCCTTTTTCTAAGTGCGCTCAGCGATGAGTCTTCGCAGATAAAAGGCCTTGAAACCGGGGCTGATGATTACGTTAGCAAACCGATAAGCCCTAAAGTATTGGTAAGCAGGGTAAATGCAATTTTTCGCAGGTTAAATAAAGAAGAAGGCAAGATCATAAAGCTGGGAAACATGGTTATAGACCCGGAAAGGTTTATGGTCATTCTTAACGGGGCCGATGTTGTTCTTGCGAAAAAAGAATTTGAGCTGTTATACCTTCTTGCGTCTAAACCGGGAAGGGTTTTTTTGAGAAACGAAATTTTGAGCCAGGTATGGGGGGCAGAAGTAATTGTGGGAGACCGTACTATAGATGTTCACATCAGAAAAATAAGGCAAAAGTTAGGTATTGATTGTATAACCACTGTCAAAGGCGTTGGGTATAAGTTTGAAATGCAGGATTGAAAAATTAGCTAAAAGCAGTTGAAAAGCTGTGTTGCTTTTCGTAAATTCGTAACATGCTTGCAACTAAAAATCTTTCACCCCAGCAGTTATCATTATATACCGCAGCTATACTTTCCGCTCCTATCACGCTTGGTTATTTTTTTATGCACCCTAAGTGGTGGGTCGCGTTGATTGTTTTTGTTATCATTTTTATCGGCAGCTTTCTTCTTATCAGATTTACGCTTGAGCGTTTTATTTACCGTAAGATAAAACTTATTTACAAATTTATTCATCAGACAAAAGCGTCTAAGCGCGAAGAAATATATTACAAATACCTGCTGCCGCAAAAAAGTATTGACGAAGTAAGAGAAGACGTTGAACAATGGGCTGCACAACAGAAAGAAGAAATTGAAATCTTAAAAACAAACGAAGCCTACCGCAAAGAATTTTTGCAAAACCTCGCGCATGAATTTAAAACGCCCATTTTTGCCGTGCAAGGTTATGTAGACACATTGCTTGAAGGCGCCCTGGAAAACCCGGACGTAAGCAAAAAATTTTTAGAAAATGCTGCGCGAAATGTGGCGCGGATGGTAACACTTGTAAGCGATCTCGATGAAATAACAAAACTTGAAAGCGGCGAACAGCCACTGCAGAAAATCAACTTTATAATCCAGGACCTGATTAGAGAAGTGTATGAATCATTATCAATAAGAACGTCGGTTAAAAATATAAAATGCAGTATTAAAAAAGGTTGTGAACAGCCTGTTGCCGTATTTGCCGACAAAGAAAAAGTAAGGCAGGTAATCATAAATATTGTCAGCAACTCGATAAAGTACGGAAAAGAAAACGGGCACATTGTAGCCAGCATTTACAAAACCGACGGAAGGCATGTGCTGATAGAAATAAGCGACGATGGAATTGGCATTGCCGAAGAGCATTTGCCCCGTATTTTCGAAAGGTTTTATCGAACCGACGCCGGCAGAAGCAGGGATGCGGGCGGTACCGGGCTTGGCCTGGCAATCTGCAAGCACATTATAGAAGCGCACGGACAAACCATACATGTGCGCAGCAAACCAGATGTCGGCACGACCATTGGTTTTACGCTGGAAGCGAAATAAGAGAACAACGGAACCCGATTGTTTGGATTTTTTAAAAGATTAGGGGAATATAAGATAATGTTTTCTCATTATAACTACATTAAAGATTAGGATTGGATACTTAGCCAGCGAACACTTACTCTTTCATTTCATGTTTTTATATAGCCCCGATCCTTTAGGTCAGGGGTAAATAGTAAACAAACGTTGAGGCTTTAGCCAAAATACGTCACAAGATCTGTTTGTTTGGCTAAAGCTGAAACTAAAAATTATCCTTTACCCCGTGCTGAAGCAACGGGGCAAGGGATATGCAAATTTAATCCTGTAAAAGATATTTGCCTTTTTCGCTATTATTTTACTTTTATATCTGATAGCCATCATAAAGGCATTATGATAATTTATGCAAAATCACGTTCCTTTATTTCCTCCTAATCTTTTTTAATCCAAAAAATCGTGGTTCTAAATATTTCTGCCATATACTTCCAGGGCTCTTTTTCTTGCAAAATCATGCTCTACTATTGGGTGGGGATAAGTGAATTCATTCAGTTCAGGTATCCACTTTTTGATGTATGAAAGACTTTTATCAAATTTAGTGGCTTGTAAATGCGGATTAAAAATGCGAAAATAAGGAGCCGCATCACAACCGCTGCCGGAGGCCCACTGCCAGCCGCCGTTATTTGAAGCCAAATCGTAATCGAGAAGTTTTTGTGCAAAGTACGCTTCACCCCAGCGCCAGTCAATCAAGAGATGCTTGGTTAGAAAAGACGCGACAACCATTCTTACTCTGTTATGCATAAACCCCGTTGCATTTAACTCACGCATGCCTGCATCCACTATCGGGTAACCTGTCATTCCCTTGCACCACTTTTCAAATTCTTCTGTGTTATTTCTAAATGCTATTTTTTCAAATTCAGGTTTAAAAGCATGTCCTTCACCCACCTTTGAAAAATGCCATAAAATCATTTGATAAAACTCACGCCAGATTAATTCATTCAGATAAGTATCATTCACACTTTTGGCAAACCTTGCGATCTCCCTGATGCTGACTGTGCCAAAACGCAGATGTACTCCTAACCTCGAAGTGCCATTCTCCACGCCCGGAAAATCTCTTGTTTCACTATATTTTTTTATAATCTCATCTTTTAATTCTTTTGAAGGAAAAGGATAACTTACTTTTTGAAAGCCCATACTTTCAAGAGAAGGTATCGGTTTTGGCGCTTGCTTATAAAAATTTTTAAAATATTTTTCTGTGGGGTAGGATGAAAGATAAAAGTCATTTAGTTTATCTTTCCATTTTCTGCTATAAGGTGTAAAAACGGTGTAAGGATCTCCATTGTCTTTAATAATCTCTTTTTTTTCAAAAATCACCTGATCTTTATAGGTATGAAAAGAAATTTGATGGTCTTGTAAAAGAGAGCAAATTTCATTATCTCTTTTTTTGGCGTAAGGCTCGTAATCGTGATTTGTAAAAACTTTTTCAATCTTATATTTAAAAAGAAGTTCTTTAAAAATATCTGAAGGAAAACCATAAAAAACTTCGGAACTGCTCTGCAAGGGCAATAATTGCTGCTGCATTTCGATGATAGCAGCATGAATAAATTCTACCCTTCTGTCTGCTTTGTCTTCTAATTTATCTAAGATTTCTTTATCAAAAATAAATATTGGCAGCAGTGGCTTATCTTCTTTTAATGCATAATACAATGCTGCGTTATCATGCAATCTTAAGTCTCTTCTGAACCAAAAAACATTTACGCTCGTATTCATTTTTTCAACAAATAACAACGGTTTAATTAAATGGTTTAGAAAAGGTTCAGGCTGGTCAATCTGAATGTTATATTTATAGCAAACGCTTTAAACTCTTGTTATAAAAAAAGCTTTTTAAAAAGAAGTTTTTTTGCGATTCTAAATGCCCGGCGTAATGATTTTGGTGATAAGGTGTATAATAAAATGCCAGGCGTAAAGCTGGATCTAAAGGAACCAAAAAATTGTTTTCATTAAAAAAAATGATGCTCAGGCTATTCCGTGTTTTACTGCATATAAGATCAGTCCTGCCGTACTTTTTGCGCCCGTTTTTATCTTCAGCCGGTCACGGATTGCTTCTACTGTACGCGGGCTTATGTCAACTATATCTGCTATTTCTTTAGTGCTTTTTTCATTGCACATTAATTTTAAAACCTGTGTTTCCTTATCGCTCAGGTCAGCGTCATCTGCTAAAGGCTGTTGCGAACCTTTTTTGCTTCTAAGGCCTGACAGCATTGCTTTGTTGGTGTAATCATTAAAGAAAAAATCTTTTGTATACACTGTTTTTATGGCTTCATAAATAGTTTCACTGTCGCTGTTTTTTATAAGATAACTGTTTGCCCCGATTTCCATCAGCTTACTTATCATACCTGCATCATCGCTCATAGTAAGCATAATAATTTTTGCTTCAGGCAACATTTTTTTTACCTGCGGCAAAGTAGTGATTCCATCCATTACCGGCATCTGGATATCTAAAAGAATAACATCAGGTTGAAGAGAATTGATAAGATGCAGCAGCTGCACACCATTTTCTGCTTCGCCAATAAACTCTATATCAGTATAGTGAGATAAAGAAGATTTTACACCGGTTCTGAATACAGCATGATCATCCGTAATTAAAACTTTTATTTTTTCATTATTATCTTTATTCATTTTGCAATAAATAATATTGTTTAATAGTAATGTTTAGAAACGCTGAAAGATATTTAATTCTTATCAATAATTTCTATATTATAGTTGTAAAATTAATGCTTAGTAGAACCACCTTTTTTTTGATAGTAAGAATACTTTACATTCAGTATTAAGTGAAGATATAAAATTGGTCAATTATGCGTGCTCTTGCATCTGGTTATGTCACTACATTTGAAGAGGAATTATTAATAAAACAGTGTGCATGAATTCAAACTTTACAACAACTGCTTTTCTCGTGCATAAAATCTTGTAAGAAAAGCGAAAGTTGTGTTTTAAAATCCAATTATCGTTTAAAAGCCGCCAAACCTAACCCATTTGTAACAAGCTTAAAATGCTTGTTACAAATCTTTAGGTATTATCTGCACCAGTTTATTTCTGATACCATACATCAGTAATCCTGCTATCGTTTTTGCGCCCACTTTCATTTTCATATTCTGACGGATAGTCTCAACTGTTCGCGGGCTTAGGTAAACAAGCTTAGATATTTCGTCCGTTGTTTTATCCTCGCTTATTAATTCCAAAACTTTCAGCTCCTTCTCATTAAACTTTGCAGGTTTGGGATAAAGCTTTTGTATTGCCTTGTTTTGCTGCAGTTTAGATAAAACAGCGGCGTTAACCAAATCATTAAAATAAAAATCATGATGTACACAGGTTATGATAGCCTTATAAACTTCCTCGGCATCGGTATTTTTGGTGAGATAGGCATTGGCGCCATATTCCATTACCTGAGTAATAATATCCTTGTTATCCTCTGAGGTTAAAATAATGACCTTCAGCTCTTTATATCCTTTCTTTATTAGTTGAATGTCTTTTATTGTGTCTGTGCCCTGCATTTTAATATCTGCCAGCAGCACGTCCGGTGTTTTCAGCTTCAGATGCTGCGTCATAGCCTTACTGTCTGCGGCTTCCCACATTATCCTGATATAATCTTTGTTTTTCATCGCGGCACGAATTCCGTCTCTAAAGATTTCCTGGCTATCTGCTATTGCAAGTTGAATTAACCTCTCCATACCTGTTGGTATTATATAATTAATTGTTTACTGTTATTTATTCATCAGGATTATAAAAATTAGAAGTTTGAGAATTGCAATACAATATTAGAAGTATTTAAACTAAAGGGCATGCGAATTTTACTATCCCCTTGCCAGTATTTTTACTGTAAAGGAAAGTAGTTTTACTAAATTATTATTTTAAATGCTCAAATACTCCTATATAACGACTTAATAATCAGTTTATTATAGCTTTATTATTAACTTTATCGCATCTGCTCTCTTGTGCAAAAAAAATAACAACATCAAATTTGTACTGTTGTTTTATTAATCAAACCCCATTAAATTGTTTTTTATGTCAAACACCGAATTGTATGTTGTAAACGGAAAAGTATACGAGCAAAAAAAAGGCTATTCTCCTCAAACCGGAGAAGATATTGGTTATGAAAAAGGAGCCAAAATGATTAAAAGAAATTACGATCAGAGCCCTGATGATATAATAGCACATTTTATGGGCCGCAACATTATCGAAGATATTCTTGCCCAGCCAGGCGTTGCCGGCATCCGCATGTTTTATGCTTTGAACGAATTAGGGCTGCGCCAACTGGTATTGGTTGGAACAGACGAAACAGGTAAAAATGTTTTAAATTACTCCGAAGTGGGTGACAATGGACAAATAACAAAGAAAAAAGGTATCGTTACCGGCAGTGTCAGATGCTGCCCGCCATATTGCGACGGCAACGAACATCCTGATGGACAAGTAGGCTGGGCTTAGTAACCGATCAATTATATAGTTTAATTCAAAAAATTTATTATATTTGGATTAAACAACTACCACATTACAATTTCAGAAACCATAAGAAGTGTTTCTGTTTATACAGAGATATTACCCATAATCGTAATAATAAAAAGAAAGTTTTTTATTAAAAGGTTATGGGTAATATTTTGTTTATTAACCTTAGCATTTATAAATGATGCTTATGCTCTTTACCTGCTCTATTATCAGCACAAATCCAACTTCCTGTTCTATAATATTTATCAGTTAGCAGAAACTTTTTTGCTTTATTATTATTTTTCTTTAGTAATCAAAAAAACTTCTGTAAAAAGAATTATAGCCTTTCTAAGTATTCCATATATAATTTTATGGATAGTATCACTTTTAAAATTTGGCGATAAAAGTTATTTTTCAAGCTGTACAAATTTTGAAAATATAACAATTCTGGGATTAGCGATTTATTATTATTATGAACAAATTATCATAATAAATTCAGCTTTTATATATGCAGAAGCTGCATTTTGGATAGTTACAGCTTTTTTTATTTACATAGCAGGTACTTTTTTTCTTTTTTTATATTTAGCTTCTTTAAACCTTTCAGAGCATGGAAAATATTATGTGCTTGCTTACATTTTTACTATAATAAGAACTATTCTTCTTTGTATTGCTATATTTATAAAGCCGGGATTTAGCAGAAAAGTTGATAGTAGTAATCTTATTTAAAAGCAAGGCACAAATGATCTTATTAATTACCGGATTTTTTTCGACACTGTTGGTTGGTACGCTGGGTATGCTGTTTTTAGCGATTACGCTTATTGTATTCATAATTTTTCATCAGCGCAGAGTCATCTTGTACCAGCTGCAATTACAACAGATGGAATCCGAACAACAAAAAATACTGCTTCGCGCCTCTATCGAACTGCAGGAAGAAGAACGTCAGCGAATTGCTGCAGATTTACATGACGATGCAGGGCCTTTGCTGGCTACAGCCCGGCTTTATCTCACGGAAAACATGGTAAACCAGGAAAAAGCCTCGCAACTGCAAACTATTTTTAATATTAAAGATATCATTGATGAGGCCATTACGCTCATACGCAATATTTCTCACAGCCTGATGCCGCCTACTTTAAAAAACTTCGGGCTTGAAAGTGCAGTGAACGATTTTTTTCAGAAAATAAACGGCTCCGGTACTTTAGATGTAAACTGCCATTTTAATGATTACGAGGTTCGTTTACAACCTGAAAAAGAATTACTTGTTTTCAGGGTCATCCAGGAGTTGACTAATAATATTTTAAAACATAGTAATTCAACTTTTATACATCTTAGCGAATACGATGCTGAAGAAAATATAACCATCAGGGTGTTGCATGACGGCAAGGGACTTACGCAGGACGATTTTATTAAAATGTCGAAAAAGAGTGCCGGGCTGGGTTTAAAAAATATACAAAGCCGTCTTAGGGTTATACTGGGCGATATTTATTTTGAACAGGACGCTTCCCGCACTTTTTATAAAGTTTCAATTAACATTCCAAAACAATATGAGGAAAAATAATCTTTGTAACTTGCAGGCCTACTAATCATATTCCTTGTTTACCTTTAATTATGGGTGAAATAAAAGTGGCCATAGCTGACGACCATAAAATCTTCAGAAAAGGAGTTATTATATCTTTGCGGCACTACAGTAACATAAAATTTGTACTGGAGGCAGAAAATGGCCAGGAGCTTCTCGACGGAATTGAAAGTGCAAAGCCTGATGTTGTTTTAATGGATCTGCGGATGCCTGTAAAAGACGGAATTGAAACGACAAAATACATAAGCCTTCACCATCCTGACATTGCTGTTTTAGTGCTTACCATGCACGAAGACGAACGATTTGTAATTCACCTTATGGAAAACGGGGCAAACGGTTACCTCCTCAAAAGCACCGATCCGGTAGAGATCAAAAAAGCTATAACCGACGTAGTAGACAAAGGATATTACCTTAATAATTTTGTAAACCGGATACTGATAAAAAAGTCGCAAAATAAAAATAAAAGAATTCCTTCGCTAAAAAGTGAAGTAGAAGTGAGTGACAGAGAAAGAGAAGTAATCCAATATATATGCCTGGAATATACGAGTGCAGAAATAGGTGAAAAAATGGGCATCAGCTCAAGAACTGTCGAGAGTATTAAAGAACGTTTAATGGAAAGATTTGGATTAAAAAATACACCCGGCCTTGTTTTTTTTGCTGTCAAAAATGACCTGATTGATTAACTCCGATAAAACTTCTGCTTGCCAGTTTTTCTGTTTATAATTTATATTATTGCTTTTTCTTATTTCCTTACTGTAATTCCTTTTTTTAAAAACTCGGGAATTGGCAGAAATACTTTGATAATCCTTTTTTTTATCAAAATCATAGCAGGTGTTGCCTACGCCAGATTTTTTTCATTACCTAAGTATTATACAACATCTGATACCTGGAAGTTTTACAGGTACAGTATTGATGAAACTAAATGGCTGGTACATAATCCTGTTGCCTTTCTAAAAGACCTTTTTATAGATAATTATAGTAAAAGCGGCGATTTGTTCAGCGGTCAAAATAGCTACTGGAATGATTTAAAAACCAATGTTATAATTAAATTAATGGCTGTTGTAAATGTTTTTACAAACAATAGTTATTATACTGATATTATTTTTTTCGATTTTTTGTTTTTGTTCGGTCTTGCTGCATTATTCAGGGTGTTTATTCAGATTTTTCCCGATAAAAAGTGGTTTATTATTGCGGGGATTTTTCTTTTGCCGTCAACTCTTTTCTGGGGCAGCGGCATACACAAAGACGGACTTATTCTGTCATGTCAGGGACTTATTATTTACGCTTTTTTTAAAGGGTTTAAAAGTACATTCACGACCAGGCGCATACTGCTTATCGCACTTTGCATGCTGTTAATATTTTCTTTAAGAAATTACGTATTTTTTGCATTGCTTCCTTCGCTATTGGCATGGTGGCTCTGCGAAAGATATATAGGCAAAAGCATGAAAATGTTTGGATTGGTTTATTCTGCTGCAATAATTTTTTTCATTTTCCTTCCTTTTGTTTTTCCGTCCATAAATATTTTTTCGTTTATTGCAAATAAGCAGCATGAATTTTTACTTTTAGAAGGAGGTTCAAAAATAGACGTGCCAAAATTAGGAACCGATGCTGAAAGTTTTATTTCATTCCTCCCAAATGCCCTGGATATGGCTTTTTTCCGTCCTCACGTTACTGAAGTTAAAAACATAAGTTATATACCTGCCATCATAGAAAATCTGCTTATTCTTTTATTATTGATTGTTTCAGTAATCTGTTATAATAAAAAAATAAGAACCCAACCAGTAATTGTATGTATGTTTTTTTTCTCAATTTCAATAATGTTATTGTCGGGTTATACCATCCCTTTCACAGGAGCTATGGTAAGATACAGAAGTATCGTTTTGCCATTGCTGATTACTCCTTTGCTTTGTATCAGCAGTTTTTTTTCTTTACATCAAAAGCGCCCCTTTTAAAATGCCTGTCAATATTATACAGTTTTTTTTCTGTTTTTTATACGGGATAAATCAGCCTGGAAATCTTCGATATAATACCATACATTTGCAGCCCGATTAGAAAAATCGGACCGCTGCTTATTTTAAAAAAATGAGTAGTGAGCATTAAAAAAACAATTTTTTAAATCAAAATCAGGGATTAATGAACAATTATGAATTGATGGTGATTTTTACCCCGGTACTTTCTGAAGAGGACTTTAAAAGCGCTCAGAAAAAATTTTTAGACCTTATAACCGACAACGGCGGTGAGGTTGTAAGTACCAACCCATGGGGATTAAAATCACTTGCCTATCCCATCCAGAAGAAAACAACAGCCATCTACTGGGTAGCGGAGTTTAAAGGGCAATCCGACTTCAATGAGAAGCTGAAGATTCAGCTTCTGAGAGACGAGCAGGTGCTTCGTCACATGTTTACAAAACTCGATAAATATGCCGTCGAGTACAACTACAGAAAGAGAAGTGGCTTACCAACAGGAAACGAAAAAGCAGCGGAGGTATAAAATATTATGGCAAAAGCAAATGAGATTAAGTATCTGACAGCGATAAAGCAGGAAAAACGGGCAAAGAAATTTAGCCGTTTTGAGAAATACGGTATCAAGTACATTGACTACAAAGACGCCGAGTTTCTTAAAAAATTTTTAAACGAACAAGGGAAATTGCTGCCCCGCCGCCTGTCTGGTAATTCATTGAAGTTTCAGCGGAAAGTGTCTACAGCAGTAAAAAAAGCACGGCAAATGGCTTTATTACCTTACGTAACGGATCTTTTAAAATGAGCCGCAAGCCTTCGCTGCAAGCCATAAGTTTACAGGCCAAGTTATAAACGCAACGGTCGGCAAACTCTTCAGGGTGCAAGTAACCTAACATGGAAGCTTGCAGCTAACAGCTTAAAGCTTAAAAAACGACATAAAATGCAAGTAATATTAATACAAGACGTAGATAACCTTGGAGGTACCAACGAACTCGTATCTGTAAAAAGCGGTTATGCGCGCAATTTTTTAATTCCGCAGAAAAAGGCCGTAGAAGCAAATTCTTCCAATCTGAAGCAGATGCAAGAAAAGCAAAAACAGCTTGCCAAGAAAGAGGCAAAATTGCTTTCGGAGATCAATAGCGTCATTGCTGTTTTAAAAGAGTCTCCTTTAAAAATTGGTGCAAAAACAGGTACAAGCGGTAAGATTTTTGGCAGTGTTACATCTCTTCAGATAAGCCGTGCCATCCGCGACCAGAAAGGTTACGAGATAGACCGTAAACGAATACACATAACAGACGAAGTAAAAGAACTCGGTGCATATAAAGCGACTATAGATTTTGGTAATGGCAACAGTACCGAAGTAGAATTTGAAGTAGTAGCTGAATAAGAAACTGTAAGCGTAAAAAAAGAGACTGTCTCAAAAATAAGGGACAGTCTCTTTTTTGTTATTAAAATTAACGAAATGAAAAGAGGTTGCCTAATTCTTTATCAGGCAACCTCTTTTCCTAAGCTGATTTTTAATCAGCTAAACCTTTTTGAATTAAGGCTTATTGCGATTTTTATTTATTCTTTTACAATTTTTTGCGTTGCTATTAAAACGTTATCCGCATTGTACACTACAGCAATGTATGTGCCCCTGTTAAACTTTTCTATTGGTAAAACAGCCTGGTTGCTTCCTTTTGAAAAGCTGTATTTTCCTTCAAAAAGTTGTTTTCCGTTTACATCAATCAAAACTATTTTTGCCTGATGCTCTTTTGCAGCAGTTATTTGCAAAGTAACATCTTTGGTTGTCGGATTTGGAAAAACTGAGCTTCCTGTTATGTAAGCCTGGGCAATATTATTGCTTACAGCTCTTTGTAATGAATTGTTTCCTGTAATTAAAGTAGTGGCAACCGCCGCAATTGTAAAAGTAGTCACTGCAAGCTGACCGTCAGGGTTAGTGATAATTAGTATATATTGTCCTGCGGGCTGATCTTTAGTATTAAGTGTAAAAGAAATTTTTGTAGGACTTATAAACTTTATATTGCTTACAATTATATTTCCGGTAGACTTTACAGAAAGCCGGTTATAACCAGGACCACCGGCATCTTTTCCCGGATCGAAAAATCCGGAATGATCAACTGATGTTCCTTCAAGCGTTATTGTAGTATCTGTCTGGTTGGACAGTGCACCGATTGCAGCCGGAGTGGCAGGCGAAGGCGCTTTAAGCTGTACAACACGAATACCATAACTGTCATCAACATCAGCATATTCCTGGAAAGTCCAGATAGTCTGATCATCTTCAGGATCTGTAACTGTCTGGCTGAAGTCACCCCATCTGCCAATATAATAATGAGAACCTCGATAATTAACATAAGGTGAATAAATAGCGGTCGTGTTCGTAGCTTTTACAGGAGGTCGCGACATTCCCAATTCATCTCCAAAATAACGTCCTGCTGCAAATACGTTCAGGTATTCATTAAACGCATCTGTGGTGCCGCCTACGATAGAGTGTCCCTGGCCGCTCGCTGCAATGCTCGGGTTGAAATATTGGATTGCCCTTCTGCCGCTGGGTTGCTTGTCGTCGTAGATAGTGCCGGTTTGAAAGATTCGTGGCTTAGAATACATATTACCCATTTTATACCAGCGTGAGCCGGTTCTGCCTTCTCTTACAAAATCACTGTCGCTGCCATTAAATAATCTTTCGGACTTGCCTGCCTGGTCAACACCGATAGCATGTGCTGTCCACAAGCTGCTGACTCCGGTTAGTTTATTTTTATAAATAGCAGCAGCAAATAAACGGGTATCTAACTGGTCTATAGGTGCAAGGCCACCCGGAGAACTGTTATCCCTTGGATAATTATATGGCTCTACCCCATACTTTTGATTTGCTGATAGAACTGGTTTATTTTTTTTGTTATATTCTATAGTAGCTAAGTAGAGACCATCATTATAATAAGAAGTACCTGCAAAAAAACTTTTTTTAGCCGCCGGATCACTATTATGAACGCCCTGAGGGGTAAGTGCTCCGCTTGCTGTTCTTGCCTCAAAATTGTAAACACCTAATTCAAATGGATACACAACCAAATCACCATGAATAAGTTTTTTCTTATCAATCACATAACCTACGTTAGTTAATGAGTCATAACCAAACTGGTTACCGCCTACTACAACTGAATTCTGATCAACACCTAAGGTTGGATAATCAAGAAAGGGTGCGTAAGGTGCGTTGTGATTGTAAGGAAATAACGATGAATTAAATGAGTAATAGATAAAGCTGGAGGAGTCGGTAACCCTGTCGCCATCACTTACAGCAAGTAAAACAAGATTATTTGAAAATGTAGTGTCTACCTCAATTGCCACTATAAACCAGCGTTTGGTAAGGCGGTCATAACGGACATGCGGGTCAGAAGTAGAGCTCTTTTTTCGTAAAACAGGTGAAAAGAACTTATCTAAGGGGATAAACAAAGTTGAAGGAGCTTTATCCCCGGAATAACCCTCTGGCGTCTTAACCGGAAGATCTGTAACCCCGGGCTTGTTATGTACTTTAATGCCTAAGTTAGTACTTACAATTATTTGTGTGCCACTAACATCACCGCTTGGGTCAGGAGGCCAGCCGATCTTATTGTCATAAAAATCGGTACTTAAAAAATTAGAATGGATAGGCTGTGTGGAACCAGCATCAACAGATGCAGACATTGATCTCAACGCATTTTTTTCCTCTGCACCGCCTTCTCTTCCTGGTATATTTCTATTTATAACTTGTCCATCCTTTTGGGGCTTAAAAAAGTTTGGAAACCGGTTAAGACGAAATTTTAAAGGTTTAATATTGGTTGTATCAAGAGACTTTGGGGCTGTTATTTTTGCCGCCTGTACTTCGGAAATCTTTCTTTTAATTCCGGGTTGACCAAAATAAGGTTTTACTTCTTTTCCCGCAGGAGATTGCGACATAGAAAATAAGGAGAATAGCAGAAATGCGGCAATCAATAAATAAAGTTTTTGCTTCATAAATAAATTTTTGTTTTTGGATGAAAAAATGAGATAACGGAGAAATTTAAATTTAAGTTAATATTAAGCCATTTAATTTAAAATTCGAAGATTATTAAGAAATTTTTTGAAGGTTTCTCAACTAAAAAATCGAAAGTAAAACAGAGATGAACTAAAAGTAATAGTATTCAATTTTAAAATTCGTTTTAAATATTCTCTAACGCTAAGAAGCCTGTCTTTTCGCAAAGCAGGCTTTTTATTCAACTATTGACTTATTACTGTAAACTTTTTTAATCTGCGTCCGCTTCTTCATAAGCTTCAATTGGCTCGCAGGTGCAAATTAAATTTCTGTCGCCATAGGTGTTATTAACCCGGCTGATTGCTGGCCAACACTTGTTGTATTCGAGATACTTAAGAGGAAACGCGGCCTGTGAACGTGAATAAGTATGACTCCAGTCATCAGACGTAACTACAGTGAGACTATGCGGGGAATTCTTCAAAACATTATCTGTTTTATCTGCATCACCTTTTTCAATAGCCATTATCTCTTTATGGATATTTATCAGTGCATCGCAAAAGCGGTCAAGCTCTGCTTTTGATTCGCTTTCCGTGGGCTCAATCATAATCGTGCCTGCAACAGGAAAGCTAAGAGTAGGAGCATGAAAACCGTAATCCATTAAACGTTTGGCAACATCCTCAGCCTCAATGCCAACACTTTTAAAAGGACGCAGGTCAACAATAAACTCATGCGCACAGGTATTATTTTTGCCGCTGTATAATACTTTATAGTGTTTTTCCAGTCTTGCCTTCATATAGTTGGCATTAAGAATAGCATATTGGGTTGCTTGTTTTAAACCTTCTGCGCCAAGTAATTTAATATATGCGTAGCTGATAAGCAAAATGCTGGCAGAGCCGTAAGGAGCGGAAGAAACAGATCCGTTTCCGGTTTCCGGTTTCCCGTTGCCTGTTACCTGCAACTGATGACTTGTAACTGGTAACTGATTGTGCCCAGGTAAAAAAGGCGCAAGCTTTTCATTTACACAAATAGGCCCCATTCCCGGCCCGCCGCCGCCGTGAGGTATGGCAAATGTTTTATGCAGGTTCAGGTGACAAACATCGGCGCCGATGCGGCCGGGAGCCGTTAAGCCAACCTGGGCATTCATATTTGCGCCGTCCATATATACCATTCCGCCGTTTTCATGAATAATGTCGCATATTTCTTTTATGCTTTCTTCAAATACGCCATGCGTGCTTGGATAAGTAACCATTAATCCTGCAAGAGTGTTTGCATGTTTTTCTGCATTCTTTCTTAAATCTTCCACATCTATATTACCTGCTTCATCACACTTCGTCACCATCACTTTAAAACCGGCCATTACGGCGCTTGCCGGATTGGTGCCATGTGCAGAAATGGGGATTAAAATAACATTGCGCTTTGCTTCATTCCTTTCTGCATAATATCCTTTTATTGCAAGCAAACCTGCATATTCACCTTGTGCACCGCTGTTGGGTTGCAGAGAAGTTGCTGCAAATCCTGTAATGTTGCTCAGCCATTTTTCGAGCTCAGTAATTATATCATGATAGCCTTGCCATTGGTCAGCAGGTGCAAAAGGATGCATTTTTGAAAATTCGGGCCAGCTGACCGGAATGAGTTCTGTGGCAGCATTCAGCTTCATAGTGCAGCTGCCAAGCGCAATCATAGAGTGTGTGAGACTAAGGTCTTTATTTTCCAAAAACTTCAGATAGCGCATCATTTCTGTCTCACTGTGGTGAGTATTAAAAACCGGGTGCAGTAAAAACGAAGATGTCCGGGTCAATGAGGTTGGAATATTATCGAGGTTTGTGTCATATTCAAACATAACGCCTGCATCACCCATTCCAAGTGTTTCTGCAAATAAATGAAGGACATCAAGCAAATCACACTGCGCAGTTGTTTCGTCTATAGAAATACCGACAAACCCATCTTCAAAATAATGAAAGTTCATTTTACGCATTTCTGCAAGTTTGCGAAATGCCCGGATATCATTTACTTTCACTTTTACAGTATCAAAAAAATAGGAATTAAGCTGCTCAAAACCAAGTTCCTTTAATTCTTTGCTAAGAGAATGCGCAAGCAGGCTTACACGCTTCGCAATGTTTTTTAAACCCTCTGCTCCGTGATATACGGCATACATGGCAGCCATATTTGCAAGCAAAGCCTGGGCAGTGCAGATGTTGCTGGTAGCTTTCTCACGACGTATATGCTGCTCACGCGTTTGCAAAGCCATACGTAAAGCACGATTGTCCTGAGCGTCTATGCTTACCCCGATAATCCGCCCCGGAATCACCCGTTTAAATTCGTCTTTAGTAGCAAAAAAAGCAGCATGAGGTCCGCCAAAACCTACCGGCACGCCAAAACGTTGTGAAGAACCGATAGCTATGTCAGCACCCAGTTCGCCTGGCGGGGTCAATAACGTAAGCGCAAGTAAATCGGTGGCCAGTACCACTTTTGCATTCACTTTATGCGCTTTTTCAAAAAAGCTGCGAAAATCATTTACCGCGCCATTACTGTCAGGATATTGAACCATTACGCCAAAGTAAGTTTCGTCTAACGCTGCTGTTTTAAAATCGCCTGTCACCAGTTCAATTTTAATGGGCGCTGCCCTGGTGAACAATATATCTTTTGTTTGGGTAAAAATATTTCGATCAACAAAAAATTTAGGAGCAGTTATATTCTCGCTCTTGTTTTTATTATTAAAAAGCATCGTCATCGCTTCTGCAGCAGCAGTACCTTCATCAAGCAACGACGCATTGGCGATTGGCAAAGCTGTCAGATCGCTTACCATTGTCTGAAAGTTTAAAAGGCTTTCCAGGCGGCCTTGGGCAATCTCTGCCTGGTAAGGCGTGTACTGTGTATACCATCCGGGATTTTCAAAAAGATTGCGAAGAATTACGCCCGGGGTAATGGTATCATAATAACCCTGACCGATATAATTTTTAAAAACTTTATTTTTAGCCGCAGTTTTTCTGAGCTCATTCAGATACTCATTTTCATTCACAGGTCCGGGCACGTCCAGGTTCTTATCAAACCTGATGCTGGCAGGCACTGTTTTGTCAATCAGTTCGTCCATTGATGCAGCGCCGATTGCCTGCAGCATTTGCTCTGTCTCCTGCTCATCTGGCCCGATATGTCTTTTCCAAAATTCCCTTGCCTGCTGTTCAAATAAATTCATTTATGGTATAAGTTGTAATTGTCTTGAATTTGTTTTATTTTGTTACCGGCATTGGTTCTTTTTTCAACATCGTTGTGTCACTCACTTGTACGGCAACTCATTATTCATCTTTTTCCATCATTTATCAAGATCCGCTATAATAACAGTTACGTTATCTTTTAGTTTAAATACTCATACTAAGATTTTAATGAGTTTTTCTTATAAAATGGTAAATATTATTAAATAACAAAGAAAAAAGATTTGCAAAGGTAGGCGGATGTAAGGAAACTTTCGGGAGGCTCATATTCATTTATAATTCATTTATAATTCTTTTTAACATCCTCTTTCCGGTGGCTAAACTTTTTATCCGGAATTTGAAATATCATTAAAATCTTTTATAAAAATCCTTACTTCTTAAACGCTTACTTTTGCAGCGGTTACAAGCAGATGAATTACATTATGCATGTTTTTCTGCTTGTTCATTATTATGAAAGTAGGTTTTGTTAACATATTTGGTAAGCCTAATGCAGGGAAAAGCACTCTGTTAAATGTATTAATTGGTGAAAAGCTGGCCATTGTCAGCCATAAAGTACAAACGACAAGACATCGTATAAAAGCATTCTTAAACAAAGAATGGGAATATCAAATCATTTTTTCTGATACGCCTGGTATTATAGAGCCAAAATACAGGCTGCACGAAAAAATGATGAAAGCCGTTAAAAGCAGTCTCGAAGATGCTGATGTCGCTTTGCTGCTGACAGCAATAAATGATGACTGGGCAGAAGCTGATGCGATTTTCAATTCACTTAAGCTTAAAGTTCCGGCAATTGTAATAAGCACCAAAACCGATCTGGCAAAAGGTAATCAGGCCGAAGAAGCAAAAGAATTTTTCTCCGCTAAATCATATTGCAAAGACTGGATAGGAATATCGGTAATCAAAGGAAAGAATACAGATAAGCTGTTGGAATTAATACTAAAATACCTCAAGGAAGGCCAGCCTTTTTACGACGAAGATGATCTGACAGACTTGCCGGTAAAATTTTTTGCAGGCGAAATGGTCAGGGAAAAAATATTTGAGCTGTTCGGAGATGAAATTCCATATCACACTACGGTTCATGTGAACGAGTTTAAGGAAAAAACGACGCTTGTAAAAATACAGGCAGACATAATAGTGCAGCGCGAAAGCCAGAAAGCAATTATTTTGGGCGAAGGCGGAAAAATGATAAAGCAGGTAGGAAGCCTTGCCAGAAAAGACATAGAAGAATTTTTGCAGCAAAAGGTGTTTTTAGAGTTGTTTGTAAAAGTAAAAAACAAGTGGAGAGACGATGATCTGAAGCTGAAAGAGTATGGATATAATTCGTAGTGTCAGTCAATAACTCATCAGGCCCATAAATCATTAGTCATCAATATGTCATTCACTCAAGATGTGATTGGTTAATTCAGGTCAATAAATCATTGGTCACTAAGTAAATAATTTTTGAACCGTCGGAGCAATACTATTTTCATCAGGGTGTTTACAACCTCGCAGAGGTTAAATGTTTGTAGAATTAAAGACGTTATAAAATGGTTTAGCCGCTCCGCAGGTGCGGAACAAAAGGTAGCTGAAAGTGCTATTTGGCAAATAATAGAAATAAAATTAATTAATCAAAAGCTTGCCTTTTTTCTAAAAGCGAGTTATAAATTCCCTGTAGGGTTTAGGGCTATGGTATTTACAGTAGCAATAGTTGGACGCCCCAATGTAGGCAAAAGCACTTTTTTTAATCGTCTCGTCGAACAGCGAAAAGCTATAGTGGATGATGTCAGCGGGGTTACCCGCGATCGCCAATATGGTGTTACCGAGTGGATCGGCAAGGCATTTAATGTAATTGACACCGGCGGCTTCGTTCCTGACACACCGGATATTTTTGAAACAGAAATCCGTAAACAGGTAAAAATTGCCATAGAAGAAGCAAATGCCATTATTTTTATGGTGGATGTAACTGCCGGCATTACTGATCTTGATCAGTCTGTGGCAGACCTTTTAAGGCGAAGCACAAAGCCCGTTTTTTTATGTGTAAACAAAGTAGACAACAGCGAGCGTTTGCTGGAAGCAGCAGAATTTTACAGCTTAGGATTTGAAAATATCTTTTTTGTAAGCAGCGTCAGCGGAAGCGGCACCGGCGAAATTTTGGATGGAATAGCAGCACTGATAACGCCCGAGGCATCAGAAGATGCACTTGAAAAAAGCGACCTGCCGAAGTTTGCCATAATAGGCCAGCCTAATGTTGGTAAATCATCTTTGCTGAATGCGCTGGTAGGGCAGGAGCGCACAATTGTAAGTGAGATTGCAGGCACTACGCGGGATACCATTCACACGCATTACAATTTGTTTGAAAAAGAATTTATTCTCATAGATACAGCCGGTATCCGGCGTAAAACAAAGGTGAGCGAAGACCTGGAGTTTTACTCTGTTATCCGCGCCATAAGGGCGATGGACGAAGCAGACGTATGCCTGCTGTTGCTCGACGCATCCAAAGGCATTACCGCGCAAGACCTGAATATTTTCAGCCTTGCAGTAAAAAAAGGAAAGGGAATAGTAGTGCTGGTAAATAAGTGGGACCTCGTAGACAAAGCAACTAATACAGCGCGTGATTACGAAAAAACATTGAAAGAAAAGCTGGCGCCTTTTACTGATGTGCCAATCATTTTTATTTCTGTAAAAGAAAAAACAAGAATAATGAAGGCTATGGAAGTTGCCCTGGAAGTGTATGAAAACAAAACCCGCAAAATATCTACATCAGCATTAAACGATGTAATGCAAAAGGCTGTAGAGTCTTATCATGCTCCCGTGGTTCGGGGCAACGCTGTTACTATCAAGTACATTACCCAGTTACCAACACATGTGCCTTCTTTTGCATTTTTTACCAATTATCCCGACGATATAAAAACACCTTATAAAAACTACCTTGAAAATCAACTGAGGCAAAATTTTAATTTTACCGGAGTGCCTGTAAGAATATTTTTCAGAAAGAAGTAGCTGGCAAAAGAATTGTGTAAACCAGGATTATTATATTTTTTCTTTTAATAATATTACTAAACTTATTATAAAAACTTATATGAAAAGATTATCAGCAGTTCTTGCAATATCAATATTTCTTACTTCCTGCGGCAGCGGAAACAGTAATTCAAACAGCGGATCAGACAATATGAATGCAGGATCAACTTCCGGCGGAGACAGCTTAAACAAAGCATCAGACAGCGTAATGCAAACAGGCGATACATCTGCGCTAAATCAACCATTAGGAGATTCAACTTCGCCAAGCGGTTCACACGGCCAGGGTTCGGGATCAAGAGTCGGTGGAGGAAAAAGCGGCGGTCCGCAAGATAAAAAAGGGGAAAAGACTAAACCATAGGCTGTTAAAAGCACATCTTTTCTGCGTGTCTTCTTTGTTTATACTATAAATTTTATTTTTTTCAAGTACGTTTCGAGGATTGCTTTGATTGAATTAAATCTTACTTAAACATTATTTATTAAAGTAATTTGCAAAGGATAATTAATTGCAAGGCTACTTTACAATGAAATATTATATTATAGCAGGAGAGGCAAGTGGCGATCTGCATGGCGGGAATCTAATTAAGCAATTGCACATCCTCGATGTAAATGCGAACATTCTATGCTGGGGAGGAGACCTGATGCAATCAGCAGGTGCAACACTTGTAAAACATTACCGGGATCTTGCTTTCATGGGCTTTGCAGAAGTCTTAATGAATCTTCGTACGATATTAAAAAACATTGCATTTTGTAAGAATGATATTCTCTCTTACAAACCTGATGTTTTGGTTTTAATTGACTACCCGGGCTTTAATATAAGGATGGCTGAATGGGCAAAAAAGCAAGGCATAAAAACAGTTTATTACATTTCTCCCCAAATCTGGGCCTGGAAAGAAAACAGGGTGCATACGATAAAAAAGCATGTAGATAAAATGATTGTTATCTTACCGTTTGAAAAAGATTTTTACAGCAAATGGGATTATAAAGTTAAATATGTCGGGCACCCGTTAACAGAAGTAATTGAGCATTTTAAGGCAACAAACCCAAAACCTGCAACATCAGAAAAAATAATAGCACTTCTTCCCGGAAGCAGAAAACAGGAAATAAATATAAAACTGCCTGTCATGCTCGAAGTAAGCAAAGCTTTCCCTGCATACAAGTTTGTAGTTGCCAAAGCGCCCGGACTGGAAGATAGCTTTTATGAACCTTTTCTGGAACAATACAAAAATATTTCTGCGTTAGCAGGAAAAACGTACGACGTATTAAACCAGGCAACTGCTGCGCTCGTTACAAGCGGCACGGCAACATTGGAAGCTGCATTATTTGGTGTGCCCGAAGTAGTTTGCTACAAAGGAAACCCCGTTTCTTATCAGATTGCAAAATGGGTTATAAAAGTAAAATACATTTCATTGGTAAATCTAATAATGGATAAGCCTGTTGTAAAAGAATTAATACAGGATGAAATGACTGCTGAAAATTGTATAAAAGAATTAAAAGATTTACTTGAAAGTTCTGCAAGAAAGGAGCAATTGCAAAAGGATTATACGGATTTAAAAAATCTGCTTTCGAAGGGAGGAAATGCTTCGGCTAATGCTGCTAAGATTATCTATGACTTTGTGAACGAATGACAGGACATCAATGCGAATTTTAAACACAGAGCAACGGAGTTAGACAGGGTTTCACAGAGATGCTCCGTGTACCTCTGTTTCTCTGTACCTCTGTGTTGAGAAATCTAATGCGAATGTTAAACACAGAGCAACGGAGTTAGACAGGGTTTCACAGAGGTGCTCCGTGTACCTCTGTTTCTCCGTACCTCTGTGTTGAGAAATCTAATGCGAATGTTAAACACAGAGCAACGGAGTTAGACAGGGTTTCACAGAGGTGCTCCGTGTACCTCTGTTTCTCCGTACCTCTGTGTTGAGAAATCTAATGCGAATGTTAAACACAGAGCAACGGAGTTAGACAGGGTTTCACAGAACAAATACATTGCATTTTTCCGCACAGAAAAAATTCTTAAATTTATCCGAACTTTATATCAAATAAACCGTTTTTACTATTTCTTATCACTATGCCTGAGAATAAATTTCCACTTACAACTTTCAGTTCTTTAGCCATTCATGGCAATGAAAGCAAACATGCTGAACATGCGCATATAACGCCGATATATGCTACCTCCACATTTACTTTTGACACAGCTCAACAGGGCATGGAAAGGTTTGAAGGAAAGCAGGAAGGTTATATCTACAGCCGCTGGGGCAACCCCACTTTTACAGAGGCAGAAAAGGTGATTGCATCAATGGAAGCTTTTGGATTAAAAAATGAAGACGGTACGCCATTGCAGTTGAAAGCGATCTTGCATGCAAGCGGCCAGGCTGCTATGACTACTATGTTTTTAGCCAATGTAAAGGCGGGTGACAAAATCTTATCTCATTATTCTTTGTACGGCGGCACACACGAGCTGATGCTGAAGGTTTTGTCAGAAGCAGGTATTGAAACTATTATCGCCGACCTTGGCAATACCGGTATTATTGAAGAAACCATTATAAATAATCCCGGTATCAAACTCGTTCATATTGAGACTCCTGCCAATCCTACACTTGATTGTGTAGATATTGAGGCGGTTACCAAAATTGCAAAACAGCATGGGTTAATAGTAACTTCGGATAACACTTTTGCTACTCCTTATCTGCAGCAACCCTTTAAGTACGGCGTTGATTTTGTCTTTCACTCAACCACTAAATTTTTAAATGGCCATGGCACTGCTATAGGCGGAGTGCTGGTGGGGCGGGATATGGATATGATGAATGGAAAAGTTACCAAATGGCATCGTTTACTTGGCGGAAACAGCAATCCTTTTGATGCATTTTTATTATCTCAGGGATTAAAAACTTTAGAGCTAAGAATGGATCGGCACTGCAGTAATGCAATGGCTGCAGCTAATTATCTTAACGATCATCCAGCCGTTTTAAAGGTAAATTATACCGGGCTTCCTTCTCACCCCGATTTTGAAGTTGCCCGCAAACAAATGAAGCACGCGGGAGCATTGTTAAGCTTTGAACTGAAAGGTGGTATTGAAGCAGGTAAACAATTAATTGACAAGCTGCAGATGTGTGTAAGAGCTGTATCGTTAGGTACGGTTGATACGCTGCTTTGCCATCCGGCCACTATGACTCACTATGGAGTTTCTAAAGAGGAAAGAGAAAGATTTGGAATAACCGACGGATTGATAAGAATGAGTGTCGGAATTGAAGGGATTGATGATATTTTAAATGATTTGGAGCAGGCTTTGGGTTAACGCGTAAAAGATTTTTTATTGTAAAAAAAGTCTTTATTGTAATAGTAAACATTACAATTTTGTGCCGAAGTTTTTGTTCTGCAAATCATTATTATAAAACCACATTTCAATACTTTTTTTATAAAAATTGTTTCTTCTTATCGCAAAATAACCACAAATCCCTTCAGTTTCGGCAAGCCCTGTTTCAGATTGAGTAAATAATAATAAGTGCCGACCGGCAAAGGTTTTCCATTAAAGCTTCCATCCCAGGGAGTACTATAGTTTTTGGTTGTAAATACTATTTGGCCATACCTGCTATAGACAGACAATTCGTATTCGTTATATGAATTCAAAGCTTTAATATTCCATGTATCATTTGTACCATCGTTATTTGGAGAAAATGCATTGGGAATGATAACCGTTTTAAAAACATGTACCCTGACGCTGTCATCAGAAATGCCGCAACCATCGTTAGAACTAACTGTCAGATGATAGGTAATATCATTTGACGGATTAACAACAGGCTGCAAGGAATGGATATTATTAAGGTACATACCCGGCGACCAGGTATAACTGGTATTATTGCCACCAGCGCTGCCTGATAATTGTACAGATTGCCCTTCTGCCACATCTTTGTCTGGTCCTGCATCTGCCTTTGGCGCCTCACTGACATTGATAGTAATTGTTGCACTGTCTTTACACCCATTTTGACTTTGTACCACAACAGCGTACATAGTAGTATCAGCAGGTTTTGCTATCGGATCAGCAATAACAGCAGACGATAAACCGGCAGAAGGAGACCACAAATAAGATGTTCCGCCCGAGCTGTTCAGGAGTATGCTGTCGCCCTGGCAAATTGTTTTACTGTTAAAAGCTGTAACGGCATGCGGCCCGGGTATTACCGAAACTACGGTTGAGTCTGTTTGCCTGCATCCTGCTGCGCTGGTAACGTTCACGTAATACTTCCCCGAATCACTTAGCTGAGCATTATTTATCGTAACAGATGCACCGGAAGCTGAAAAGGAGTTTGTATTAGTCCATGCATATTCCGATCCGCCTGATGTTGATAAAATAAGCGGAGCGCCTTCACAAACCGGGCTATTGCTATGGGTCGCTGAAGCAGGGATACCGTTTACACGAATGGTAAGTGCAACGGAAGCAACCCTGCAGGAAGGTAAATGTATATTAGTTCCCTCAGCAACAATAATTCTGTATAAATAACTGCCTGCAGGCATAGCAGGTGTGACACTTTTTACATAGGTTGCAGCTTCAGCGCCGGGGATATCTGTAAATGTGTTGCCATTGTCAGGACTTTGCTGCCATTGATAAGAGGGATTAGTATAGCCTGCCGAAATATTGCATGATATTGTAACGTCTGCATTGTCTCCTTCGCATAATTCTTTTACACTACCTTGATTGTCAATAAAATAAGGAGATATTTTAGCGCCGCATGCGCGAAATGTAATATCGTCTATCGCCAGGTCATTGCCGCAACCACCAACCTGGTTATTACTTATGCGAACAACAACATCGGCAGCATCGGCAGGTGTGGTAAAAAAGAAACCATATTGTTTCCAGGCCGGATATGCAGAAGCAGTAATATCTCCTGTATTGTATGTTTGTAAAATTGTCCCGTCGGTTTTTTCGATATTGAATGTAAGATTTGGGTTTATTCCATTTCCGCCGCAGGCAGAAGAAAGCAATACATTTATTATCCATGCCGCATACTCATAGGTGGTACCGGGACATAGGCCCTTTATTGTATCTATATAAAATTCACTCTTTTGTAAAGAAGCATTTATGAGCATAAAATAACCGTTTGCATCGCCGGTATGATCAGAATTAAGATTATGCCACGAGCTCAGAAAACATTGTGAAGTATTGCTTCTCACAGTGTAGCTTCCGTCGTTAGGGCAATCAAAAGGCACATATTGCAGATTGGTAGTGGTAGTAAGAGCCGGACCGGGATCTGCGCCGGAGCCAAAGGTTATATTAATGATTGGATCACCGAGACTTCCGTTACAAAGCTGTGAATGCAGCTTTGTAAATGCCGAAAGCAAAAAAAATAATAAGAAGTATTGTTTTATATCCATCACAATATGTCAAACAAGCAAATAATTATTCTTTTGCAATGTAGGAAATTGTTTTGCTAATTTATTAAAAACATACGGGTTTAAAAACAAAAAAGACTGGTAATAATCAGTACTGCAAAGGAGAGAAAACTGATTAAATTATTGCGGCTTTATAAGCAGCCAGCCTCTCTTTCATAAACAATGAAAGGTGCTTACTTAATTGTTGAGAATCATAGAGATAAAAGCGTTGGTACAATTTAAAAAATTTCTGCTTTTAAACTTAGATCCAGGCTTTTTGCCTGGTGTATTAAAGCTCCCGCGCTTACATAATCCACGCCGGTTTTTGCATATTCTTCTACATTTTGAAGATTAATTCCGCCGCTTGCTTCGGTTTCAAATTTGCTTCCGATTAGTGTAAGGGCTTCTTTTATTTCCGCAGGTGAAAAATTATCCAGCATTATTCTGAAAACTTTTCCTTGCCCGGCCTGCACCACTTTTTTTACATCATCAATCGTCCGGGTTTCAACTTCTATTTGTAAATCCGGCTTTTTTGTTTGCACATATTCCCACGCTTTATTAATAGCTTTTTCTATACCGCCGGCAAAGTCAATATGATTGTCTTTGAGCATTATCATATCATACAAACCAAACCGGTGGTTTGTTCCTCCGCCAATCCGTACGGCTTCTTTTTCTAACAGACGAAAGTTTGGAGTTGTCTTTCGTGTATCTAAAACCTTAGTGTGATAACCTTTTAGAATTTCACAATATTGATTTGTCAGCGTTGCTATTCCGCTCATGCGTTGCATACAATTTAAAATCAGCCTTTCGCATTTTAAAATGGCATGCACACTTGCCTGCACATCAAAGGCTTTTTCTCCATAAGACATATTATCACCATCTTTCTTATAAGCGACAAAAACAGCTTCAGGCTCAACAATTTTAAAAATAACCTCAGCCACTTCTATACCGGCAATAATTCCATCCTGCTTTATTTTTAAAACCGCCTTGCCTCTCTGCTCTGCAGGAATGCTGCTTAACGCAGAATGATCCCCATCACCTATATCTTCATTCAAAGCCTCTCGTATAAGATGATGTAACTTTTTCTGGTATGTGCTCATATTGATTAAAAAGGATTATAACGATTACGGGATTAAGGATTGATACGATTAAACAGATTTCACAAAGTAAGATTATTTAAAATTGAAAAAAATTTACGAGGAGAAATTAAGAAGTTTATATTTTTATAGATTTTCCCGCAGATTTCGCTAATACCGCAGAAATCTGCCGCAGATGCTTTTAATTGAATTTCTAATTTCCACTAAATCCAATAAATCCTTCCAAATCCAGGTTCAGACATTTTCATTAAAAAAGCCCCGTTTCTAAAAACGAGGCTAAGAAATCCTGCATCCCACTCATCCCAAAAATCCCACTCTCCCAGTTCAGACAAGTTTGGACTAACTTATTCTGACCGTTATTATTTGAGGGCTGCCATCTTTGGTTCTCATCATCATAGATAATTTATAACCATCGCTGCCATTGGTAAGCTTACCGGCTATATACATTGTACCGCCCATTTCCCGCTGAGAAGAAAGTTCAAATCCTTTAATCTTATTATTGTCAAAGAACGATTTTAAAGCAATGCCTGCCTGATTTTTACCAATACTTTTAACTTCATCTTTTTCAGGAAATTTTATGTCAAGAATCTTATCGAAATAAGAAGAAACTTTGTCAGCATTTCCTGATTTTAAAGCTGTTACAATTTCATTTGCATCCTGCGCCTTCACGCTAATAGCTGCAAAAAAGACTATTAATATAAACAGAAACCTTTTCATTTTTAATGTATTTTTAATAGAAACGCTAACCTATGGGCGAAAAATATGCCAAACTAAGGAATTATGAAAAGATAGTTTCATTTTTGCATCTCTTCTATTAACCTGAAAAATAAGTTGTTATAATATGGAAAATAAAAAAGTGATCTTAGTTGTTCTTGATGGATGGGGACTTGGAAAAATAAAGTCTGCAGACGCTATACAAAATGCAAACGTTCCTTTTGTTTCTTCTTTGTACGGCAAATATCCCAACACAACTTTAGTTACCTCTGGTGAAGCTGTCGGGTTGCCGGACGGGCAAATGGGAAACAGTGAAGTCGGACATCTGAATATTGGTGCCGGCCGCGTCGTTTACCAGGAGCTGCAGCGCATAAATGCAGCCGTACGTGACGGAGATTTTTATAAAAACGAAGTTTTGCTTGAGACCATCAGGCATGCAAGAGATAATCATAAACCTCTTCATCTTATGGGCCTGGTAAGTGATGGCGGCGTTCACAGTCATATTAATCATTTAAAGGCAATTGTTTCTTTATGCAAAACAGAAAATGTAAATGAAGTTTACATACATGCTTTTACAGATGGAAGAGATACTGATCCTAAAAGCGGTATCCATTTTATGGAAGATCTGCAGCATCATCTTGATGCGACCACAGGCAAGATTGCCACTGTGTCCGGACGGTATTACGCTATGGACCGCGATAAGCGATGGGAAAGAGTGAAGCTGGCTTATGACTGCCTGGTAAGAGGTGAAGGGGAAAAAGCCGTCTCAGGAGTCGCGGCTGTGCAACAGTCATACGACCGGCATGAAACAGATGAATTTCTTAAACCGACGGTTATTACAGATATTGATCAAAAACAGGTGGCAACCATACAAGATGGCGATGTGGTGTTGTGCTTCAACTATCGCACCGACCGCTGCCGCGAAATCTCAGAAGTGCTTACCCAGCAGGATTTTCCTGCTTATGACATGAAGAAGCTTACCATCTGGTACACAACCATGACGGAATACGATAAAAGCTATAAAAACGTTCATATCATCTTTGAAACCGACAATTTAATTAATACAATTGGAGAAGTTTTGGCAGCTAACCACAAAACGCAGATACGGATAGCGGAAACCGAAAAATACCCGCATGTCACTTTCTTCTTCAGCGGCGGAAGGGAAGTGCCTTTTGAAGGCGAAAAGCGGCTAATGATAGCATCGCCAAAGATAGCTACTTACGATCTGCAGCCGGAGATGAGCGCCGTAGGAGTAACCGATGCGATTGTGCCTGAAATTGAAAATAAAACCGCAGATTTTATCGCTCTCAATTATGCCAATGCAGATATGGTCGGGCATACAGGTTTTTTTGCAGCGGTAGTCAAGGCGGTGGAAACGGTTGATTCATGTTTGGAACGGGTGGTTACAGCGGCTTTAAAAAGTGATTATGCAGTATTTATAATAGCAGATCATGGCAATGCAGATTTTATGGTTAATGAGGACGGAACGCCAAACACCCAGCACTCACTGAACCTTGTGCCGTTTTTTATTGTTGATAACGAATGGAAAGGTGAAATTAAACCGGGAAAGCTTGGAGATCTCGCGCCTACCATTCTTACCATGATGCATGTGCCCATTCCGCCTGAGATGAAAGGCAATGTTTTAATTACTTTATAAAATATTAAATGAAAACTTTCAAAACCATTCTTGTTGTGCTGCTGATAATTTTAATTGTTATCCAGTTTTTTCATCCTGCAAAAAATGTTTCAGCCGCTCCTCCGTCGTCAAATGATGTTGCAGTTATGTATAATGAGCCCGATAATGTACACACAATTTTAAATAAAGCCTGCAACGATTGTCACAGCAACAATACGCGCTATCCGTGGTACAACAATATACAGCCTGTTGCCTGGTGGCTCAATGACCACGTGCAGGAAGGCAAGCACGAACTGAACTTTAACGAAATCGGCTCTTATCCATTGCGAAGGCAGTATAATAAATTTAAAGAGATAAGAGAGCTGGTAAAAGAAGATGAAATGCCTATGGGTTCTTACACACTCATTCATACCAATGCAAAACTTACCAGCCGGGAAAAAGCAACGCTTACCGACTGGACTAATTCTATACAGGCAGCTATGAGATCAAAATATCCGCTTGACAGCCTGCTAAAGAAAAAACGGCCGGTTTAAGAAGGTTAAAACTTAGGAAAGGATTATGTGTGCGCCAGTTGTATGTGTATTGGCTGCCGTTGCGTCACTTTTGTGCAGGATAACAGGCAGCAAAAGTATAAAATTTTTTTCTCCTTACCGCTAATCATACAATGCTTAACAATTACGACTATATAATTTCAGGTGCAGGAGCTGCAGGTTTAAGCCTGCTTATGCGCCTGATGCAAAACGAAGCATTTGACAACAAAAAAATATTAGTGGTTGATAAAGCGCCAAAAGACCAAAACGATCATACGTGGTGCTTTTGGGAAAATCAGCCGGGATTATTCGAACCTGTTGTACATCATCAATGGCAACAGGCTCATTTTTATTCAAGCCATTATTCTTCTCTTATTAACCTTGCTCCATACTATTATAAAATGATACGAAGTATTGATTTTTATCGGCATGTTTTAAAAAAAGCAGAAAGTTATACTAACGTCACTTTTAAATATGGAAATGTTGAAGCTGCGGGAAACGAAGGAGATAAAGGTCTTGTAATTGTTGACCGGCAGCGTTATACTGCTGATTATGTCTTTAACAGTATACTTTTTGGTAAACCGTCTGTCCCTGCCGGTAAATTTTATTTATTACAGCATTTTAAGGGTTTCCTGATAGAAACAAAAGAAGCTGCGTTTAACCCGGCTGAAGCAACGTTAATGGATTTTCAAGTGAACCAGCATCATGGTACTACTTTCGTGTATGTATTGCCTGTTTCTCAAAACCGTGCTTTGGTTGAGTATACATTGTTTACTAAAGAATTGCTGCGCGAAGATGAATACACTGCTGCATTGCACCATTACATTTCTTCTTCTTTACGTATAAAAGAATATACAATAGAAGAACAGGAATTTGGAATAATACCAATGACAAACATGAAGTTTATAAAAAATGTTGGCCGGGTAATTAATATTGGTACAGCCGGCGGGCAAACCAAAGGAAGCAGCGGCTATACTTTCCAATTTATACAAAAGCACACAGAAAAGCTGGTATCGTCACTTTTGCAATTTGGTTACCCAAAAGACGAGGAGTCTTTCATAGAAAAAAGATTTAAACTGTATGATACTATTTTCCTGAATGTTTTACATAATAATAAGACTGCAGGAGACAAAATATTTGCAGCTTTATTTGAGAAAAACCCTGCAGACCGTGTCCTCCGTTTTTTAGATAATGAAAGCGTTCTTGAAGATGAAATAAACCTGATAGGCACTTTGCCCGTCGGCATGTTTATGAAAGCCGGTCTGCAGGAAATGTTTAAATAGTTGCAATCTTAGAAAACTTGTAAAAAAGTATCAATATGTAAATATCAGTAAAAGAAATTCTGGTTCAAATGACTTTATTTATAATAAGAAGATTAAAGCCAATGGGTTAAGACACTTCTTATCCCTTATTCCAAAACGACTCAATGCCTTAATCACCTGATGACTTGTTGACTTATTGCCGTTGTCCTTCTTCTTTAAATTGAAAAAACAATCAAAGTTCAAAATAAATAAAACTTCTTATTCCCTTACCTTTGCGGCAAATTTAAGCGAAATAAAATATTTGTAATATGTCTAAAGTCGGAAAGGTAAAACAAGTTATCGGAGCCGTAGTAGATGTGCAGTTTCACGACAGTTTGCCGGAAATTTATAATTCACTTGAGTTAAAACGTGAGAATGGAGATACGCTTGTAATGGAAGTGCAGCAACATCTTGGCGAAGACAGCGTGCGTTGTATTGCTATGGATGGTACTGAAGGCTTGGTAAGAGGAATGGTGGTTACAGATACCGGAAAAGCAATCAGTATGCCCGTGGGTGAAGCTATAAACGGCCGATTGTTCAACGTTACCGGCGATCCGATTGACGGTTTACCCGCAGTTAGTAAAGAGAACGGTCGTCCTATTCACAACAAACCTCCTTTATTCGAAAATCTTAGTACCTCTTCCGAAATTTTATACACCGGTATTAAAGTAATTGATCTTATTGAGCCATATTCAAAAGGAGGTAAAATTGGTTTATTTGGCGGTGCAGGTGTTGGTAAAACAGTATTGATACAGGAATTGATTAACAACATTGCCATCGGCTACGGAGGTGTTTCGGTATTTGCAGGTGTAGGAGAGAGAACCCGTGAAGGTAATGACCTGATGAGAGAAATGATTGAGGCGGGAATTATGAAATACGGTGAAAAATTTAAGCAAAGCATGGAAGAAGGCGGCTGGGATCTGGACTCTGTAAGTATGGAGGAATTGAAAGAATCCAAAGCAACTTTTGTCTTTGGACAAATGAATGAACCGCCCGGAGCTCGTGCACGTGTAGCTCTAAGCGGTTTAACTATTGCCGAATATTTTCGCGATGGCGACGGCCAGGGAAAAGGAAGGGACATTTTATTTTTTGTTGATAATATATTCCGTTTCACACAGGCAGGCTCAGAAGTATCGGCTTTGCTTGGCCGTATGCCATCTGCGGTAGGTTATCAGCCCACACTTGCTACCGAAATGGGATTGATGCAGGAACGTATTACTTCCACCAAAAATGGTTCAATTACATCTGTTCAGGCGGTATACGTGCCCGCGGATGACTTAACCGATCCGGCCCCGGCCACAACTTTTGCGCACCTTGATGCTACCACGGTTCTTAGCCGTAAGATTGCCGATTTAGGCATTTATCCTGCGGTAGATCCGTTAGACAGCACAAGCCGCATACTCACTCCGGCTATTGTTGGCGACCAGCATTATGATTGCGCCAACAGGGTGAAGCTGATCTTACAACGATATAAAGAATTACAGGACATTATTGCCATTCTTGGTTTGGATGAATTGAGCGATGAAGATAAATTGACGGTGGCAAGAGCCCGTAAAGTACAGCGTTTTTTGTCGCAACCTTTTCATGTTGCAGAACAGTTTACCGGTTTAAAAGGTGTTTTTGTAAGCATTGAAGATACGATCCGTGCTTTTAATTCAATAATGGATGGGGAAGCAGATGAATATCCCGAAGCCGCATTTAATTTGGTTGGTACTTTGGAAGATGCTGTTGAAAAAGGTAAGAAAATGATGGATGCGGCGAAAGCATAGCCCCTAACCCTGAAGGGGGAAAGGGAAAAAATATAAGTTATTTTATTAATTCTTCTAAGTTCTTAAAGGGATTTAGGCTAAATACCCTCTAAGGGTTAGTGAGATATGATATTAGAAATATTAACTCCGGAAAAAAGATTATACAGCGGCGACGTTTATGGTGTGCAGTTGCCGGGCATTGACGGTAAGTTTGAAGTGCTCAACCGGCATGCGCCCATAGTAAGCGCCCTGGGAAAAGGCAATATAAAAGTAATTAAGGATAAAAACACTATCTCCAATTTTGCTATAGAAAGCGGGTTTGTAGAGGTTCTTAATAATAAAGCTACCGTACTGGTAGAAGGAGCTACAGAATTATAGCGATAATTGATACAGTAAGTTTTCAAAAGCCTCTGACCTTGTGTTGGAGGCTTTTATTTTATCCGGCATTTTCAGAAAGACATATTGTCATGCTTTGTCTTTTATTCATGTTTTTAATGCAGATATTTTTTAAAAAAAAGCGAAATTCCTTCTCTTTATTAATCTTCTGAAATATTCTTTTAGTAAAAAAATAGTAACTTCTATTAATGTATGTCATACATACATCTTTGAAAATTGAATTTTTATCAGCTTAGTCACAACTGCTCATTAATGCTTTCCTAAAATAAGTGGTTTTATTCTTCTTTTGGTTTTCATTAAAACTTACAGGCATTCCATTTGATTTACTCTTGACGAAAATTAATTAAACAAAAAGGAAATAATATGAAAAGCAAGAATTGGTTGTGGGTAAGTATTTTGGCAATAGCGGCAACCTTTACAGGTTGTTCAAAAGATCCCTTGTCTAATATGACGGCCGAAGAGTCAAGAATATACATTACAGACCATGACTCTACAAAGGACTTTAAAAGCTTTGGTACTTTTAGTATTTCGGACTCAGCAGCAGTTGTTAACAACGGGCAGGCATCAAAACAGTTGAATGAAACGGATCAGGCTTTTATTGACGCAGTCAAAAATGAAATGGCGGCTAATGGGTACACTTTGGTAAATAAGGGTGCAAATCCTGATCTTGCCATTAACCTCACCCGTATCTATAACACTTCAACCGGCATCGTCAGCTACAGCAATTATTTTGATTACTATGGCAACTACTGGGATCCGTATGAGTATGGATTTGGCGGTTATGGCTATTACAGTCCCTACAGCTATGCGACGTACTCTGTAAAAGAAGGGGCGCTTTCTATAGATATGCTCGATATCAAAGATGCTCCGCTTACTAATAAAATTGAAGTTATCTGGACAGGGCTAATCCGGGGTTCCGGTATTTTCAATACAGCTGCGGCGGCTGCCCAGGTTAAAACATTATTCGATCAATCACCTTATTTAAAATTAAGATAAGCTTTATTTAAAATGAAAGGAGTAAAGATAAAAATTATGAAAAAGAGATTTGTAATATCTATGGCCATGTTTGCAGCATGCATTATCAGCATATCGGCCTCAGCTCAAAACAGGCTAAAAATGGAATTAAGCTATAACGTAAGCACACCTGTTGGAAGCTTTAAAAACGATTACATCAATAAAACATCCTTCAGGGGAGGAATTGGAGAGATAAGTTATACAATTAATTCTAAATTTTCTGCCGGGTTACAATCAGGATATCAGAACTATTACCAGAAATATGACAGGCAGGTGTATAAGCTGGAGGGAAATCAGACTGTATCAGCAGTGCTGACCAATTCTATGGATGTTATTCCTTTGCTTTTGCGCGGTACTTTTCATCCCTTGGGCGCAAATGCTTCCGCTATAGTTCAACCGTATATTTCTGCGGGGGCAGGTGTAAATCTTATAAATTATGGCCAATATCTTGGGGAGTTTGGCGGCACCCAGTCATCAACCGCTTTTGCTGCGCAGGCTGGTGCGGGTATTTTAATTCCTTTCGGAAAGAGAATAAACCAGACAACCTTTAAACTTGGCGCAACGTATAATTACTCAAACTATAACCATAATAAAATTTCAAAACTAAATAGTGTTGGAATAAATGCAGGTGTGGTTTTCAGACTCAGGTAATATTTGGCTATTTGTGTAAAAAGAGGCAGCTTTTGTGAGTAAGCTGCCTCTTTTTTAGTGTATTAATAAAGCTAACCAAGGGTTGAAATGATATAAAAGTGCCGTCAGGCACAAAATATTGGTAGTAGCAGTAATAATAAAAAAAAGGTTAGCAAGTGCTGTAGGTACGATATCCAAAAAGCCATATTACTACCAATATCAGGTACCTAATGGTATATTCTCACCCTTGATTTGCATTAATAACTAACAGAATTAATTCAGTTGCGGATCAATCGGGTAATTTGTCATTTGCACATACTCTCCGCCTAATTGCTTCAGCGCATCTTTCCAGGTATTATCAACATTTGCAGGAAATATAATCTTACGTGTGCCTTCGCCGGTTATCCAGCTTTTAGTTTTCATTTCTTCTTCTAACTGCCCTTCTCCCCAGCCGCTGTACCCGATAAAAAAGCGAATATCATGGTTGGTTATGCGGTCATTTTTTATAAGCTGAATAACGGTTTCGAAATCGCCGCCCCAAAAAATATTGTCGGCTACAATAGCGCCGCCATCAATAAGATCAGGTCGCTGGTGCAAAAAATGAAGTGTATCAATCTGTACCGGCCCGCCATAATAAACGGGAAAGTCAGCAGTTTCGATACCTGTTATTAATTCCCCTAAATTCTGTTCAAATTTTCTGTTTAAGACAAATCCAAAACTTCCTTCGTCTTTGTGTTCACATATAAAAACAACAGATCTCATAAAGTTAGGATCACGTAAAAAGGGATCAGCTATCAACAGTTTTCCGGGCAGTATATCAACCATACTGAAAAGTTAGTGTATAATAAAGATTATTAAAAATTTTGATAGAATAATTATTTCTGTGTCAAGAAGCAGTTAAAAACCGGTAAAAGTTTATTCAAATATTTAAACCGCCTTATTGAAAGTTTATATTTGTGGTGATGAAAAGAATTTTCCCCGTAATTATTGTATTAATAACACTGTCATTACTTGGTATTATTGTACTGCAGGTAAGCTGGTTTAGAGATATGACTGCGTTGCGCCAGGAACAAATAAAACAAAAAGCAGAAAAAGCTACGACTGAAGTAGCTATAGATTTAAGCAGGAACGCATCTGCTGCTCCTTATATGCAAATTCCACGAAAACCTAACCTGAGCCTTTTGCCTGAAGATTACGGCATTGGTTACATAAGACCGACTATCTCACAGCATTATTCAGATTTTGAAATAAAAGAGAAGCTTCAAAAGGCATTTAACGATGCAGACTTAACAGATATTCATTTTGAATTTGGCATAACGTCTAACTCCAACGCTTATACTCTCGAAATTCGATCACAAAAGTTTATTGAAGAAGCTTATGATGAAACCCATAATCAGAAAATAATCGTTCCGATAATACCAAAAAACGGAGGTGACACGGAAGGTTTCATTCCTTTTGAAAATTTGATTATCATCATTCCCGATCTTGAGACCCAAGCCTGGGAGTCGATGATCTGGATGATAATAGGCGCTCTTGTATTTACGTTTATAATTATTACTGCTTTTGGTGTTACGGTTCAGGCACTTCTGCGCCAGAAAAAATTGAGTGAAATCAAGACTGATTTTATCAATAATATGACTCATGAGTTTAAAACTCCTCTTGCTACCATTTCTCTTGCGGTAGACGCGCTGCGAAATGAAAAAGTATTATCGCAGCCGGAAAAAATGTCTTACTTCAGCGGCATTATAAAAGAAGAGAATAAGCGGATGAATAAACACGTAGAAACCATTTTGCAGGCGGCCTTAATGGATAAACAGGAACTGAAGCTGGATATGAAAAAAGTGCATGCAACCGAACTTATAAAAAATGCGCTCAACAATTACCAGCTGCAGATAAAAGATAAAGAAGGCAAAGTAGAATTGAACTTCGAAGCTCAAAATGATGAAGTAGTTGCTGACGAAACGCACTTTACCAACCTGCTTTCAAACTTAATAGATAATGCCATTAAGTATTCAAAAGAAAATCTTGTTTTAAAAATTTCTACTGTTAATTATGGTAAATATCTGCAGATAAAAATTCAGGATAACGGTATCGGGATGAACAAGGAAACAGTAAAAAGGGTATTTGAAAAATTTTACCGGGCACATACCGGCAATATTCACAATGTAAAAGGTTTTGGTTTAGGAATGAGCTATGTGAAAGCAGTAATAGACGAACACAAAGGACGTATAAAAGTAGAAAGTACACAAGGTAAGGGAAGTTGCTTTACCGTTGAAATGCCCTTGGCGGAAAAAAGTGCACATGCTTCAAAAGTGACGTCTGACCGTGAAATAGCGAGTGCTCTTATGCAAAAAGACCAGCGATAAAATTAGCTCGGGTGTGGTGTGGTTTAACTCCATAAACGGCAGCGCAAGGTTTAAAGCAATTAATAGTAAAAACTATGTTAAAGGATTTTAAACCGGTTGATGGAGTACCTGAAAAGAGAATAGTTATGATCGGTTTTAGAATGTAACAGCAGCAATAATGTTGCCGCAGCTTTAAATACGAAACCTGTCAGAAGAGCTGCTGATACAAGTAAAACATTCCATCCCGCAGGTGGTAATTGCTTTAACTGCCGGAGAAGGTCATTCCACAATTATAATTTATTATAAAGGTATAGGGAAGCGCAAGAGTACATTGCTGCAGCATAGTAAAAAAAGAGGTTATCATTAAAAATGATAACCTCTTTTTCGCTGCATTTTTTTGCAACATGCAATTCAAATACACATAACTATTTATGCGTACTGTCTGAGCTGCTGCTTGTAGTAGTACTGTCTGTAGTGCTGCTTGCGCCATCTGTACTATTAGTGCCACTGCTGGTGCTTGAGCCTGATTGCATTTTGCTATGCATTTTACCGCTTTTACCTTTTTTTGACATACCGGAATGATGCATAGAGTGCATAGAAGTATCACTATCATCCGTTCCACTCATACCACTTTCTCCATTTGTTTTGGTAGTGGTACTTTTGTGAGTTGTTGTTTTCTTAGTCTTTTGCGTAGTTCCCGTTTGTGCATTTACTGCAAATGCAGCTAAGACAAACATTGCTACCATTAATTTCTGTTTCATAAGTAATTTTTTTATTTTAATCAACCAAATCAAAAAGAAGGCCAGTTTTTAGAGATATAAAAGATTTTTATTATTCTTTTCGGGATTGATTGTTAAAAATTTGTCATTGAGCCGCAAACACTTTATACTGCTAATCTCTTTCAGATAATGCCTCTTTATATTTTTGTTCGTTTTCTAAGTCCTGCTGAGTGATTTGCTTAGTATCATCAGGATTTAATGGATTATGAAAAGGAAAAGGTTGCTTTTCTTTATGTTTTTCGTCGTGGTTCACAGTGCTGTTTGTTTCAGAAGAATTATCTGAGGTGTTTTTTTCATTAATCATAATATTATATTTAAAACATTTAGAATTAGCCAGGAAATAAATTAAGACCAAACAAGAAGTTTTATTTTTTTTACAGTAAGGTTTTTTGTTTCTTAGCTTAAAAGTCAGAGATTACTTTTTGGTTTATGGCCTATTGTTTTTCTTTTTTTTGTCATTTTTTTTGCACCTGCGCTTTGGCTGGCAATAGTATCTTCCTGCACTTCTGCTTTAATGGCCGTGTCATCTGTTTCCATTGCAGATCCTGCAGGTGAGCCGCTCATGTCTCCTCCTGCACCTCCTGTGCCCATAGGACTTCCCGGTGTGGTGTCTTTGCTGCCATGATATTGGCCTGTTCCTCTTTGTTGCCGGGCTTTTTTTGAATTTTGTATTTTCTTTTGCCCGGCGGTTTTTGCAGCAGCAGATGTTTGTGCAATTACAAATGTCCGACCTGCGATAAAAATTATCAGCATTAATAAGTATCTCATAAAGGGTGTTTAGTCAATCAACGGCAAAGGTCAGGCCAGCCTGAAAAAGATCATCAAAATCATTTTAAAAAAAGAATTTCTATCATCTCAAGAAAAACCTTTATAAAAAAAACCTGCCTGAAGAGATAGCTGCAGTTACATAACTAAGGAGTCTGTATGCTATTTATACTACCGCAGAGAAACTGTAAAACAGGCAGGAACTTTTTATTAAATTAAATTACAGGTGCGCTATTAAGAACTACTGAAATCAGGGGCTTATGAAAAAGAGGTCATATTTTTTGTATTATGCGTGAATATTTGTTGGTGAAGAACAGGTTGACCGAGAATTAAATAAAGGTGCTGAGAATCGCTTAAACGACAACAAGTCTCCATCACCTACCCGAATGTTTTTTAATTAGCGTCTAATTCTCGGTCAGCCTGAAGAACACCGACGAAGGCGAAAAAATATTTTAAATAGATTTATTAAAAAATATTTAATAGAAAGTGTTTTTTAATTACTTATTTTTCGATTCTAAAATGTAAATATGGAACACGAACAACCATCACACCACCATACCGGGCATAAGCATGAAGCCCTTATTCAACAGCTTTTAGCTTGTGCTACAGCTTGTGAAAGTTGCGGCGCATCTTGTCTTGACGAAGATGATGTAACACCAATGGCACATTGCATTGAACTTGACAGGGATTGTGCTGAAATTTGCTCATTAACAGCGAGACTGTTAATCAGGCAAAGTGAATTTTCTCATGAGTTTTTGGCTTTTTGTGAAAAGGTTTGTCGCCTTTGTGCCGAAGAATGCGGCAGGCATCAACACGAGCATTGTAAGAAGTGTGCGGAAGAATGTAGTAAATGTGCAGAAGCATGTCATGCACATCATCATGGTACTGTTACCTTGAACTAATTTTAGAAAGTGCGCTGTATTAATGCAGCGTATTTTTTTTAAACTTAATACATATTGTAAAAGACTTTGATGACTGTTGATATAACGAAAAGAAAAGAGCTTGACGCTCTGCTGAATAATCTTGCTGAAACTGCAGAGGCACGGTGGGGGATTGCTGAAACCGCAGCACATGATAAAACACCTCGCCGTCTCCATCCAGATATAGAATGGTAAAAAATCGTTGGGACAACGAGTTACAGACGAGCAAGCTAAAATAGCAAAAGCAGCATATGTTTATACGGATGTGGAAATAGAAAGGGGGTTAAAAACACCGATGTTACCTGATATTCCGGTGCATTTGAATTTCCTTCGATGGATTTAGCAAAAAAGGAATTAATGACGCAATTAGATGATTTTGAGAATTACTTTAGCCTTCATCCAAATGCAACTTTTATTCACCCCAGGTTGGGCCATCTATATTATAAAGAGTGGGTGATTGTTCATAACAAACATTTTACGCATCATTTTAAGCAATTCGGATTAACATAGCAGAAAAATATTTGTGGATGAGCGCAGTATGCTGTTTTATATAAATCTCAAATAAATATGGCTTATAACGAAAAATTAGCCAATAGAATAAGGGTCGCACTTTCTCATGTACCCAAAGTAGAAGAGAAAAAAATGTTTGGTGGCCTTGCATTTTTGGTCGACAGTAAAATGTGCGTTAATGCAGGTGCTGACCGGATTATGTCCGCATTGACCCTGCTATTTATGAGGAAGTAATTAAAAGAGAAGGTTGCCATCCGGTTATGATGAGAGGACGAGAGTATAAAGGATATGTTTATGTTAGCGAGGATAGCATAAAAAACCCAATCGTCTTCAATTATTGGATTGGACTAGCTGTGGAGTATAATGAAATAGCCAAGGCCTCAAAAAAATAAGCGCTAAATAAGGTTTATTTATTAGCTGCAAAGGTGGAAATTGCCCTCTAATGCGATGGGTTAAACTATTATCTATTAAGTTACTTTTTTTAATCAACAATTTATTACCCTAAAAAATAAACGATGGCAAAATATATCATGACTTCTGATATGTTCCCTGAAAATCCTGATAAATGGGGAAGAGAATTATCTGAAAGCGTAGAGTTGCAACTATTATTAATGAAGTTTTATTTGCAAGGAATAGCATCGCAAAATATACAGTTAGAAGGGGAAGCTGATTTCGCTGGAATTCCACGACTCGTTGATGTTTCAGAAACAGATAGGAAAAAGCTATTACGTGAAATTACAATTAATAATACTTTTTTATCATTATTTAGAAGCTTAATAATTTTTGTTGACAAATCCCTTTCATTGTTTCTATTTAGTCAAGAAACTAAAAAAAATCCTATTGGACCTTTTTTTAAATTAAGTGATGTATTAGATGAAATTTTTGAAGAAATACCTACAGAAACCTACAAAAAATTTTCAAGAGATTTAAGTATGACCTTTCCTCTAAAAATAGAAAAATTAAAATTTTTAAAGCCTATGGCGAGAGATAGATTAATAAGTTACAATCAAATTAGAATAGCATTTGAACATCATGTGGGTATCCCTAAACATGATATAAAACTACCCTTAAGTAAGCTTGAAGTAAAAAGCAAAGAACCTGGGTTGCAAGAAGTTATTATCCAATTTGATAAATTAGAAAATAAAATATTTAAAAAAGATGAACCAATAATTTTTAAATCCCAAGAAGTAAGTGTTATTGGGTTTGATATTAAAGGTTTGATAATAAAAGATATATTTTTGGCATTAGCTGAACTGGACAAAGATTAATAAAAATGGTTTTCCTGTAATTTGGATGAACGTGATCGTGAGATAAGTTGGCAGGTAAACCGTTTCGTTCATCTTTCATTGCAGTGAAATAATCGAGATAGACAATGTTGTTTTTGGTGACGTCGTAGTCTTTAAGCACTGCATTGAGATTTATTACTTTGTTTGCAGGTTGCATACCTGGGCGCCATGGAAAATCGTAAGCAGGCAAAATAGATGAAATAACCTTTTATGTTACTTGCCTTTGCAAGATGAGACACGGAAGCAATGTGGCCAGATGTAGTTCTACTCATTCTTTTCGTTAAATTTGTAAAAAGAGCAACTATGGAAACTATTTTAGTTGAGGCTGAAAATGAGGAGCAAGTAAAACTCGTACACGCATTCCTTGAACAACATAAATTAAAAAATCGTATTTTAACTGATGACGACAAAGAAGATATTGTGCTTGGAGGATTGATGGAGGAAACAGATTATACCGAGGTTATTGATACTGACGCTTTCCTTAATAAACTTCGCGAATAATGGAGGTTATTGTAACTAAACAGTTCACGAAGGACGTCGACAAAGAGCTGGATAAATCATTGAACCTACAACTTGCAGATATAATTGAACAAATAAGAAATGCGGGAAATTTTCAACAAATTACAAGCATTAAAAAACTTACGGGATATAAAACCGCCTATCGAATTAAATTAGGCTCTTATCGTATTGGTTTTATTTATGCCGATAATAAGGTTATTTAAGCAGGGATTATGCTGCAACGGCACTTTCTTTAAAAGCCCATCCCGTAAGTCTTGTACGAGAGAAGCTGCAACACCTTCATGTTTTTGTCTACGCGCGAACTCACTGCTGCAAAAAATGGTCAGCCCGTAAAAGTAGCTGGTCTCATGTTGATACGACAAAGACCGGGCACAGCAGGGAGTATTTGTTTCATGACTATCGAAGATGAAACAGGAATTGCTAATCTTGTCATTTTCCTAAACCTATATGCTGAATTTTGAAAAGAAATCCTGCAATCAAAATTGATTATGGTCGAAGGACAACTGCAGGTGCAAGGCGAAGTGATACATGTAATTGTAAATCAATGTTATGATTTTTCAAAATGGTTGCGACAATTTACGTCATCAAACAATGAAACTACACAAGTGTTAACCCCGGCTAATTACAATTATCTCGATAGCTATCAGAACATTGCGACAGGGCAAAATAAATGAAACCAGGTTCGGGAAAGTAAGCAGGAAAAGGTTTTTTCTAAAGCCAGGAATTTTAGATGAGTGTGTGTTAGCATATAGCAAGAGTTAAACAAGAAAAGACGATTATTGAAAAAGTTCAAAATAAATTTTTTAAGATGTTCAAAATCTCCTTAGATTGCCATAAACATCTCGCAATCCTAATAACGATACACTTTTTTAAATAAATAAATAGGTATCTTACTTTTCACCTGCTCAGTATGCTGCAATCGGAATTATTTCAAATTAAAATAGTAAATAGAAAGCTTACTTTATTAAAGAATTTATTATAAATACTTCACCTCAAACTCTAGTCCAATGGCTAAAATTTTTACCCTTACAATAATCGCTTTCTTACTAACAAGCTGTGGAGTTTCCCTTGAAGAATATGAAGCATCAAAGGCGGAAGCAGCTCACTTAAAACACCAAGCCGACTCTCTGCAATCCGTAATAAATCAATTACAAAAAACACCTGCAACTTTAATAAGCGAAGCGGAATTACAGTTTAAAACAGGAGAATATGCAGATGCACAACTGACACTTGGGAGAATAACAAAAATAAACGTCTCTTCCAAACAAAAAAAGAACGCAGCTATACTCCTTAGTAAGGTAAATATTAAGTTGGAAAATATAGCTTACCAGAAAGTATTCAGTTCAAAAGATCCGGAAGCTGTGAATGGTTTTATTAGAAAATATCCTAATAGCAGGTACGTAAAAAGGGTAAACAATAAAGTTAAAACCATTACAACTTCTGTTACCGGTACCACTTCAAAAAGTAGTAATAATAAACAAGAGAAATCTTCTAACGGTTATACGGACATTTCAAATGAATTAAATTACTCTGATAAAGCAAGTAATAATTGGAATACAAATAGTTCTAATGAATCTGCCAAATCTTACAATAAAACTACTACTTATACAACAAGAATAAGTGCAATTTGCAGTGACGGAACCAGGAGCTATGCAACAGGTAGAGGCACTTGCTCTCATCATGGCGGAGTGAGTGAGTGGTTGTACGAGTAGAGGAACGATATTTAGAAATCTGAACTAATTTTTAAAACTCTTCAATCACCTCTTAAGACAACATAACCTTTATTTCCTATCAATACTACTGATTTCAGATAATTTAATAGTTACTAAGAACTAATCAAAGTGTGTAAATTGGTACGTCTAAAGATTTAGAAATATTTACTTAAAGACAAAAGATGCAATATCCCTCATTCTTCACAATAATACACCTTTAAAGATTTATTGTAGTATTCCACTCTTTTGCTGCTTCCTTCATTGCAGCTAAGCCGCTTCCATTCGCATAGCCTCACACTGTCTCCGCTATGATATTCTAATGCCATAACTTCAAAACCCTTTCAGCTTCATTTCACCGGCAACTGCATTCAATCATTCACTTCAAAGTCCATTACAAGAATATGTAAGAGGATATTTAAAGATTTGGATTTAAAGACATTGACTTTGTGCAAATTGCTAAAACAATATTTAAAAGGAAGTAGATCAAGAGGGATTTGGAGTATTTCAGTAAAATCAATAATAAGCGAAAGCAGCTTATAAAGGGCAACCAATTTTTTTTCTTATCCATTTTAATCCGGTTGTTCCTGTAGCTTCTACTATGTCAATTGGAGGCTCAACCTCTAAAGGTTTATCTTTTATAGTTAAAATCATCAACTTGTCAATCAAAGAAATAGGTTCCTCATTTTGTAACGATGATGAATAATCTTTTAAATACTTTGCAACGGCATCAGTACCTCCGGCATGTATTATTGTAGTTTTGTTTTCAAATACGCTTGCCTGAGATTTGACTAAAGTTATTCCGTTAACTTCAGTTAGAGCAGCATTTAAAGCAAAAGCGAAAGGAATGCTTTTATCATTACCGATCACTACAAGGTTGATAAAATTACCATTATTGTCCTTAAGATAATGCATGTAATCTCTGAAATTCAATCTTTTTAAAGTTCTCATTTGGTTTGTTAGCTCTTTCTCTAATTCTTATACAAGTTTTGAAAAGGTTTGATTCAAAGAATTATCATGCTTTTGTAAAACACTTTTTATATAAAGGTCTGTATTGAAATTTTTATATGCAGCAGCAATATTACCAGTATAACCACGATATCCGGTAAAGACAAAAGCAAAATTATTAATGGTAGACAATTTATAGCCTGTCTTATATGTTTTTAGACTGGTTTTATCATTGGTATAAGTCAATCTACTATCGACACTAAGAATTATTCTTTCAGGATAAATAATGACAATAACTGCTGTTGCCTTGACTTGGAAGCTAATTAAAATCAATTATGTAATAAATAAGATTATTTTCTTCATATTTTTTAAGTACAGAATTAATACAAATGGTTAATCTATAATTAATTCAATTTGGGCTCCTTTCTTTAAGGCAGTCGGCAGCCTTCATTCGCATAACTTTCATACTGTTTCCACTGTAGCCCTTGTCATGGTATAACTCCAGTATCCTTTCAGTTTTGTTTTATTGACAACTGTATTTAGTCATCCACCTCAAAGTCCAATATCAGAATATGTAAATTAAGTCAATTAAAGAATAAGATTTATGATTTATGAAGACTTATAAATATTGATTTTAAAGACAAAACGGTACAATATCCCTCATTCTTCAGAATAATACACCTTTAAAGATTTATTGCGGTATTCCACTTTTCCACTCATTCCTTCATTGCAGCCAATCAGCTTCCATTCGCATAGCTTTCACACTGTCTACGCTATGGCATTCTCATACCATAAGTCCAACATCCACTCTGCTTCATTCCACCAGCACTGCATTCAGTTATTCACTGCAAAGTCCAATGCCAAGAGATTAAATAATTGTATTCATTATCCTATATAGAACTATGACAAACAATCTTAAAAAAAGTAAGACATAAAGAAAGCATTAATACTGCTGCTAAGGCTTATTATTCCGGTTAGCAAGTAAATGTCTTAGACAGCACAAATGTAAAGAAATTATTACGCCGCTTTTTCCCGCCGTTGCATCACCCTTAAAAGTATTTGAAGGAAGACGGTTATTATACAACTTGTAAATTAAAAAAGTCTGCAACGACAAAATTAGTATT